>JAESFN010000107.1_pt1 | contig 154546 bp, 137 predicted proteins | sample 9269411 | NCBI WGS metagenome assembly JAESFN01 (sample SAMN14505399, study PRJNA617100) | algae metagenome | isolation source: Iphinoe sp. HA4291-MV1 and co-occurring heterotrophs from trail next to... | place: USA: Maunawili Falls, Hawaii | collected 2009-07-25
AAGTTTAATTGTTTTGGAGCTAATCGTGCCACATCCTAATCCTCCGCTTCTCAGCAAAAACTACTTTTAATCTAATTACTCATTCTCCCACAGTAATACCTGGTTAACTTACGCCGTGCTGTACTAGGTGTAAATTCCGGGTGAGCAGGAACAATGATGTCATCAATATGTTGAGCGATCGCACGAGCACAATGACATCTTACGTTTCACTTGGCTCATGTTATATTCTCTCTATTTTATCTTCTATCTAAAGATATAGTTTTATAGATACATTGAAAAACTAGCCAGGGATAGATACTTATTTCTAAAGAGAGAGTAGATAATACTGTTGTTTGTCATTACAAGTATTACTTAGTATTACTTAAAAATGTATTACTCTTGGATCTACAAACCTTAGTTCTATAGAATTTTTCATTCTCGTCCTATGGTAAACACTCCTCCATCGCTGTTTTCAGAGAATCAATACAAGGTAGAAGATGCACAGGCAGAAGTCTCAGCCATTATAGAAACACCACCATCAGAGACAGAAATTGATCTAGAGTTTCTCTACACTAGAGATATTGAATTTCGTCAGGAAACTATTTACTTTCTTGTTGTGGATCGCTTCTATGATGGCGATCGCTCAAACAGCGAAGGTGCTAATGCAGAACTGTATGATCCAACGAGACAAGATTGGGGTAAGTACTGGGGCGGTGATTTGCAAGGCGTCATCGATAAGTTAGATTATCTCAAGAATATGGGAGTGACAGCAATTTGGTTAACTCCTTTGTTTGAACAAATTGAAGACTTGTTTGTTGGCAATGCAGCAATGCATGGTTATTGGACAAAGGACTTTAAGCGGATTAATCCTCGCTTCATTGCAAAAGACGAAGAACCTTCTTTAAATAAAACACAAGAAACAAGAAATACCACATTTGATAAGTTAATTGCCGAACTGCACGATCGCAAGATGAAGTTGGTGCTGGATATTGTCTGCAACCACAGTAGTCCAGATATTAGTGGTACCAAAGGTGAGCTATACGACGATGGAGTCAAAATTGCTGACTTTAACAACGATGTGAATCACTGGTATCATCATTATGGTGAAGTGCAAGACTGGGAAAGCGAATGGCAAGTGCAAAATTGTGAATTAGCAGGTCTTGCAACCTTTAATGAAAACAATACTGAATATCGTAACTATATCAAGTCGGCAATTAAGCAATGGCTTGACCGGGGTGTAGATGCACTGCGGGTAGACACTGTTAAACATATGCCTATCTGGTTTTGGCAAGAATTTAACGGTGATATGTACAATCACAAGCCAGATGTGTTTATTTTTGGTGAATGGATTTTCAACCATCCTTCTGATGAGCAGTCTGTAGAATTTGCCAATCACTCTGGCATGACGATTTTAGACTTTGGGCTGTGCGTAGCAATTCGAGAAGCCCTCGCACAAGGTGCAGAAGATGGATTTTATCTCATTCAAAACATTTTTGACCAGGATTATCACTACAACGGGGCGACAGAATTAATTACCTTCATTGACAACCACGATATGCCCCGTTTCCAATCGCTGAACTCAGATCCAGCGATGCTGAAAGTAGCAATTGTTCTAATTATGACTTCTCGTGGTATTCCTTGCATCTATTATGGTACAGAACAATATCTCCACAACGACACCGATGGTGGTAGTGACCCGTATAACCGCCCAATGATGGAAAATTGGGATACGGATAGTGAAATTTATCGCTACATCAGGCTACTTTCTGGCTTACGGCGACTGAATCCAGCAGTGTCGATGGGTAGCCAATGGCAGAAATACATTACACCCGATGTTTACTGCTACGTACGTCGCTATCGTGAATCACTGTGCTTTGTAGCACTCAATAGAGGCGCAGCAGTCACCATACCAGAGGTAGAAACAGAACTACCTGATGGCGAACACACCTGTGTGATGACTCGCAATAAGTATGAAGTGAAAGATGGTAAAATTTACGACTTGCAACTCGAAGAGCGAGGCGCTATCGTCTTCAGCCATGTTGGAGAACGGGTGAAAGGGCAAACCATTGTGCGAGTCCAACTCAATGGTGTAGAAACTCAACCAGGTGAGATTATTGTCGTGACAGGGGACTGTCCAGAACTAGGCGAGTGGGATATAGGCAAAGCATGTCCTTTGGAGTATATTAACACGAACACTTGGTTTGCGGAAATCCCCTTTAACGAAAGTGCTGGGAAATTGATTAGTTATAAATATGCTATATGGCGAGAAAGGCGATCGCCCCTACGAGAAAATCTGATGAATCGTCGCTGGGTTATTGCCAAAGAAGGTACCGTCAAATGGCGTGATACCTGGGCTTCCGGACGCGAATCATAACCAAAAAACGGTTGCGTTTACTGCTCCAATTTCTCCCAAAATCTTGCTTCCAAATCTACATTGCCTTTAATACGCTTTTTGAAAGCACGCTTGAATGAGGCACTGAAACTGACTTCCACTATTATTCCTCTAGCAAGTTGTCTCAGTTCATTGATATTGGAGGAAAACTTTAGTTCCCCTTTTTGCTGCTCAAAGAGCGCTGACTTTAAGTTCGTATGGATCTCTTCGCGGCGTTCCTCGCACAGATACTGCTTCAGCAGCAGTTGAATTTCTTGCTTTTCGTCAGTGGAAAGACTTTTGATTGCCTTAACCACATCACTGAAAGTCATGGTTTGCAAAACCTTAACGTATCTACTCGACTAATTTAACACGCTGTTTGTTCTTGGAGATGAACTCAATTCTATCTAACTGCTACGATGCAAGAAGTAGAATCGAGAACTAGAGGAACAACATGAGCTTAGTAATTTCAGATGAGGTTGTGAAAGCGAGTAGATTGGCTCAACCGTGCGCCTACTAAAAGTTTCGTCAGTTCTTCTGGTGTGCCTGGTGCGGTTGGTGCGCGAAATAAAAAATATTTATGCAAGAAGTCTAGTTAACCATCAACTCACAACTGCTCCCAAACTATCTTGCAATTTTGCCACCATCTCAGCACGCGCCGAAACTTCCAACTTGCGGAACATCCTTTTTAGTGCTTGCTTCACAGAATTTTGTGTAATCCAAAGTTTTTCGCCAATTTCCCCATTCGTTAACCCCCGCGCCACCAACTCAGCAATTTCTAACTCACGGGGAGTCAGACGACTTGCGAACAAGCAGAGAGGTGTTTTTGGTTTTGCGCGTAAAGTTGCGATTTTTGCAGAAACATGAAGGCATAAAGCACTCATGTCAGCGATATCATTGACATTAAAAGCAGGAGTTCCAGCACGAGCGAGATTAAGCGTTCCCACAAGACGACCATCACAGACAATTGGTCCACTCATCACATGTTCATGGTCATGACGCGAGCAAAAATGTTTCCAGTCTCCTGTTGGTAACACCAACTGCTCGTGAGCAGGAGCATGACGCTCAACGACGTAGCGTCCAACCGGGTTACTTTCCATACACACACCAGGAACATCTTGAACGTCAATCTCTCTTAGGAACGGCTCATTCAACAGATAAATACCCCAACGCTGTACGCCAAAATACTTCGCCACTGTACCCATCACAGCTAGTCGTAATTCTTGCTCATTGCTCACAGAAGCTATTTCATGAAATACAGTTTGGAGAGATTTAACCATAGGTGTACCCAGTTGGGGTCTATGCGAAACTTAATAATTACTTCTATGCTAATAGCAGCAAAAGTAAAAAGCTAATATAACTGGTGACAATAGGAGAAACAATGACAGTAACACAAGTTTCTGCTCAAGAACTTTTTCGTGCTGCTTACGAAAACCGCTACACTTGGAATAAAAACTTCCCTGGTTACACTGCAGATGTCACCTATAAGCAAGACGAGCAGGTGTTTACAGGTAAAATTCGTATCAACGCGAATCTCAAAGCAGATGTTTTTGAGGTAGAAGATGAGCAGGCGAAGCAAGTAATTAACAATCAAGCATGGGAAATAGCTATTCACCGCATTCGTCGCTCCTTTGAAGAAACCCATGGCGCAAACACGTTTCACTATGGTGTGACTGATGAAACTGGTGCTGTTGAAATTTTTCTAGGCGGGAAATCAGAAGGCGATCGCTACAAAATCCGCAATAATGAAGTGTGTCTTGTCCACCGTCATATCCACGGCGTTGTTGTAACGATTAACACTTTTAGTAGTCAACATACTGGGGAAGGTTACCTGTCTCATCAATACGACTCTGTTTACCACGATCCGAAAACAGGTGAACAAAAAGGTGGAATCAGCCAGTTTACAGATGAGTACGAAAAAGTTGGTGATTACTTTATCCTCAATCGCCGATTGATTTCCACTGAAACTGCAGGACAAACATCAACTCAGGAAATTATCTTTTCCAACATTCAGTTGTTGGAACCTGTCGCTGCTTAAGTTTTTTAGTGTTGGAAATACATATAATGTGCATATAAAAAGACAGACTCATTAGCCTGTCTTTTTATGGGCTTATTTTTTTACAACTTTACTTAGAAAAATTACTTAATAGACTTCTTGTAAAAGTCCCTCTTTTCGCGCTCTTATTTGCGCCTTTGCGTCTACTCTGCGAGAACGGCTCCGCCGAATGCGTGAGACAAAAATATTTATACAAGAAGTCTAGTGTTGTATAAGCAATCTCAATATCATCAGATAGCAATTATTTAGTTCTTCTAGTGTTCTTAACCTCTGTTGCACGACAGATGATTGGTGCAGAAAGAATCACGAAAGCAATCAAAGCCAGATTAGTAAACATTGTTTAACCTCTGTTATGTTTTCAGTTCATCTGGGTATAGGACTGCTGAGAGTTCCTGCAAAGTTCCAGAGATTTCTGGTCTTTAGGACAGTTTTCAAAGCTTCATATATGAACTTCTTCTTAAGTATTTTTTTACTAAGTAGCTCAACCTAATTAAACGTAAAAAAGGAATTTCAAAATCTTATCGCTGTACCTAAATATCTGCAAATAGAGAAGCAATTTACCAATAAGTCTTAAAGACTCGTCATCGAGTGTTTGATACTCGCTCATGAGTGTTTGATGCTCACGCACGAGTGTTTGATGCTCGCTCATGAGTGTTTGATGCTCACGCACGAGTGTTTGATGCTCACGCACGAGTGTTTGATGCTCGCTCATGAGTGTTTGATGCTCGCTCACGAGTGTTTGATGCTCGCTCACGAGTGTTTGATGCTCGCTCACGAGTGTTTGATGCTCACGCACGAGTGTTTGATGCTCGCTCATGAGTGTTTGATGCTCGCTCATGAGTGTTTGATGCTCGCTTCAAACGTAACAATTTCTGCTTGACAAAGAAACAGGTTTTTGTGCTACTCTATAAACAATGGAAAAGGTGTGCGCAGATAAACTCCTCTGCATAATAGCGCAATGAGTCATAAAGGCAACTGGTCATAAAAAGCATTCAGTTTGAAAACTCATAAAGAGGCTAGGTTGGGAGAATGTTCAAAGTGCGATCGCGTTGGCGTTGGCGCAGCCTCTCGTAGAGAAGCCTCTCGTCCCTTGCGCGTCTCCGACAGGAGAAGAGAAGCGGCTCCTTTGGAGCATCGCGTTCGGCGATAGCGCAAAGCAATTGCCCAAGGGGCAGTGGCAAAGCCAATCGCTACATAAGAGAAATTTTTTTAGCGCTACAGGTGATACAGTAGGGATTACTAGCTGCTATGCTCACACTAAACTTAAAATGATTGCAGTGGTTTGTACCTGGCACGGTAACTGAGGGGATGACATGATTATAAATCCAGGGCAGTCATTGTTTGGTGGGCGCTACGTTATTGAAAGAGAACTAGGTAAAGGTGGAATAGGTATTACCTTTCTCGCCAAAAACCGGCGTGGTGAATTACGAGTTGTTAAAACTTTCCGAGAAGACATTTTCAACAGCCCTACCTGTAGACCGTACCAAAATAAATTACGAGATGACTTCAAAAATGAAGCGTTGCGATTGTCATTGTGTCGCCATCCTCATATAGTACAGGTGGAAAACGTCTTTGATGAAGGTGATTTTCCATGTATGGCGATGGAGTACATTGAAGGCGAAGACTTAGGCGATCGGATAAAACAAAAGGGAGTCTTACCCGAAGCCGAAGCACTGAGATATATCCAGCAAATTGGCGATGCATTAACCTTAGTTCATGATCGCGGTTTGCTACATCGAGATTTAAAGCCGAGTAACATCATGATGCGTGCTGACAAAGCCGAAGCAGTGCTGATTGACTTTGGCATCGCCAGACAATTTATCTCTGGTGCTAATCAAAGGCTTACGGTTGGTTACACTCCCGGTTATGCGCCTCCAGAACAGTACAACTCGGAAGTCGAAGCGGGAGAATATATTGATGTCTATGCTTTAGCCGCGACGCTGTATCATTTGCTAACAAGATTTCCGCCGATAGTTGCCAATCAGCGGAAACAATTTACCCTGCAACCACCAAAAGATATTAATCTCAACGTTAGCGACAGGGTGAACGATGCAATTATGCGGGGAATGGCGTTAAATTACAGATATCGTCCCCAGTCGGTGCAGGAATGGTTGGATTTATTAGAAATAGTAGTACCACCGACAATACCAGTTGCAAATCCGACACCAGTAATACAACCAATAATATCGCCTCCACAACTTCCAACCTCAAACTCCCCTGCACCAACAGTCAAATTCCCATCCCAACCGCAAAGCGAAAAACCAATATCTCCTGTTGTTACACCTGATAACTGGGAATGCGTCCACACTATCCTTAGCTTTTCTGGAAAGGTCGCCCTTAGTCCCAAGGGAGATATTCTGGCGGGTATAGCAGGTTGTGTGATTCACCTGTTTGAAGTTAGTACAGGTAAACTTATCCGCACCCTAACTGATCATCATTCCAATTCGGTTCGTTCCGTTGCCTTTAGTGCAGATGGGCGAATTCTTGCCAGTGGTAGTCGGGACAAAACAATCAAACTGTGGGACGTGCAAACAGCGAAAGAAATTTGCACTTTAGATCATTTTAATGGTGTTTCTTCCGTCGCCTTTAGTCCCGATGAACATTGGCTTGCTGGTGGTGATGATAGCGGGAATATCAAGATTTGGCGGCGGGGGTGAACAAAGGTCATCAGTGGTAGTAGTTTCAAACATCACCTACTACAGCTATCAAGCGATGTTCTCGGTCAGCAGCAAACTCTAAACAGGCTCTAATGTCTTCTTCCGTCAATTCTGGAAAGTCATCTAAAATTTCTGTATGAGACATTCCAGTTGCTAACCAGCCTAAAACATCATAGACAGTAATACGCATTCGTCTAATGCAAGGCTTACCGCCGCGTTTACCTGGCTCGATTGTAATAATGTCGCGGTAGCTCATAAGGAAAGTCGAGTTTGTTTTTACTCCCTAGTCTATCCTAAGCGTTGGAGTTTGCTGCAAAGGTTTCAGCTTCTCAGTTCCCGCGCTTCCTGGTTGCTGGTCTGAGGGAGATACTGAAGAAGAAGCACTCATTAACATTCAAGATGCAATCCATGAGTATCTAGCAGCACTGCAAGATCGGTTACAAGATGTGGAAATCCGCGAGATTGAGGTACAGGTGTAGTTTATGCCTCGAATACCTGGCGTCAATCACTTAGATGCAGTGCGTGCTTTGAAGAAAGCAGGCTTTGAGATTATTCGCCAAGGTACACCACCCCTTGGGAGCGCTAACATCAGCACACCTTGGCGATTAGTATAAGCTACCAACTCTCTCACCAGAAGTATTTCAAAAATCAAATAGGAATCCTATATATTACTTGTAGACAAAAGTTTTGTGGGGTGGGCATCTTGCCTGCCCTAATTATGCAAATAAAATTTTAACGTGATTGTTGACACCAATGAGCGGAACGTGCCTCCTACGGAGGAGGTTTATGTATAAATATGTCAAATATATCTGACTATTCCACAACAACAGCAGCCATCATTCAACAAGCAAAATCACTTGAGGAAACTCTACCACTAAGAAATGATGCTTGCCGATCAAAAATTTTTCTCCATCCACATCCAACTTCAAAAGTTTGCCTTTTTTTCCACGGATTTACTGCTGGTCCTTACCAATTTGAACCTATAGGGAAAAAACTGTTTGACGCTGGTTATAATGTTTTAGTTCCCTTACAACCAGGTCACGGAGTTGTTGGAAATTGGAATGGAGATAATCCCCCTCCTCTACCAACCGAACGCGAAATTTATCAAGAGTTTGCACTTTCATGGTTGAAAGTTGCACAAGATTTAGGACAGCAAGTTATAGTCGGTGGGTTATCGACAGGTGGAAATTTGGCAGCTTGGTTAGCCTTGGAATATTCCCAATCTATTGAGAAAGCTTTACTATTTGCTCCTTACATAAGCGGTAACAATGCAATAGTAAATTTTATCGTGGAAGTTCTCCCAATTTATTATGAATGGCTGAATAAAGAGCATCCAGGTAATTTTGGCTATGAAGGCTTCCGCATTCCTGCACTAAGAATTTTTTTAGACATGGGTCAAGAAATTATTGATAGAGTAAAAACTAATTTAGCAGTGCCTATGTTTATTATTTTTAGTGAAAGCGACCAAGCCATCAACCAGAGTGAATTGCAAGATTTTTCTAAAGCTACAATTGAACAGCAGGCAAAATCCTGGTATCACAGCTTTGATAAAATCTTTGAAATTCCCCACACCATGATGACAAAAGCGGAGGGAAATCAATATCAAGACCTGCTAATTACTGTGGCTAAAGCTTATATTGAAAGCGATATTACTTGGACTGAGGTTCTGGAAATCGGTTATCAGATACTACAGGGAAAAACTTTTGGTATTGCTACTAAAGAGCTAAATTTAACTGAAAGAGTTTCTCCAGATTTATCGGTCATGTTGGCAGTAATGGATAAGAAAATGATTATTGATTCTTTCAAAGAGAAAAGCTGAATCTTTTGTTAAAAAAGTATTGTAAAATTTACAATTTGCTGGAAGATGTTTGAATTGACTTCAGAATGCCATTTTCCACTTGATTAATTGCTACCATGATACCATTTTCTGAGTTTTCTAGTAGGGAAAATTTAACTTGTCTCAAATAATCGTGAATAGCCTCTCGTAATCTTGGTTTTTCGACCGCAACTGTATGATTGTAATCCCAAACATCCCAAATTATTATACCTATACCTACAATCGGGTCTAATAACTGTGCTCCAATTTTTCCAGCCACTACACCACCAGTTTTTGCTGCTATTTTTGCACCAGCTTTTCCGGCAAAGGATACGACAATTTTACTTCCTACCTTTGTCACTGTTGGAATCATTGCTTTTGCAAGTAGGTAAGTACTTCCACCAGTCAAAACCTTCAGTGATAAATTAGAGATATTTCCTTCCATATCATTGATAGTCACTGCAATATCACCAAGATAACGCTCCCAATCTCCCTGAGGAATCTTGTAACTGCTTTGAATATTAGAAATATTTTTACCCAATTCTGCAATATACAAATTTATACTATCACTTGTGATTTTCTCCAGTTCAAGCTGTGCAATTTTAGGTCTGAGGACACGCTTGGCAAATTCTGTTTGAAAATCCTCAGTAAATTTTTCGGCTACTGCTTGTCCCGGAGATGGTTTCTTTTCATTTGTCCAATGAATAACTGCTGAATATAACCACGTAAAAGGAGTGCTCAATTCCATCTTCTTTTGATTAAAGTAATTAAAATACCAATCGAAAAAGCTCTTATCAACACGAGTCATCAATTCCTCAACCCAATTATCTAATTGTTCTGAAGCAAAACTCTCTGACTGAGAATGCGCATTCCTAAGAGCAGTAACGAGTGCTTGGTCGATATCTTTGGGTATTTGTGGGATAACTACACTAACTTCTTTACTAGGATTCTTACCTGAATCTCCTAGTTTCCCAAAAGATGAATCTGTTATTAAAGCTTTGCTTAGCAAGGGAATAAGAACAATGATAATGACAACAACCCAGATAAAAGGAGTTACTGACTTAATAAAGTCACTCCAAGCTTTAATACGCTGCGTCTTTTGTTCAAAAGAAACTTTTTTTTCTACTTCCTGAGAATTTTGTCCAATATTAGCTGATGTTATTGGCTGCTGAGCAGAAGTAGACTCTAAATCTTGCTGTTGTTCCTGTCTCATAATAGTGTTTGAGCTAACATACTGTTCTTATCTAACGTGAAGTACTTGGCAAAGTTATGTTTTATTTTCAGTCATTATGGCTCCAACATCCTTCTAGTAGGGAGAATGTCACCGAACTACCCGCCAAAGATTGATTGTCCCATCAGCACAACCACTGACAAGGGTGTTGCCATCAGCACTGAAAGCAACGGAAGTCACCTCTTTAGAATGTCCCTTGAGAGTACGAATTTCCCTTTTCGTTACGACATCCCACAGTTTGATCGTGTGATCGCTACTACCACTAGCAAGGGTTTTGCCATCTGAGGTGAAGGCGACAGAATTAACTGAATAGGAATGCCCAAAGAAAGTGTAGATTTCCTGTCCAGTTGCTAAATCCCACAATTTGATAGTGTCGTCAGCACTGCTACTTGCAAGAATTCCTCCCAGTCCTCCCTGGCGAAGGGGAGAGTCAGGGGGGATGGGACTGATGGCGACGGATCTAATCGGTTGGGAATGTCCTTTGAAAATTCTAATGACTTGCTTGTTTTTTAAATTCCATAGTTTGATGGTTTTGTCCTCACTACCACTGGCAAGAGTTTGTCCATTGGGACTAAAGGCGACAGATTTCACCGCACCCGAATGTGAGTGAAGGGTTGCGATTTCCCTTCCTGATGACAGTTCCCACAGTTTGATGTTACCGTCAAAACTGCCACTGGCAAGCATCTTGCTATCTGGACTGATGGCAAGGGACTCAACCGAACTCGAATGCCCATACAAGGTACGAATTTCTTGTCCAGTGAATAGATTCCATAGTTTAATTGTTTTGTCACCATTGCCACTGGCTACAGTACGACCATCCGGACTAGTCGCGACGGAATGAACCGAACCAGCATTCCCTTCGAGTGTGAGGATTTCCTTTCCAGTTGACAAATTCCATAGTTTGAGTGTTGTGTCAAAACTGCTACTGACAAGAATCCCTCTCAGTCCCTCTTTATGAAGGGGGGAGTCAGGGGGAATCGGACTGATAGCAACAGAAGTCACCAAGTTGGAATGCCCGTTGAGGGTTTTCATCCGGAAATTGTTTTCCGCTATGAGGTTTAGGGGATAAAAATTGTTTATATACCAAAATCCCCCAAATCCCAACAATATAATGGCAGCACCTGCTAAAAGTTTGTTTCTCAGTATGGGAGGTTCTAAGGATGGTAACTGAGGTGCCAAATCTTTGATGACTTCATCTACTGACTGATAACGCTCATGAATGTCTTTTTTCAGAAGCTTATCAAAAACTTCAGCTAAATCTGCACTTATCGGACGTTTCAAATATTGCTGCCAAGAAGCAACCCAGCTATAGCCGTTTTCTGTCCAAAGAAGAGCTGGTGAGACACCTGACATTAAATGAAAACACGTAGCTCCCAAACTAAACAAATCGCTTGCTGGGTGAGCCTCACCATCCTGCAATTGTTCTAGAGGGCTATAGCCACGTGTACCAATAGTCGTCCCAGGTTTCGCCCGCACTGTTGCGCTTAGCTGCTTTGAAGCACCAAAATCAATGAGTACAATCTCCTCCTTTGCTCTATTTGTCTTCTCCCTACTTACAGAGGAAACAACGGAGGTTCGCCGCATAATATTTTGTGGCTTGATGTCCCGATGAATGACTCCACGCTCATGGATAAACTTGAGAATAGGCAGCAAATTGAGTAAAACTTCCCGAATTTCTGTTTCGTGATATGTTCCTCGTTGTCGCAACTCTTTGAGCAAAGTCTGCCCATCAATAAACTCTTGCACTAAATACAGATAGTTATCTTCCTCAAAGTAAGCCAGCAAGGTAGGGATTTGTGAATTTTTCCCTAGTTCTTGCAATCGCTGAGCCTCCTGTTGGAATGACTCAATCGCCTTCTTCAAAGCCCATGTTCCCTGGACTTTCGGTGCCAATTGCTTGACGACGCAACGTTCATTTAGCTTATCTACATCTTCTGCCAAGTAGGTTCTACCAAATCCACCCTCATCTGAAAGCACCTTGATGACACGATAGTGACCCCTCAAAAGCGGTACCAGTGGTGCACCACAACTCTGGCAATTCGTTATCCCTTTAGGATTGAGAGGTTGCAAGCAATCGGGGTTGAGGCAGCAGAGCATCTTTTGTCAAGCGTGACTGTGCTGCAATCTATGATATTACATCCAAAATTTTTCCGGGAGAAAATTATCAAAATTATAATTAATTATTACTGCTCAAAGTCAGAAAGCTCTTTGAAGCGATCGCTCTTTTCCTGATTCATGCAACAGATCTAATGTCTACAGAATCTGATTGACGTAGGGATTGCCAGAAGTTGAAAATCTGCTCTGCTACAAGCTGGGGTTGAAAGAAATGAAAAAAATGCCGTCCTTCCGGACATTTCCATATGCGATCGCTCTCCTTTAGATACGGTTGCCATCCATCTAAAGCATTAGTTTCGACAATAATATCGTCTATGCTCCCACAAATCATTAAAGGCACTGGAACTGGCTCTGGAGGGATACTCAACCGTTGAAAAAGCGAGTGAGGCGAAAGCGAGCAATTTAAGTCTCGCTCCAAAATTCTCAGCAAACGCTTGATGGTGTGTTGCTCCTGATAGCCAAACAGGTTGTACACAAAAGCAGTCAAAGTCCTTTGCCGATTTAAGAATTGACGATGGCTATAATAGTGAGCTTGCCAATCAATAGCAGCATCAATACCCACAGCCAACAGAGTCAAAGACTTAACTTTTTCTGGATACTGACGAGTATAGAGTAGCCCCAACAACCCTCCTATACTGTGACCGATGAGATGGACAGGTTGATCACAAGATTTAAGATAATCTTGCAACAGTTCAACTGCGACATCTAGCGAACTTCCCTCATCTTGAGTTTGGTGATATTCCCATAAAGCAAGAGTGACTTGATGCGACAGTTTATACATCAACGGCTGAGCAAAGCATTTTAAATTAGGACTTGTATTTAACCAAATAGCATCTGGTAACTTAGACATTCAATTTACCTGCAAATAAGTTATCTATCCAGCGATAAGAATTTTAGGAAGAAAGAATAAAATTATCTTTTCATAAATTGCAAATAATTTCTATTAAATATGCTACATAACTAAACACACCTTTACTCATAACCAAGAAGACGAGTGGGGGCTTGCTTCTCTCCCTCCTAGAAAGTGAGCCTTGTATTATCTTGCAGTCCACTAAGATGAGTTAGCGAGGTCTTGATTCACCGACAGTGGACTTGTAGAGGTTGTTGTCATTTCACATCCATCAGCTTTTTTGATAAGAATATTCAACAAGCCTGAGAAATAGCTTACACTAAAAATTGATTTAATGAAATATACTTTCAATAAAAATGAGAGCGATCGCTTCACCGTAGTTGGAGATTTGCGAACTAGTATTATGATGACATTGGTCAATGTCTTTACGGTTTTTCCTGACAAGCAGAAAGATACTCTTTGGGCGCTCCACAAAATCTACAAAGAAACTGTCAGACATCAACCAGGATTTATTTCTGCTAGGTTACTTATCAGCGATGATGGGACTAAAGTTACAGTGCTTGCTCTGTGGGACAGTCAGCAACAGCTTGCAACTATAAAACAAATTCCGCGCTTGCAAAATTTTCATAATTCGGAATTATTAGAGGCTGTTATTTCAAGCGATGCTCATGTCTATAGCACGTTCATAGAAGTTCCAGGGGCTTTGCACAAGCACAGAAAACAAAAAACTGACTAGCGCTTGTTAAATTGGCGTTTGTGCAAATTCAACAACGAGCCATACTCACCAGATACTGTTGGCGAATCCAATGTAGGGTGAGCATGTAGGGCGCGCGAAGCGATCGCCTCCACCAGGAACATCGCTTGCAAAGCACCTGAGTGTCCATCACGTTGACAGGGCTAACACTGCCATCTTAATATGAAGTATCACTCCTCAAGAATTCGCCAATAACATCAGTAATGCGTGAATGTTTGAGTGATTCGCCCAGCGCAGTGTCCTTTGGGCAATAATCGTGGGTTATCACCTCTGTTGGTCAACTATGAATAACGAGATTATTCTTTTTCTCATCAGCGCTAGTATTCTCATTGCCTACCTTATCTTCTCTGCGTTAACTGAAATGGGCACAAAGTTACCTTGGAAAAAATAGCGATTAGTCCTCAAACTCCCAGCTTAAGCTGAAGTTCCCCTTGATTCTTAACTTTTCTACTTCCCAAGACATTTATATTTATACTTCACACGAGCACAGATTGCGCGTTTGAACCCAAGGTTAGTAACTTGATTAAAAAAGCTCAGTTTCTGACCGTGCAAAGTATAGCCTCAGTATGGATGTTCAGCGATCGCTGGTTTTTGGGTTGGGTAAATCCTACTCAAAATTGCCTGAAAGTGCAAAATCGGGCGCATAACTTTAGATTCCGTAAAGTACAAAAAGTACAAAAATAATTCATCCAACAAAAAAGCCTCTCATACAAGAGGCTAGGACAGAACAGTCAATAAAAAGTATCAAACTACACTAGCATAAGTACAGCAACTGCTCCTCCAATAGCAGAGAACACTCCTGAAACGAGTGCTGTAGCAAACAGCCACCAAGCTGCTGATGCAGCAGCTTTGCGTGTTTCTTCGGCTTGGCGCTGTGCTTGAAGTTTCACTTCTTCTAAGCGTCGCTGTGCTTCCTGCTGGATGCGTTCTGCTCGTTGCAATACATTGTTTCGTGCTCGTTCAACTTGGTCGATAATGCGGTTAGCGTCTTCCTGCGAGATATCCTCGCGGGAACTCAAAACTGCGACTAAGGTATCGCGGTTGAAAGAAGATAGGCGATCGCGCAATGCTTCAAACCCTGCTTGCGGGTCATCAAACAATGTGCGAACATCGTGTTTAATATTATCGTAGTTGAGTTCCGGGCGCTCTAAAGAGTTGAGATAGTTGCGAATGCGGGCAAAAACTCCATCAACCACATCTTGAATACGCCGCTGGATACTCCGCACTTGTTCCACAAACTGGTCGCGGACTGATATCATGGTGTCTGCAATTCGTGCTGCTTCCTCATCACTCAGGTCTTCCCGCAGTTTCAGCAGGGTGATGATGGTAGAGCGGTCAAATTGGGAAAGGCGATCGCCTATACTTTCTATTCCCACTTGTGGATCATGCACCAACAGAGATAGGTCGCGTTTGATACCTTCTGGATTCAGTTCATCCTTGCCACTCCTGCGTAGATACTCTTCCAAATATACTTGGAAAGTTTGTACTCTCTGCTGAGTTCGGGTAGCTAGGCGACGAGGTGTACGCACGATGTCGCGAATAGAAGTTTGCACAGAATCAATGACCTGATTGACTTGCTCTTCGCTCAAGTCCTGACGTTGACTCAGTAACTTCACCAAAGTGTCTCTATCAACCTGTGACAATCGGCGACGCAGTGCGATGACTCCTTCTCTTGGATCTTGGAACAGTCGATTCAAATCCCGCTGAATTTCTTCAGGATTGAGTTCTTCTTTTCCTGTGTTCCGCAGGTAGTCTGCAATTGTAGTCGTTACCGAGTCGTACTGCTCCTTAGCTTTATCTACTAGGGTTCTTGGTGCGTGGCGAATGTTGCTCCAGTTTTCCTCAACATTGTCAAGGATTTGATTTGCTTGGTCTTCGCTCAAGTCTTGCCGCTGACTCAGTAATTTCACTAAAGTATCGCGGTCAAAACGAGACAACCGCGCCCTGATTGCAGCGATTCCTGCTTGCGGGTCATCTAAAAGTCTTCTCAGGTCAGCGCGGATAGCGTCGGGGTTGAGTTCTTCTTTGCCTGTATTCCGCAGATAAGATTGTAAATTCAGCCACAGCGATTCAGCTTGATATTTTGCCTGCTCTGCAATTCCTTTGGATTCAACTAAAACTTGAGCACGCTGTTTTTCCAACTGGTCAAGAATTGTGTTTACTTCCTCAGACTCAGGATAAATATCATTGCGCTCTAGCAGGATTCTGCGCATTTCCTGGCGGTCAACCTGAGCAAGTCGCCGAGAGAGGGTTTCGTAATCTGCGTCTGGGTCTTCCAGTAGGGGCTTGAAATCCCGCTCAATGCCTTCTGCACTTAAGTCTGACTTAGGGGTTACAAGTAGATAACTATCTACGCGGCGTTGCAAATCTTGTACTATCTCTTTTTCTTCCTCTGCGATCACTGCAATGAGCACGTCTTGGCGGATGAGTTCTAAGCGATCTGCAATGCGCTGAATTTCAGCTTGAGTGAGCAGACCCCTAGTTTTAAGAATATTGACAAAATCACTCCGAGAAAGCCGCTCTAATTCTCGCCGTACTGTGGCTGGATCAGCGGCGGGATCATAAATAACGTCACGAAATTCTTGGGTAATTTTTTCTGAATTCAGTTCCCAGGAATATGTGTTGAGTAAGTAATTTTCTACATCAGTTCGAATGGGACTGTAAGGCTGTTTTGGTGTAGGAAGACCCAACTTATCTGCTTGTTCGGTGACTTTATCTTTAGCGTTTGTGAGAGCACCTAGAATTTTTTCTACATCCAAGTCTGACAAATCGGTTCGCCCCAATACAACGCCGGTCAACGCGGATAACGCTTGCTGAACTGTCCGCTGAATTGGACCAGGAGTTGTTTCTTGGGTTGCCCTTTGGTCAGCTTCTTTTGCAGAACGCATCTCTGCCATCAGTTGCTCTAGCTTGGCATTGAGTTCATCTGTCCTGGTTTGTCCTGGTGGCAATGATTTGAGATAATTAACCAATTCTCCCAAGCGGTCTTGTACTGGTTGTTGCATTGGTTGTTGTTGACCTACCACCTGTTGCCAAACGCCATATAGCGTGTCGGCTATACGGTTAACTTCTCGCTTGGAAAGGTCAGTGCGACTGCTGATTAATTCAACAAACTTCTGGCGATCAATGTAGCTTAGATCTGGACTACCAGCGATCGCTCTTAATTGCGGATCGTTCAGTAATCTTTCAAATTCGCCCCGAATCTTGGATATATCCAGTTCTGGTGGACGCACCATTTCCAAGTAATCTTCTACTTTATCTCGGAGTGCGCCTGGGTCTATAGCACTGCCTAGTTCCCGACGTACAGCGGCAGCGGCGGCTTCAGCTGTTGCTACCACTTGCTGATTAACAGCTTTTGCCCCCAATGCAGCGGTCGCTGTCCCCAGAATCGCTTGTAAGCCGGAAGTTGCCGTGTTGACCAACGAGCCAATTAAAGAACCCACCGTGGTTGAACTCACCCACACTAACAGTAAAAAGTACGCTCCCCAAATCACCAACCCCAGAATTGCTCCCTGCACCGGAGACCAATCTCCAAAAAGACTGAGTCTTATTGCTAGGAAACAAGCAATGGCAAGCGCAATAGTCACAGTGATTAATGTCCATAGTCCCAGCGCTGTACCTATTTTGCGAATGGTACCGCCAAAACTTTCAACCTCTCCATGACCTCCATTTGAATCAGATGGACGACCCAAGTAGGAAATCCCCGCAGCAACGGAGAGGTTTGTGAGAACTAATTGCAGTGCAAAAGCTAGGATCACACCAGAGATTAAAGCGAAAAAAAAGTGCGGTCCAAATCCAGAAAAGGCATATGACTGGTTAGCATTTGTTGGCTGGTTATCAACTTGTGCCACCCAAAAGAGTGGCTTGTACAGTGCCAGCGTGATGTGCGTACTCTGAAACATCCTAATTTCTTCCTATGTAGCTCAAATCGGTGGGGATGAAAAGTTGCGTGAAAGTAAATTTTAGTAAATTTTGTATCTGTCATAATACCCAACTCATGAGCATAGAATCCTGGAATTATGGTACTTGTGGCATCCCTCCAAAGTTTGAAAACTTGCTACAGCGTGGGATAGAAGTTTTTCTACCTAATTATTCAATGAACTAAAGTTAATTTACAAAAACAATTTTTTGCCTAAGTCTAGAGAGACACGCTAGCGAAAACAGTGCTCACTCTCTTGGTTGGAGTCTTGAGCAAAAATTTCTTTGACTTTGCCACAAAGCCAGAACAAACGCTGGTCTTTCCCGTTGTTCTTCTATTGATTAGGTAAAATCCAGCTTATTCGTTAATCTTGTTACATTTTTTTACAAAAACATTTTTTGCACCCTCTCTAGGTGGATTTATCCAAGGAAAAACTGTTCTGATAATCGTCCATAAGAGGTGCAGATAGTTTGTACCCATTGACAGAAAGCAGCAGAGTTGTGGATAGCTACATTGAAGTCAAGAAACAAATTGAACTTGAATGAGGAAAAAAAATGGAAACTCGTCCCAGCACTGATTTACCACCCATTGCTACAGAATATAACGGCAAAGACCGCAACGCTTTTCTGTTTGGTTTGAATCCCCAAGCTGAATTGTGGAATGGTCGTTTGGCAATGATTGGTTTTCTTGCTTACCTGCTTTGGGATTTGGCTGGCTACAGCGTCCTGCGTGATGTTCTGCACTTCATTGGTTACTAGCTATTAGTCCCTCATTCAATATCAGCTTAATTATTGTGAAGGAAAAAACAATGCAAACTCCTGAAACTCGTCCTTCTACTGATTTACCACCCGTTGCTAAAGCTTACAACGGTATAGACCGCAACGCCTTTATTTTTGGTTTAAACCCCCAAGCTGAACTGTGGAACGGTCGTTTAGCAATGATTGGGTTTCTTGCCTACCTGCTTTGGGATTTGGCTGGTTACAGTGTCCTGCGTGATGTTCTGCACTTCATCGGGAACTAGTCATAAACTTTGTAGAGACTTTGTAGAGACGTAGTATTCTACGTCTCTACATCAAATCTAATTTTGGCAGACGAGATTGAAATTGGGAAGGGAGCATCCCAATTTTTTTCCAAACGCACGCGCAAAGTAGCTCTGATTCACACTCTGTGTTTCTTTGCGCCAACCTCTGCGACCCGCGTGCGTTTAAAAATAAACTCAAACATTTGGGATGCTCCCAATTAGGAACCACTTTCTGGACAAGGTTAATAAACCAATTTCTCCCAATTTCTCCTTCCCATACTTTAACAGTAATGCAGCACAAGTGAACTCCTCAACCAACTCTGCCTAATTTACCTTTACTTTGAGAAAACTTTACCGTATTGTGATAACTCTTCTCTTCTTTTGCAAAATAGCCTAAAAAAACACATACATGTATTATGATGTGTTTTTTACTTTGGAACAATAGGGATAATTATCCTGTTAGTAAGGGTTTCAAGAACCGGGTTTGTATGCTCAGATGTCTCTCCACAACATTCCCAAATATCTCTACTAAAGGCGTTTCTCATTGACAAAATTGGGTATACCCAGTACAGAACAGGGGAAGTTAGAACCTAACTGTTGGACTATCGGATGATTAACAGAGTTACAGCCGAGTAATAGCAAATTTGCAGCTTCTGAGGTAACAACTTTCCTAAGTTCCTGAGCAATACAACCAAACCGAAGATGAGCTTTAAAAGAACTTTTCCATTCTGCAGCTAAACAACTTGCTTGCCGAAGAATACATTCTGCTTGTGCAAATTTATCTACCAATATTTCTTGGGTGTAAGCTGCGTTGTCCTGCATTTTTGGTTGAGTTGTCACACCTGTGTCAAACTCTCTTAAGGAGAAGCTTGTTGAACAGTGTGGTGGATTTTGTTCCGTAACGCGTTGACTAAAAAATTTATCTATTTGCAAAATATTTGCATTCTGACTGCTTTTATTTTCCTCTATCACATAGACGACTTGAACTGTCACTTGCGCTTTTGTGGCTAAACGTGTTTGATGAGCGATTAACAAGGCAATATCTAACGCAGTATGACTGTTGGGAGAACTATTATAGCCAACGATTAAATTGACTGATTCTGCAGATTGAGCTTGTACAGAAAAAGGTGTCTTTGGCACTGAGATTAGTACCATTTGGTCGAGTAAATCATCTCTTCCGATCGCGTTTTGCAGACGCACCAAGATAGGCTTAAGATTCATAACTTTATTGTCACGCTAAAGAACTAAAGAAAAAATTACAAAAGCAATAACTCATTTATAGTTCATAACTCATATTTGAGTTGATAATTACGAATTACAAACTGTAAATTACGAATTTTATCGATTACTCGTCTTGGGTGAAATACCGATCCAGGAAATTGAGTGCGTAGTTGCGGAGTTCGTAGTATTCTTGTGAGTTCCTCATGGCAGCACGTTCACATGGATGAGGAAACGGTATTTCTAGTATCTCCCCAATGTTAGCCGATGGTCCATTGGTCATTAGAACGATGCGATCCGACATATAAATCGCTTCATCCACATCATGGGTAACCATCATGACTGCCTGTCGGTGATTTTCCCAAATATCCAACACCTGTCGCTGTAGTTTCCCCCGAGTAAGCGCATCTAACGCCCCAAAAGGTTCGTCCATTAGCAACATCTTTGGGCGAATTGCCAATGCTCTGGCAATACCCACCCGCTGCTTCATACCACCAGAAATTTCATCAGGATACTTATCAGCTGCCGCTGTTAAATTTACCATTGCCAGGTGTTCGTTCACAATGCTAATTTTTTCAGCACGATTGGCATCTTTTAGCACTTCGTCTACAGCAAGCCGAATATTTTCGCGCACAGTTAACCAAGGTAAGAGCGAATAGTGTTGAAATACCATCATACGCTCGGCTCCTGGTTGACGAATTTCTTTGCCATCTAACCGCACTGAGCCAGAAGTTGCTTTTTCTAATCCTGCTACAATTTTCAAAAGTGTGGATTTACCGCAACCAGAGTGACCAATAACAGCAATAAATTCATCTTCACCCACTGTCAAATTAACGTTATCTAAAACGACAAATTGATTTCCATCAGGTGTTGGATATGATTTATATAAATTTTCAATTTCCAGAAATCCAGTGCGAGGTGAAGCCATATCATAGGCATCTCTTGAGAAAGAGGTAGATTTCATTTGACACTCCTGCAATACTCTATTTATGAATCGTTCAAAAATGACATGAGTCATTTACAAATGACAAAGGACGAATGGCAAAGTAAAGAATGGTTAACACATCAGGTTAACTTTGCTCAATCTCTTAAGATATAAAGAAAGATTTAGGAGCGTTAGCTCTAATCTCAAAGCTCTTAAGATACCCCACTGGATCGCTGGGGTCAAAAGCTTTGTTATCAATAAATAGTTCAGCTTGTTCTATCTTGTAATCTTCTTTTGGACATTCAATTTCCATTTCAGCAGCAATGTCTCGATATAAGTCAGTTCGCCAAGCTTTACGCGCCAATTCTTCAGCATTTTTGGGTATTTCTTTAATTTGTCCCCAACGAGCTGACTGAGTCATAAGCCAAATACTCTGAGAGTGCCACAGAAATGTGGAATGGTCGTTTGGTGTTTTGACAAGGTTAGCAGGTTTCTCAAAAAAGATTGTTGTTTCAGGCGCTTTCCAAACTCGTTTTTTACCATCAAAACCACCGTAATTATATTCACCGACAATAGCTGGTTTTGTTAATTTGAGCTTTGCTCCTGTAAACGACTTACTCGTGAGAATCTTAGCCACTTCCTCTCGGTTTTTTAAATCACTACAATATCGACAAGCTTCTATCATTGCCTTAACCAAAGAGCGATAAGTTTTGGGATTTTCTTTGATGAAAGACTCCATCACACCTAAAAGTCTGTCTGGGTGTCCTTGCCAGATTTCTCTACCCTGAGCAAAGGTAAAGCCAATTCCGTCATTACCAGTAATTGCTCGTGAATTCCAAGGTTCAGCTACCATGTAGCCTTGCATTGCTCCAATTCTCATATTCAGCACCATCTGTGGAGGTGGGATGATGATAATGCGAAATTCTTCATCAGGAGCAACTCCAGCAGCTGCTGCTAAGTAGCGGACAAAGTATTCATAAATAGCCGAACTCAGCACCACTGCCCAAACTCGTTTCTCAGAGGGTAATTTTTCAAAGTAATTACGAAAATCTCGTCCAAACTCTTCTAAATTGCCGTTATAGTCTCGCCAAGGACGTAACCCAGACTCCCACATTGCTTTATTCATCGTCATCGCGTTACCATGGCGATGAATTGTCATCGCTGCACACAGGGGAGCATGACGTGCGCCTTCTGCACCTGTTCTAGCATTCGTTACTGCACCACTCACCACTGGCGAAGCATCAAGGCGTCCAAAAATAATACCATCACGGGACGTAGCCCAACTTGCTTCGCGGCTGAGAGTGACATTTAAACCATACTTACGGAAAAATCCTTTCTCCCAAGCTACAGCAAAGGGAGCGCAGTCATTCACAGGTACATATCCCACTGTAATGTTAGGTTTTTCCAGTGTTTTGGGGTCTACTACTGGTTCGGTTGCCAACGCCGCTTTTGATAATCCTTTAGGGGCACGGTTAGCATTAATTGCACAAGAAGAAATTCCAGTTGCGAATGCTGTTGCTCCCAGCCCTGTAAGAAAGTTTCGTCGCGTCCAGTTATTTGTGTTATTGTGACTCATGAAAAACCCCTTGCGGCGGCTAAATGACTCAGAATATTAACCACGAAGGCACAAAAGTTGCTGTTTAAGCTGTCACATGTTTCATTTTTGTACAGTTCCAGCAGGTAGCCTGCTTATAAAACAGGGAGTTTTTATTTTTTGGCGTTGCATATTTGCGGAATGAAAAGGTTCGCGCAAAGACGCAAAGAAGAGCGTGAAAAGAACGAATGAGTGACTGCTGATGAGTGGCTAATTTGAAGTTATTGGGCGACTAGTAACAAAAGCTTGTATTCTACCTATGGCGTAATCAAGAAATAGACCTGTTAAGCCAATAACTAGCACAGCAAGAAAAACAGAATTCAGGTTCAGGCGACTCCATTCATCCCAAACAAAAAAGCCGATTCCAATACCACCTGTGAGCATTTCTACAGCAACGATAACTAGCCAAGCAATTCCTAAACTTATTCGCAAACCTGTAAAAATGTAGGGTAAACTTGCAGGCCAAATAATTTTTGTAATTCTTCGCCAACGAGGCATTTCTAGAACTCGTGCTACATCTATATAATCCTTAGGAACACTGGAAACTCCCAAGGCAGTGTTAAGAATTGTTGGCCACAAAGAGGTAATGAAAATTACGAATATTGCTGATGGATCTGCCAAATTAAAGATAGCTAGAGCAATAGGAAGCCATGCCAGGGGTGATACTGGTTTGAAGATTTGAATGACGGGATTTAGAACCATCATTGCTGTTCTGGACATCCCGATGAGAAAACCAACTGGAATTGCGACCAAAGCACCTATAGCAAAACCTAATAAAACCCGTCGGATACTTGCTATTAATAGCCAGCCAATACCTAGGTTACCTGGTCCTCTTTGGAAAAATGGGTTAAGGATATAATCTAAATTTGCTGTTAACGCCTCTGGAGGGGTGGGCATTAATTCATGATTGGCAAGGGCAATAATCCACCACACAACAATTACGCCCAAAAAACCAACCAAAGGTAGCAGGAAAGTATCCCGTACAATAATTGGCTTAGTGTGTTTCCAAGCTGTTCGACCAGCAACTGCCAAAATAGCAGCTACATTCAGTTGAAATATCATTGGTGACCTCAACAGACTTAAGCGCAGGTACAATCAATCCGAGCAGTACCAGCCCAGGATACTGATGAGATCAATCATTACAATAATAATTATTACAATTTATTATTACGATAATATTGTCTCTTCAGTCTCCTCTCATTGCCTACGAAGTTAGCTGACGGGCTAGGGCTGAGAGATGCCCCTCTTATAGAAGAAGGAAAAAACAAGAAGTCAGAAAGATATATCTACTCTTTTCTTTGTTTGTTTTTCTTTCTTTACTTTTCCATCTTCTACGAGATACGCCCCATATGTTGGTTCCTCCGCTCCAACTTATGCAATACAATTCATTGGATTAGGCTGACTTACTCTTATTTTTGATAAATGTAACACTAGTACACAGTCAAGTCAAGCTATCTTAGGATATACCTCTTCCAAGCAAAAAGCAAGCATCCTTGTAGAGTCAATTTATCTATATTTAGATATATAAATATTATCTAGATATAGCAATCCTAAATAGGTTGTGAAAAATCCAGCCTTCACAGAAACCCGGTTTCTCTGTGTTCACGAATGATTTAGGACTGCTATATATTGTCTAGAATCATATATTATTATAAATAAAAATTACATACTTTCCATAAAAATATTAATAAAAAATGTAGCATTTTTATATAAAAAAATAACAAAATATTGTCTACTGCAAATTGTAACGAATCTTATCAGTCATGCGATTCGCTATACAGAGTCGGGAAGCATAAATTGTGAAACCTTCTCAATTACTATCAATCCCTATCAGGGATGCCTCAAGCTTACCCTCATTTTTTCACCCTAGCGAGCGCATCTTCAGCCGCAGCCTTCTCAGCATCTTTCTTACTGCGCCCTTTACCTTGTCCGTACTCTTTGTCTCCCACAAATACTTTAGCTATAAACTCTGGGGCGTGAGAAGAACCACCGATTTGAAGTGTAACATACTTGGGTGGTGTTTGGGTGATGTTGCGTTGTACCCATTCCTGAAATCGATTTTTAGAGTCTACATTTGAGCGAAACTCCACAATACTCTCAGGGACAGAATCAAATAGCGGTTCTACAACAGCACGCACTGCTTCGATATCATAATTATTGTCTAGGTAGTAAGCGGCGATGACTGCTTCAAAGGCGCTGCTTAGTAAATTGGGATTTTGGTAACCTCCTTCTAAAATTGCACCTCTACCTAAGCGCATTCTGCGATTTAAGCCAACCTCAGTTGCAAATTTTGCCAGTTGCTTTTCATCTACTAACGCAGAACGGCGACGTGTTAACTCATCTTCTTCCTTTTCTGGATAACGACGATAGAGGTATTCGCCGCTTAAAAAAGTCAGCAAAGCATCACCGAGAAACTCTAGGCGTTCATTGTGTTCTCCTTCTTGGGGATTTTCATGAACATAGGAACGGTGTGTAAATGCACGGCGTAAAAGAGAACTATTGTGAAAGCTTTGTTGTTTAATAATTTCAGCCAATGTCTCTGTTTTGGAGGCTTTTTCAACTTGCTTAGGACACAGTATTCCTAAAATTTCTTGCTTGTGCTGTTCTGCAACATTCGCCTCTGGTGCAGAGATAGACTTGAGAAGTCGAGTGATCGTGTCGAGGGTGCGATAAGTGTCCTCAACACAAAAGCGAGATTGATGCTTCCAAGTGTTGCTGGTTTCAATTAATTCACTGACTAAAGCACGTTCGGCATAACCTAATTTTTTGCTAAATACCTGATCCCACTGCTCAATTATGACTTTTAATAAAGCAAAAACATCGTCACGTAGAATATCTTCTGGGTTAGGCTTTAAAGTTGAATTAAAAGATATATATGATAAAGCAATTGTTAGCCAATGTTCACCATAGACTTTTTGCATCTCCCTTTTTATATATGGGTGTAAACCTTGATTTAAAAGAGCTAAACCTCTGCTAACTTGTTCGTGGTTACTCACAGCAATCTGTGTATTTAAAGTGACATTTTTCAAAGTAAACTCATCTCCCAGAGTCGCGCACGGGGGCTTCGTGGGAATTGGGATGGGAATTGGGAAGACGTACCCATTCCCTTGCCCTTCTCCTATTGGAGCTTTTTGTTTGCTACTTTGCATATTACGGGAACTCCCAAAATTCCAAAAGCTACAATTCGTGAACGATAAATGCAATAATGTAGGGCGTTTGTACAAGCTTTACATAGCAGTAGCCCATCTTAGCATAGAATTCTACACTGGAAGCTAAGTACGGAGCGACCCTAATTCACTGATCTGAGGAGTTTTATTGTGGACTTATCCCGTATTCCTGCCCAACCTAAATCAGGTCTGATTAACGTTCTGATTGAAATTCCAGGCGGAAGTAAGAACAAATACGAATACGATAAAGAACTGCAAGCTTTTGCTTTAGACAGAGTGCTTTACTCGTCGGTACAATATCCTTTTGACTACGGCTTTGTCCCTAACACCTTAGCAGATGATGGCGACCCATTGGATGGTATGGTCATCATAGATGAGCCAACTTTCCCAGGATGTGTCATTGTAGCAAGACCAATCGGTATGCTAGAGATGATAGATGGAGGCGATCGCGATGAAAAAATCCTTTGTGTTCCTGACAAAGACCCACGTTACATTGGTGTTAAATCCTTGAAAGACATTGCACCACACCGATTGCAAGAAATAGCTGAATTTTTCCGCACCTATAAAAATTTAGAGAAAAAGGTGACGGAGATTCTCGGATGGCAGGATGTTGATAAGGTCTTGCCTTTAGTAGAAAAGTGTATTAGATCTGGTCGCGAAAAAACAACCTAAAACATTTCCACTACCCAGAACCAGTAAACAGTGAACAGTAATCTGTTAGTTATTGTCTAAACTGATAACTGGTAACTGGTAATTGATAACTCAAACCCAATGCAGCGCACGCTTCTTTTGGCAAAAATTCATAACTGCACGCTCACAGCAGCAAACATTAACTATGTGGGAAGTATCAGCGTAGACCAAGTTCTGCTGGACAAAGCAGGTATCTTACCCTACGAACAGGTGCACGTAGTGAATGTTACCAATGGCGAGCGCTTTGTTACTTATGCGATCGCAGCTCCAGCAAATTCAAGAGCAATTGAGTTGAATGGAGCAGCAGCGCGTCTAGGCGTGACGGGCGATCGCTTGATTATAATGTCTTACGGGCAGCTCGCTTTGGAAGAGTTAAAAACACACTCTCCCACAGTTGTTATTGTGGACAACACAAACCAACTGTTGGAAGTGCGGCACTACGATGACCTGCTTAGTCAGACCTAGTTTTGAGCAAATATGTCAAATTTTAAGCTGTCGCCTCCCCAGAACTACACAATTCCAGAGTCACTTCCTCAGATTCTTTGTCAAGAGTCAGAATTTGCGGTGCAATTTTGGGGTGTACGGGGTTTAATTCCCACACCAAGTAGCTACACCATTCGATATGGTGGCAATACTGCTTGTGTAGAAATGCAAGTAGGTGGGAAACACTTGGTTTTTGATGGCGGTACTGGTTTACATCTACTTGGGAAAAGTTGGCTGCAACTGCAATCGCCGTTAGAAGCCCATTTATTTTTTACCAACTCCCAATCAAATCGTATCCAAGGATTTCCCTTTTTTGCCCCTGCATTCAAGAGCGAAAATTGCTTCCACATTTATGGGAGCGCTGCCTTAAATGGAGCTTCTATTAAACAATGCTTATGTGATCAGATGCTCCAACCACACTTTCCTTACCCTTTACAGGTCATGCAATCGCAATTGCACTTTCATAATTTGACATCAGGTAAGGTGGTGAAGATAGATGATGTTACCGTTACAACGGCAATCATTAATCACTATCAAAAATCAATTGGCTATCGAGTCAGTTGGAAAGAGTATAATATATCCTATGTAACAGATTTACCCCAGAGTGCAAATGAAGTGGAGCGAGAATGCATAGCACATCTCACAAAAGGCGTTAATTTGCTAATTGCTAATGCAACTTACGCTCCCCCAACAGCACGTAACCATCACGACCCTGACGGACACTGGGATACTGCTATGGATTTGGCTAAAACTGCTAAGGTGGAACGATTAGTTATCTCTCATCATCATCCAGATGATGACGATGATTTTCTTGATCAAGTACAAGTTGAGGTGAAATCTGTCTTTCCCAAAGCGTTACTAGCCAGAGAAGGTTTAGTCTTACCTGTTGTATAGTTAATTGTTTCTAATAAATAACAAATAATCATTCTGAAACAGAATTTACTGACTTAGTCAGTGTTGCAGTTATTTTTATTACCACCTTAACAGATGGGATGAACAAAGCAATGCTGTCACTACTTGTAAAAAAGTCATTCTCAAAACCCTCATTCTATAAGAATTTTAGTACAAAATTGTCTTGAAGAATAGTACTCAGTTTATGATAACTTTGCTAGATTGAGCTATGGTTTCACAAGTATAATCACGTTTTCTATGTTATTCTTGGGAAGGTGAGAATTATTTTCGGCTGTGTGACTAGTGTTATGGTTATCTCTCCGAATCTAATCTCTATACCTTTGATTCTGGAGAGGTTTTATGTCAATTTTCGTCGGCAATCTATCTTATGATGTAGAGGAAGAAGACCTCAAGGAGGTCTTTTTAGAATACGGAAAAGTGAAAAGAGTTCAAGTCGCTACAGACAGAGACACTGGTCAAAAAAGAGGTTTTGCTTTTGTAGAGATGGAAACAGAGGCTGATGAAGCAAAAGCGATTGAAGAGCTTGATGGCGCTGAATGGATGGGTCGTAATCTCAAAGTGAATAAAGCTAAGCCCAGGTCAGAGGGAGGTTCCTCTGGTGGTAGACGGGGAAACAATAGAGGTGGAGGTGGTAGTGGTGGATACTCTCGACGCTACTAAGCTTGAAGAGTCAGTGATGTAACGCACTTGAAGAGTCAAGCTTTTTGGGTTATCAGACTAGGCTCTCGATTTATCCAAACACGAGACTGGCTACACCCAGTCTGGCTTTTTCCCATTGTTTTATCCCAAACTAAAGGATTTAACTATCGGGTCACAAGGCAAGGGTAGATATGGAGTCTGCCCTTTTTTGCTCACGGGTTACTAAATTGTTTATACCCAGTTACTCATTCAGTTGATTTCGTAGGAGAGAAAATGACCCAAATAGTTGTGGGCGAAAATGAAGGAATTGAGTCAGCCTTACGTCGATTTAAGCGACAAGTTTCCAAGGCGGGAATTTTTCCAGATTTAAAGAAACATCGTCACTTTGAAACACCTTTGCAAAAACATAAGCGTAAAGCAGTTGCGAGGTCAAAGCAGCGTAAGAACCGTTTCCACTAATAAGATTGGTGCTGAGTGTCTTGTTCTGATGGTCTCCACTCAAGAGGTCTGTTATGTTGGTTGACATTGACCGACCAGAAGTGATGTTTGCCAAAGCGCTGAGGAAGATAAACCTCATACCGATTGAAATATCGTTTTGGAAACTGAATTGACTGCCACAGAAAGTTCTTGTAACTTCTGAGCAATCGCACCACTAGTGAACAATTCCTCTGCCTTGGCTATACCCTCACGCATATCTGAACAAATTCCACAACGCCAAAGGTAAAACCCTCCATTCCATAAAGCTGTTTCCATAAGGTCGGAGGGTTTGCCGTTCAATACCCTCTGCATATCAGCAGTCAACTCTTCAAGGGTAACCAGAGGTACATTCTTTGTCGTAAAGCCATAATCACGAGGGGACAGGTGTAACCGTTCTATTGATACATTGTCTAATATATTGTCTATTGATATATTGCTTGTCTCATCAAGTTTTGAAGTTGTTGCTATACCAATAATAGCAGTGCGATCGCGTGGTAACTCGCAGCTACCCTCCAATCCCTTTACCGTTGTCAATTGAGTCAATCCTCGCAATGCTAGGGTACTTTGAAACAAAGTTTCTGTGGGAGGATGAACAAACCCAGCAATGATATGAGCATTTCCTGCATAAGGACACCAAATGAGTTCCATTGTTGCTAAGGGTGGACGCTTGCCCAGTTGATCGCGGTACTCCCAAATACTATTCGTTAGAGGAAAATGCTGAGGAGTATAAACAAAGCCAATTCCTGTTTTTTCAAACACCTGCTGGGTTTTCTCTAGCGACAGTCCCGTCCAATCAACTCCTAACCCCTGCCAAATATCTACCAGTGGCACTCCGTACTTTGTAGGCAAACAATCTCCACCGTGCATGACTACTGGTTGTCCGCTTGCTGTCAGAAGCAAAGCCGTTACTGGACTGATGGGTGCGGTGCGAGTTCTACCATCATAAGGTATGCCTAAAACTATAACTGATCGTTTGCACTTTACTGGTTGCAGTTTTGGTCCTAGTTCATCGTAAGCATCTAACATTCCAGCTATTTCTTGAGCCGTGGGACGTTTAATACGATGAGCAATTAAAAATGCCCCAATTTGTGCTGGTGTTGCTTCTCCCAGCAGTATCATCTTGATTGCCGCAGCTGCTTCAGCACGAGTTAAGTCCTTCGCAGTATGCTCACCACTGCCTACCTTTTTTAATAAATCCCTAAATACTGTGCTCATATTTTTGTCCTTTGTCCTTTGTGCTTTGTTAAAAGTTGAGATGACAAACGACAGATGACTAATGACTAATAACTACTAACAAGCCGATTTTGCAAGAGAGTGAAATTGTGGTGGTACATTGTCTCTAACCAACTGCCAAAAATGCTTGATAGGAGGAATCTGAAGTCGATCGCCAGTTGTGACCATAACAACTTGCCGAGTTAAACTAGAACTGTCAGGTGAAGAACCATTACTGTTACTGTTGCAGGCTAGAGGACGAACTGCAAGGCTAGGGTCAATACGTGCTTCGACTAAAGCCGACTGTGGTAGCATAGCCACGAATTCTCCTTGACGCACAACTCCCCGGAAAGCATCCAAGGTATTAACCTCTAAAGCCGCTTGCAGTGTGGCTTCTAACCGTTCAAATCTGTCTTGTATTAGGCGTTGCATCCCATAACCATCTTTAAACACCACTTGTGGATAACAAATAAGCTCCGACCAAGAGATGCGTTCATACTGCGCTAACGGGTGATTTTTTGCAACTAAAACTTCTATTGGTTCATCATACAGCACTTCTACCAACGTTTCTTTGCCAGCAGTTAAGAAGCGATTATTCATCACTATTGCCAAATCCACTAGCCCATCTTTGAGGACTTTTAAAGCGCGATCGCTCCCGAGCGATGTCACCCGCAATTGGACTTGTGGATAATCATGACAAAATTTTTGCAAAACTGGTGGCAAGTAATAAGCACACAGTGAGTGAATGGCTGCTACACAAAGTTCTGGCTGCTTTCCTGCCAATAAATCAGCGATTTCCTGTGTAGCACTTTGCCACTCTTGGCATATTTTACGAGCTCGAGGCAGCAAGCGTTCACCCCCTAGTGTCAGCTTTGCTTGAGAAGTTCTGTGAAAGAGTTCCAAACCCAAATCTTCCTCTAGTGCCTGAATTTGCCGACTGATAGTCGATTGAGTCACACCACATTTTCGTGATGCACTCTGAAAGCTGCCAGTTTCCGCGATCGCCAGAAAGGCTTGCAACTGTTCTAGGCGCATGTTGATGTAGCCTGAAGTACACTTATGGCTTTCATCAAGTTATCGTACTTTCGGGCGTAAATTAGTACTGCTTGTTACAGCTTATGTTTGCTGAGAAATTTTTTACAGCTTTAGCGTTTTATTTTTTACTGGAAAGCAGGTGCTTTCATTAAATTTTTCTCACTAATTCTCCATAGTCCAATCTTCAACCCGCAAACCAGGTACACGCGAAAAATCCTTCTGGTTGCGCGTCACCAAAACACCATTATTGGAAATTACAATTGCTGCTATTCGTAAATCTTGCGTACCGACACGAACTTTTTGACGCAGGAATTCTGCGTAGCAATTGGCAGCATCTTGGTTGAATTCCAGTACGTTGATAGTTTTAAAATCTTCTAATGTCTCTCGTAATTGTGTGTAAGCTAACACCAACGCTTTTTGTGAATTAGCCCTTCTGACACGATTCAGCCTTCCATACATCTGTTCTTCAAGTGTAATAACTGTCGTGGCTAGTTGTTCAAAAGGAGTTGCATTAACACGTTGACTAACTAAGGGATGCTCTCGCTGAAAAAGTGACAGAGTGTCTGTATCAAGTATCCACAAACTCACGCTTGCTCTTCCTCAGCATCAAGTTGACGATAATATTCTTCCATTTGCGCATCTCGTTCACGTCGATATGCTTCGATATCCGCCAGCATATCATCGAATTGCGGGTCATCCTTATACTTACCCGCAAATTTCATCCAAGGATGTTCAGATTTTGGCTGTTCAATTTCTTGAGTCACTATTTCTACATTTTGCAAACGAGCATTCACAAGTTCATGCAGGTTTTTCAGTGCATCTTCGCGTGTTGCGGCTAACACTTGACAGTCTGGTAAACCCCAAACAGTTGCTTGATACTCTCCTTCTTTTTCTTCGACTAGTACTGAATAATTAAGTTTAGATAAGTTATCAGCAGTATTATTTACCAAATTCGTAGTCATAAAGTTTATCCTCAAAACTTTTTTAGGCTTAATTAGTTAAGAGCAAAATTAATTCGTTAACGACGACAAATATTGCTTCTAATATCTATTTTCACCTAGCATCATCAAAATTGGACAATAACCCAAATAATGTGTTATTCGACATCATAAATCGGGATGACTGGATTTGAACCAGCAACTCCTTCGTCCCGCCGAACGAAGTGCGCTGGTGCTGTACTACAAGTTTATGACTCACTAGGCAATGATATTTTGCGCTTAGAAGTAGCAATGGTTATTACAGAAGATAAGAAAGCTGTTTATATTTTGGCAATTTTTGCTCAAGATTTTGCATACACTGATGATGTAGAGATTTTTCCCAAAATACTCGTCTTGTCTATAAACGCATGATTTCTTACAATTCAAGATAATAGGTATCAGTTTACATCAATTCATCACTCCTAGTGTGTTAATTGAAATGGTGTAACAAGCATCACAGTACTTTCATACTCCCTCATCTCAAAATCAGCAAATGCATGATAAGGTGTTATCCACTGTTTTCCCTTGACACTTAAGCCAATGCATCTGTACTATCTACACTCCCAACACCTTGAGGAATTAGTCCAAGGTAGTGGTATAGATCTAAACCTTGCAAGACTCAATTTTATGTCTTTACAAGGCAGAACCACATATGATTACCTACTAATTTCTGAACATCTTCCCCGCACAAATACTGGAATGGTCAAAAGCGGGTGGTTACAACGTTACGCCCACATCACTGAAGGTGGTTGGTGGTGTTCTGGACTTGATCCCCTGAATGATTGGAAAGCAATGGAGTGGGGGTGCTTTAAGCCCAACCAACCTCGATTAAGTGAAAATGGCAAGTTAGTTAAGTATGAGCATCCCCCCAGTACACCAACGCGGGTATTTTGTCTGCGGGTATCACTGCATATCTGGCAGCAAGTCGCTCAAAGTTACAATGTACCCATGCCCAACAGTATCAACATTGCTTGCAATGGTGAAGCCGAAGGCTTTTGGCAATGGGTGATGGAACGGAACATCCCCATCATCATTTGCGAAGGAGTCAAAAAAGCAGCAGCACTGTTGACACAAGGATATGCAGCTCTAGCCATCCCTGGAATTACCAGTGGTTACCGCGTCATCAAGGATGACTTTGGTAAAGTTATCAGTCGCCAGCTTATCCCAGATTTAGTAGCGTTTGCCCTCACTAGGCGTATCTTTTATATTTGCTTTGATTTTGAAACTCAACCCAAAAAAGTTGCAGCAGTTAATAATGCTATCTCCCAGCTAGGATTTCTATTTCAAGAAAAAAATTGCCCCGTCCAAGTCATCGAACTTCCAGGAATGGAAAAAGGGATTGATGATTTTATTGTCGCCAAAGGAGCAAGTGCTTTCGAGACGGTTTATCGACAAAGCATTGATTTAGAAGTTTACCTTGCCAACATCAAACCTCACACCGAGTTAACCATTCCTGCTGCACTCACCCTCAACCGCCGCTATTTAGAGGAAATACCGTTTCCTTCTTCTGGATTAGTTGGAGTGAAGTCTGCAAAAGGAACAGGGAAAACCACAACACTGCAAGCTGTTGTGAATCAAGCCAAAAGCAGAAATCAACCCGTATTACTCATTACTCACAGAATCCAACTGGGACGCTTTTTATGCGAAAAAATCGGTGTGCAATGGGGAATGAGACGAGGAGAGGAGTGGAGGACAAGGGAAGTCGGGGACAAGGTGACAATGCCCATTGCCCATTGCCCATTGCCCATTGCCCATTCTATTACTGCATCTGTTCATTCTTTTGGATTGTGCGTTGATTCCATTTGGAAGCTGAATCCTGATGATTGGCGAGGGGCGATCATAATTTTGGACGAAGTAGAACAGTCTTTATGGCATTTACTTAACAGCAATACTTGTAAAGATAAACGTGTCAAAATTTTAAAAGTATTCCAGCAGATTATTTCTACCGTGCTGATAACTGGAGGATTAGTAATTGCTCAAGATGCTGATTTATCAGACGTTTCCTTAGAATATTTACAAGGATTAGCAGGGATGAAAATCATGCCTTGGGTTGTTGTGAATCAGTGGAAACCCCAGCAAGGTTGGGATGTAACTTTCTATGATTCTCCTAATCCAACTCCCTTAATTCATCAGCTGGAATTGGATTTGATGACAGGACAGAAATGTTATGTCACGACCGATAGTCGCTCTGGACGTTACAGTTGTGAAACAATAGAACGTTACCTTCAAGAGCGTTTAGAAAGATTGCAAAAGCAATTTCCAAAAACTTTGGTTGTTAGTAGTCATACGACAAGTACACCGGGTCATGAAGCTGTTGATTTTGTTGCAGCTATCAATCAAAAAGTGACTGAATACAACACTGTTTTTGTGACCCCTAGCCTTGGTACAGGAATTAGCATTGATGTCCAACATTTTGACCGCGTTTACGGTATTTTTCAAGGAGTCATTCCTGACTCGGAAGCACGACAAGCATTAGCAAGAGTACGCGACGATGTACCACGTATTGTCTGGTGTGCGAAGCGAGGAATTGGCTTAATCGGTAGTGGTAGTACAAATTATCGTTCATTGTCTGATTGGTATCAAGAAAATCAAAAAGAAAACATAGCTTTGCTCAGTCCACTACATAAAATTGATGTAGATTTACCGTTGGTTTATGACCCTATTCATTTACGAACTTGGGCAAAATTATCTGCCAGGGTGAATACTTCTATCACACTTTACCGTCAATCTATGAAAGACGGTTTGATAACCGATGGGCATCAAATTCATGTACGAAGTCATGATGTACAAAAAAATATTATCCGAGATCTACGCCTTGCTTTTCTAGCAACTAACCCTAGTGATTTAACAACTCGTAAAAGATTAATCATAGAAATATTCCAAGTCCAAAAAGATTGGTCGCAAAACCGTAAGCAATCAAAAGAGATTGACAGCAAAATAAGAGACATTAAACGACGAAATCAATTGGTGTCTGCAACTACTGTAACCAATGCTAAGGATATTGATTATGTAGAATATAATCAGCTATTAGTTAAACACTCACTGACTGAAGATGAACGGGACCAAATTAATAAATATCTTCTCAAACAAAAGTATGGTATTGAAGTGAATCCCCTGCTAAAGTTACGTGATGACAAGGGATATTATTGCCAATTATTAACTCATTATTATCTAACTCATGAAAGTGAGTATTTCCGCCTGAGAGACAAGCAGGAATGGTATCAGCAATTGACTTGGGGTGAAGGAAAAGTTTTTCTGCCAGATTTAAAAACCTACGCACTTAAAATTGAAGCATTGAGAGCATTGAGAATGTTACAGTATTTGGAACCACAACGAAAATTTACTGAAAATGATGCGGATTTATTGTTGTTGAGAAATATTACTTTTCAGTGTAGTAAACATATCCAAAGAGCACTTGGTATTAGCTTATTGCAAGAAAAAGAGTATATTTCACCGATAAAAATACTCAAACGGCTGTTGAACTTGTTAGGGTTGAAGCTAAAACGGGTGAATAATGCGATCTATCAAATTGACCCTGAAACACTCTATGACGGTAGGCAAAAAATATTTGCTGTTTGGCATCAACGTGATAAATTGATGTTGGCTAATTTTAAGAGCATTGGCTTTGACATAAAGGATAATCTTTCAGATTGGTGGAATGAGACGACACACGTGAAGCCTACTTATACAACTGGAGTCAAGATTAAGATGTGACAAAGTAACAAATTGGAATTACCCGAAATTTCTGCTGAAATTTGGCGACTGCTATATTAGAGGAATTGCAGGGCAAGCGCATCTTGTCAATAAGAACGCAAAAATCTCAAGAAAGAGTCAAAGAATCGTATTAAGCCCCGTTTCTTGATAAGCACTTAGGCGTAGACGCTTTGCGGCTTGCCGGAGGCATCGCTATTAGCCCGTAGAAATCAATCGAACCCTAAATCCTTATTTGAGCGTTAATTCATTAAGTGTATGTTTTGTCAATCCCATTTGAGATGCGCTTACCCTGAGAGGAATTGGAGTAGGCGATCGCGCAACTTAACTTATTCATCTGAGCGATCGCTCTGAAGTCTTTGAAAGAGACGTTGCATGTAACATCTCTTGTGAGGTTATCATTCTTGCTTCTGGGTAATCCGCTTCATCGCCTCCTCCACATTCTCCCGACTATTGAAAGCTGAAATACGAAAGTAACCTTCACCCGCAGCACCAAACCCAGAACCAGGTGTACCGACAACACTGCAGGTGTGTAGCAACTTATCGAAGAAATCCCAACTGGACAAACCATTTGGCGTTTTCACCCAAACATATGGTGCATTCACGCCACCGTAAACTGCTAATCCTGCGACTGTCAGTTTCTCACGAATAATTCTGGCATTCTCTAGATAGAAGCTAATCAGTTCCTGAATTTGAGCTTGTCCTTCCTTAGAGTAAACCGCCTCGGCTCCCCGTTGCACGATGTAGGACACACCATTGAATTTGGTAGACTGGCGGCGGTTCCACAGTTTCCACAGTTCCACATCGGAACCATCAGCTGCTTTTGCTGTAAGCGTTTTTGGGACAACGGTGAACGCACAGCGGGTACCAGTAAAGCCTGCATTTTTAGAAAAGGAACGAAACTCAATCGCACATTCGGTTGCTCCTTCAATCTCGTAGATGGAGTGAGGAAGTTCTGCATCAGTGATATAGGCTTCGTAAGCTGCATCGAAGAAAATGATGGAGCCGTGTGCTCTAGCATAGTCCACCCATGCCTTTAGGTGTTCCTTGGTAGCGACAGCACCAGTGGGGTTATTGGGGAAGCAGAGGTAAATTAAATCGACTTTCTGAGAGGGAATTTCAGCAGTGAAGTTGTTCTGGGCGGTAATTGGCAGATAAACTAAACCCTCAAATTCGCTTTTATCATTTGCTAGTCCGGTATGTCCTGCCATGACATTGGTGTCTACATACACAGGATAAACGGGATCGGTGACAGCGATGATGTTGTTATCACCAAAGATGTCGAGAATATTGCCTGTATCACACTTGGAACCGTCGGAAATGAAGATTTCAGATACATCAACCTCGCACCCCCGCGCTTGGAAATCCTGGGCAGCTATTTTCTCCCGTAACCAAGTATAGCCTTGCTCTGGACCATAACCTTTGAACGAAGCGCGATCGCCCATTTCTTCAACCGCTTTAATCATAGCCGTGCGGCAAGCTTGAGGCAGTGGTTCTGTGACATCGCCAATGCCTAATTTGATAATTTTAGCATGATTGTTCGCTTGTACGAAGGTATTGACCCGTCGCGCAATTTCGGGAAACAGGTAACCTGCTTTCAATTTGAGGTAGTTGTCGTTAATCGTTGCCATAGTAGATTGATACATAATGTCATAAATAAACAGCTTACTGCTATTTGATTAATGATTTATTGAATAAAGCTCGCAATGAATTATCTTGCAATGCATCATTGCCATAGTAGTTTGTACTAAATGCAACAAATAAACAACACAATCAATATTTCCTCGTTTTTCTTTTTTTAGTTGTGGAACTAAGTATAAGTACGAATGAAATCCATGTCTTGATATAAAAAATAAATTTCATCAAAAAAATATTGTTCTTGAGCATTTTTGTACTACATATACACCATAAAATTCGATAAAATTCGTGTCTGTAGCGGTTTATCAGAATCACGAATATATATTGAAAAAATAAAAAATAAAAAGAAAACTAGTACTATTGAATCACTATAAACAAAATATATTTATTTATTCAGAGTATTAATAAGAATAAAACTAAACAAGAAAAATTTAAGTATATAATCATTGATATGCGTATTAATGCGCATATAAAGTGTAATACAAAAAACTCCGGAAAGAAATTTATGAACAACTATCAAACAACCACCAAAACTGCCTACAACCACGATTGCCAAGCAAATGCCAACTTCGACTTAGAGTTAGATGAGCAGCTGCTAAGAGCAGTGGTAGGTGGTGTGGCTGGAGGTGTTTTTGTGGAAGTGCCATTTGTCGGCCCTGTAGTAGTAGGATTCGAAGTTCCACCTCCCAATCTGGGAGTAGAACTCGGATAACCTTAATAAATCGAGTGAGCAGGAAAATTGGGGGTGGTATTTTTTAGATATTTTCCTATCTACATCATCAAACGACTTGCGCTCGATTGGTTTCAACAAACTTCTGTAACACTTGTGCCACTTCGGGGCATTCCGACACCAAGCACTCACGGGGAAGTCAAAAATCAAAAGTCAAAATTAATACTTTTGACTTGTTTTGCCCCTACACCCGCGTGCTTTATTTATGCTTTGATTTCCTAATTTTAAAACCAGCCAGTAGCTTACTCCCCTAATGAGATTTGCTGCTGGCTTTAAGCTGTTCCACATTTTACTTGTATAATTAGGGCGAGCAAGATGCCACAAGTACAAGCCATCGGACAAATTATAGAAACGCTCAAACGCTATCGAAATTCACAATCGCTGCAAACCCCTCCGACTCCAACGAGTGATTTCCCGGTCGTATAGAAAAAAGCGTTTGCATTCCAGTAGCCTGTGCAGCTTTCAGTTCAGCCGTTACGTCCGAGATAAAGAGAATTTTTTCTGGTGCAACTCCAATAGCTTCAGCTATTTTGCGATAACTCTGAGCCTCCCGTTTTGGACCAATTTGAGTATCAAAGTAACCGCTGATAAAAGCAGTCAAATCTCCCACTTCACTGTAGCGAAAGAGGAGTTGTTGCGCTTGGACACTACCAGATGAGAAGATAAACAGCCGTTTGAGCGCAGTTGTCCAACGTTCAAACGCAGATTTTACGTCTGTAAACATTTGCGATCGCAGTGTACCATTCCGATACCCCTCATCCCAAATCTTGCCCTGTAATGATTTTAATCCTGTTGATTTGCGGTCAATGGCAATCAAATGGTGGATATAAGGAACAGCCGTCTTCACTTCCGTTAAGTGCCAATCACTTACCAATAATCCCTGCGCCAAATCAGTTTCGTACTCTTGCCTTAACAGGTGCAAATCAGTCTGCACCTGTGCATCTTGCTGATGAGTTGTGAGAAAATCGGCTACATGGTCACGGGCAAACGGAAATAACACCCCGAAGACATAGTCAACCGGGGTAGTTGTACCTTCAATATCTAGGAGGATAACGTCTGTGTTATCAGAATAGCGTGTGGTCATGTTGATTTAAAAAATGGGCAATGGGCAATGGGAAATGGGCAATGGGCAATGGGCAATGGGCAATGGGCAATGGGCAATGGGCAATGGGCAATGGGAAATGGGCAATGCTTTATCCCTGCGACCAATGGAGTTCAGATCAGCGTTGAGTTTGGGGAAGCACCGGGGGAGGGGGGGACAAGGGGACAAGGGGATGAAGAGTTTCATGCGCGGCGGTGTGTATGGTTCATTTGGGCTTTTCAACGACACCCCAAGCTGTCACGAGTTGACACCCCTGTAACGGGATTGACTCCATCAGCACGTTTGCACATCAACTTTACTTCGTAGGTATCAATAATTGAACCAGAAAAATCTGCTCCTGTAATCACCGCATCAAAGAAGTGACTGCTGCTGAGCATCGCATCAGTAAAAATAGCGTTGGTTAAATTGGCTTCACTAAAAATGACGCGATCGGCAAATGTTTCTGCAAGATTGGCTCCGCTTAAGTCTGCCTTAAGGAACGATCCCTTGGTGAGAATGGTTCTACTGAGATTTGCCCCTCGGAAATTTGCCCCCTGCATACTTGCACCTGCAAAGGACGTTCCATGTAAATCTTTATTAGAAAAATCTTGATATTGTAAGTCGGCGAGTGTATAGTTGACGGTGTTTTCCTGAGCTAGAACAGCAGGAGTATTCAAAAGTAACCAACAACCTGTCAACCAAAAGAGGAGCAGGACACTGAAAATAGACTGTAACCAAGCTTTATCTTTCCGCTTCATTGAAAATAAGAAAATATCCTGAAACTAGTGAGATTAGTGCTGTTCGGCGTACCCGTTCAAATATGAGGATATTTTGGAACCGCAGATGCACTTATTGATGTACGCAGATAAATTATCTGTGTACATTATATCAGCACCACTAGAATTTCCATTAAGTTTACGGGTAGTGGAGTGGAGGTGAATTGGCAAACACGAGTGCGTGCGCTTTGCGCTCAGCGCGTCCACGGACAATCGCGTTTTTGCAAATGCCTTACGAGGACCAAGCCATTTTTTTGACTCAAGAAATAGCGATTGGAGATAGTGTCTTTAAAAGGTATTCTTAAGATTGGAATTAAAGTATTAAAACTGCATTCTCACTTGTCTAATAGGGAAATGCTTTGAAAGTATATGTCATTTTTTTAACTGACAGGCAATTGTAAAAGTTGTCGTTCTTGTGAAGTTAGCAGTCTAGATTTTTCCTCTGCAAAAGCAACACCTATAAGAATTTTGCATTATTAATTCTCAAAGGAGGTTACCAATGTCAGAATTCCAAAGAGTTACAGTTCGCCCGATGGATGAGTATAACCAGACATTGGTTTCCTATGTACATCCACTGGATTGGGTTAATCCTCAACCTGCTGATTGCTATGACTTAGTGGTTATTGGTGCAGGTACAGCAGGATTGGTGGTGGCTAGAGGTGCAGCGCTTGTCGGTGCGGGTTTAAAAGTTGCTTTGATTGAAAAGCACCTTATGGGTGGAGATTGTTTGAATTTTGGTTGCGTACCATCCAAGTGTCTTATCCGGTCTTCTCGCGTGGTTGGCGAAATGTGGAATGCTAAAGCATATGGAATTCATGCGCCCAAATATATTGATGTTGATTTTTCTGAAGTCATGACACGGATGCGGCGCTTAAGAGCTAGGATCAGCCATCATGACTCAGCGAAACGCTTTCAAAAGATGGGTGTGGATGTCTTTTTGGGGAAAGCTCAGTTTTCTAGCAGTGGTACTGTAGAAGTTGGTGACAAGACTCTCTACTTCAAAAAAGCAGTTATTGCTACAGGAACCAGACCCCTACAACCTTCCATCCCAGGAATTGAAGAGGCGCTTTATCTGACCAATGAAACAGTTTTTTCTCTGATTCAAAAACCACAAAGGTTAGTGGTGATTGGTGGTGGTCCAATTGGTTGCGAATTAGCACAGGCTTTTCGACGTCTAGGTTGTGAGGTGATACTTTTTCATAAGGGGACTCATATCCTAAATAAAGAGGATGCTGACGCCGCCGAGATTGTTCAAAAAGTCTTTATCCAAGAAGGAATTCGCTTAGTGCTGAATTGCCAAATACAAAAGGTGGAAAAGACACATGATGGCAAAACGCTTTACTTTACCTGCAATGGAAAGCAAGATGTTGTCACAGTCGATGAAATTTTAGTTGGTACAGGACGCGTCCCGAATGTGGAAGGTCTGAATTTAGACACAGTCGGGGTAGAGTACGACCAGCGCCAAGGTGTGAAGGTGAATGATTACCTTCAAACCACAAATCCAAAAATTTATGCAGCGGGTGATATTTGCATGAGATGGAAGTTCACTCATGCTGCTGATGCTGCAGCCCGGATAGTCATTAGAAATGCACTATTTTCTCCGTTTGGTTTGGGACGGAAGAAACTTAGCAGTTTAGTTATGCCTTGGGTCACTTATACCGATCCCGAAATTGCTCATGTCGGAATGTATGAACATCAGGCGCAGGAGATGGGTATTGATGTAGCGACAATTAAAATTCCTTTTACTGATATAGACCGCGCACTTGCTGATGGAGAAGAGGAAGGATTTGTTAAAATCCATCATCCAAAGAGGTCTGATAAAATTTTGGGTGCTACTATTGTAGCCCGCCATGCAGGTGAGATGATTTCACAGATCACAACGGCAATTGTGGGTAATATTGGCTTGAATAAACTGAGTCAGGTGATTCATCCTTATCCAACTCAGGCTGAAGCCATCAGGAAAGCTGCAGATGTCTATTATCTCTCCACAGCCCTCACACCAAACACCAAAAGATTATTAGCGTGGGTGAAAAAGTTTTCGTGACCAAAGAAAGAACTCACCAACTCACCAACTCAGTCAATCACGAGAAAACCTCACGAATCTTGCTATGAAAAGAGACCTCCTCCCCCTTGCCCATTGCCCATTGCCCATTGCCCATTTTCAAGTTAGTCAGAAGAAAACAGATATTCTGCATTCTTCTCAAACTATATATCTTTCAAAATAATGTGGTGTCTAGAATCAAAACTAATTTTCCCTTGCTGTTGTAACTTGCCCATGAGTCGTGTAATGGTTACTCTAGTTGTGCAGCAGGCGTTGGCAAGTTCTTCGTGAGTGAAGCGAATACTCAAACGAATTCCCTCTGCCACTGATTGACCAATTTCCTGTTTTAAAAGCAGCAACAATTGGTGAAAACGGTCTTGTACCCGTCGTCTAACAGCAATTAGCAAAAAAGATTCCGTTTGCCGTAACCGTTGATTGATTTTTGGTAACATGGTATGACTCAACGCTGGTGAAGCTGCAATTTCTGCAAGGTGAATTGACACTAATGCCACATCTGATAGAGCCGTTGCTTGGTAAATTTGTAGTGCGGTCAGGCTTGAACCAAAAACCATTCCTTCTCCAGCCAACCCAACGATGACTTCTTCACCCGTTTCACACAGCGTACTTAGCTTGACGCAGCCTTGACACACATACCAAATTGTGCCTGTATTGAGGGGGATAGTTTCTCCTTTACTATATTTGTGCCAGAGACGGTTTTGGCTCAGGTCGCAGTCGTTCTTGAGGAGTGCTAATTCTACTTGCTTGCGCTCAGTAATATCACGCAGCAACCAGCGGAGTGCTATTGGCTTATGCTGCTGATTGCGGACAATTCCCACTGTCATGGCAGCGTCAAATAACTCACCATTGCGTTTTTGTATACGTACTACTAACTCTTTTGCTTTACTGCATTCGCATAGTTGGATGAGGTAGCCGCGAAAGCTTTGACGATCTGGAAGCGCTACGAAGTTAACCATTGGTTTGCCCAACAGATGCTGCTGTGGAATGTTCAGTAGTGTCGCAGCAGTACGGTTGGCTTCTCGAATCACGCCTATGGTATCTGTCACGAAATAGGCGTCGGGTGCAAACTCAAATAAATCTTGGTAGCGTTGGCGTTCCTTTTCTAGCAAAGTTCGTGTTTGTAAGAGTTCTTCATTCTGCTGATGGAGTTCCTCCGTAGCCAAATTGACCATTTCTGAAGCACTACCAAGTTCGACAAGAGCTTGCGGTAGCACATTTTTTGGTATGACAGGTATTGTATTTAGATTGTCGTATAAATCTGTTAAACGCCTGGACATTCCTTGTACGCGTTTGGAAAATTTGTCTATTTCTAATTTGTCTATATTCACCTGAAATATCCACTCCAAGATTTTAAAGGTTGAGCTAAAAATCTACCTAAGTAAGGTGTAAGACGAATGTAATGTCATTCAGACAAACATACTCAGCAATTGCTCGTAAAAATGACTGTTTTGCTGAACCTACCAAGTGATAAAGTAAAATGTTACTATGCTGCAATTACTAACAAAATTTACTTAATAAAGTTAGATTTAAAAGTTTTCGACAGTTTCCAATCATCCATAACGTTTTCATAAAACCCATATTCCGCACTTCAAGATGTAGTATAATAGTCTTCAAGAAAAATTCCTAATAGTGCTCCAAAGTCAAGTATTAATACTGAGTAATTAGGGGTGATTTGTGATTGTTATTTAACCATCATTAGCCAGATATTGGAAATCTTCGTGTATTACAAAATGATATCAAGTTCGTTTGATTACTTATCATGCCTGAAGAACCTCACCCCGCCAAAGCTACGCTTCGGCTCCCCTCCCCGGATCTCGGGGAGGGGATAAAGGGGTAGGGTGCAGATATCGTGGGAATCACAACTAATCAACCGGACATGATATGAAGTGCGGAAAGTGGGATAAAAAGCATTGAGGTGTAGCAGGAGCGTGAAAGTTATCATTTTTTAATGCGTAAGACAGTTTTAAAAACCTCTTAACAAAAGTACAGTAAAGCAGATAAATCACACAGCGCTTCTATCTCTAGTGAGAGAGTACTGGAAATTCAGGTATATGTAGAAAAATAACAGAATTTAACGCTTTATTTCTCTGCTTGACTCCTAGGATTTATTTCCTGATTTTCAACCCCTACAGGAGATTCATACAGAACCTGTTGTGCCCTATAGATTAGGTACAATATACTGTTTCGCATCACCCTCGTTGTATCTTATGCAAACTCCAAACGGTGTGACTTCTACTCTCCAAAACGTATTGCGCAGGGAATTGCGAGAGATAGTTAGAATTCAATTGCAAATGCTGCTGGAAGCGGGGGACTTGCAAGCAGCAAAGGCTATTTTGGTACCTGTACAATCTCCGGATATTGCCGAGGCGATTGAGGGCTTACCAGAAGCAATGCATGCTTTAGCATTTCGCTTGCTTTCCAAACAAGAAGCGATCGAAGTTTATGAATATCTCGACTACAGCGTCCAAGAACGGCTTATTGAGGAATTGAGAAGTCAGGAAGTCCTTGATATTGTTGATAAAATGTCGCCAGATGACCGAGCCAGGTTATTTGATGAATTACCAGCAACAATCGTTAATCGACTGTTAGAGCAACTAAGTCCAGACGAACGCCGAGCCACATCTCAACTGTTGGGTTATGAAGCTGGAACTGCTGGGCGGATCATGACACCAGAGTTAATCTCGCTCAAAGAAGATTTTACAGTGGCGCAAACTTTGGAGCTAATTCGCAGCTTAGCTAATGCCAGCGAGATGATTTATTATCTCTATGTTACTGATGCAGCAAGGCGTTTGACCGGAATTTTGTCCCTGCGAGAGTTCGTGACTTCTCAACCTGAGCAAAAGGTTGGCGACGTCATGACTCGAGAAGTTGTGTTTGTCTACACCGATACAGACCAAGAAGAAGTCGCCAGGTTGATCCAAAGATACGACTTTCTTGCTGTGCCTGTGGTGGATCGAGAACAACGTCTTGTGGGTATTATCACTGTTGATGATATCATAGATATCCTACAAGAGGAAACGACTGAGGATATCTACACCTTGGGTGGTGGGGTGCAATCCGGAGGTGACAGCTATTTTCAGTTGAATTTAATTTCAGTGGCTCGCAAGCGAGTTGTGTGGTTGTTGGTCTTACTTGTAACCAACACTATTACGGGAACTATTATTAAGTCACAAGAGGATATTTTGTCAAAAGTGGTGGTGCTGGCGGCGTTTATCCCCTTGCTAACTGGTACTGGTGGTAATGTTGGGGCGCAGTCTTCCACAGTGGTGATTCGCGGGATGAACACGGATGAAATTCGTGCTTTGGGGCCTTTGCAAGTTGTTGGGCGAGAAGCACTTGCAGGTGCGTTGCTCGGAGGAATACTGGGAATTATCGCCACAGTATGGGCTTTCCTTTTGGAAAAAAATTTAGAGGTAGCGATCGCAGTCGGAAGCTCTCTTGTAGCTATTTCTGTTTTAGCTTCCATCTCTGGTTCTGCACTACCGTTTTTGTTCCGCCTACTCCGTTTAGATCCAGCATTGATGTCAGCACCATTTATCACCACAGCAGTGGATGTATTAGGTGTCTTAATTTACTTCAACTTGGCACGAGTTATTTTAAAAATATGAGTTATGAAGAAGAATTCAGCAGGAATCATCCTGAATTTTGTCTTCTGAATTCTTCTTTTGCGACCTCTCATTTCTGACTCTTAACCAAATCCTATCTTGAAAATGGAGAATGGGTATATGATTTTCACAGATTTGATGAGGTATCTGGGGCAACGATTTCGCCAGTCCCTAAATTTAGTATCACGTCTTGATCAGTAATCAAGTCTGTGAGTTCCTTAACTTGTAAATTCATTTCCTCACAGGCTTGTCGTAACTCTTGTGCAAAAGTATTGAGGTCATCTCCATAGCCACATTGGTAAGCAGCAGTTTCAATTCCCTGCTTAGCATTTGCTCTTGCACAATCTACTAATTCGGTGCCTTTGAGTGGTGTTTGGGATGCCATATCCGTTTTTATCTTATTAAGGTTTATTTGCTAGATTATCAATGAGTTGAAGTATTGATTCATCCCCCTAATGGTTTAGGAATGTTAAAAATTAGGAATAAAAATTCATGTACAGACGCACCACATCGCGTCTGTACAACTTCATTACCCGTTGACAACGGTACCACCATTGGGATGTAATACTTGACCAGAGAAATAAGAAGAGTCATCAGATGCTAAAAATACATAGCTAGGTGCTATTTCTTCTGGTTGTCCTGCTCTTTGCATAGGGACTTGTTTCCCAAAAGTTTCCACTTTCTCTTCTGGAAAAGTTGATGGTATCAAAGGTGTCCAAATTGGACCGGGAGCGACAGCATTAACACGAATTCCCTTTTCAATTAAACACAACTACACAACTCTGCCATGATGAAAGGTATGAAGCTTTCATCTGTTTCTTAAATTATCTATTATTATGTCGCGATAATTTATCATTCTTTGGATGTAAACTAACTCAATTTTTATCAATCTTAAGACGTAAAAAATTTAGACAAAGTGAGTCATTATTTTTTAGTTCTTCCCTCCATTTCATCTTTGTCCTCCATCTCCTAATTCTCTTTTTTAAGAATGATTAAGAGTCTTATTCATTTCTCCCTTTGACAGTAAAAATCTGGAAATGAAAAGTTATCTGTAAAACGAGGTATTGGCAGACAAAAATTAATTAGGATATACCAGAGTTAGACAATGCTGGAGGGAGCAAGGCTAGGCTATGACGATGCAAATGGTCAATAATTCTTATTTAGAACAAACTGAGAAGTTTCGACATCTTCAATTAACTTTGGGCGAGCGTTGGAAAACAGTTGAAACATTTGATAACAGCGACGCGGATATTGTCATTGTTCCCTCTTTGAGCATTGACCAACGTGAACTAAGAAAGGTTGAAGGTTGCGAACATTACGAAGAACGGCTGCTGTTTTCCTTGATTCGTCTGCGGAATCCCCGCAATAGACTCATTTACGTGACATCATTACCATTGCATCCTAGTATCATTGATTACTATTTGCAATTGTTGCCTGGAATTCCTTTTTCTCACGCTCGCAATCGCTTACTGCTACTTTCAACTTACGATGCCTCTCTCAAACCCTTGACGCAAAAGATTTTGGAGCGTCCTCGCCTCATAGCGCGGATTCGTCAAGCTTTGAGGCTCGACAAATCATTTATGGTATGCTACAATGCTACAGAACTAGAAGCGGAATTATCTCTAAAAATAGGACTTCCACTGTACGCTGCTGCACCTGATTTACAAATTTGGGGAACCAAAAGTGGTAGTCGGCAAATCTTTGCAGAAAGCGGTGTTCCACATCCAGATGGCAGTGAAAGAGTTTGGAATGAATTAAATTTAGCAGAAGCTGCTGCTGATTTGTGGGAGCGTCAACCAACGTTAAAGCGGATGGTGGTGAAACTTAATGAAGGAATCTCTGGAGAAGGAAACGCGCTCTTAGACCTCAGACCGATTTCGAATTTAGCTCCTGGTGATGGTTCTCATGCAGAACGCTTAGCAGCGATAAAAGAGCGTTTTCTAACAATGAGATTTCAGGCAAAAGAAGAACATTGGGAGAATTTTTCGGGACGAATCACTGAGTTAGGAGCAATTGTTGAAGCATTTGTGGAAGGAGAAATCAAGCGATCGCCCAGTGTACAAGGACGCATCACACCCGATGGCGAGGTAGAAATCCTCTCAACCCACGACCAAATTCTGGGTGGACCAGATGGTCAGATTTATCTTGGTTGTCGATTTCCTGCAGATGAAGTCTATCGACTACAATTGCAGCAGATGGGGTTAAAAGTTGGCAGAAATTTGGCAGAAAAAGGTGCGTTAGAAAGATTTGGAGTTGATTTTATCGCTGTTGACCAAGGAAATGGACAATGGGACATCCAGGCGATTGAAATTAACCTACGTAAAGGCGGTACAACCCATCCCTTCATGACCCTAAAATTGATGACGAATGGTCGTTATGACCTTTCGACAGGTTTGTTTTACAGTCAGCAAGGGCGTCCCAAATATTACGTAGCCACTGACAACCTGCAAAAAGACCGCTATCGGGGACTTCTGCCCAACGATTTGATGGATATCATCGCTCACCATAGGTTGCATTTTGACACCGGAACCGAGACAGGAACGGTGTTTCACTTGATGGGTTGTCTTTCCCAGTTTGGCAAATTGGGATTGACGAGCATAGGCGACTCTGCGCAACAGGCACAAGAAGTTTACAACAAAGTCGTCAAAGTTTTGGATGAAGAAACTTCCAGCAACAATAATGGTTTCTCTTCGTCATCGGAATATGTCTTCCCCATGACTTGGGATGGATGTAGCAGTTAGGGAATAGGAATTGGGCAATGGGCAATGGGCAATGGGCAATGGGCATTGGGCATTGGGAACTGGGAACCGGGAACCGGGAACCGAGAGCTGGGAATTAGGAACTGTGAATCGAGCATTGTCCCCTTGTCCCCCTTGTCCCCCTTGTCCTCCTTGTCCCCCTTGTCCCTTACCTCTTGCCCATCGCCCCTTGTGCCCCTTATCCCCATAGGAGTTATGTACAATCGACTCAGGCTATCTTTTTGAGCGCTTGTGTTCCACATCAATCAAAATGCAGTTCATTGCATTAATTCAGATTGTCCGCGTCCTTATCCCCAGCCTTGGGGAAACAAATTTTGTCACACCTGTGGCGCACCGCTACAGCTTTTAGATCGCTATGTCCCACTCCAGCGTTTGGGATCAGGTGGTTTTGCCCAAATTTATACAGTTTGGGATCAAAAGACACAGACAGAAAAAGTACTGAAAGTGTTGATGGAAAGTTCACCAAAGGCGCTGGAATTGTTTGCTCAAGAGGCGGCGGTTTTAAGGAGTTTGCGACATCCGGGTGTTCCCAGAGTCGATGCTGATGGGTATTTCTCTGTAGAAATGTTGTCTTCTGCAACGACTCTACAAAGCAATCTCAAGCCTCACCAGTTCCATTGTCTAGTGATGGAAAAAATTAACGGTCAAACTCTCGAAGAAGTCTTCCAGCAGTATCCCCAAGGGTGTCCCCAAACGTGGGTTTTAAACTGGCTTATCCAGGCTGTGGAGATTTTACAAGAGTTACACAGTCGCAAAATAATTCATCGCGATATCAAACCTTCTAATTTAATGCTGCGTACTCCCCAAGCCTCTCCAAACAAAGGGAGAACAAACAGAGATACTCAGCTAGTGCTGATTGATTTTGGGGGAGCAAAACAATATAGTTCCAACCTATTTGGTGCAAAACCTTCCTCAACCAGGTTATATTCTTCTGGTTACAGTCCCCCAGAACAAATTGCTGGGGGTATTATTGGACCTGCTGCTGATTTTTATGCCCTTGGTCGAACTATGATTGAAATGTTAACGGGCAAATCTCTCTGCGATTTGGAGAATCCCGTAACTGGAGAGTTGCTTTGGCGCAATAGAGTGAATATCAGTCCTCAACTAGCAGATTTGCTGGATGAGATGATACAAGAAGATGTGCGATCGCGTCCAGCAAATGCAGCAATCCTGCAAAAACGTCTCGTAAAAATTTCCCAAATATCGCCACAGCAGGGGATATTTTCCCAAATTGAGCAATCTTTTCGGCAAGGGTTCGGACAAACTAAGGGGATTTTTGTCCAAGTGGAAGACTCTGTTGGGCAAGCACTTGCAACCTCTGCTCACGCCGTAGGTCAAACAACTCTTTTTATACTAAAGGCTATTTTCAACGTTTTTATCGCTTGTTTAGACACATTTTGGACAATGCTTCTCACTGGTATAGGCGCTAGTTTTGGTACTATAGGTGGGTTTACTTTAGCGTCTGGAACAACCATAGATGAGCAACTTGCCAGAATTCTGTCTCATCAGCTAAGCGAACTGTTTCTTACGACTCCAGCTATCTCAGGAGCAGAGCTTCTTTTGTGTGCAGGAGCAGGCTTAGGAACTGCATGGGGACTAACGCTTGCGGGGGGGTTTAATCAGAAGCGGCGGTTTTTTGTCACATCATTTATGGGAATTGTCAGTTATGGATTCGGTTGGCTAATTTTACAATTCATTACACCACAACAGGGAAGTGAGAGAGTATTAGGATTGATTTTGGCTGCTGTTTCTCTGCTCACCATGAGTTTAGGTTTTCGTAGCCATCATATCGTTTACGCTATGATTGCTGCGTTTGGTACCGCTGTTGTTTTTGCGGTTTTCTTTTTTTTAGGATTTCCAACAAATATATTTGACTTCTTGCGCTCACCCAACTGGAACGAACTTTGGCTTCCAGTGACTTTTTTTGGTTTTGTCGGCGTCTTTCTAAGCTTCTGGTTGGGGGTGAGTCATTACCTCATTGTTCCTGGTTTGCGCTTGTTAGGCTGGCGTTAATTTTGGAGGGAGCAGGGAGCAGGGGAGAAAAAGAGTTATTGGACAATAATTTCCCCTGACATAAATAATTTTGCGTAACCACTTACCCTTACACCCTACACAGGGTAAGCGCATCTCAAACCCTATTGACACAGTAGTTTTGGGGTTCACCCAAAACACAAATTAAGTTCAAAATTATCGCACTGAGTTCAGGAGGGTTGACATTTGCACCTTTCTGTGAGTCAAAAACATAAAAAGCTATTTGACTCATGTTTTTTCAATCATTTACGACAATTCGTCCTATTTTGAATGAAAAATCTCTATTCAGATAGAGTTTTAAGCTTTCTGTCTGTATCGAGAGCTACAAAATTAGATGCGCTTACCCTGACACCCTACACCCCTACACTCTTAGTTTTGCTCATCGTATCAATTTTCTTCCATAGTCTGACTTTTCACGGTAAGTCTTATAACCACGAACCAGCGTGGGTTTTTCCACAGCCTTATTCTCTATAGTTCTGAATTAATGAAAATAACGAACGGAAAAATAAGGGCTTGGAAAACCCTCAAAGTAGACTTTTCCACATAGCGTGAAAAGTCAGTTCCATAGTTAGCAGGGCTTACGCAAAAAAACCCGGTTTCTACCAAAAATCGTCTGTTTCGCAATCAAATACGAACGAAGAAACCGGGTTTCTGACAAATGGTGCGTAAGTCCTAGTTAGTACAAAAGTTAGTTAGTCCAAAGGATGAGATTTTGAGTGGTTAATGTAAAGATTTGTAGTACAAAAGTTAAACAAAATTGACAGCAATTTTCTGGAAAAATTACCGACTTTTCTTACAAAATTATTATTGACATTTTGATGAATAAAAGTCTATTCTTTATGATGTGTTATTTAAGTGACTTTACTTAGAATATCGAAATAGTCAAGACTGCCAAAAAATCAAGAGAGCAACTTTCAAATTTTTCTGCAAAAAGAGGAGATAAAAATGTTGTTACAGCAACGAAGAAATTCTTTTGTGGCTGCATCACTTACAGCTGTTGTGTCTAGTGCCCTTACTTTAGGGGTTATAAGCTTGGGAACCTCTGCTGGAGCGCAAGAAGCATATGGTAAGAAAGATTATACTTGCTCTAATGCAACTTTGAAGGGCACCTATGGAGTTCTAGCTGAAGGCTATCTAGGTACTGAATTACCCTTGACTTATGCTAATGGGGTAAGAACGGCCGTTTTTGATGGTAAAGGTAATTTCAATGGAAGAGGTTATGTATCAGCTAATGGAATTATCTCTCAGTTCACGACTCCTGGCACCTACGAAGTTAGTAGTGATTGTACTGTCACACTTTACAGCACTATCGTAGGAGGTTTAGGAGGAGAAAGCAATCAGTTTGGCGTAATTGTTGATGGAGGCAAGGAAATATACACCTCACGAACAGACACTGGTGTAAGTGTAAATGCTGTCTTTAAGAGAGTGAGGTAAGTCGGATTAGAGGACTTCTAAAGAATAAACCGATCAAAAAAACTCAAGAGTCCGCAACTCAGCAATAATAATAATTGTTATTAGGGGGAGGAAACGGTTGCCGTCGGCAACCGTTTCCTCCCCCTAAAGTTTGTATGAAAAACTTTGCACTCCGTAGCAAACTTCAAGTGCAGCGTTGATAATTATTATGAAATATTTTTACCGTCTCAATCTTTGAGAAATTTTTCTTCAGATTACGTGATTCCACAACAGATATCAATAGGACTTACGCATTGACAAAATGAGTAACCCATGTAGTCAAGCAGTATAAGTACCGCTTAGATTCTCTAAAATATATTCACGTACAACTAAAGTGAATAGATTTCTTTGTAATTCATACCAATTGGAAATTATTTTTTCAGAACGCATTAGTTCTAAACGAACAAATGCTTGGAGCGAACAAAATATATGTGTTTTTATCGCATAGCTATCTCTAACCATGAATTGACAAATACCACATAAGAGTTTGACCGCTCTGTGAAAACTTTCAATTTCCCAATGGATATCATGAATTGTGAGCAATTCGTAAGGATTCAGGTTAGGGGATATTGACAAGTGTGACATCTGAAGCGGACTATCATACATTATGGAAAAAAACCTGCCGCTAAAATTAGACCGTGAAACCCTTGGACAGTTGGCGACCAAACAACTGGTGGACATTATTGCCGAGCAGGCGATCGCTATAGAGAAACTAAATAACAGAATTTTAGAACTAGAACAAGAAGTAGAAAAACTTGCATGTTAGTAGAGATTTAGACAGTAAAATATCATCGAAGCCACCCTCTGGAGATATCCTCAAAAAAACAGAAAAGAGGCTTGAGGATAATCATGAGCAGGGCGAGACTCCAAAACGGAAGCCAGGAGGACAACCAGGACATCCCGGTAAAACTCGCTCATGGTTTGGTCGAGTAGATCGGTTTGAGATTTTACGCCCCCAACTGTGTCATTGCTGTGGTCAGACGGACTTTGTTGGCGAGCCGATAAAAATCGAAACACTAGCTTTAGCGCAGCTGGCAGAGCGGTCAATAGAAATTGTTGAATACCATCGACACACATGCATTTGCTCCCAGTGCGGTGAAGCACAAACAGCAGACTGGTCATCAGATATAGTCCCAGGACAAGATATCGGAATCAGACTGCAAGCTTTTTTGGGATGGATAAATAATTATGGACATTTACTGTAAGGACTCAGGTCGAAATCTTTTTTTGGATCTGATTTGAGTGAGATACAACCAGCAGAGCAGCATCAAACCACTAAAGCCTATGAGGCTTGGCGTCATCGTCGGTTCAGGAACCCGACTAATGGATTTGTTGGCGGTGATTGAGAAAGATTCTCCTGGAGCAAGGGTAAAATCCCACTCGAAAGCGTAAGCAGTATCGCCAGTCAGGGGACCGGAAAAATTTGTCAGTGTGGTGGGAGCGTCGTCTTCCAATGAATTTAGAATGTCAAAGACAGGAGCCAGTTGATAGCGGTTTGCTGGAGTAACGACTTCCTTAGCCAAGGTAATACTATCCGACACCGTGGTTATACCCCTACCTATTGTTACTGTGTCCTCCGTACTGTTCTCATTAAGGTCAAAGTCAGTGTAGTTAAAGAAGTGGAAGTCTAAGGGATTAGAGCCAGTATTTCCAGTGTTTTGAATCGTGATATTTTCCAGTAAGTTAGATATGCCACTCCCATTTGCATTACCATTCAACCTATAGTCAATCGCAATCTTAAAGTCGGTACCAGCATATGTAGCAGAAATTTGGTTGGCAGATGGTTGAATGAGGTCAATTAAATTGAGAGAATTGATAGATTTTTCTGAACCTCCGGAGCCAACACGATACCAGAACGTATTCTGGAATAACTGATTCACATCGTCAACAGTCCAGAATAGTATGCCATTATTTGTAGGATTGTTTGAGAAAGAAGGTTCAAATGCAGCTATCGAATTGTTATCACTCAACGCTAACACAGCGGATTTTGCTGGTCGAGCTGTAATTCCCAAACCAGTCAAAATGATGGCTACAGTAGTCGCCACAGACACAGATTTTCCTTTTAAAAAGTTGATCCCTTTCCTCAACATATTGAATCTCTTGATAAATTAACAAGCTTGGAAGAAAGCAGAGTACATGAACTAATTCGCTCTATCATGAACCGCTATCCTTACCCCCCACCCTACTCTGCTTCGCTCAGTTCTACAAGGTTAAGGGTGGGGACTACTGCACGTCGTTCAAATTGGTAATTTAGCCAACAATATCTTCTGCAAGAATCCGTTCCAAGTTGCGTTCTGCCAAAGCTGCAATGGTGAAGGCGGGATTTGTGCATGCTGCAGAGCCAGGAATAAGGGCACCATCAACGACATAAAGCCTCTTATAACCTTTAACTCGCCCGTAGAAATCACAAGCTTTTCCCATAACCGCTCCTCCTAAAGGATGAGCAGTAGTGCTTCCACTCAGGTCAATTGTAGTTCGGTTCTTACCTTTTGAAGTAGCATTTTTCCTATTAAGTAATTTGTAGGTAAACTTCGCGGCTTCCAAAACTTTGGGATCTCCTGACTGACTCCCATTCTCTGGCCAATTTAACTTAACTAAACCTGTAGTAGCATCATAGCTAAATTTACCCTTTACTGATGGGATACCCATACCAAGAGATGCTATTGTTCCCTCAGGAGCATTCCATACTGGAAAACACATGAGAGAAATAGGACCGATAGGATTATCAAAGTGTTGAATTAGTGCACTTGCAGGACCTCCTTGTTGAGAATTTGTAGGTCCTGGTACACCTGAACGAACACAGAAAGTGTCGCCATTATTACCCCATTCTAAACCTATATAGTCATTTAATCTGGGTAATGTGCCTGTTGCTTTAGCCTTGACCAGTAGTGCGGAAGTTCCCATAGAACCGGCTGCCAAAAATAAATAGCGACAGGTAAAACTTTTTGTTGTAACGACTTCTCCAGATTCATTAATTTCATTGCATGAAACACGATAACCGTGTCCGGCAACTTCACTTATTGTCGTTACTAAATGTAACGGTAAAATACTCACTTTTCCAGTTTGCTCAGCTTCGACTAAATAATTACGATCTAGACTGTTTTTCGCTCCACTATTGTGACCATACCAAACTTCAGCAGCAATAGCAGAAGGTACTTTGGTTCCATTTATTTCTTCACGAACTATATCCCAATCTATAGCCAGATCTAGCAATCGATTAGGAATACCAGCAACATTTGCCTGCTCAAGAAACCGGCGCATTAACAAATAATAATTACTAGCCAAAATATCTTGTGGAATCACCGAGACTTTTTGCACTGAACGGGCGCGAGGATAATAAACACTATCAAGTTCGTCGTAGTCAATCTCAGGTGGAAAAACTCGATAAAATAGCTCGCGAGAAGGCTGATAATGTACACAGTTATAAACTAACGACCCACCTCCAACACCAGCACCACACAAAACAGAAATTCCATTTTCATCTTTACGCTCTAAAATACCTGTATATACATCAACAGGGACACCATCATACGTCGTTGAACTGAGCCACGCAGCTCTGCCATCAGGTTGACGATAAGTAGCAAAAGTATTTTGCTCAGGCGTAATAAGCCAACGACGACCTCGTTCTAACAATACTGTATTAATGCCAGCTTGTCCCAAACGCAAAGCTGCAACAGCTCCACCAAAACCACTACCAATAACAATAGCTGGTACAAACTCATCTTTTCCAGGCTCGTTATTGGCTCTAGCAATGCGACTACTGATTACTGAAGCCATTAGGCTAGCAGAAAATAGAGTAGAACTTTGAAGAAAACGACGCCGTCCATAAGACCTACGAAGCATAGATTTTACCCCTCATCAATTAGATGGCTTGAAATTAATTAGTGAACTGTAACGATTCTGTTGCAAAAACTTTTTAAAAACAGTTTTAAGTCGTTAACTTATATCATATTATGTATTGCATACAAAACACTAAAAAAATAAAATTTCTAACAATGGTTCATGCACTTGGGAGCATCCACTTTTGGCAGAAACACCTAATCAAAGAGCAAGTAAACCATTAAGATAAGCACAACGAACAGAGAGGATGTGATTGACACTTTTAACATTCCACTGTGCACCAGAAATTTTCATCCTGGCACCAATTTGTTTAATAGCAGATTCAACTGCTCCAGAACCAATAGAACACAGTTGTTCAGCTTGGTAATAGCTGTAGTTGACAATACGAGAGTGATGTTTGACGAGATCAGCGATGAAGTTCTTAGCTTGTTTGCCCCGACAATGATGAAATAAAGCTTTAGTTTCTTCTACTTGACCTTGCCATAAAAGAGTTTCAGCAGCTTTGAGTCGCTTTAAAGAACCACCAACTTTATAAAGATTTTCCTTGAGGTGATACCAATCTAATATTTCCCAACGCTGAAAATACTCTGTTTTACCAAACTCTTTGACTAAATTCCACACACCGTCATGACCGTCCCCCAAGCACACTAACGGGTTAACCAAATGCTGACTATTGACATAATCAACTAGTGATTGGTTGTCATCAAAAAATGCACCATAGTAAATCCCTTGCAGGCGAACGGTTTTATAGTCTCGCCAGTAACAGCCTGCTTTCGGCTGCCCCCTGAGTCGGACTTTTCCTCCATCTACACTGACTTCTAAAACTGCTTGTCATGCTAGCGGTAGTTGAAAATCTTGTTCGAGAACTAGTTTTTGTTGCGTTGAGTGACCAACTTTCACTCCTGTTAATGCCTCAATCTCAACTTCTGCTTTTTGATATGATTCATTTGCTGATAGCCTCAAACAACACTTTTGAAGTAATGGACTTAACCTACTTCTTGCCTTCAAACCCAGTCTTTGTAGCTGTTTGGCTTTAAGAGTCAGTTCCCCCACCAAGCTTTTAATTTTCCTGGTTTTACCTACTTTGGTTCCAGTTTTTTGTTCGATAAAAAAAGGGCTATTTCTGGGCTGACTAGTTCTAATACTTGACTGCGAACTGTTTTTTCTATGCCTTCGAGGTCTGTCAGCTTACTTTTGTCTGCTTCTTCATACAGCAGTGTTGATAATTCTTGTAGGCAGGCTTTAATCCGTTCTTGTTTCTCTTGGTTCATTGTCAGCGATCGCACAGGGTTATTTCCCTTTACATTTTCCCAGAAATGGTAAATATTCCAAAACTGGATGCTCCCATGCACTTTCTGTTCAGGGCTATTTCATTCTAAAAAGTTGCTTGAGTGTGTCTAGCCCAAAGGAGCATAATCGTTGAGCTTGTGCCATATTTTCAAACATCTGGTTACGATATAAATTGAGAGTAAAGTTACGAGCCATAGCAAAAATCTGAGGTAACGGAGTGGTACGAATTCTCGACTTCTCCTCTGCCTGAGTCACGTCTCTAACATAATGTACTTGTAACCGTTCAGAGGGTGAAAAGAAGACACAAAACACTCCCCATGTTGAATCAAATAATTAAGTAACAAAGTTAAGCAGCTTTGAGCAAGTCAGAATCATTAGAATTCGTATCAACTTCTGGAAGCAAACAAAGAGCAGGTTTACCTTCACGAGCAGCAACAACTGCTTGCGTCATAAACTCTAGAATATTTCGTAGCTGAGACTTGAGGCTTGTAACCACAGTTAAGATTCGAGTAACAAAGGTACTACCAGCCTGAGTTTGAGAACCAAAACTGGTACGTCGCCAGATCACAGCCGGACGAATTGCTCTTTCAGCAGCATTATTTGTTGGCTCGACACAGGGTTGTTACAAACAGCTACATTGCAGGCTCGACTTTGAGTAGTTGACGACAAGTACGAAGTTTAAGATACCTCTTTATAGAAACTTTAAAATGAAATAATAAGCCTCATACCAATTCTGTATGAAGTTGCACAGAATAAAACGCCTGAAATCCTTGCTAAATAAAGAGATTATTATATGCAGGCTCACATAAAATTGGTATCAAAGCATTGCTAAACAATGCTTTGAGGCGAAAGTCATTAAACAGGCGTCAAAAAGAAGAAGTCAGAATTGCTGCAATTCAGGAGTCAGAATGCAATTAGTGGGGGCTTGAACCCACCACGCTATTGTTGACCGCCAAATCTTCTCTTCTCCTGTCGGAGACGCTGCGCGAATAATTTGGTGGAGGCTGGTGTACCCCCAAGTCATCCACCCTACGGGTGAATCCTTCTCCTATCGGAACAGGTGAGCCAACGGATACGCTTCTCTACGAGAGGCTCCGCCAACGCGAGCACCAGATACCAAGTGAGGGAGACCCTCCTCCTGCAGTACTGGTTCACCACGTAGCCCAAATGCCCAACTGAATTTTGGTGTGGCGACTGACGTCACGACTACTTTCAAAGGTCAAAATTTCTCAAAATCTTTGTAGGGTAGAGATTTATAAATCACTGGTTTGTTTCTACAGAACGAGCTGCACCATCTTGGCATGAGAAGGTTTTCCTTTATCGTTAATGTAAAACATCATGTAGTAGCCTGGAGGACTCATGTGTTTGTCCGTGGGTGCGGTGAAGGAAATACTGGCAAGCTTTGCTGATGCATCGTTGGCGATATTTTGCTGAAATTGCAGATCGACTAGCCGTTGCCCGACATTAAAACTATGAGTTACCGATCCGAGCTTGATTAAAACCAGGGATGCGTTGTTGGTGGGATTGCTGACGCTTATTGTCTGTTGGGAACCGTAGGTTATTTGTTCGGGCGCTTGAGTAATCTCCGAACGAGGACCTTTTATGAACAAATAGGGGGGGTTAAATATTTCCGGCTGCCAAGTTTCGGCCAAAAAGAAGTTCTGTCCTTTGTCAATTAAGTCACCAGTGCCAGCTTTGATATCAAGACGAAGCTGCGTGGCTTGATCCACAGGCGGGTTTATCGGGCCATTTCGGTTATCCCAGGCTGCATAACCGCCCTGTCCGCCGAGCACCAAAACTCGGGCATCGGGCAAGAGTATAGCATTGTTATGGTAGAGTCTGGGTTCGGTACCCGGATTCATCCACTTAGTTTTATAGCCAAGAGGTGCGTTTTGCTCCGGTGTCATCAAGATGGGATGATACACGGGCATGTAAAATACGTAGTTGCCTCCATTGACAACCAAGATTTGTTTATTGGGAAGAATGACCGCGTTAGGGGTGGTGCGGCGGGCGGAGGGGCTATCTCCGAGAAAATTCTCCTTAAGTTCCCACTCACCGATTCCTCCCGACACGGGAGCACGCCAACGTTCAATAGAAGCAGTGGTTCTGGCTCCTTCAACCGGCAGATCGGGACCGAAATTCGGATTGTTCATGCCTTCCAAGCCACCCATGAGCAAAATATCTCCATTTGGAGAATTGGGATCGAGTAGGCTCGTCGTGTAATACTTAGACCATCCTTCTCTTTTCGGACCTGGCTGAAATTCAACTGATAAGCCATCCTTCGAGTCTTTAATCGACATGAAGTAGGTGTTATGGGTTTTGCGAGCTGGAATTTCCCGAGTTCCTCCTGAGTCACCTGTAATCAAGAATCGACCATCTTTTGTCGGGTACGTATGAGCATACAGGTCGATGAAATCAGGTTCGCCATCTTCCTTTGGAGTGTTATAGGGAGTGTTAGGTAAATTCTTCAGGTCAAGAGATTGCCAAGCATTTTCCGGCGGCTGATTGGGATCGAAAACGTCAAGTTGGCTGGTGACCTTTAGCTCATCATAGCTAATTCCAGAAAAAACAGCAATCTTGCCAGACTCTAAAGGAAGTAAAGTTGGATACCAATGACCATCAGACATCTCACCCGCTAACTCCCACTTATTTTCTTTCCAGTTATAGCGGTTTGCCTGTTTTGTGCCTAGAGGTGTGGGAGCTGGATAGGGAAACCAAGAGCCACTGACAAACAGAACATCCCCGTTGGGCAAGTGCAGATGACCTCCACAGAAAGGGTCATTGACTTCATCACTAGCGCTCCCTTTATATCTCACAGGTGAGGGGGGCGATGTAATTTTGGTAAAGGGGTTTGCACTATAGTCGATCGCTTTGATGGAGTTTCCCTGAGCATCAAGGAGCGGAAAAGGATCAGAGAGGGTCGGATCGAACACAGACGTATTATCGAGCAACCAAGGTGGTCTTCCATCTTTACCTTCTACCCCTTCGTTGGCTAGGAAAAGCCGAACGGAACCCCCATTCGCAATCAACACTTTGCCATTGGGTAAAAGTGCGGCGTTGAGACCCTGCACTCTCTCGTTGATGTCTTTTGGCATTGGGGGCGTGTACCAAGCTCCCATTTTTTCGGCTGGTCCTTCGACAGCGCGCAGTGGGGCGGCAGACTGGTTAGCAACGTCCGCTTGTGCTAGCAGTGGGGGAGTGGGTAGCTTGATAATGTTCGCTTCTGCTCGCGGTGGGGGAGCGGGCAGCTTAGCAATGTTCGCTTCAACTCGCCGCAGCCCAGGAGCAGGCAGCTTGGCAACGATCGCTTCATTCCAACCGAAGATTGTGACGGTTATTGCTAGAACAAAAGCGATAAAAAGCACTAGTATTTTTTGAAGACTATTGTGTCGCATCATAATACAAAACTTGATTTACAGTTAAATAAATTGAGAGTCGGCGTTATCTAGCATGATGTTTCTTTGTGGAAGGGACATTGGGCAAAACCGATTTCTTTAGTAAGCTAATATACCTTGAAATTGCACAACATGCGCGGGCAAGATGCCATAGGTGTCAACTTAAGGAGACGTCGGTGCAGCGCTGGATTCACCGAAACGAGATTTTAGAAGGATTTGGGCTGAAGTTGACACTAATGGCATTAACGCTCTTAGGAAATCAAGAGAATACTATACGCGAAGAGTTCCAGAAGGAACCACTTCTAACAGTCCAAACCGTGCCGGACCAGCAGAACCGTTGGAATTTGTCAAGAGGAGCGATCGGTTGCCAAGGGGCGCATCCGCCGCCGCAGTCAGGGTCAAGATAAAAATTTGGGAACCTTCTTCTTCTCGAAAATCAATCTTTTGCGCGGTGACGCCAGGTGCACCCACGAACTCGATTGTGGCATCACGCTCGCTATTACGAACCTTGAGGGCAACATTCTCAATCGTCGTTCCTTGCTCGATTCTTATATTCAAATTGGAACGCTCGCCGACTTTGAGCACATCGAATTCCCGCAAGACATCGGGATAAGGCAAAGGATTGTCGGGGATTTCGACGCACGGATAAGACTGAGGGGGGGTTTGTTGAGGAATACCCTGACCAATTACCGCAACTGTAACGGTTTCCGCAATTTGAGCGCCGTACTCAATTGGGAATCCACTAATCGAGATATCGCTGACCGTAAAGCCTAGTTCTGGTGGAACTTCGTAAACGGCATGAAGAATCAAATCGTAGGTTTCTTTACCTTGGCGCTTGCGACCGCGAATGACTTTCCAGTAGTCTGATGGCTTGGCACCGCGAGGCGCTTTGCGGGGGAGTTTGTAAGTTGTGAAATTAGGTTCTTGGAGGTAAAGCCCTATAGGGTTTTTGAGGGTCACTCTCACGCCCGAACCCAACCCTTTTGGACCGCGCACTAAATCGTTGACTGCTGCACTAATGTAGGGATCACTATTACGGTTGGGGGTGCCATGCAGACCGCAGTTGACGAGTTTGCTGGGGTCGGTGATGGCATTTCCTCGTTTGTTCTCCCGCACGATCGTGGACTGTCCTGCTAAGAACATTGCCCCAAACTGGGAGTTGAAAGTGCCAACCAAATGAGCTAAACCATTGGTTGGCTTATTATTCCACTCATTGAGATCGTTGTAAGCCGGTCGTCCGGTCTGGGGATCGACAATTGGATTACCGCTATCGTCTCGCAGATACAAATCCTCTAGCTTGACTTGCTCGCTAATAAGTTGCTTGTAGAGGCGCAACACGGCATTGGGAGAGACATCCCACAGAGCGTACCAGTACTCTCGGGTTTCGCTCGTGAATGAGACTTTCGTAATTTTTCCCTCAGCATTGCGGGTGACACTCCACTCGGCATACTCATCCTGCCAACCGCGAGGACCTTTCGGCTCGTAGTCGGGATCTGGCACTCCATTATCGGCATATTCCCAAAGCTTGCGCCGACCTACCTGGGGAAAGGTATACTTAATGCGGTTGGGATAAGTCGTCCAAGAGATGGGAACTGTTGGCGCTCCCTCAGGAACCTCAGTTGTTCGGGGATTGTAATAATCGGTGAGAGCGGGTTGGTTCGTGAAATTCCAAGGCTCGTTTTGCAAGACTCGCTCGGTCAAACGATTGACATCCTCGTTCCAGCGCGATCGCAGCAGTTGTTCAAGTTGTTCTTCACCTCGTTGAAAATCATTCTGAAATCCCGGTAGATCGAATGTAAAGCCGGGCGCACTTTGAGCAAAAACTTTGCTGAAGCGGTTGAATTGCAGTTCATGCAAACCCCAAGCGGTGAATGCTGCTCCTGTAGCTTGCAAAAAATGACGGCGCGAGAATTTCATTATTTTGGTACTCCATTTATTATCCGAAATTAGTTCTTGCTGTAAATTTTTCGTTGTAGCGCGAATTTTCACGACGCTGTAATAGAGCTTTGCGAAGACGAGAGTCATGGGAGAAACAAGCGCATCGCGCTATCGTCAACTCTGAGTCAAAGCGATCATGCTTGCTGGTAGTTGTTGCCTTCTCACCAGATAAAGTCAGGACTTACGCACGAACAACGTAACTATAGTCATTGCGCCGAACGCGAGTGCGTGCCGTTAGGCATAGGGAAGCATAAGCCCTTAGATCACGCAACCCGCTCTTTTTTGTAGCGCGTGCGTAAGTCCTGAAAATCAGAAGTTAAAGCACAACTGCTGTGCCAAGCCTGGTAGGCGTTATTGAGTTATGACGCTTGTCCACCATCGTCCAAATTGATTGTTGGAACCTCTGGACATTCCGGCACTTCGGATAGGCTGGTTTCTGGAAACATTAGTCTGGACTCGTAAAACGCGCAGAAGGGTCGGGTTGAGATAAAGCGATCGCGCTGCTTGACACTCCACCGCATCAGGTAATCTAAGCGTTCGCCGGTTTCGAGATTGGCAACTGAGTCTACATAGTCTTGCAGCCGCTTTGCAGTTAGCTGTTTCCATTGCTCCTTGGGCAACTCCCAGGTATAGAGGAACTGCTCCTCTGCTGTGCAAGCGTCAAAATCTTTAGCATTGCAAGCTTGTGCTCCCGTCTCCTTAATTTTGGCGGCAAAATCTGTGGGGACGCTGCTGACTCGATTGGCGATCGTGCCGGTCGTTATTTCTTTCGCGTATTTCTGAAGAGAAGCGCGTTTTTCAGAAAACAACGGATTTTTGAAGTCCACCATCAATAGGGCGGCGACGAATTTGTCCGTCACAACCTTCGATTGCAGCAATTTTTGCGTCACGTAAATGTCTTCCGCCGCTATCTGCGGTACGTAGAAGGCAAAATAGGTTGCGCCTGGATACTCATATGCCTTCTCGCTCGTGCGGAAGAACTCTTTCGTGCCAACCAACTTGAAGTCATATTTCTTCAGATAGGCATCATAGTCATCCCGAGGTAACCTCACTGAAAGTGTGGAGTAATCCAGCCCCAAAGTTGTCTGCAAAAGCGTATCTGACAAGAAAGTGTCATTGGGAGGAACGCCGGTAATATCAAGATTCTTTGGACTTGTATTCCATCCTTTGCTCTGAACGTCAGTGGACTTAAAGTTAACGGTGGTATTGGTGGTCAAGTAGCGCAACATTTTATCGACATCACTGATAGAAATGGTGCTACCTTCCTTGCGGATGCGCTCTCTCAACCAATTCTTGTAGTAGCTTTGAATGTCGCCTCTAATGAGCGGCTCAAAGATTTCAGCACCGCGCCGTTGCAGAAAGAAGCTATCGGTGGCGAGTGCCTCTGAAACGTTCAGTGAGGAAATATTGGCTCGCTGAGATTGCCAATTATTCCAAGGAAGCTCTATCTCCCTCATAATTGGAATACCGTTATGATGACAGGCAAAGCAACCCTGTCCCATCGTTTGCGGTTTTCGTGCATTAGAAGTATTGCCCGTCCAAGCCCACACAAAAGGAGAATTATCACTAGTGAATCCCTGTTGGTATGTTAGGAGATAGTAGTTGTATTCTTTGGTTCGCTCGTCAAAAGACAAAACCTCAAGCAGGGAACGTTGCGTGCTAGGACCCAGCTTGGAGAAAAAGATTTTGCCTTCGTTTTCATTCGCTCCGTAACTCACGTCATAACGAATACTGCGAGGTTCTTCCCTCGAAACAGCCGTTGCCGGGATTTGCGCCCCTTCCCCGACCACGTAAACAGTCGGGCTATAACCCAAAGTAGACCCGATCGCCTGATTGAGGGCTTGGGCGGTCTCCGGGAAAATCCCCTGACGCAGCAAACTCGCGGCAAACGGGTCGTTGAGGTTCTGAATGTACGAGTCGCTCAGAGGCGTAACACAGGTGTCCTCTCCTGCAACGTAGCGGTAAATTTTGCCGGGAACGACAGGCTCGCACTCAACTGATGCTGGTGGAGCACTGGTAGCTTTCATCGAGGCGAGCCAAGACCCGCCTACAACTAGAAACAGAGTGAGAAACCCCACTGAAGTTGCTCTCGCGAGCCTCGATCTCAAAAATTTGACGAGCATACACTTCTCCTCAATCTTGCTATAGAGCTTGATTTTTTCGCTCTAACTATAGATGACTAAACCTCGAATATACTTTATAATTACAAGTCTTTTCGATGTAGGTATTTTATAACACAAACAGTTAGTGTCAATTGAATGTAACGAAAATTTTATCAATTAATAAATCTCCTACAAAAGTGAATGTTTATGAAAAAAAAACAGATAAACACAGATAAATTATCTGTCTTCATCTGTGGTTCTAAATACCTTTAAACCGGACTTTTGCAAGAAGTCTAATGAACAAATTTAGTACTTTACCAAGGCAACTTTGTCAACGTGCGTCTGCGGCGCTTAGAGAGCGTTCGATGTAAGCCATCTCGTCCCTTGCGCGTCTCCGACCGGAGAAGAAAAGGAAGAGTAAAAGAAGATGAATTTGAAAGTTGCTCAATCGAGCAAAGTTGATGGACTAGACTAGTAGTCTAGTACCCCTTATCGGAATTCGCTCATTCGCTCATTCTAAAGTTCAAAATTAAGAGAAATAATTTTGAATTGATTAATTCAGGACACAAGTCCCCTACTTACGGTATGGAATACAAAAAAGCGTAGCATCTTTAGTTCAAGCCCAGACCGCCGCGAGCGGAGCGCGGCGCTACGCGACTTATGGTATGGGGTTTGTTAACATTAATTCTTATGTGCGCGCACGTGGAGAATTAATGTCTGCAATCCTTGTTTAATAAGAATTTGAGTGACACAGTTTTCTGTGCAACTTCAAATGAAATTGATATAACAGAATTAGACTTTCGTTGACAATTATTAGATTCTCATAAAATTTGTACAAATATGATGAAGTTTTTGTAAATTCTTTTTAGAAGACCGCCCAACCCCGAAAAGGCTTTCTAAAAAGAGAAGGAGTCAGAAATCAGAAATCAGAAATCAGAATGCAATTAGGTGAGGTTTTATACCGCTACTCATTTATTCATCCACCCATTTATAGGAGCAGTTGGGTCTGGACTGAGTACGTTTGTTTCTGAAAAGGTTAAGATACCTTTAGCACCAATGAATCTGCCTTCACCGCCAGTAATATTTATGGTGTAAAAACCACTACCCACAAGATTTTCAAAGTCATATTGTAGAAGTACCAGTTTCGGTTCCAAACAGTTTGTCACTTCCTTGACCAGACAATGTCAGCTTGCCAAATGGAAAGCCTTCTAAACCAAACCTTGCTGGATCTGGACCTACTGTAATCACATTACCAGTTTCCACGGCGTAGTTAGTATTTTCAATTTTAGTTAGACCGTATGTGGCTCAGTACTTTCACTTATATCACGTACCCGAAAACGTTACCTATGAAAGGTTCACCTGTGCTTTCTGCATTAAATGTGGCTTGAAATGGATAAATAGTCTGCGCGATTGCCCTTGTGTTCCCTAGTCCCAAACCAAGTAATACGATAGTTGCAGAAGCTAGTACTCCGTGTAAATGCATAACTCTTTTTTTGTGTTGTCAAATTATTGATTAAGCTCCGATTTTAGATCTTAGAGCAATTGCGGTTCAATTCATACTTCCTTTATAGAAACTTTAAAATTGAATAATAAGCCTCAAAGCCTTAGTTGGCAATGCTTTGAGGCAAAAGTGATTAAATTCAGATCTTGTACCTAACCGTATAAATCCGGACTTGGTTAAAAGCAGCGCAATGAAGTTACATCACCGAAAGACGACGAGGAAGCCCATCCCTTCTAGGGGTGGGAAGAATCGTCGCCTCGTCGTCTTAGTCATTAGTCACTGGTCTTTAGTTATTAGTACTATTAGACACCATAAAATGTAAAAATATACTGAGAACTAAGGACTAATGACGCCGAACTCGAAATCAAGAGGCTTTTTATGAAACTGTAGACGCTTTGCGGCTTCCCGCAGGGTACGAAGTGATAGTTTCATAGCCGGGGGATGAGTTAATTTTCTTGGCTTTTAGAAATTTCCAAGAAATAAATTATCAGCCTTGTGGGGTGCTTGTGAGATGGGCACCAAAGCCCACCCTGAATACAAAGGACGGGCAAAACAAGTCAAAAATCAAAAATCAAAAATCAAAATTAATATTTTTGACTTTTGACTTGATACTTTTGTTCTCTGTAAGCGCAGAAGAGCGCCCTAAGGGGGTACGCGCAGCGTGTCCGTAAGGACTTAGGAGTGGACCACCCTACAAGAAAATTTGGGATATTTTGTTATTTGGAAGTCCCTTATAGGTAAAATAAGAGCTAATGACTTTGTACTGAGTTTAAAAATAACATCAATTGTTCTTGGTGCAAGATGTAAGGAAATTTAAGGCAAGCTTGGGAAAAATGTTTTAGTAAAAAAGCAGTTGTTCCCAGGTTTAAAAAGAAGGGATGTGATAATTTATTCACTTGGTTTAGCGGGAATGAGCGTAGCGATTTCACGCAGCCAGGGGAGCGTCAATTAAGTGTTCCTACTTAGCAACTAATAGTGGCAAATTAAGAAAAACTAAAATGCGAAAAACTTTTCAAGTTGCAATTGTATTAGTCTTGGCGCTGACTTTATTATCTGCAAATGTTTCTGCAGATCAGACAACAGATTTGCAAAATATAACCGCCCAAACAAGTGTTCCAAACAATTCTCAAAACAACTTTGATGCCAGAGAATTTGCAGATGGCTATTTCCAACTCTGGAATAATCAGGCTATAGATAAAGCTGGTGATTATTACGCAAAAAAAGTTCATTATAGAGACCTTTCATTAGGTGTATCCCTTAAAGGTATCGAGGCAGTCAAGAAGTTTATGAAGGAGCAATTCGAGGGTACACCTGATCTGAAATTTAAAACTATAGATGTGGTGGTTCAAAGTCCAGAGAAAATAGCCATTCAGTGGTTGATGACAGGAACCGATCAAGGTAAGCTGTCCCAGACGGAAGGTGTCTCCGTAATGGAGTTAAGGCAGGGGAAAATCATCAAAAACACAGACTATTACAAATAAATGTGAAGGAAGCGATCGCTTGATTTCTTAAATGGCTGATTCTGATTCCGCGCTATATTAAACCTCTTGCAAAAGTGAGATTTTTTGAGGTTCTGTTCTCCTCTGTTCCCTGTTAAGAGTTTCCGACTTCTGCAAGAAGTCTATTGTGATTGCTCATAGGTAGCAATTTGGGTAGTGGTATACAGATAATAAGCCTCAAAACATTGCCCAACAATGTTTTGAGGTTAAAGTTATCAAAAAAGTGTCAAAATTTCTCAAAATCTTTGTACGGCAAGAGATTTATAAGTCACTGCTTTCTTTCGACACAACGAGCTGCACCATCTTGGCATGAGAAGGTTTTCCTTTATCGTTAACGTAAAACATCATGTAGTAACCCGGAGGACTCATATGTTTGTCCGTGGGTGCAGTGAAGGAAGCAAAGGAAAATGACTTTCCATTAAGCTCCTTTATGGTGCTTTGCTTAAATTTCAGATCAACTAGGCGCTGTCCGAAATCAAAACCATGAGTTGTCGATCCGAGCTTGATCAAAACCAGAGATGACTTGTCGGTGGGATTGCTCACTGCGATCTTCTGTTCCGAACCGTAGGTTATTTGTTCGAGTGATTTAGTAATCTCTGGACGAGGTCCATCTATGAATAGATAGGGCGGGTTAAATATTTCGGGCTGCCAAGTTTCGGCAGAAAAGAAGTTCTGTCCCTTGTCAATTAAGTCACCAGTGCCAGCCTTGATATCAAGACGAAGCTGCTTGGCTAGATCCACAGGCGGGTTTATCGGACCATTTCGATTATCCCAGGCTGCATAACCGCCCTGTCCGCCCAAAACCAAAACTCGGGCATCGGGCAAGAGTATAGCATTGTTATGGTAGAGTCTAGGTTCGGTACCTGGATTCATCCACTCAGTTTTATAGCCAACAGGTGCATTTTGATCCGGTGTCAGCAGGGTGGGATGATAGACAGGCATGTAAAATACGTAGTTGCCTCCACCAACAACCAAGATTTGTTTGCTAGGAAGAATAACCGCGTGATGGGTAGTGCGGCGGGCGTAGGGACTTGTCCCAAGAAAATTCTCCTTGAGTTCCCACTGACCTTTTCCTCCCGACGCGGAAGCACGCCAACGTTCAACAGAAGCAGTGGTTCTCACTCCTTCAATCGGCAGATCGGGACCGAAATTCGGATTGTTCATGCCTTCTAAGCCACCCATAAGCAAAATGTCTCCATTTGGAGAATTGGGATCGAGCAGGCTTGTAGTATAGTACTTAGACCATCCTTCTCTTTTCGCACCTGGCTCGAAGGAGACTGATAAACCATCCTTTGAGTCTTTGATGGATAGGAAGTAAGTGTTATGGGTTTTGCGTGGGGGGAGTTCGCGAGTCCCTCCCGAGTCACCTGTAATCAGGAAGCGACCATCTTTTGTCGGGTAGGTATGGGGATAGAGGGCGATGAAATCCGGTTCGCCATCTTCCTTGAGAGTTTTATAGGGACTATTAGGTAAGTCCTTAAGGTCTATTGATCGCCAAGCATCTTCCGGGGGCTTACTGGGATCGTAAACATCAAGTTGGGTGGAGACTTTTAGGTTATTTCCCCAGTCACTTCCAGACAAAACACTATTAAAGCTAATTCCAGAAAAAACGGCAATCTTGCCGTTGTCTAGGGGAAGTAAAGCCGGATACCAATGACCGTCAGCCATCTCCCCCGCTAAATCCCACTTATTGTTTTTCCAGTCATAGCGGTTTGCCTGTTTTGTTCCTAGAGGTGTAGGAGCTGGATAAGGAAACCAAGAGCCACTAACAACCAGAACATCTCCGTTGGGCAAGTGCAGATGACCTCCACAGAAAGGGTCATTGACTTGATCGTCATTGCTCCCTTTATATTTCACAGGTGTAGGGGGCGATTTGATTTTGGTAAAGGGGTTAGCATTATAGTCGATTGGGTTGATGGGATTTCCCTGATCATCAATAATTGGATCTGGATCGGAGAGGGTTGGATCGAATAGGGAAGTATTATCGAGCAACCAAGGTTTTCTTCCATCTTTACCTTCTATACCTTCGCCCTGTAGTGAAAGCCGAACAGAACCACCATTGACAATCAACAATTTGCCATTGGGTAAGAGTGCGACGTGCAGACCCTGCATTCTCTCGTTGATATTCTTTGGCATTGGGGGCGTGTACCAAGCTCCCATTTTTTTGGCTGACCCCTCGACTGCTCGTAGAGGGGGTTCGCTCAGGTTGGCTGCGTAGGCATAGCTCAACCCAGGTATCGCATTATCCCAACCGCAGAGGGTGACAGTTATTGCTAGAAGAAAAGCGATAAAAAGCCTCAGTATCTTGTGAAGAAAGTTGTGTGGCACCATAATACAAAACTTGATTTACAGTTAAATTGGGAGTTGGCGTTATTAGGAAATGCGGGCTGAAAACCAATAGTAAATTTCTCAAAACCAAAAAGTTTTGAGATGAGAAAAACTTTTGCAGTTTTGGGCTGTAAAAACTGATCGTGGGTTTTTCTTAGGGGAAAGGAGCGATCGCTCCTTTCCCCATTAGACATCTCCAGAAATCAAGTTTTCGCTTTGAGCGGGCAAGAGTTTTAGATTCTTTTTCGGAGATATCAATTGAGAAATTATGAAACTTTACTTGTTGTCTTTTGTCTCTACAGAGGTTTTGAATTCCAAATTTCGCGGGCAATCTTCCAGGTGCCTTGCTCTTTTCGCACCAACCATACTATCCGAAGTTTAACTTCACTGGGTTCACTGTCGTCATCTTCCGGATAGAGCATGGCTGAAGACATACCGACAACATAACCGAAATTCTCGATTACTTGGATTTCTTCCGCAGTCAATTCTGGCTTGACACTCCTATTGCCGAACACCTCCTCAAACCCATCAGCGATTTCATCGGGTCCACGCCGATCGCGAGATTCTGGTGGCATCCAGAAAGCATCTTCAGTAAACATAGCGACATAAGCATCTACATCACCGGCTCTAACGTTCGACGCATATGTTTCTTCAAAGAGCTTTCTGATCTCATCCTCATCACTCGCTACTGATCTGGATTTTAGCTGATCGTAAAAGATTAGGTCATCAGTGTCACGATCTCCACCAAATTCACCAGCAACAATCAACTCCCAGGTTTTGCGCCATCCGGTGTGGCTGGACGCTGATGAGATCTCACCCCTACCATCAGTTCTACAAATTCTCACTTCTCCAATTGTTGGGTCATAAAACAACAGATCAGTGTAAGGATTTCCACCAAAGTTTCCTGGAATAATCGAGTGCCAAGTTTTGCTCCATCCAGTCTGCCTACTCAACTCTGAGAGATTCCCCCTACCATCAGTTGCATAAAATCGACCTTCCCCTGTTGTTGAATCGTACAACAGCAGGTCAGTGTAATAAGAATTTTCACTAAAGTTTCCTGGAATAATCGAGTGCCAAGTTTTACGCCATCCAGTGTGCCTCCTCAACTCTGAGAGATTCCCCCTACCATCAGTAGTATAAAATTCAGCTTCTCCAGTTGTGGGGTCATAGAACAGCAGGTCGGTGTAACTATTTCCACCAAAGTTTCCCGGAACAATCGAGTGCCAAGTTTTACGCCATCCAGTGTACTTCTTCAACAGTGAGATATTGCCGTTATCACCAGTTGTATAAAATTCAGCTTCTCCAGTTGTAGGGTCATAGAACAGCAGGTCGGTGTAAGCATTTCCACCAAAGTTTCCCGGAATAATCAACTCCCAGGTTTTGGGCCATCCGGTGTACTTCTTCAACACTGAGATTTTACCACTACTATCAGTCGTGTAAAATTCACCTTCTCCAGTTGCTGGATCATAGAACAGCCGGTCGGTGTAAGTCTTTCCACCAAACTTTCCCGTAACAATCAACTTCCAGGTTTGGCGCCATCCCCAGTCCTGCTTGAACAGTGAGATATTGCCGCTACCATCAGTTGCATAAAATTCGCCACAAATTTCGTCACTAGATGTCTGTTCACTCATTTTTTTACAGTTACTCGATTTTTAGAAAAGCTATGCAGTTCCCTACTTTAAAGTATGGGGAGCTACCTGAAACTTTTTACAATTGAATAATATGCCTCAAAGCATTGTTTGGTAATGCTTTGAGACCAAAGTCATCATACACCAGAAGTTCCAGAAGGAATCACTTCTAACATTCCAAACCGTGCAGGACCTGCAGAACCGTCGGGATTTTTGAGGAGGAGCGATCGGTTTCCTAGTGGCGCATCCGCCATCGCTGTAAGGGTCAGGGTAAATATTTGAGAACCATCTTCTTCTCGAAAATCAATCTTTTTTGTGTTGAGTGCACTTCGCGCATTCAACACAAAATTGTTATATCATGTCCAGATGAATATCTCTGGTTTTCTGTTGACGATCGCCCTTTGGGCGGCTCCTCCGGAGCATCGCTTGACTTTTAAGACAGTCGCTACACTTGATAAGTAATTAATCGGACATGATATCACTCTATGTTTTTGGATTAGGTTGTCGAATCATAGAAGAGCAGGTCGGTGTAAGTATTTCCACCAAAGTTTCCCGGAACAATTGAGTGCCAGGTTTTGCGCCATCCAGTGTGGCTCAACACTGATGAGATCCTACCGCTACCATCAGTTGTACAAAATCTCCCTTCTCCAGTTGTTGGGTCATAGAATAGCAGGTCGGTATAATCATTTCCACCAAAGTCTCCCGGAACAATCAACTTCCAGGTTTTGAGCCATCCAGTGTGGCTCAACACTGATGAGATATTACCGCTACCATCAGTCGTACAAAATCTCCCTTCTCCAGTTGTGGAGTCATAGAAGAGCAGGTCGGTGTAAGTATTTCCACCAAAGTTTCCCGGAACAATCAACTTCCAGGTTTTGAGCCATCCAGTGTGTCTCCTCAACCCTGAGATATTGCCGTTACCATCAGTTGTATAAAATTCACCTTCTCCAGTTGTTGGGTCATAGAACAGCAGGTCAGTGTAAGAATTTCCACCAAAGTTTCCCGGAACAATCGAGTGCCAGGTTTTACGCCATCCAGTGTGCCTTTTCAACCCTGAGATATTGCCGTTACCATCAGTTGTATAAAATTCACCTTCTCCAGTTGTTGGGTCATAGAACAGCAGGTCGGTGTAAGCATTTCCACCAAAGTTCCCAGGAACAATCAACTTCCAGGTTTTGCGCCATCCGGTGTGCTTCTTCAACAGTGAGATATTGCCGTTACCATCAGTTGTATAAAATTCACCTTCTCCAGTTGTTGGGTCATAAAAGAGCAGGTCGATGTAAGTATTTCCACCAAAGTTTCCCGGAACAATCAACTTCCAGGTTTTGCGCCATCCGGTGTGCTTCTTTAACAGTGAGATATTGCCGCTACCATCAGTCGTATAAAATTCGCCATTAGATACGCCACCAGATACACCAGGAGTTTCAGAAGGAATCACTTCTAACATTCCAAACCGTGCAGGACCTGTAGAACCGTCGGGATTTTTGAGGAGGAGCGATCGGTTTCCTAGTGGCGCATTTGCCGCCGCAGTCAGGGTCAGGATAAAAATTTGGGAACCTTCTTCTTCTCGAAAGCCAGTCTTTTGCACGGTGATGCCAGGTGCATCCACAAACTCAATTGTGGCATTGCGATCGCTATTACGAGCCTTGAGAGCAACATTCGCAATCGTCGTTCCTTGCTTGATTCTCATATTCAAGTTGGAACGCTCGCCGACTTGGAGCAACTCGGATTCCCGCAAGACGGCAGGATAAGGCAAATTATTGCTGGCGACACGCCCATAAGACCGAGGGGGGGTCTGTTGGGGGATACCCTCACCGATGACCGCGATTTGAAGGGTTTCGGCGATTTGAGCGCCGTACTCAATGGGAAATCCACCAACCGAGATGTCGCTGACCGTAAAGCCATGTTCTGGTGGAACTTCGTAAACCGCATGAAGAATCAAATCGTAAGCTTCTCCATCTTGGCGCTTGCGACCGCGAATCACTTTCCAGTAGTCGGACGGCTTGGCATCGTCAGGTGCGTCGAAGGGAAGCTCGTAGGTGCCGAAATTGGGTTCTTGTATATAAAGCCCTATAGGGTTTTTGAGAGTCACTCTCACGCCGGAACGCACTAAATCGTTAACCCTTGCACTAATAAAGGGATCGCTATTGCGGTTGGGGGTGGCATGCTGACCCCAGATAACGAGTTGGCTTGCATCGGTGATGGCATTTCCTTTGTCCTCTCGCAGGATCGTGGACTGCGCTCCTAAGAACATGGCACCATACTGGTAGTTGAAATTGCCAATCAGATGAGCTAAACCATTGGTTGGCTTATTATTCCACTCATTGAGTTCGTTGTAAGCCGGTCGTCCAGTCTGAGGATCGACAATCGGATTACCGCTAGTATCCCGCAGATACAAATCCTCTAGCTTGACTTGCTCGCTAATGAGTTGCTTGTAGAGACGCAACACGATATGAGGAGCGACATCCCAGAGGGCGTACCAGTACTCTCGGGTTTCGCTGGTGAATGAGACTTTCGTAATTTTCCCTTCAGCATTGCGGGTGACGCTCCACTCGGCATACTCATCCTGCCAACCTCGAGGACCTGGTGGGTAGTAGTCGGGATCTGGCACTCCATTATCGGCATATTCCCAATGCTTGAGCCGACCCGCCTCGGGCTTCTCGAACTTAATGCGGTTAGGATAAGCTGTCCAAGTGATGGGAACTGTTGGCGCTCCCTCGGGAACCTCGGTTGTTCGGGGATTGTAATAATCGGTGAGGGCTGGTTGATTGGTGAAATTCCAAGGCTCGTTTTGCAGCAGTCGTTCGGTCAAACGATTGACATCCTCGTTCCAGCGCGATCGCAGCAGTTGTGCAAGTTGTTCTTCACCGGCTTGAAAGTCATTCTGAAACCCTGGCGGATCGAATTTAAAGTTGTTAGTCATTTGCTTGTTCACGCTTTTGTGTAGGAGTTTGGGAGTTCAGCAGCTAAACTCAATGGCTGCGTATCTCATTAATTCTCGAGATACAAAAGACTCGTTACATTTAGAAAAAATACTATGCAGATTGTTTTGTAGGGGAGCGATCGCACTTACAGCAATTTTCTATTGGATAGAACACAGGTTGACTTTCCAAGACACAGCAATGCTGTGCCCTTACCATCTCGTTTGTAGTCTATGCAATTGAGAAGCGCTGTAAGGCTAAAAGACTGATTAATGATGTGAAATTTGGGAGCTTCGACTCGTTGTCCAGTACCTCTGTAACCTCCTTACTGAACTAATGTCCCAACAAAGCACCGTTTACCTCTTGCAAAACTTCCGCTACACCCGCAAAGGTTAACGGTGGGAGGATGTCAATACGCGCTCATTACCGTAAAAAAAAACTCGTAGGAGTGTGTCAAAGCTGAATTTTAATAGGCTCTTGCCCTTCCACAAAACTATACTCGATTTCTTTTGTGTTTACCCGCATATAACTTTTTGCGGGAAATTGAGATTGCAATTCTTCAAGATTTAGCTCTTGCACAATCTTAGCAAGTAAACCTTTTGGTGAATCATCTACCTCTAACAAGACTTCTTCGTTGTCAATAATCTTGTTTAATTCATCGGATAACTGTTGCTCAAATGCGTTAATTTGTGGATCGTTTAAAAGTTGAAGATCTTGATTGCGTAGCATTTTGTCCAAATGCGTGTCGCCAGTCTGATATTCTGGTGCTTGTCTTAACGCATTTGCCCAAATTTTCGCTGCTGTTGTTGCTGCAATTCTCATTGTTTTTTGTTTTGTTTTTAATAATCATTGTAGCTAACTTGTAGGTATTGAGTTTTGCATTGCTCGATTTCTACCTACAAGCTCAAGCGATTGGCTTTGCCACTGCCCCTTGGGCAATCGCTTTAGAATCCCTAGAATACCGATTCAGCATTCACAGTTTTGACAAAAAACCAGGTTTCTTTGGGTCACAACAAGGAAATTTTGGTTTGAAAGGACATAGAAATTGAGTTTTTCAGTCTCACCTTTTATGACTAAATCGGTGTTCTAGCGATCAAGCTATGTCAAACAGAATTCAATCAGTTGCACTTAAGAATGCTGCTTTTCTCATAACACCGGGTTATGGAAGCTCACACTAATTGCTAGCGGTGGGTTTCGGACAGGACGGCAGTTCGGATAGGTCGTTTTCCGGAAACAGCAGTCTAGACTCGTAAAACTCGCATAGAGCGGGGGTTGAGGCAAAGCGATCGCGCTGCTCGATGCTCCATCGCATCACGTAATCCAAGCGTTCGGTTGGTTCAAGATTTTCCACCGACTTCACATAGGCTTTCAGTCGGTCTGCTGTTACCTGCTTCCATTGATCATTGGGCAACTCCCAGGTATAGAGAAACTGCTCTTCTGGTGAGGAAGCGTCAAAATCTTCAGGATTGGAAGGTGCTTTGAACCCCTTCTCCTTAATCTTGGCAGCAAAGTCTGTGGGAACGCTGCTGACTCCATTAACGATCTTGCCGGTCGTTATTCCCTTGGCGTATTTTTGAAGAGAAGCGCGTTTTTCAGAAAACAACGGGTTTTTGTAGTCCACCATCAATAGAGCGGCGACGAATCTGTCTGTCACAACCTTCGATTGCAACAATTTTTGCGTCACGTAAATGTCTTCCGCTGCTACCTGCGGTAAGTAGAGGGCAAAATAGGTCGATCCTGGAGACTCATATGCTTTCTCGCTATCGCGCGTGAACCCTTTCGTGCCAACCAATTTGAAGTCATGTTCCTTGAGAAAGGCATCATAGTCCTTCCGAGGCAATTTCACCGAAAGAGGCGAGTAGTCCAACTTCAAGGTTGTCTGCAAAAGCGTGTCCGACAAGAAAGTGTCGTTGGGAGGAACGCCAGCAATATCAGAGTCTGGCGGACTTGTATTTTGTCCTGCGCTCTGAACGTCACTGGACTTAAAGTTGACGGTGGTATTGGTGGTCAAGTAGCGCAACATTTGATCGACATCACTGACATTGATAGTGCTGCCTTCCTTACGGATGCGCTGTCGCAACCAATTGCTGTAGTAGCCTTGAAAGTTGCTTCTGATGACCTGTTCAAGGATCTCAGCACCACGCCGTGACAAAAAGAAAGCTTCGCTGGCGACTTCCTTTGGAAGGAACTGTGCGGAAATATTGGCTCGCTGAGACTGCCAATTACTCCAAGGAAGCTCTATCTCCCTCATAACTGGAACGCCGTTATGATGACAGCGAAAACAACCTTGTCCTATCGTTTGGGGTTGTTGTGCTTGAGAAGTATGACCCGTCCAAGCCCAAACCATAGGATTCTTATCACTAGCTTCAAAGTCGGGTACTTGCGGTCTGAGGAAATAGTAGTTGTATTCTTTGGTTTGGTCGTCAAAAGACAGAACCTCAATCAACCCTAGAGTCTTAGTCTCAGGAATGGCAGGGGAAAGCTTCGCCATCATAATTTTGCTCTCGTTTTCATTCGCTCCCCAAGTTATGGTATAGCGAAGACCGCGAGGCAGATCCCTTGCAGCAACAGTTGTGGGGATTTGTGCTCCTTCCCCGACAAAGTAAGTCGTTGGACCATAGCCCCATTTGTCCGCGATCGCCTGATTGATGGTTTGGGTGTCATCCGGGAGAGGCTTCTGCTGCGTCAAAAGACCCTGCAGAGTCTTGGCAAAGGGATCGGTAAGCTTCTCAATTTCAGAGTCGCTCAGGGGCGTAAGGCATTTGTCCAACCCCTCAATGTGGCGGTAAATTTTGTCTTTAACTACGGGAGGGCAGCTGATTGATTCTTCTAGTGGCGCACTGCTAGCTTCCATTGAGGCGAACCAAGTTCCGCCTAAGACCGAAAGTAGGGTGAGAAAAACCACTATACTTAGCGTTGCAATAGTCGATTTTACAAATCTTAAAGATTTTGCAAGCATTATGATTCTCCTCAATCTTGCTATAGCTTGCTATAGAGCTTGATTTTTTCGCTCTCACTCACAGATAGCGAACATATCGAGCGTATAGTAGATAGCTAACATACTTGAGCCTACCGCAAAAGAGTGATTATAAGATCAAAAATATGATTGAAGTTTTCCCCTTCTTCTCACATCTAGCGTTGCACAATGAAAAGAACCACCAAAGATATTAAAGTTGCGAAAATTACAAGTAATTGGCTGAAATCCCCAATCTTTTAGAAGTCTAATCATTGCTTCGTCTTGCTTTTCAACGATGACTCTTTTTTCATCGAGTGTCAAAAGATTCATACCGACTCCCTTAGAGCTCATATAGAGAGGATGACTGTCAGGAATACAGAATTCAGAAACTTTTAGCACATCCCAACTTTTAAACATTTCTGGAACTTTTTCCACTTTTTCTGGATGTATTAAGAGTTTACCAGGAGCAAGAAGCACAAACGTTGCATCAATGTGCATGGCTGATTGATCCTTAAACTTGAGTTCATGGATTCTGTACTCATTTCCCAAACATCTCCGTACCCACTCTATGCCAAAACGATTGGTAACATGACTTTGTTGCACGAAGATATCTCTACCACATTTGGTAAACTCTGCCGCATCAAATACTGGTTCAAATTCAGTCAGTGAAGAGTTGAATTCTTGATCCTTATCTGCCTCTTCATATTGATAGTTGTATAGTTCATCACACAGTTGTGGTTTGGGTGCTGGAATCCATTGAGCGCCCTGATGAAAATACTCTTTGATCAGTGAACGATAGGCATTAATTTCAAAGTATCTAGAGCGCCAAGGCATTGGAGCTTCGATCAGTTTATCTCCAATGACCATCATGACATCTCTTGGCATTGCTCCGTAGAGACCACTTGGACTTTCCCAGTCTGGGGTTGCATAAGGACGAGTATAATTTATAGCATCAGGACGACGAACTGTTACACCTTCTGATTCCAAAATGTGAACGAGTTCTTGCAGATCTTTTTCTCCAGCTTGTACTTGCTCTTCTGGGAATAGTTGTCCACCTTTGCTCCGAAAAAAATCCCAATAACGCCTAGGCATTGTTGCTTTAACTGTTACATGCCAAGGTGGTACTACTGCACCATCCAATCGACCAACAATCACTTCCTCTAGAGGGTCCCATTCATTGAATGAGTTGACAACAGGTGTTGCTGGTTCTGTTAATTGCGAGCGCGTGGTTGGGACAGAGGTAGTCATTTGTGCGAAGTTGACAACAGGTATTGCTGGTTCTGTTAATTGCGAACTATGATTCTGCTCCATAATCAGGTAAATTTAAGAACAAAGTACAAGTTTGAGAGGCTATCCAAGGGAACTGATCAGATATAGCAATCCCTATATGAATTGTGAGAATTTACGGAGTCTAAAAGCAAACTTTTACAGGCTTTTCAGCTTTTTTATTTCTCACGAATGATAAAAGAATGCTATATATTGTGGTATTGTGAAACACACAATCAAGGTATACTATGAATTAGATTCTTTTGTCAAAATAATTAAGTCAGCAATTCACCAGAATGAAAATGCTTTTCTCGAAGATGTCTCATAAGTAGAACTTCATGCTTGTACTAACGACTAAAAGTCGGTAGTTTACGGGTACACCGATAACAACCACCTATCTAGGTTTAAAAACCCCTATTTTCCATTAGTCCGAGCAGGTAGACTTAGCTAGTGTAGTAGTGTTCGCCGTAGATGTTGCCAAGCAAGATTTATTCCCTCAGTTATACCCAGATTTCTCACAAAGAGAGAAAAAAATGGGGTGAAAAACTGCTAAAACAAAATAGAGATATAATAAGCATTCCAGTAGTTAAAAACATGCTTTTTTCTGCCAATTTTGGTGATTTTTCAATGACTTGTGAGAAATCCAGGTATAACATGTGACACTCCAAAATGCGGAATGTAAGTTATTTTATGATAGTGTATTGATTAATTAAAATTCTCAGATATGAAAAATGAAACAGAAAACTTCTACGTATTCTTCGGAGTCATTTGAGAATAAAGCAGATACAAGTCTCAAGAGGACCAGTAGAAGAATATCATGAAACGTGAGATATCCCGTCTAATAACCAAATTTGTCTCCTCTACCAAACCTATTCTAATCCTTTAACCTTAAATGACTAATGTCCTTGATAATTCACAAGAGAAAGTAGAATCACAAGAGAAAGTAGAATCACAAGAGAAAGTAGAATTCACTCCAGTCATTCTGGATTTGCTTTTGTTATTGATAGCAGTATTGCTCGTATCTTTGGATCCAATCTTTACGAGATTGAGTGAAAACGAGCTTGGATTTAATGCAACAGTTTTCAATCGTGAATTAATAGCCAGTGTAGTCTTCCTATTTTGGCAGGGAATAAAAGTAATATTGGACAGCCATAAGAGCGATTTGTCATCGCCAAAAGAGTCAAAGCCAATTACTATTAGCACTTTAGCTATTCTATTAGCCGTGGTTATTTTTGGAGAAGTGTGCTTAGTTACTTGGGCTTTATCTTTGACTCAAACCAGTGTTGCCAATTCTAATCTACTCCATAACTTACCCTCAGTTTTTGCTGTTCTTGGAGGATGGCTATTTTTAGGTCAACGCTTTGATAGAAAGTTTCTCATAGGGATGACTGTTGCTTTAGGTGGCGCGATCGCCATTGGAATTGAAGATTTACAAATTTCTCCCGAAAACCTTGTAGGCGATGGCTGGGCTTTATTCTCTGCTGTCGTCTATGCAGGTTACTTTTTGACTATAGAAAAACTCCGATCTCAATTTTCAGCACTGACCATATCACTGTGGTATTGTATCCTTTCAAGTCTCCTCCTTCTCCCAGTTGTACTCTTTTTTGAAAATCAAGTTTTTCCAACTTCACTGTTGGGATGGGTAAATGTCATTTGTCTAAGTATTCTTTGCCAAGTGATTGCTTCTGTAATTTTTATCTATCAACTCAAAAATTTTTCTTCAGCTTTTGTTTCTCTGTTCATGTTACTACAACCAATTATTACGGCTGTGCTTGCCTGGTTCATCTTTCAAGAAAAGTTGAATTTGCTCAACTGGATAGGTTTTTTGATTGTTTTATTGGGCATTTACCTCGCTCAAACTGGTGAAGGTGTCAAACATTAAATAAAATGCCAAAAATTAAATAAAAGTTAATAGTGGAATGAAACCTATACTATCTCAATAGTATTTACTTTGAGATAGTGAAGTTTTCTGATAGAGTTTTAAGTAGTAGTGTGCTGATTAATTTATTGATTTAAATTCTGAGGATTTAACAATGGAACCGGAAATATCTATTTCTTCCGAGGATTTTAAGAATAAAGCAGATACAGGACTGATAATGTCCAGCACGCGATGGCTTATCGATCACTATAAAGCTAAAGAAAAGTACCGCCACCAAATGGTTGAAGATTTAGATTTAAAACCTGGCGATATTGTGTTAGATGTAGGTTCAGGTCCAGGTTTATGGTCAAATCGTTTAGCTGAAAAAGTAGCTCCAAATGGTCGTGTTATAGGCATTGATTATTCTATTGATGCCCTTAGTTATGCCCAAAAGAATTTAGAGAACTATCCTTATAAAGATATAATAGAATACTCGCAAGCTGATTTTTTTAATATTCCCTACCCTGATGAAACATTTGATTTTGTTTTTTGCAGTAATAGTCTGATGTACTTCCCCGATTCGATGAAAGAAAAACTCTTGAAAGAACAAAAGCGGATTGTCAAAAAAGGCGGAAGAATTGCGTCTAAAGAATATGATGGAGAAACAATCATTCTTTACCCAATTCCTCCAGAATTGTGGTTGAAACTTAAAAATGCTGTAGCTCAAGTTCTATCAGAGAGACCATTAGAAGAATATTATGATGAGTATGTCGCTCGTAAGGTACGTAAATCATTCTTAGATGCTGGATTAAAAGATGTTGTAACCATACCTTATCCTATTCAAATGTTTTCACCTTTATCATCCCATCAAAAAAACTACATTACTGAAGAGAGTCAGTGGTTTATAAAAACGGCTTTTCCTTACTTGAGTAAATCAGAAGTATCTCAACTTGAATCTTTTTTCGATTCCAATTCAAGTCAATACATTCTAGATAGAGAAGATTTTTCTTATTTAGTAGTCGAATTTATGTCAATTGGAACTAAGACTTCTAGTTCTTCAGTATAAACTATGATAAATTCATAAGCTAAAATGTGGTTCCTAGGTGTTCCTTGAACACCGATTTACTCATCTCAAAAACCTGGTTTGGTGTTACTAGGAAGACCGAAGTTACGCTTTTCTCAACTAGAAGAAACCGAGTTTTTTAGTCACAATTATCATGTGTTACATAGATTTGGTCGTTCCAGACTATTGGTGTTCAAAGATGGTGGCTTCCACATTGCTCGTTAAATTAAGAAAAATCTCACTTTCATGCCTAAGAGTTTTGAATGCACAATTGATGATTTCTGTCAAGTACAAAGAGGAATATTAAAAAATGTTTAGGATGTATCGGGATCAAGGAAAACCTAGGATAATAAACAGCTGCAGGACTTACGCACACACAGCATAACTATAATCATTGCAACCGTTCGCGGTAGCATTCCGCAGGGAAGGGAAGCATAAGCCCTTGTCCTTCTCCTATCCCAGAGGCTGCGCCAACGGACACACTACGCGAACGGGCATGCTGAATAGCTTTGCGACACGCACTCGCCTTCGCGAACGCAACGCGCTCTTTTAAAGTAGCGCATGCGTCAGTCCTAAACTGTATAAATTTACTCAAAAAATCAAATGACACAAGTCGCAATAATCAACAACTTGGAACAGCAGATCCAAGACAATATTCATGGTAATTTTTCTCAGGAATCTTTACCCTTGATCCATCAAAAGTTTAAGCGAGAGGGATTTATCAAAGTTCCTGAAATTATGCCTCTCAACATTCGCCAACAGATGAAACAAGAGGCTCTGAGGCTTTTAGAACTATACGCCGAGCGGCGCGATCTGAAGCTGGCAACTACAGGAAATACTCCCAGGAAAATGAGTGTAGTGACCAGTGAAACCATTGCCGCTAACAGCGAGTTTATTAACTCTATATATAGATCAAAATCACTGCTAGACTTTCTCTTAAAACTTGCTGGAGAACCTTTCTTACCTTGTCCATCAAAGGACGAGGAATTTTTGATTACTAGACATGAAAAGAGTGGCGACACCCACGGATGGCACTGGGGAGATTATCGTTTTGCTCTAATTTGGATTCTGGAAACCCCACCCCTTGAATATGGTGGTATGTTGCAATGTGTTCCTCATACCGTTTGGGACAAGTCTCATCCCAGGATTCATGAGTACCTGTGTGAGAATCTTATCCGTACCTATGGCTTTGTTAGTGGTGACATTTACTTGTTAAAAGCAGATACAACTCTTCATCGCACAGTACCCCTGAATCGTGATGCTACTCGCATTATGATCAACATGACTTGGGGATGCCTTGATGACGAGAAAAGGAATCTCAATGGTAATGATCGTTGGTGGGCAGAAAAGGAAGTAGAAGCGGGTATCTATAGCTAAAACCTTGTTTGGCGTTGGTTCTATCGCTCTCTTGATGGTTTGCTAATAATAAAATGGCATTATGGGCTATGTTCCTTGCCTGGATTGATTTTTAAGGTTTTTAAGCTTCCCTAGAAAACCTTGATATTAATGGCATACCATAAGGGGAACGGTAGAATCGTTTCTCATGTTTAATAAAGACATCTGCATAGAAAGGGCGAAAATAAAGCTCGGAAAGATTTAATTCGAAAAGGAGAATCTAAATGACAGCTTTAGAAGTTCAAAAGTTTGAGGAAATACAAGAGCCTAATGTTCGTCAACGGTTGGAGGTCAATGACCAAGAAATCAAAAATTATCTCAATGAGAAGATGGAGTATATTCTCAATCACCGAGCAGTAGAGCATCCTCTTCTCAACTACTACCGAAAAAACAAGTTTACCAAGGAACAAGAAAAGAAATTTTATCTAGAGTGCTGGTATTATTTCCAATACGAGCCATTCTATATCACATCTATGGCAGTGAATACTCGTGATTATAATATTTTGCGGGAAGTGGTACTCAATGTGGTTGATGAAGTCGGAGGTAAGGTAACCCATGAGACGCTTTTCCGCGAGCAAATTAATGAGCTTGGGGTTAGCAATGAAGAAATTGACAATTACAAGTGTTTGCCCACAACCACAGCCATCAATGAAGGAGCAATGAAGCTTTATGGTGAACCCCCAATTGAAAAAGCCTTGGGGGCATTGTATGCTGATGAGACTATGTCCGCCGTGCTGGCAACTCAGCTTAATGATGGGTTACAGAACCAAGGCTATGACAAGAATGTTAGAAAGCATTGGTTGATGCACCTGAATGTGGAAATTGGACATAGCAACAATGCGTTTAATGCGATCGCACCTTATGTTATCCATCCGCAGGGACGGGAATTATTTGAGGCAGGCATAAATAAATACTTGGAACTGCTAGAAGCCTATTGGGATGGAGTTGATTCAATTGTCAGAGGAGAAAAAGTTGCTACAAATTAGATCCGAAAACTAGCACTAAGTAACAGAATTGGCTTCAGGTTCTCCTATCCCTTAATCAGGAGAGCCTTTATTTTCAGAGTAGCCGTCATGAACTGCAAACCACCGAACGAATGAAAATTTATTTTTTCTTCTGCGTTGGTGAGTTCTATTTTCAAGCTAGCTGCGGATTGAAAGAGTTTACTTAACGTAACTTAATGTAACTCGCATTCACGTTTGGTTACATAATGGCGGTAGCGAAACATCGCTTCTAGCTGGACTTGCACAAGCCAACCACTGACAAATTCCACAGGTTGTCCACCAGGCATAGAAAAGGAAATCTCATCAGTTAACCTGGTTTGACCATTTTCTGATTCAAATAAATGTCGATGCACCCAAGAATCAAAAGGTCCAGAAATTTGTTCGTCGGTAAATAAGTGATATTCTTCGTATTCTGTGTGATGCGCTAACCAACGCAAAGGTAATAGTCCCAAAAAAAGCCGAAACTCAGTGATAGCACCCTTACCAAGTCCCCCTTCGCGGCGGACGACTTGAACAGGTTGCCAAGGTGGAGTCAGCAGTTGCAAAACATCTGGTCTTTCGTGGAATTTCCAAACAACCTCCACTGGTGCATTAATGACTGAGGAATATTTAAAGTGCAGCATCTCAACAATTTTGGATTTTGCAGAGGAAAATAATTTTGTTAGCTTTTTAAAGGCTGAAGTTCTCTTTGGTGCGAGTTGAAATGACTAGTGGCATCAGCCAAGTGCTTTAGTAGTGTAGACTGTGGCAACGGTCCTTGCAAATGATTCCAAGGTAAGATTTGGTCTGTTGACCAATTGGTGTGAACGTAGAAATCTAAGTTAGGAATTTGTCCTTTGAGTTGTTTGAAAGCACGTCTGTAACTACCTAGAGAATCGCCGAAGTTGCGAGTCACCTCTAGAAGGTGAGAGAGTCGGCGATCGCCTCTCGACAACAAAGCTTGAATAATAGACCAATTGTAACTTTCCGGGCGAAAGTCTATTCCTTGAGGCTTGAGTTTTTTCTGTAAAAACTGCAACCGCTTTTCTGCTTGCGGATTCACCCCAAACCACTGAAATGGTGTATGTGCCTTGGGAACAAAAGTACTGCATCCTAGTGTTAACCGCAATCCAGGAGCAGCTTTTTTAACATCGCGCATCATTGTTACGGTTGCATCTAAATCTTCTGATTCTTCACCAGGAATTCCCACCATTCCGTAGAGTTTCAAACCAGATAATCCCCCAGTTCTAGCATTCACTGCTGCTTGGATGATTTCGTCGTTGTGCAGCTTTTTATTGATGATGCGTCGTAACTTTTCCGAACCGCTTTCTACAGCAATAGTAAGCGATTTTGTGTATCGTTTCGCCAAAGTCTGAGCCAACTGCACCGTTACTGTGTTTGTTCGTACCGAGGAAATGCTCAGACGTATATCATCGTACTTTGGTTGACTGATGTAATCCAGTAAAGCCTCAAATTCAGGATGCTGAGTCACCGAGGCTCCCAATAATCCTAACCGATTTGTAACTGATAACCCTTTTTCAATCGCTGGAATAAGCGAACTTTCAACACTAGCGGTTCTAAAAGGTAGTGTGAGATAACTTGCTAGACAAAAGCGGCACATTTCTGGGCAACTTCTCACCACTTCCACCATATAAATATTTTCCCATGCTGCTTTTTCTGTCACCACTGTTGATGCTGAGAGGACATTTCCCCGGTAAGTTTGCTTCTGTATAACTGTAGGAATTTCTGGTGAAATTGGTTGAATTGACTTTACTGCATCATCTAATGCATGATATTCCACCTCATACAAACTGGGAACATAAACACCAGGAACTTGTGCTAATGCTTTGAGTTGGGTTTGTCTATCAGCGTTTCTAACTTCTTTGTAAGCTTCGATAAAATTCCCCAGTAAAATTTCCCCATCACCCAGCAAAATAACATCAAAGAAATCTGCGAAAGGTTCAGGGTTGGCTGTGAGTACGGGACCGCCACCAAAAACTATGGGATGATTATTATCTCGGGCACTTGCCCTGATGGGAATTTCTAAAGATTCCAGCAGATTCAAAACATTGACATAATCCAGTTCCCACGACAAGGAAAAGCCCAATAATTCTGGCTTTCTTGGGAGTTGTTCATGAGTGTCGGTGAACAAACGACTCACCTGCACATCAGAACGCATTGCTAAAGTTGCCCATACCACCTGATAGCCAAGGCTGGTAATACCCACACTGTACTCGTTAGGAAAAGCAAAGATGGTGGGAACAGCGTCGGTGTCTGGGATACCAGGGCTAAATAAAAGGCGTTCAGCAGTAAATACAGAAGATGTCACAGGTGTTTACAATAAACAGGTTATCTATATTTAATTTTAAGCCATAGAATTATGAGGTTAAAAAATAATGTGACGCTGTTAGCAAAAATAACTGGAAAAGATTCTATGGAAATTCCATAAATTATCCATAAGAATACACCTATATTAAAGAACATGAGTCAAGTGAATGAAACGTCTTTTGCTGATTTTGTTCGCCATGTTTTCAACAGTTGTGGCAAGAAGGAAAATGTTGTTAATGTTGCAGCAAGTCATTTTAAGATATTCTAGTAGGATTAGCCTACGTTTGAGGGGCGTTGCACACTAAGACATTTATAGATAAGATACTACAATCCTTGTAATTGCCATGAATCGCATCCTTACAGCATCAGAACAGTTGATGTGGTTATCATACAACAATAGCCCGGAAAATGTTACCTTGTCGGCGACTATTAATGGGTCATTTACCGTTGAGTTATTAACTGAAGCTCTGGCTTGGCTACAACTGAGGCATTCTCGGTTAAGAGTAAAAATAGTCACTAACAATCAAAATCAGCCACAATTTTCCTTAGAAAATGTTCCGCCTATTCCACTACGAGTCATTGAGCGACAAGGAGAAGAACATTGGTGTCGGGAGATGGTAGAAGAATTACGTCACCCTTTGAATTGGAGTAAAGAACCCCTGCTGCGTGTATTGTTGCTGCACTCACCTGATATTTCTGACCTAATAATTACTTTTCATCATTGCATTGGTGATGGTCTCTCAGGAGCTTATCTTATCCGAGATATCTTGCAATTTCTTGGTGAACCAGACAGCCCTCGTGAGCTTTTACCAGACTTGCCTCCTGTTGATGAAATTATCCCTGATGCGACAAAAAATTGGGTTGAGGAAGATTTAGATAGTTCGATAGAATCAGAATCTATATTAACAACAACTTATCGAAATAATCAGAGAGTAAATACTTTAGAAACATTTCCCATTCGCTTATTTCGTTGGACGCTATCTCCTGGGGAAGCTACCAAGCTTATAGCTCGTTGTCGAGAAGAAAAAACTTCTGTTCACGGTGCTTTATGTGCTGCATTTTTTTTAGCGATCGCTGCTGAAATCAAATCTCATAACGAGATTATTCTCAAGTGTCTTACTCCAATAAATATCCGTAACTATTTAACAATTGATGTTGGCAAAAATCTGGGAGAATACATTACTCGACAAGTCACGGCTCATCGATTAAGCCAAAAGACTGATTTTTGGGATTTAGCACGTGAAGTTAAGTATAAGCTCAATCAATTGGTAGCAGACGGAAAATTATTTGACGATGTACTAAAAGCAAGAGCCTTATTGTCTAGTAATTCTAACAAAGGTGAGGAAACTTTAGATGCTAGAGATTTAGGAGGAATAGATCTTGTAGTTAGTAATTTGGGGAATCTAAATATTAAACAGCAGTTTGGAAATTTACAGCTACAGGAACTTTATTTTACGGCTACAGGGGCAAGAACTCTACCACTTTTGATGAGTGTAGTAACACTTCAAGATAAAATGTGTTTTATTTGTCGTTACCAAGCGTCTCTTGTGCCTGATGCAAACGCCTACAACATAAAAAACACAGCTATGGAACAATTAGTGAAAAATATCTGATACCGTTTCTTTATGATAGCTTGCATGGCGTAGCCATAGATGCGCCAAATCTTTAGCCTGCCTCCACAGGCTACCCTTCGGGAAGCCGCCTTTGGCGTCTATGTTCGTAGAGCAAGAGGCTTCAGCCTATGGGAAAATAGAGCGCACAGCCTCATACAGAATTGGTATGACTTCCAACTGTTAATTTAAATTGTCGATTAAATTTTCTGCACGCAACAATTCCTCAAGAGAATCAATCAAGTTATTAGCTTTGCAAAGAATAGCTTGTTCACCAAATGGATATGCTATACAGCAGATAAGGCTGTTTATATTTTGCTCCATATTCACAGGCAATTTTTGACATAGCTGTTTGGCAAATTGTATCAAGCGTTTCTCACCTGGATATGGTATATAGTTGATAGCAAAAACAATATCAAAGTAACTTGCTATTAATGCAGCTATCCTATGGTTGATACTCACAAAGTCATAACGGCTAATTGCCACTTCTATCTGATGCAGGTAGGAGGAAATATTGTTTCTTAAAATGGGATAATTTTTAGCAATGATAGCTTGTCTTAAAGGTTCGGGATAGGGTTGATTAGCTTTCTGTTGCAGTTGTTTAAACCAATCGTCTCGATCATACAAGCACGTTGAATGCAAAACATTCCACCAAAAACAAGTAGAATAGCCAACTGAAGCTTGATGCTTCACAAGTACAGAATCTAACTGTGCTTCAATCCATTGCGGTGAACGGTACATAATATCAATCCCATTTCCAGAATTGATATCTATCCACTCATCCCCTGGTTCCCAGAATTTATTATTGATTTCGCTACGAGTAGCAAATTTTTGACTGATTTCCGAACGAAGATCTATGGGAATTTCTTCCTGTATGTAAACATAAAAATCGAAATCGGAGAATTCATCAGAAACTTCAGTTGCTTGAGAACCTGCTAAAACAACTGCTATGACTTGCGGTAGTTGACTAAATTCTGAGGCTATAGTTTGAGCTAAAGAATTATTTGTGACCATAATTTCTAGCAGTTTGCATTTCGGTGCTATGCATCCTCAAATTAATTAGGGTGGGCATAGGCAATGCCCACCCTACTTCTCATAAATTTCTTATAAGTTAATTATTCTACAACACTTTACACTGTCCATGATTCCGCAACAAATGGTCGCACAGTATCAAAGCTACCATCGCTTCAACCATTGGCACTGCACGCGGTAATACGCAAGGATCATGGCGTCCTTTCCCTGCTAGAATTGTCTGTTCACCCTCAATCGTGACTGTCTTCTGCTCTTTTCTAATAGTTGCTGTTGGCTTAAATGCTACGCGCAAGATAATGTTTTCACCGTTGGAAATACCGCCTTGAATTCCTCCAGAACGATTGGTTACGGTGCGAATTTCTCCTTTCTCATCTGTATAAAACTCGTCGTTATGCTCAAAACCAGTAAGTAAAGTTCCTGCAAAACCAGAACCAATTTCAAAGCCTTTGCTAGCCGGGAGAGACATCACACCCTTAGCAATATCTGCTTCCAACTTATCAAAAACTGGTTCGCCTAAGCCTTTGGGTACATTTCGCGCTACGCATTCTACCACACCGCCAATAGAATTACCTTGTCTGCCAGTTTGTTCAATTAATTCAATCATCCGTTCTGCACATTCTGCATCAGGACAGCGGACGATGTTGCTTTCAACTTGCTCTAAAGTGACAGTGTTGGGATCGATTTCGCCTTCCAAATCTTTGATACGCTTGACGTAACCAATAACTTCAACGTTGGCGACTTGACGGAGGATTTTTTTGGCTACAGCACCTGCGGCGACTCGTCCTATAGTCTCCCGCGCCGATGATCTACCGCCACCTTGCCAATTACGGATACCATATTTTGCATCATATGTCGCATCTGCATGAGAGGGGCGATACTTAAATGCCATCTCATCATAATCCTGAGGGCGCGTATCTTTATTTCGTACCAGAATTGCGATCGGCGTTCCTAGCGTTTTCCCTTCAAATACCCCAGAGAGGATTTCGCAACTGTCCGTTTCCTTGCGAGGCGTTGTAATCTTACTTTGTCCGGGACGCCTTCTATCTAATTCTACTTGAATTTCCTCAGCAGAAATTTCTAATTGCGGAGGACAACCATCAATCACAACTCCCACACCGCCGCCGTGGGACTCGCCGAAAGTGGTGATGCGAAACAGATGCCCAAAAGTGTTGCCCATGATGTTGAGGAAGTATCGTCAAGCGCCTGTATTATAACATTGACATCTTCCCACATTTAACGATGACAATCATATTAACAGCAGAGTGTCAATCAGCAATTATTGACCCCATTCTAAAGTAATCTCTATATTGGCTGTATTGGAACCTTTTACCAGTAAAGCTGTGAGTTTACCAGATTCAACGCCAATATCTACACCAAACTTTACACTTGCTCTATCTGGCTTAACCTTGTGTAATGCTTCAGCAATTTCTTTGGTAAGCGATTCAATTGCGGTGGTGACTTCATGAAAAGGTCGGATTTGAAAATTGATTTTGCGATCGCCTATCTGTGTAGCTTCAACTCTCACACTTGTCCCATCAGCAAGTTCTACTGCAATTATTTTAGTTTGGAGTTCCATGTGTGTTTGACTGGATGACTCTGCTTTTATAGTATTCCCTCCTAAGCAAGAAAATTATCAAGCATACAAAAAGTACACAAAACAAAGTTCCACAATCAGGGGCGAGGTAGCCACATTTTCTCATGGGTATAGGGGAAAGCCGCCCCGTCACTGGAATTCAAACATTCAAAATCACCGTATGCGCAAAGCGCAGGCTCCGCCAACGCGCAAGCGTGCCCTATGGGCAAGATTTGAGCGGAGGAAACCTCCGATCAAACTTCTCTCAAAATTCATTTTGAGTTTTTGGAAGCGAAGGTCAACCCCTTTCATCCTCGTTCTCTTAACCCCCAACGTTCATTGCTGCTAAAACAGCCTTCTGGCTAACATCTTTGTACGTTATATCTAAATACTTCATGACCACATCAGCAGCAGTTAAATTTGTTAAATTTTCCTCTTCCTTTGCCAAAGGAATTGACCCCAACACATCTAAAACTGTTTCGCTTGTTGATGGTACAATGACTACTAAAGAAGACTCAAGTGGTTCATTGTATTTCCAAAAAGAGTCTATTTTGATAGAAAATTGTTTCTCTGGTGTTGACTCTTGAATCTCAGATGGTTCCTTTTCAGAAGTTTCAACGCTTTTGGTGCGTAACTGACGTAAATCACTGATAATTTGTTCTTTTGTGCGTCCCCGTAATTGAAAAAGAACAAATGGGTCTTCACTAAAGCGATCGCCTAACTGATAGTAAACTGCAGCGACGTGTTTGCAGGGATTTGCCTTATCAGGACAAGAGCATTTACTATGGACATCAGATAAGGTAAAAGGAAATAGGGAAAGACCATTGGCAGTGAAAACATCTTCTATATTTTGTGGCATTTCTCCTGCTAGTAACTTTGCCGCAAAAATTGATTTTTGAGACATAGTTTCAATCACATAACCCCACTGTTCCTCACTAAAGGGATCAAGAGACAAAGAAACTTTGTATGGTTCTGAATCAGAACCTTGCACTCTAGCCAACACAATGACACCTTTAAACTCAATGTTCAGAACATTTCCCTGACGCGCATAGTTTCTCGCACGTTCCAGACGTTTCTTAAAACGATAGGAATCTAATAAATCCAGCCACCGTTGTGACCACCATTCCCGACTTGCTTGAAGGGTGTCATTTGTCATTCTGTTTCCTCTTCTATGATTGCATTGCGGTCAAGTATGAGCAAGTTGCGGAGTTGGTCTGTATCCATTTCAGTCAGCCAATCTTCACCTGCACCGACAACTTGTTCAGCAAGTTGTTTCTTACTTTCAATCATGTCGTGAATTTTTTCTTCCAAAGTGCCGGTGCAAACAAATTTATGGACTTGGACATTGCGCGTTTGACCAATACGAAAGACTCTGTCTGTTGCCTGATTTTCCACTGCTGGGTTCCACCATCTGTCAAAGTGAAAAACGTGATTTGCCCGTGTTAAATTCAGTCCCACACCACCTGCTTTCAAGGACAAAATCATAATTGGTGGTCCTTGGGGATCGTGTTGGAAACGGTCTACCATTTCCTCACGTTGTTTTTTCTGAGTACTACCGTATAAAAACAATGTTTCTCGCCCTAGCTGTTTTTCCAGATATGGTTTTAGCAACTTACCCCACTCTGCAAACTGAGTGAAAATTAAAGCACGGTCACCTTCTGCGATCGCCATCTCTAACATTTCTTGTAAGCGCTGAAGTTTTCCAGAATGATATTGTTCTAATGTGTCTTGCTTCAAATAATGCGATGGGTGATTGCAGATTTGTTTTAGCTTGATGAGTAAAGCTAAAATCATTCCTCTGCGTTGCAAACCCTCAGCTTCTTCAATCTCAGCTAGAGAATCTTCCACAACTTTTTGATACAGTTGAGCTTGTTCAGTACTCAAACCACAAAATACAGTCATTTCCTGCTTCTCTGGCAAGTCTTGAATAATGCTGCGGTCAGTTTTCAGACGACGTAGAATAAAAGGTTGAGCTAATGAACGCAATTGATTTAACGAAGCTGCATCACCATACTTCTCAATTGGTATAGCAAAACGCCGCTGGAAAAATTGCCGATTTCCTAAATATCCAGGATTGAGAAAATCCAAAATTGACCAGAGTTCTTGCAGTCTATTTTCTACTGGTGTTCCTGTCAAGGCAATCCGAAATGTGGATTCTATTTGCCTTACCGCCTGTGACTGTTTTGCTTCTGAATTTTTTACATTCTGTGCTTCATCTAAAACAATAATCTGCCAAGAAACACTCTGCAATACTTTGACATCACGGTGAATGATCGAGTAGCTAGTGATAATTATATCATGCTTGTTTGCTACTTCTACAAACGCTTTACCTTTTGGGCGCTTATCACCGTGATATTGGAAGACTTTCAGCGTTGGGGCAAATTTATTGACTTCTCTTTCCCAATTTCCTAACACTGAAGTTGGACAAACAAGCAATGTTGTTTTCTCTAGTGTTTCCTGTTCTTTTAAGTGTAAGAGGAAGGCGATGAACTCTACGGTCTTTCCCAGTCCCATATCGTCCGCCAGACATGCACCTAAGCCCCAACGTTCCAGGAAAGCAAGCCACGCCATTCCACGTTCTTGATAAGGTCGCAATTTTCCTTGAAAGCTAGCAGGTGTGGGCAAGGGTTCGACTGCTTTGTTATTTGTCAGGGCAGATATTAATTCCTGTAATGCCCCAGACGCCTCAAAGCTAACCACTGGTAATTTTTCAATCGTCTGAGTGTCCCCCGTACTGATACGCAAAGCATCTTCCAAAGACAGCGCCATTTGTTCTTTACGAGAAGCAAAAAAGGCTTGTGCTGTCTTGATATCTTGGGGTCGCAATTCCACCCACTCGTTATTAATTTCTACCAATGGGCTATTCAACGCCACCAGCCTGTCAAACTCTGCTTTGGAAATCGTCTGTCCGCCAATTGCTAATTCCCACTTGAAATTCAACAAACTCTGCAAACCCAAGCGTTCCTGCTTTTTCTTCGATGTTTGAGCTGTGATTTTCAAACCTAAACGATTCGCCCATCCTTCGCGGTTTGCCAAACTAGCAGGCAAAATGACACCCAAACCACTATCTTCAAACCGCCATGCTACAGATTTAATAAACTCATAAGCCTGAACTGGGTTGAGGTGGCAAGATTGAGGATATGAGGTTTCTAAGCTGGCTGCAATTGGTGAATACAATCGCGAAGCTAATCCTAAACCTCGTAAAAATGTCTCCTGTGGTTGTTCAATTGTTCGATTTTGATAAACAAATTTTTCTAAAGGATGGTTCCAAATTGTTGTCGCATCCACAAGAAAATTTGGGTCATCAGCAGCTTGGAGGAAATAAGCTAAAGTCCAATTAGTTTCCCCTGATGATTCTGGAGAACGCAACACAAAACAGGTACGAAACTGGTTTTTCGTTCCTATTTGGTATTGCAAGGGCATAGTCCAAGCTTTCAGCACCGCCTCTAATCGTTCCACTCCAAACGGATCGTCGGTATTAACTGTGTTAGAGGTAGCCGTCAGAGAATGCAACCACTGGCGCACCGTAGCTGGTAAAGATGCCATCACTCTGGTTTCCACCAAAGGTTGGGAACCCACCATGACTCGTATTTGAGCATCTATCACACTATTAAGAAATCCTAGCAGCAATTCTTGAGGTTCGAGCGGTAAGTTTATATGAGCAGATGAGGATTTTGCCTCTTGATCTCCCGTATCTCTCCCATTACCTTGATAAGTTCGACAAGCTAATGGCATCAATTGAGAAAATTTTTCTAAACGAGTGCCATCTTGAGCGCTATCTAGAAGTGCTAGCCATTTGGCAACTACGGAATGTTCTTGTTGCCTTTGAATAATAGGCAAAAACTTACCGCGCGATATTAAATCTAAACTCCAGCGGGCAATCTGCACCCAAAAGTGTAAGTCTCCTCCCAAAAAACTATCTTCTTCATTAGTGACGCTTAGAGGTAAGGAGGTGAGGAATTTTATTGCCTCTTCGGGATTGAGGCAAAAACCTTCGACAAGCCACGGGTGCAAGTACTGCGGAGTTTTGTTTAGTGAACCTAATGTGGTAGAATGCGCTGGGGATATCTCAGCTATTCCCTCTTCAGTATTTTCTAAAATATGAGTTGGTAAGGCAACAATTTGGGAGTGTGTTGGCAAACTCACATCGCCAGCACTGGCAACTTTGCGCGTTTTTCCATTTTGTAAAGACTTTGCATCCAACGTTGCGACACGTTTTGTTTGTGGTATTTTAGCAATTTGAATGTTATGTGAATGCAGCCACTCGACTAATTCTAATGGTGTCATTGCCAAAGGATGTAGTGGTACATCATTAGATGTACTCTTACTAGAATTTGTCCCAAGAGTTCGCCAAGTCTCTCCCCAAACAAATAAACACCCCTGACTTTTTATTAACCAACTACCGTGTAAAAGTGACATTTAACAACTACTCAAATATTCGTACAACTAAGGTCTTGAATGATCTATTTTTTGATTTCGAAAATCGCCTAATTTTTGGAAGGTAGCATCCCAAATGTGCAAATTTATTTCGTCTTGTAGTGCGGGCATCTCGCCCGCTACTGCTACAAATAGGGAGCAAGATACTCCCACTACTCGTTTTTTTTCAAAACTGGGATGCTCCCTCTTGGAATTATCATTTTATTGTTAAAAATATTTTTTGACAACTAATTAACATAGTGAATCTTTAAAAGCATTTATCATAAATATTAGCAAAAAGGTAATTTTTTCTTGATAAGATTTTAGGAGAAGATTCTATGCAACCAGAATAACAAGAGGTCATAAGATGACTGTATATTGTTATTCTTGATGGTAAAACATATCCTAAAAACAACTCTCGGTCAAAAAGAGTTTGCAGCATTCTGGCTGATGAAACATACTTTTGTTGTTAGGGTAGGCGACGAAGATAACACACATTAGTCAAAAAAGCCTCGGAATTTTTGTGAAGAGGCGAAATAGCCTAGCTCTACGTAGATGCTTAAATAGCATCTTCTCGTTATAGTAGAGCTTGGCTAGGGCATTTTCACATTTTAGTTTGATGTAGCATATTTGCAACGCTGGTTTTATTGTATAGCTTAGGCTGCAGGAGCGAGGAACTAGGTGATTCATGGAAAAGGCAGTGCTTTTCTAGTGTGTACCCATTTGTAGCAACCTTTAAAGTGAAATGGTATTACTTTCTTACATCTAGCTTTAATAGCTTAGGCTTAGGCGCTGTGCACGTAAGTCTAAAGTTGTTTATCTTTGTATGCCACTGACGTCAGCCATAGAGCATAAATGTTAGGATTGCCACAGAGAGAGAATAGCGAGCATAGAAGGAAAAAAAACTGAATGGGAGAATTTGAGAAGTCAATATCCTTTGACGGACGGGATATTCGACTGAAGGTTGGTCATCTAGCTCCCCAGGCTGGTGGCTCAGTGTTGATACAATCTGGGGACACAGCAGTTTTGGTAATGGCTACGCGTTCGGAAGCCAGAGAAGGCATTGATTTTCTTCCCTTGACAGTAGATTACGAAGAAAGACTGTATGCGGCAGGTAGAATTCCCGGAGGGATAATGCGGCGGGAAGGTCGTCCGCCAGAAAGAGCAACTCTCACGAGCCGTTTAATTGACCGTCCTCTGCGTCCTTTGTTCCCGTCTTGGTTGCGAGACGATCTGCAAATTATTGCCCTGACGCTCTCAATGGATGAGTTGGTACCACCTGATGTGCTAGCAGTCACAGGTGCTTCGATCGCCACCTTAATGGCTAAGATACCATTTAACGGACCAATGGCGGCAGTGCGTGTTGGTTTAGTGGGAGACGATTTTATCATTAACCCTACCTATGCAGAAGTTGAAGCTGGAGACCTGGATCTGGTAGTTGCTGGTTCACCAAAAGGTGTCATCATGGTGGAAGCAGGAGCAAATCAACTGTCAGAGAGAGACATTATCGAAGCAATTGAATTTGGCTACGAAGCTGTACAGGACCTGATTAGGGCGCAGCAAGATTTGATTTCTGAAATTGGTCTAGAAATTCCAGCAGTACAGGAGCCACCAGAGGTAGACTCAACACTGGAAAACTATATACGCGATCGCGCTGCCCTTGAAATTAAGAAAATACTGTCGCAATTTGAGTTAGATAAAACACAGCGCGATCAGGCTTTAGATGCAGTTCAGAAATCTATAGAGACTGCGATCGCAGAACTTAGCGAAGAAGATTCTATTCGCGTTGCCGCATCTGCAAATAGCAAGGCTGTTGACAATACCTTCAAAGAACTTACCAAAAAGTTCATGCGCCGTCAAATCATCGAAGATGACGTCCGCGTTGACGGTCGCAAGCTCGATGAAGTACGTCCTGTATCTTGTGACGTTAGCATTTTGCCCAAGCGAGTTCACGGGAGCGGTTTATTTAATCGAGGATTAACTCAGGTCTTGTCTGCTTGTACCCTTGGCACACCAGGAGATGCTCAATCACTAGCTGATGACTTGCAACAGGATCAGCAAAAGCGCTACCTGCACCATTACAACTTTCCACCCTTCTCTGTTGGGGAAACTAAACCTTTACGTGCGCCAGGACGTCGAGAAATCGGTCATGGCGCACTGGCAGAAAGGGCAATGCTACCCGTGCTACCGCCAAAAGAACAATTTCCTTACGTTATTCGGGTGGTATCAGAAGTGCTTTCTTCCAACGGTTCCACCTCAATGGGTTCAGTGTGTGCTTCAACATTGGCGTTAATGGATGCAGGCGTACCCATTTCTAAACCTGTCAGCGGTGCTGCAATGGGTCTGATTAAGGAAGGCGACGAAGTCCGAGTCCTGACTGACATCCAGGGCATAGAAGACTTTTTGGGCGACATGGACTTTAAAGTTGCTGGGACAGAAACAGGGATTACTGCCCTGCAAATGGATATGAAAATTTCCGGTCTCTCCTTGGGTATTATTTCCCAAGCTGTCCACCAGGCAAAAGCAGCACGGTTGCACATTCTGGAGAAAATGCTCCAGACAATTGATCAACCGCGCAGTGAAATGTCACCTTTTGCCCCACGTCTATTGACCATCCGGATTGATCCAGACATGATTGGTCTGGTTATTGGACCAGGAGGCAAGACGATTAAGGGTATCACCGAAGAAACAGGTGCCAGAATTGACATTGAAGATGATGGTACAGTGACGATTTCCGCTATAGATGAAACCAAAGCGAAAAAAGCACGCAACATTATCCAAGGCATGACCAGAAAGCTAAATGAAGGTGATGTTTACGTAGGCAGAGTAACAAGAATTATACCTATTGGCGCATTTGTAGAATTTCTTCCTGGTAAGGAAGGAATGATCCACATTTCGCAACTGGCTGACTACCGTGTTGGCAAAGTTGAGGACGAAGTCGCAGTTGGTGATGAAGTGATTGTGAAAGTGCGGGAAATTGATAACAAAGGCAGAATCAATCTTACCCGTCTAGGTATTCATCCAGAGCAGGCAGCTGCAGCGCGAGAAGCAGCAGCAGTGAATCGGTAACTGGATTTAGGATTTTAGATTGTAGATTTTCGATGAATTGCAAATCTAAAATCCGCTTTATGTCTATGAATAGCACTCGACAAATTTCTCTTGAATCCTTACCCTAAAGTAAGGAAAATTTAATAACGAAAGGGTAAATGCCAACAGCAACAATTACAACTAAGGGACAGACCACAATTCCCAAAGAAATACGGGAGTATCTACAACTCAACCCAGGAGATCACATTGATTTCATCATTGAGGAAGATGGACGTGTGGTCATTCAACCAGCAACTATTAAAGTGCAAGAACTCAAGGGAATCTTGCACCGAGAAGGCATGAAATCTGTTTCTGTGGAAGAAATGAATGCAGCAGTGACAAAAAGAGCGGCGACGAAGTTGTGAAGGGATTAGATACCAATATTCTTGTCCGGTACATAGTACAAGATGACCCTCCTCAAGGAGAACAAGTAACCCAATTTATTGAGAAAACAGTTGCAGATGGCGAAACTTGCTTCATAAATAACATTGTTCTGTGCGAACTGGTATGGGTTTTAGAATCTGTTTATAGGTACAGCAAAGAGGAAATAGCAGACGTTCTAGAAAAACTCTTAAGAACAAGTATGTTTCATTTCGAGAGCAAAGATGCAGCATGGTGGTCGCTGCGCGAGTATAAAAAGAGCAAGGCTGACTTCTCGGATTGTTTCATTAGCAGACAGAATAAAACCTACGGATGTGTAGAAACGGTTTCCTTTGACAAGAAAGTTAAAGAAGTGGATGGATTTGTAGTCCTCTAAAAGGATTGTATTGGCTGATCTTTAATCCATTGATGTATTTGAGGTATTTTGAGTAAATGTAAAGCTATAACAAGTTGGCTTTAATTTTCAACTCGACATACAGCATTGTGAGTGCCAAAGGTCTACCAGAAACGACTGCCCATGTCAGGATTATCCGCCAATCCTGGCAACACGGTTTCCTTGAAGGTGAAGTGAGAGCAGGTGACTTTGAATGGCAGTTCCAATGGCATTTCCGCCAGGGAGAACTTTCTGTCAAGCCTTCTCAAGGGCGTGCTTTAATCAAAGAACCCCTCGGTCGCTTCTTGGAGCAACGAGATTATCAGCTCGAGCCAGGAGGAGACTATGCTTTCACGATTCGGGCTAAGCTGTAACAAACAAACAAGAAATGAAGATAAAAGGCAACAGATGATTAACGGACTTAACGGATAGATTGTTTGTGGGAGACACAGGTATCTTATCCGCTACATCCGCTACAACATTTGTTGCTTCACTCTTCATTCTTCACAACTGATTCAGTTAAACGATTGAGGTATCTTTCAATTAATAAGATAGCAACAATGTCGTCTACTGGGCGTGGAGGTTGTCGCAAGCCTTGTGGTATAAGCTTGGCGAGTCCTTTGGGAGGATACATTTGCCAGTAGCGATCGCGTGCCTCTAAACTGGTGTAACGCTCATCCACTAAAATGACGTTCAGTGGATCTGCTAATTCAGCGTACAGTTGCTTTTTCCAGTGTTTTGCCGTGGTTTGGTCACCCATAACCAGTAAAGAAATGGGGAACTGTTGACGCAGTGACATAATAGTGGCGATCGCTTCAGTTGCCGATACAACTTGGTGATGGTATAGTTGCCTATCCAGTCCCATCACAGCTAAACCACACTTATCGCGACCTGGATCAAAACCTAAGACAGCTGGTTGGGTTGGTAAGAATTCACGGAGAATCATAATAAAAATTTAAAAGTCAAAAGTCAATAACTTTTGCACTGTGGACTCTAGACTATAGATGATTAAAATTTAACAACTAGCAGTATAGCTGGGTAGTTTTTATACTTAGGTATTTTTCATCTTATCCTTAGTTTTTTCAAGTGCTAAAAATAACTTGTCCGTTTTGGATTGCCACGAGTTTTATTTTCAGTGGTCCAGCTGTGTATGCATCCTCCGCAGCAACAGCTTTGATATCTATTGGCTGGTCGTGCTGTCTCAACTGGGCGATAAAGCGCATGACGGTACCATCTATTTGAATACTTTCTAAAATACCAGCATTACGAGCGCGAAATTGCGAAGCAGAAATCAGCTGTTCCAGCCGCTGTCCCAATTGATAAGATGTCATCTTTTTGGGATCTGCGGTCGTTGTTGCTATGACCTCACCTCCGGTAAAAACAACTTGATTGCGTGCTGCATCAGCAAAAAATGCAATCTGCTTCTCTCCCCTGACGTAATTGCCAGCAGAAAAAATTCGCACCACGTATTCTCGACCATCATCAATCTGCTTGCTCAATTGCTCAACCTGCTCTTTTGTTACTTGCAGAACCTGCACCCTTTGTTGATTCGTCCCACCAGGCTCAGTTAATCCGATGCTAGCGTTTCGGTTTGCTTCTTGTAAAAGTTGAATGATCAACCGACGTGCCGCAACAGGTTGGTTGACACGAACCACGGCTGCAGCAAGAACTTGACCGCGAATCAGTGCCAGTTTACCCAAACGGAGGTCACGATAGGACTTTTCCAGTCTTGCTACTTCCTGTTCCAGATAGTCCTGTTGCGTTTCTAATTCTTTCAGGCGAGATTCCCGTTGAACAATCACTTGCTCTCGCGCAGTAATTTCTAGATTTCGCTTTTGAATGAGTTGATCCAGTTTGGCAATTTTTTGATCCCGCTGCTGAATAGCTTCCTGTCGATTGGCTAATTCGCGATCGCGTTTCTCAATTGCTGTTTTGGCTTGCGCAATCGCTTTTTTCGCTTCTTCATACAGTCGTTGACGTTCTGCTTTTCTTTGTTCAATTTCCACCAACAGCTTTTTTTTCTCATCGTCAACGCTTTGAAGTTCCGCTATGGCTTGTTTATACCGAGTAACTGCTTGACTTAGTTGATTTTGGGTGTTTTGAAGTCGAGCTTGAGTCTGAGCTTGTTGGCTAATAGTGTGGTTCAGTTGAGCCTGCGTTGCCTGTTGTTTAGCGTTTGCCTCCCGCAAGGACTGATTTGTCTGCTGCAAGCGTTCTTCTTGAGTCTTTTGTTCTTTTCGGGCTTGTTCTAGCTCTGTTCTGGTTTCTTCTAGCTGCTTTGCTGTTGTGTCTAGCTGTTCGCGCCTGCGCCTGAGGTCTTTTTGAATATCCTCCAGCTCAAAAACTCCCTGACGCAATCCGTCGTCGGCAGCAAATAAAATCCCTAAGGTTGATGCCGAAATCAAAGTACCTGTAAAAAGAGTTACTAGTACTGCCGTGTTCTTGGGACGCAGCTTAAACAGTGAAAGCCTTGCCTTGCCAACTCGTGTGCCAATGCGATCGCCCACGGTGGCAATGACGCCTCCCAGAATTAAAATTGCCACTATTAGGATGTACCCGGTGGTCATCTTCAGCTACCGACGAACTCCTTCCAGATACAGCCTACTACTTCCAGTCATTATCTGTGGGAAATTGAGTGATTGGTAATGGGCAATGGGCAATGGGCAATGGGCAATGGGCAATACTCGATTCCCAATTTCCAATTCCCAATTCCCGATTCCCAATTCCCAATTCCCAATGCCCGACTTTAACAAAGAATTGTTTTTTCTCACCGATCTACTTAGTCTTTATTCCTAGTTTAAGAGAGTTTTGAGTTTTGAGTCCTGAGGAGCCACTGTGCCCTTGGGGTTTCCGGGTGTTGTGCCAGTGGCATTTGGTGAGTCATTTTTGGGTGACTTTTTATCTGACTCAGAACTCGATACTCATTGCTTGAAACCTTTTTAAGTGAATTGCCGACTTAGGGTAACAGGCTTATGAACAGTAATCTTTTTCTTGTGTATTGAAATCATCCTTTTTTCGCGCAAGTCACCCAGTAATCTAGTGACGGTAACACGAGTCGAACCAATTGCTTCAGCGATCGCTTGATGAGATAGCTTCAGATCAATTGTGATTCCATCTGCACAAGGAACGCCAAAATCACGACAAAGAATTAACAAAAAACTCACCAATCTAGAACCCATATCTCTGTGAGCGAGTGTTTCTATCATCATCTCTGTCTGTAAAATCCGCGAAGACAGTCCTCGCAGCATTAACATCGACAGTTCTGGGTTTTCCTTAAGCGCTTGTTCCACCTGTTCAATTGGTGCTGATAGCAATTCTACAGATGTGAAAGCAACCGCATGGTAAAACCTATCTGACTTGTTTCCTGTCAGCAAGGACAAGACGCCGAAAACACTATTTTCCCGCAGCAGTGCTACGGTTATTTCTTCTCCCGCTTCATACACTCTGGAGAGTTTAACGGCACCTTTTAATAGAAAATACACTCGTTCGGCAGGATCACCGGGGAAAAAGATGGTCTTACTACGTTCAAACGTTTCCACAACCGGCGGAAACGCTCCCGTTGCCATCTGACGAAAAACATTTGCTAGGGCTTTATCTTGTGTCACGATCATCTCCCTTCCCCTACCCAATGCCAGAAAAACTAAAACTAATTTCCTAAGAATACACCGGAAAAATCAAGAACACATTGTCAACCTTTTTGTACTTCCCTATACTTAACATCTCTAACTAGTATTTATTTGTTCATCATGATACATAATTTTTCCTGTTTAGATCTAGTCCTTTTTAATAGTTGATTACAAAATTCTTTCCCAAAGTTATATGAAGTAAAAAAAATAGACACAGTCATCCTATTGAAGGTGTAAAATCTTTAGTGAGTAAGTGATATGTGGTAGATAAAGAATAAATTCTATTGACTACCTATTACCTACTATCTATTACCTACCATCTCCCACCTACTGTTAACTTGTAAATCATTTATAACTATCATGTTTTGAGCATAGATTAAGAATTTAATGATGATTTTGTGGTATCAAAACTTGACTCAATAATCGTGTTTGCAAAGAGTATCCAAAACAAAGACAAATCGGTGTCAGATTCTAGTATGCTCAAGCATGAATGTTCACATTAAGAATTGATATGCTGGATCTCACCGGAAAAAATGCTTTGGTCACAGGAATTGCAAACAACCGCTCAATTGCTTGGGGAATTGCCCAACAACTGCACAAAGCAGGAGCTAACCTAGGTATTACTTATTTGCCAGATGACAAAGGTAAAATGGAGAAAAAAGTCGCAGAACTGGTAGAACCGCTAAACCCCAGCTTGTTTCTTCCTTGTAATGTCCAAAACGATGAGGAGGTTAAGTCTACCTTTCATGCGATTAGTGATAAGTGGGACTCTTTAGATATTCTCATCCATTGCCTTGCTTATGCTAGTAAAGAAGACCTGAGTGGAGATTTTAGTCAAACTTCTCGTTCTGGCTTCAATCTGGCTTTAGAGATCAGTACTTACTCCTTAGTGCAACTCGCTGGACATGCTAAACCTTTGATGACACAAGGAGGAAGTATCGTTACTCTCACCTACCTAGGAGGTGTGCGGGCAATTCCTAACTATAATGTGATGGGAATTGCTAAAGCAGGGCTAGAAGCAAGTGTACGATACTTAGCTGCTGAAATGGGTCCGCAAAATATCAGAGTGAATGCCATCTCTGCTGGTCCCATTCGGACTTTAGCCTCTAGTGCCGTAGGAGGCATTTTGGATATGATTCATCATGTGGAGCAGGTAGCTCCTCTACGACGCACTGTCACTCAGCTAGAAGTGGGCAATGCGGCGACTTTCTTGTGTAGTGATCTAGCAAGTGGAATCACAGGACAAGTCCTGTATGTGGATGCAGGATATGAAATCATGGGTATGTAACGTCCATACTGCTATTTGCTAACTAATAACTGCTATTTGTTTATTTACCATTAGCAATTAGCTGTTAGCAAATGGCTCTGACCCATTATTCTATAGTTAAGCATAAGCCAGGTTCTGTATGCAAATAAGCGATGCCTCCGGCAAGGACTCTGTCCTACACCAAATTCTCCCCTCACATAACGAACAGCTCCCCTATAGCGATCGCGAAGCGGGCGCTCTGCGCCATCGCATTGTCGAAATTAGCCGCACGACGAGCGAAACGCATGTGTCTGTCAGAGTCAACTTGGATGGTACAGGAGTTTGCAATGCAGCAACTGGCATTCCTTTTTTGGATCATATGCTGCATCAAATTTCCTCACACGGGCTAATTGACCTAGAGGTTAGGGCGACGGGAGATTTGCACATTGATGACCACCACACCAACGAAGATGTTGGTATTACCTTGGGTCAAGCTATTAGCAAAGCACTTGGTGATAAAAAAGGTATTGTCCGCTTTGGTCATTTCGTTGCACCTCTTGATGAAGCACTCATTCAAGTGGCGCTGGATTTTTCCGGACGTCCCCACATAAGCTATGGCTTACAAATTCCTACCCAACGGGTGGGAACTTATGACACACAGTTAGTGCGTGAATTCTTTGTGGCTTTGGTGAATCATAGCCAAATGACGTTACATATTCGCCAATTGGATGGTATGAATTCCCATCACATTATTGAAGCAACGTTCAAGGCGTTTGCCAGAGCAACGCGGATGGCTGTGGAAATTGATAAGCGTCGTGCTGGTACAATTCCTAGTTCTAAGGGAATGTTATGATTCAAACCATTCAAGCTAGAGATATTAGTCTAGAAGAACTCCAAGAACATTTCGGACTTCAACTGACAACAAATCCGGAATTTTTCCCCGAATGGCAAGAAAACTTACCTGCTCTCACAGATGAAGAAAAACGGGCTTTAGACCGAGTTAAAAGTAACTATTTTAACTTATTTCATGCTTTTCTCGGCGAGGTGGAAGTCGCACACGACGTTCTCTAACAAGCAGTAATATCAAATTATCCCCAACCACCAGAAATTTTCTCCCATGAATCCCTTAATGCTTGACCTGCGCCCAATCATCAAGCTAACCCACGACCAATTTGAGCAAATTGCAGCGGCTAACCGCGATTTGCGGTTGGAACTTACTGCTCATGGAGAACTGATTATTATGCCCCCAACGGGAGGAAATACAGGCAGACGGAACGCTGATCTAACCTACCAACTGCGAGCTTGGAACCGCCAAACCCAGCTCGGTGAAGTTTTTGACTCCTCTACGGTTTTTCAACTTCCCAATGGCGCAGAACGCTCTCCTGATGCTGCTTGGGTGAGTTCAGAACGATGGAACCTACTCACGCCAGAACAACAAGATACTTTCCCGCCTCTATGTCCTGACTTTGTGGTTGAATTACGCTCCAAAACGGACTCGCTCAAAACACTACAGCAAAAGATGCTCGAATACATGGATAATGGCTGTCGCCTCGGTTGGTTGATTAACTATCAACAGCGACAAGTTGAAATTTATCGTGCAGGTCAAGCCAAAGAGATTTTGCAATCTCCCCAGACGCTTTCTGGTGAGGAGGTCCTTCCTGGTTTCGTGTTGGATTTGCAGTTCATTTGGGGCTAATTTCCGTTTCGCTGAATCGGATGAAGATGAGGGCTAGGGACAATTTAGATATTCAAAGGTGTTATTATTATCAGTCATCTGGATAATTTGTCATCACCTTTTATTTTTTCTGTTGCATTAATCACAACATGATGTCTGTCGCAGACGCTTCTGACTCTGAACTCGATATCACAGGTATTCCGCCAGTTGTCTTAACTTCTGAGTTGCGAAAAGTCTATCGCACTGGCTTTTTTTTGAATCAAAAAGTCGTATCCCTCAAGAGCTGTTCTTTAAAAGTTTATAAGGGAGAAACTTTTGGGTTACTCGGACCAAATGGTGCTGGTAAAACAACGTTGTTGAAACTGTTGCTGGGAATTATTCGCCCAACATCGGGACGGGGATTGCTTTTGGGTAGACCATTAGGCGATCGCACTGTCAAGGAACGCATCGGCTACCTTAGCGAAAACCCCTATTTTTATGACCATCTCACAGGCTGGGAACTTTTGCAACTCTGTGCAGGGCTATTCCAAATTCCGAAAAAGGTGCAACGTCAACGCATTCCTCAACTCTTGGAATTAGTAGGCTTATCTCAAGCTGACGCCCGCAAAAAGCTTCTTCGTCTCTACTCTAAAGGGATGCTACAGCGTGTTGGTATGGCACAGGCACTCATTAACGACCCAGAACTGGTGTTTCTTGATGAACCGATGTCGGGTCTTGACCCCGTGGGACGTTACCAAATGCGGGAAATCATTCTAGCACTAAAAGCCGCAGGTAAGACGATTTTTTTCAATAGCCATGTTCTGAGTGAGGTTGAACAAATTTGCGATCGCGTCGCTATTCTTGCTCAAGGAGAATTCATTTCCTCTGGTTCCCTTGATGAACTATTAGGAACAACTCACGTATACCATGTCAAAGGTCACGGAGGTAATTGGGAAGTTCTTAAAAAATGGGTTCCTCATCTAGAGTATCAATCTGATGGTTCTTGGCAAGGTGAAGTCCAAGGCGATGCTTATGATTTTCTTGCCAGTTTTCGTCTCATGGGAGGACAACTCATTGCTATGAATTTGTCTCGTCCCTCTTTGGAGGATTTTTTTGTAGAACAGATCCAAAAACACAAGCAGTCTCTTGGATAGTTTCATACGCGTCTAGCTAACTTTGTCTGCTCATCTTCTCAGTTACATATTCTTTGTAACTATTAAGAACAGCAGATAATCTAGAGGAAAAATACGCACGCCTCAAAGCTTTGTCTATTTTTACTATTTTTTTATTTGACATCTATTCCTGGTTTTATGATAAACTGCATAATTCATTATCTTATTTTTCTTATACGTAATATTTGATGGTGAAGAATATTTTTGTTGATACGACTGTACGAGTACAAAACTAATCAGATAAAATGTTATGATAACCACAATATTTTGTTAAAAATTGGGTATGATAGGAGTCCTAACTTTAAATATTCTTCACTAAAAATTCAAATACAATAAACAATTATGCTCCTGAAAAATAAGATATTTTAAGAGAATATGATTGTTAGGGAACTTGAATAGGTAAGAATAGTCAAGCTAAAAATGTTTAAATAGTACTTTACTAATAGTAGTCTTAGGTAAATATGCATCATACAAGGTTAAGATTTATCAGCAAACCATTCGGGGGTGTGGTACTGTTAACTGCTGTTAATATCGCTTTTGTGCCTGCTAGTTTAGCTCAGAATCAAGTCAAACAATCAACAATACAAACAAATACAAATACTCCAAGACAAGTCATACCAGCAGCGACACAAACAAATACAAATACTCCAAGACAAATCGTACCATCAACAGGACAGACAAATACAACATATACTCAGAGACGAGCCGTACCAGCAGCAGCGGCGACACAGGTAAACTTAAACTATACATTAGGAGGCGGCGATCGCGTCAGAATTAGCGTATTTGAAGTTCCTGAATATTCAGGCGAGTACCAAATTCCTCCAGGTGGAGGAGTTAACCTACCTTTAATTGGTAACGTATCCCTGTCAGGACTCACTACAGAACAGTCGGCTGACTTAATTGCTCAAAAGTACTCTCGCTACCTCAAACGACCCATCATCTCAGTCAATCTTTTATCACCCCGTCCCATTAATGTTTTCGTTGCTGGAGAGGTGACACGTCAAGGCGCTTATACTCTCAGCTTACAAGGAGGCGCGGGAGATCAGCCCGGTGTACAATACCCAACTGTACTATCGGCACTAACGACGGCTCAGGGGATAACGCAGTCAGCAGATGAGACAAAAGTGCAGTTAAGGCGTAAGCTGGGACGAGGTCAAGAGCAAGTCATCAACGTCAATTTAAAAGAAATTAGACAGACAGGCAGAATAACGCAGGATCTAACATTGCGGGATGGAGATACTATCTATGTCCCAACAGCAACTACCTTAGATTTGGTAGATGCACGAAATGCATCTGCATCAAGCTTTGCTGCAGATCCTACCAGACCTCGTACAGTCGCAGTGATTGGTGAGGTTCTGCGTCCAGGTTCGTATCTTGTCACCCAAGGTACTGCAGAAGGGGGAAATGCAAATAATACAACAGGTGCGCCAAGTATAACTGGATTGCCAACTGTGATGCGAGCGCTGCAGCTAGCAGGGGGAATTACACCACAGGCTGATGTTCGTAATGTCTCCATACGACGCCCCACTAGAACAGGCGCGGAACAATCGATCAAAGTTGACCTCTGGAAACTACTCAATAGTGGTGACATCAATCAGGATGTGATTTTGCAAGACGGAGATACGATTGTGTTTCCAACTGCAACTGAAGTCAGCCGAGCAGAAGCGACTCAATTAGCGACTACGACTTTGTCTCCTTCACGTATTCAAGTCAACGTGGTAGGCGAAGTGAAAGCTCCAGGAGTAAAAGAAGTTCAGCCTAACACCCCATTAAATCAGGCATTGCTTGCCGCTGGCGGATTCAACGATGCTAGAGCCAGTAGAGCTACTGTTGATTTGGTTCGCCTCAACCCAGATGGCTCTGTAACCAAACGAGAAGTCAAAGTAGATATCAAACAAGGAATTAATGAGCAAACGAATCCCATACTCCGCAACAATGATATCGTGATAGTCAACCGCTCTGGTGTGGCTAAAGTCGGTGATACTATAGGTGCTTTGTTCAATCCTCTAGGCACTGTCCTTGGTTTTTTAAGGTCTATATTCGGGTATTGAACGAATCATAAACTGGGGACGCTAGTTGATCCTCTGGTCCCCAAATTTTTAGAGAAACTGCATTGCAATTCGTAAAGTCATAAATTTTGCGCTAAGCTATTCCACATTTAACTTACATGATTAAAGGGGGACCAGATGCTCACCCCACAAAATTTGAAAAAATTTGAAGCAAGCAAATTAAATGTGCTGTCTTCTTGCTAATAACTAATGACTAATGACTATTGGCGTAAAGCATCCTGGGCAAAAAAATTACTATTTCCTTTGATGCTTGCTTTAGAGTGGAGCGTAGGAATACCCTCTACTCTAGCGGCAGAAAAAGTTACTATCCGCTTAGGTCCATTTCAGCAGTCAGTCGCGATCGCAGACTTAGAGAAGTTTGCCAAAACCGGGAGATTGCCAGAAAATTTGCAAGTTCTGTCACCCGTTTTGACGTCACAAGTGCGAGAATTACTCAACTTACGATTAGAAGTCAATCCTGCTGTTGCAGACAGATTTATCGACAATTTGATGCGATCGCCAGGAGGTAGGCAGTTTCTATCATCTTTGGGCGGAGTCATGCCAGGTAGTACAGTAGAAAGTATCAAGGTGACCCTGAGTTTCGCACTCCGGCAGGCAAACGGTTTTAGCGCATTGAGTTTCTTGCGAGCTTACCCAGGAGAGAATATTACTGTAGACGCCACAAAAGCTGCAAGTTTGGCGCTTGAATTTAACCCAAATAACTTACAAAGTCAAGCCTTTGGTCTCTTGCTTGAACAAGAGTTGTCTGTTGAAAGTAGCATACCCTTCAAAGCAGCATTTGATCCAGCAGCACTGGGTCATCAAGTAGTACAGCAGCAGACAATTGTCCTAAGTGACCGACAACGTAATCGTATCATTCCTGTAGACATTTATTGGAGTCAGGAAAACGCTGAAAACCCACTCGTTGTACTCTCCCACGGTTTTGGGTCAAATCGGAAATTCTTGAGCTATTTAGCGCGTCATTTAGCTTCTCATGGCATAACTGTTGTTGCTGTTGAACATCCTGGGAGCAACGTCACTGCTGTTGATAAAGCTTCAGAAACACAGAACTTAACACAGCTGCTCAGCACCACTGAATTTATTGATCGACCAAAAGATATTAGCTTTGTACTAGATGAACTGGCAAAATTGAATACTCAAGTTGGGCAACTTCAAGGTAAGTTCAATACAGGAAAAGTTACTGTCATCGGTCACTCCTTAGGAGGTTATACTGCTTTGGCTTTGGTAGGAGGAGGGGTGGACTTGGAAGAGTTGCGTCAATTTTGTAAAGAATCTTTAAATATCGGTGAAGCTCCTGGTGATTGGTTGCAGTGTTCGGCTGCTTCCTTACGAGAGAGAAAACTGAAAGTAAAAGATGAGCGGGTTAAAAGTGCGATCGCTCTTAACCCCCTGGTTGGCAAACTTTTTGGTAAAAAAGGTCTCACACAAATCACCAAGCCAGTTTTAGTCTTAACTGGAACTGAAGACGCCCTCACTCCAGCGCTTAAGCATCAAATAGAACCTTTTACCCAACTTCGAGGTGAGAAGTATCTGGTAACTGCTATTGGTGGTACTCACTTGAGTATTAGCGATCCAATGTACCCAGCAAGTGCAGCGACTACTCTTGTCAAAGAACGGCGAGGTGAAGAAACCAAATCTCTTCGTCAATTAACCAAGGGTGTGAGTTTGGCATTCATCAAGCAACTAACACCAGAAGCAAAAATTTACAAACCTTTTTTAACACCAGCTTACGCACAATCACTATCTACACCCCAGCTACCATTGCGTCTTACTTCTGAGTTACCAGCAAGTGTCAAACGGTGGCTTGAGCCTGTGAAGAAATAGAGTTGAGCAAAGTGTTCGTTGTGGGATGGAGATCTGCTATTAGCTGTACGTTTACTGGAAACTATGTTTGATATCGAGTAGAATCATTCTAGAAATTGTACAATTTTTTATTTTTTATAAATTTGTACAAAATTACCAATTCACTTTAATTGATATAGCGAGGCAGTATGACTGTTGTAAGTGCAACTGAGGCTCGTGCTAATTTCCAAGAGCTAATTAATCGTGCTGAATACAAGGGTGAGCGCATCCTGATTCAGCGTCATGGCAAGGCTGTTGTGGCGATTATTGGTCTAGAAGACCTAAGATTGCTGGAAGCTATAGAGGATGCTATTGACTCTGCTGAACTCCGCCGTGCCATTGAGCAAAATGATGGCTTTACCACACTAGAAGCTATTGTTGCTAGTCGTGGAAATGAGTGAGCGTTACAATTTGAGAATTGCCAAGACTGCCGAGAAGGACTTGATTGACTTACCAACTAAACGGTTTAAGCAGGTCGTATCGAAGATATTCTCACTCCAGGGTAATCCTCGACCTCAAGACTACAAAGCACTTAAAGGTTACGAAGGTGGTTATCGAGTAGATCAAGGAGAGTATAGAATCCTCTATAGGATTGATGATGAAAACTTGTTAGTTGATATTTTCAGAGTCGGCAAGCGGAATGATGATGAGGTTTATAAAAATCTGTGAACCTCTGCCCCTTCTTTCCAAAGCCTACGGAAAATTTATTTTTTATAGGCGATTCTGGAGAGAAGGGGCAACTGTGCGTGAGATTTGTTGATTCGCTCTCAGGGAGATCCAAAAAATAAAATAGAGCGCCGTCTAATTTATCGATTCTCCCAAATCCTTGCGTTGAGGTCGTCCCAGCCCGGAGGGTTGGGACACGGCTGGATATTTTATTACTTGTAAGTGCCTCACCAAGAATTTCCATCCAAAAGCCATTCGTGACAGGTTAAGGTTATGGTGCATTTGTCAATATGTAATAGGACTGAAAAATATCCAGAAAACTGTGGTCAAAAACATGATTTTTGGGTTAGCGATTGCGCAGAGCGCAGTGCCCTTTGGGCAATCGCTTAGTATTTAGACGCATCATTCATTCTTGCCCAAAAAAGTCAGTATAAAACTAAATTTTATACCTTATATTTTCCTCAATATTCAGGATAATTACTAATTGACAAAAGTAGTGCTGTCTTAACCTGTCACAAATGTCCAAAAGCTGTCAGACAATTTTGGATTTTAGATTTTGGATAATGGAATTGACCCCACGGATCAATCTGGAGAGAAGTTGCCAGGAGGGTTTCCCTCCAAGCAAACTTCGGGGGGCTTGGGAATGAGCGGATTTTAGATAATGGAATTGGTTCCACAGGATTTATCCGCTTGCTCTGTACCATCAAGGAATCATTGGTCAAGCAGTGTGGGGAGCGTCAAGTAAACTAAATTACAAACTCAGTGCCAGCACACGCCACTCTCCTGGTGATTTAATAACCATGTCTAATTAGTTATTATGCCAAATGGCTGCAAATCTCGTATAACTTTCTCGCCTACTATTGCCTAGTACCGCAACTTGTGATAATAACATTACACATTCTGGACATTAGACTGAAGATAGGACATGGTGGTAGTGCTGCGTCCTTATGGCTAATTCCGCCAAATGCTAAATAGGAGAGTACATGGAACCAATTATTGCCATAGTTTTAGTCCTTATAGGGTATGCATTAGGATCTGCAAAACTTATTAATCAGGGAAATGAAGCTTTGGTTGAACGTTTGGGGCAGTATCATCGCAAACTGAGACCAGGACTCAACTTTATCGTTCCCTTGTTGGATCAGATTGTAATGGAGGACACGACACGAGAGCAGGTTTTAGACATCAAGCCTCAGAATGTGATCACTAAAGATAACATCTACTTGGAAGTGGATGGCGTTGTTTACTGGCGCATCAGAGATATAGAGAAAAGCTTTTACGAAATTGACGATCTTCAACAGGCGCTGACAAACCTGACGACAACAACGCTTCGAGAAATTATTGCCCAAAACACCTTGGAGGAAACCAATGCTGCCAGAGCTAACATGAACCAAGCATTATTGGATGAGTTGAATCGGACAACTCAAGAGTGGGGAGTTGAGATTCTCCGGGTAGATATTCAAAGTATTACACCGCCTGAGAGCGTGCGGAAATCAATGGAAGAGCAGCGAGCAGCTGAAATTAATAGCCGCGCTGCGATTTTAGAAGCGGAAGGACAGCGCCAAGCGGCAATTAAGAAAGCAGAAGGTACGAAAACCTCAATGCAGATCATTTCTGATGCTTTACGTGCCAACCCCGAAAGTAAGGAAATTCTACGGTATCTCGTGGCTCAAGATTACATCAATGCCAGTTACAGACTGGGTGAAAGCGAGAATGCCAAAGTTGTCTTTGTAGACCCAGGCAAAGGTGGTGAGATGATGGATTTGATCTCCGAGATGACATATCACGAAGATAATGGCAAAAATACTGAAAATAGTTCTACCTAGTTTGACAGCAACACTTGCGAAGATTGTCGGAAAATAGCATCAGCAACCAACGATACATCGCGCATTTCTTTGACATCGTGAACTCGGAGGATATCAGCACCATTAAAGATAGCAGCACAACACGCCGCCGCCGTTCCCCAGACTCGTGCTTTCGGGTCTGGTTGGTTTAAAATGCGACCAATGAAACTTTTACGGGAAGGTCCTACTAAGATAGGACAGTTGAGTTGATGCAATTGGGGTAAGCGGCGAAAAATTTCTAAATTTTGCTCGTAGTTCTTAGCAAAGCCAATACCTGGATCAATGATGATTTTTCCTTGGTCAATACCTGCAGTAGTAGCTGCAGCAGTTTGTTTTGTCAAGAAACTGTAAATCTCGCCTATCAAATCCTGATACTCAGTGAATTGTTGCATCGTTTGCGGGTTTCCTCGGAGGTGCATTAATATAATAGGCACATTCATCCTTGCCACTGTTAGCAGCATATCTGGGTCAAATATACCGCCGGAAATGTCATTAACTATATCTGCACCAGCTTCTACAGCAGCTTTAGCAACAACTGCCCTTGTTGTATCTATAGAAATTGGTACTGGTATCTCTTTTCGCAGCACTTGTAACACTGGAAGAATTCGGTCAAGTTCTTCTATAAGAGTAATTTGATTTGCCCCGGGTCGAGTTGACTGACCACCGACATCGATAATATCTGCACCAGCTGCTATCATTGCTTGCGCCTGAGCTAAAGCAGTGGTTGTCGTAATGAATTCGCCACCATCACTAAAACTATCAGGTGTGACATTGAGAACCCCCATGAGGTACGTTCGCTGTCCCCACTCAAAACAGCGTTCTCGAATGATTAAATTGGGTGTCATAAGATTTACACTCTACACTCGTTCCTAGGGCTTTGCCTGAGAACGCTTTACGAGAGGCTCCGCCTCCAGATTTTACGATGACTATCGCTATTTCTACGTGAGGCAGAGCCTCACTGTATGCATTCCCTGGCTCAGCCAGGGAACGAGAGAAAATGTACATGAATTACCGATAATTCACAAGTCTGGCGAAACTTGCGGGTTCCAAACTTGCTCCTCCCACCAGAACGCCATCAATTTCTGGTTCAGCCATGATTTTGTCTATCAAATTTGGCTTGACTGAACCACCGTACTGAATTGGCACATCAGGATTATTCAACTGGCTGCGAATTAAACCGATGACACGATTGGCTTCCTTGCATTCACAAGTGTCACCAGTGCCGATCGCCCAAATTGGTTCATAAGCAATCACCAAATTCTCCTGATCAATATCCACTAGGTCTTTTTCGAGTTGGGTGCTAATCAGTGATTCTGTTTCTCCCGTATCTCGTTGTTGTTTCGTTTCACCTACACAGAGAATTGGGGTCAGACCAAACCTTTGAGCAGCTTTGAGGCGCAGGTTGACGGTGTAGTCCGTTTCACCAAAGTATTGCCGTCGTTCGCTATGACCGACAATAACATAGCGCACCCCAATTTCGGTGAGCATCGGTCCGGAAATTTCACCCGTATAAGCTCCACTCCCTTCCCAGTGAACATTTTGCGCCCCCAATTGTACACGGCTTCCATGCAAATTCTTGGACAAAACATTTAGATTGGTGAAGGGGACGCATAATACCACTTCTCGGTCTTGAGGGGTTTGGTCCAAGCTGGGCAGAAATCCTTTTAAAAACTCCAGGGATTCTGCCTGGGTTTTGAACATTTTCCAGTTACCGGCAATAACTATTTTTCGCACAGGTGATTTCGTCAAGAACAATAACGCTACTAGATGCATTTTTCAGTTTATGACTTTAAGGGGTCATCACGAAAGATAAACATCGTCGCTTCATGGATAAGGAACAACAAAATAATCAAGCCCTCGAAAGCGTGATCGCCCTCCACAACACGCAAGGAGCAAGTACAATGGAGGTACAACCTTAGTTGTACCTCCAGAGGCTTCCAAGATGAAACGGACACTTTATATTCCTGATGAGTTGTGGACACAACTTGACGAATACTTAAAAGACCACCCAGAGCAAAACCCATCAAGTGTTGTACAGGCAGCACTGGCGGAAAAGTTACGCCCCAAAAATGGTTCAAGGCTACTATCGCTGGCAGGAATCGTGGAAAATGCTCCTACAGATGCTTCAGTTAATGAAGACTATTTGATACAAGGATGAAGCGTCTCGTTTTGGATGCAGGTCCCCTGATTGCCCTGGTTTCTGTCCAAGATGACTACCATCAGGAATGCAAAGCGGGTTTTAGTAAATTACCAGCGTTGTTTGGTGAGGTTCTTACCCCTCTACCAGTGCTGTTTGAAGTTTACAAGTTTGTGCTGCGAGAACAATCGAGCCGTGCTGCAATGACTGCATTAGCTGTCATTTGTGAGAACACAGTCACTGTAGCACTGAGCATGGAAATGTTTCAGGATATTTACAGCATGGTTCGTCAGATACCAAATTGGCAGGGAAGTTTAGAGGATGCCTCAGTCGTAGCGGTAGCTCAGCTTTATGACGCTAGTGTTTGGACATTGGATTACAGAGATTTGAGTTGGTTCAAGAGTCTGGAATTGTGGTCGCCGTGAGCATTGCACAGGACAAGTCAACTACTTACACTGACACCTTCCGGTACAGTCAAATAATTTATGAGTATTTTACTTCTGGAATGAGATACAAGTAAGAAAAATCAAGAAACGATATTTTCTCAGTTGGCTAAAAAGCTCTATTTATAAAGGATTGAGGTAGATGCGAGCGTTCATCCTTCTTGCGCAGTCGAGGCATTTGTTGTTAGTAACAGCAAAGTGCTTATCTGTACCTCAAATCTGAGTTAAATAGCTACTTCACGATGTGGTCGTCGTCGCTTCCCGGAAGTCATGATAGTAAACGAGATATATATATAAATTTAAAATCCAAAATTAGCATGACTTCTACATTGCCAGATCCACATCGTAGCGACTTGCCCAAAAATAGCGAAAATTCCCCCAATTGGGAGGAACAGCTCGATAGTGCCATTTTCACTTTTGAAGATATTCAGGCAGAACTCAACTATAAACAGGCACGCACAGCACTACAACATTTGGTCGATCATCTTGACCTCACTCCCCAGGAAAAAGACGGACTGGAGATGGAAATTGCCGATTTGGAAACAATGCTCTCCAAGTTAGAACGTATGGTGGTGCAAATAGCCGCCTTTGGTATGGTGGGACGAGGCAAATCATCTCTACTCAACGCTTTGGTTGGACAAAGCGTGTTTGAAACAGGTCCGTTGCATGGTGTCACCCGCAATTCTCAAACAGCAAATTGGACTATCACAGAAGAAGCGATTGGGAACACAGAACGTACTTTGCGAGTGACTCTATCAGGTACAGGTCAATCTCAAGTGGAATTGATTGACACCCCAGGATTAGACGAAGTTGATGGTGAAACCCGCGCAACACTGGCTCAACAAGTGGCAAAACAAGCAGATCTGATTCTGTTTGTGATTGCTGGCGACATGACGAAAGTTGAACACGAAGCCCTTTCTCAATTGCGGGAAGCAGGTAAACCTATCTTGCTAGTGTTTAACAAGGTCGATCAGTATCCCGAAGCAGACCGGATGGCAATTTACCAAAAAATCCGGGATGAGAGAGTACGAGAATTACTATCACCAGATGAGATTGTTATGGCTGCAGCATCACCATTGGTGAGGACGATGGTTCATCGCCCCGATGGTAGCAAGGGTGTGCAGTTGCGTACAGGGGAAGCCCAAGTTGAGGAATTGAAGCTGAAAATTTTGGAGATTTTACACCGCGAGGGTAAAGCCTTAGTCGCCCTCAACACGATGCTTTATGCTGACAATATCAACGAGCAATTGGTGCAGCGAAAACTAAAGATTCGAGATGCGAGTGCCAACCAGTTAATTTGGAAGGCGGTGATGACCAAAGCAATGGCGATCGCTCTCAATCCTGTCATGCTAGTAGATGTTATCACGGGTGCGGTGATAGATATCGTCCTGATCCTAGGTCTATCAAAACTTTATGGCATTCCCATGACCGAAACCGGAGCCGTACAATTATTACAAAAAATTGCCTTTAGTATGGGTGGTATCGGTGCCAGCGAACTATTGGCAAACTTGGGCTTGAGTTCGCTGAAAACATTACTTGGTCTATCTGCACCGGTGACTGGGGGCGCTTCGGTAGGTGCTTATCTTTCGGTAGCGCTGACTCAAGCGGGTGTAGCAGGCGTTTCTTGCTATGGTCTTGGGTATGTGACCAAAGCATATTTAGCCAATGGGGCAAATTGGGGACCAGATGGTCCTAAAGTTGTGATTAGTAAAATTTTGGCAACCCTAGATGAAGGTTCAATTCTCAATCGTATTAAAGATGAATTGCGATTGAAGATAAAAGGGAAAAGATAAGGGTAACCTTGGTCAAATCAATTTGTTTTAGACAAAGACTTATGCAAGATGAAACGCCCTCATTCCCAATACGGTTCGGATAACCCTGCAGGCGAAGTGCTATCGCACCGCTCCGCTAACGCGCCCCCGACGCAGTTTGCACGCCCCGCTTTGAATGGCGCGCACCCAATAGGGTGACGGCTCACCGTTAACCGAACCGTATTGCCCTCACCCCCTAGCCCCCTCTCCCACTGGGAGAGGGGGCTAGGGGGTGAGGGCTATTTTCCTGAAAATTCTAATTTCAACAATAAGGTGCTTTCAAAACCGGACTCAGTATCTTATGTTAGATACTCTTGACATACATAATTCGCGTGTTTTTTTTACGGAAACCAATAGATTCATACAGCCGCAAAGCACCGTTGGGGTTATCTGCATCAACACCAAGTCTAGCTGTTTCCATATCTGCTGCTTTTAGACAATGCAATCCGCAAAGCAATATGGCTCGTCCCAGTCCCATCCGGCGGAAGCCACGCTGCGTACCAAGTATGCGAACCCAACCTTCGTTAAGTCCGGTACGTGCATTGTAATCTGGGTCAACGTAGCAGTGACAAAAAGCAGCAAAAGTACCATCAGCAGCAGTGGCAATTAAATCCAATTCTGGTCTGTAGGTTGGTTCATTTAGCCAGTACTTGAGATTTTCCACTGTTAAAGGATGGTAATTCCAGTGGTCGATAAATGACTGGTTATGTAATTCCACCCACGCTGGTGCATCCTGTTCACCATTCATCTGGCGTAAGGTGAAGCCCCCTGGAAACTGTGGTTGTGGGATGGGTTCAGCAAGTGAACGCTCCATTGTAAAAAAGTAGCGATCGCGTGTGAAACCGTTACTCTCAACAATAGCGACGTGTTCGTTTTGGTAGTCTCGCACTCCTAAAAGTAACCTAACAGGAAAACTCCGCTCTTGACTAACTTCATGCATCCGCTCTTGGCTCCACTGAATAATTTTAGTTTCCAAATCGCCACCACGAGCGCTTGGATGGACATAGAAACTCATGAAACCATCAATAGTCTCGCTAGGTTCAGTCAGCCATAGAAAACCGAAGCCTATTAGCTTGCCATCAGCATCTTCCCATAACTTTAGGTCACGGACTCGATCCACAGAAGGGGTGTTGATATCTGTTTTGAGTTCGGTAACTGATACTCCTTCATCTTTATCAATGGTGTCACAGATGTTAATCAAGTAAGCTATTGTTTCTAAATCCGCTTCTTCCTTATAGGGACGTGTAGTTATAGTCGTCATAGAAATTCAATGCTTTTTCCTTATAAAAAACTTTACACCTAACTACGATATATTTTTAAGAAGAACTCAGTTGTCAGAATGCAGAACGGGCTTTGCCCCGCTACGCTAACAGAATGCATCCCCATAAATAAATAGAGTGCAAGCCGCTATGGAGTGCGTGGTCGTCAAAAATGCTGTGAATGTCTACAAAATTAACTACCAAAAAATCGTCGTTCTAAGTAATAGTTCTCTTGAATTGTGTGGAAATATTCAGGTGTTTTTGTTTTGAATTGGTTATGAGAATGTAAATCTAATTCAGAGTTATTCATGTGAGATGTCTTCTGATTTTTTTCCTCTTTTGGAGGAGGTTTAAGTTGGAAAATTAAGGCGATGTACAACATAACTGTTTAAGTGACTCTCTTTGTTTAGAAGTTTTTGTATTACACTTGCATACTTTTATAATACATTGAATACTACAAACAGTGTCAAGGAGTTTAGGAAAAAATTTGGGAAATTCTTTGAAAACCTCACTAAACTTGTCTTTGAGCCTAAAATCTTTGTCCTACCCCGTAGACAAGGGAGCGGTGAGACAGCGCTGTAGTCCTTGTTTCGATGCGCCTAGGAGACTGCTCTCCCGTTGGAAGAAGAAAAAGAAGATAGGTCATCTTAGACTGGGAAGGGAGTAGGATACAACAAATACGCAACTAGCCCTTTGATAGGAGTAATCAATCTGTGCAGCCGGACTTATTGAGCCTGGAAATGACTAAGGGAGAACTGAGACGCTTGATTGGGTTAGATCCAGAGGATGTCTTTCGACCTTCTATTATGAAAAATCGCGAAAAGCGATTAAGTCTTTTGATTAACGAAATAGTTGTAGCGCTGGCGCTTACTCCAATCATTGTCGGGTTTATTTATGCGTTTATTATTCTGCCGACAATTGGTTCCTCAATCCTATTAGGAATCATCTTACTCACAAGCGTGCCAATTGCTGTCATTGTTGGACGCTGGTTTTGGCGGCGTTTTACCTGTCCTAGAACACTCACAATACTTTTAGATGAAGTCGATAAATATCATGCTGTTATCAAAGCCATTGATATCCATGACCAACTGGTCACATCTGGTAACACACAGAGCAGTATAGCTGATAGAGAAAAAGTCGTTGCGGCTCTGCAACTTATTAGAGAAGATTTCGTTCGTGCTTTGAAAACAGAACGAATTTTACGAGATAATAAAAAATTATTCACTCATAATCAAGAGTTACTTGCCAATAATTTAACAAATTTGCAAGCCTTGCAAGTCAGCAATCAAGCAGGCGAGTATGCCCAACTCCTAAATCAATCATTGCAGATTGCTCTTGATGTGCAAACAGAGATAAGAAAATTGCGGAAAGTCTGAGCGGTTAACTTAAAAATGACCAACAAATCAAAAATAATTGTCTTAGATGATGACCCTACAGGTTCTCAAACAGTCCATAGTTGCTTGCTGCTCATGCGTTGGGATGTAGAAACATTACGCCTGGGGTTGCAAGATGATTCACCCATTTTCTTTGTGCTCACAAATACAAGATCCCTTCCCCCAGAAAAAGCCGCATCCATTACCAAAGAAGTTTGCCATAACCTGAAACAAGCAATATCTAGAGTAGGGGGGAGACAAATCAATTCAAAATTCAAAATTCAAAATTCAAAATTAGGAGTCTCTCCCTCATCCTCCTCATCTCTACAAGCAGGTGAAACAGAAGGATTTCTCATTGTTAGTCGTTCAGATTCGACTTTACGGGGACATTACCCAATTGAAACAGATGTCATTGCTTCTGAACTGGGTCCATTTGATGCTCATTTTCTCGTACCAGCGTTTTTTGAAGGCGGACGTATTACCCGCGACAGTGTACATTATTTGATAGTTGATGGTGTTCCTACCCCTGTGCATGAAACTGAGTTTGCTCGTGATTCAGTCTTCGGTTATCATCACAGCTACTTACCCAAGTATGTAGAAGAAAAAACTCAAGGACGTATCAATGCTGAGTCGGTACAAAGATTTTTATTGGCGGATATTCGCGCTGGTAGCTTAGAACGACTCATGCAACTCAGTCATAACCAATGTGCTGTTGTGGATGGTGAAACTCAAGCAGATCTTAACCGCTTTGCACAAGATGTGTTGGTAGCAGCAAGTCAGGGGAAACGCTTTCTGTTTCGCAGTGCTGCTAGTATCTTAACGGCTTTAGCAGCATTACCACCCCAACCTATTGACCCAGAAAATATGTCACAGTACGTGCGAGGAGGTCAACCGGGTGTCGTGATTGTTGGTTCCCATGTGAAAAAGACAACTCAGCAATTAGAGGTGCTATTGCAACAAGAGGAAACGATAGGAGTTGAAGTAGATGTAACGCGGTTAGCTGATAATGGAGCAAATGAATCTGCTACACTGCTAACCGAGGTTCTACATCATGTCCGTGTAGCACATGATGCTGGGAAAACACCAGTGGTTTACACCAGCCGCAAGGAACTCACTTTTAAGGATGTTAAGACAAGGTTAGAGTTTGGTGCAAAAGTTTCAGGCTTATTGATGGATATCGTGCGGGGTTTACCATCGGATATAGGATTTTTAATGAGTAAAGGTGGCATTACTTCAAACGATGTCTTAAGTAACGGTTTAGCATTGACTTCAGCACGTTTACTTGGTCAAATTTTAGCTGGTTGTTCAATGGTGACAACTCCATCAGACCATCCTCAATTTCCTAATTTACCAGTAGTGCTGTTTCCAGGAAACGTGGGCGATGCTGATGCGTTGGCAATAATCTACCAAAGACTAAGTAGAAAGACAGGGTGAGGATTGTTAATTTTTAAGAACACTGTCGCAAGTTGTAATTAATTTAGTATGGATGATCGCTCTGTTCCGTATTTTGGCAAGTGTTACATGACTTCTGATTCTACTATCTCTGATTTAGAATCAAAAAAAGCCTTTTCTGATGTGGAGGAAATCTCTACCCTTTCCGAGATAGAAGCGATTTCGCAAGCAGAGGAAAGTCCAGTCCTTCCTGAAGCAGAGGTCAACTCTGTCCTACTTTACTTAAAGTTACATCCTACAGATTCCAATATCGAGTCAAATTCTCATCGTCCCGACATGGAGGCAAATTCTTCCCATCCCAACATAGAACAAACAAATTCCAATCATCCTAACGTGGAAGCAAATCCTCACCATCCCGATGTTGAGTCACATCCTATTTCCGATACAGAGTCAGATTCTGTCGTTCCTGATGTTGACCATCCTGATGTTGAGTCAAATTCTGACGTTCCTGATGTAGAATTCAATTGCGACTTTCTCAACGTAGATCTCACTGAATTACCTTTATTAGAAGCTACGTTGAATCCCAATATTCAAGTTCAAGTGAAAAGCCAGGAGGGAAAACTTTTATTAATCTTACCAACAGAATCACAATTGCCTGCCTCAGAAAATAGTTGGACTGATATTTGGCAACAGATGAAGCTGAGACTTTTAGCTTGCGATCGCTCTTTTTCACCTAATACTATCGTGCATCTGGTGGCGCAAGACCGATTATTGGATGCTAGACAACTCCAAGAACTCGCTGAAAGTTTGAATCAATTCCAAATTCAGCTAAAATCAGTTTCTACTAGTCGTCGCCAAACTGCCATTGCTGCAGTAACAGCTGGCTATTCTGTAGAACAACTACAGCAACAAACAACGCTTGGCACTGAGTTAAAACCTGATAGACCTCCCTTTGCAGAACCTCTGTATCTAGAAAAGACGGTACGTTCTGGAGAAGAAATTCGTCACCCGGGTCATGTTATCCTCTTGGGAGACTTAAATCCTGGTGGTAGTGTCGTTGCAGATGGAGATATTCTCGTTTGGGGTCGTCTACGTGGAATTGCTCATGCAGGTGTCCTTGGAAATCGCGACTGTCTGATTATGGCTTTGCAAATGGAACCAACTCAACTGCGAATTGCAGATACTGTTGCTAGGGCACCAGAAAAATCACCGATGCAGTATTATCCTGAAGTGGCGTACATTACGTCCCAAGGAATTCGCATTGCTAGGGTTAGCGATTTTTCCAGAATCCTATTAAGCAGAATGAATCAAGAGACATAAATCTTTGTTATTGTTGTATATTTTCTAATCATTAATCGAGCTCGTTCCTATCATGACTCGCATTATTGTTATTACCTCCGGCAAAGGAGGGGTGGGCAAAACCACGATTACGGCAAATCTGGGGATGGCTTTAGCCAAAATAGGGCGTCAAGTCGCTTTGATTGATGCGGATTTTGGTCTGAGAAATTTGGATTTGCTCCTAGGGCTAGAAAACCGCATAGTCTATACTGCGGTTGAAGTTCTGGCTAGAGAGTGTCGCTTAGAACAAGCTTTGGTGAAGGATAAGCGGCAACCTAACCTCGTTCTGTTACCTGCAGCACAAAATCGCACCAAAGATGCGGTCACTCCTGACCAGATGAAATTATTGGTGAATGCACTGGCGCAGAAGTATCAATATGTTTTGGTTGATAGCCCAGCGGGAATTGAAATGGGGTTCAAAAACGCAACCGCCCCAGCAAAAGAAGCCCTTATTGTAACCACTCCAGAAATTGCCTCAGTTCGTGATGCTGACCGCGTCGTTGGGTTACTAGAAGCACAAGGCATTAAGCGCATTCACTTGATTATTAACCGTATCAGACCCGCCATGGTACGGGTAAATGATATGATGTCAGTTCAAGATGTTCAGGAACTTCTCGCAATTCCTTTGCTTGGAGTTATTCCTGATGATGAGCGCGTTATTGTCTCTACCAACCGCGGCGAACCTTTAGTATTAGCGGAGAACCCTTCTTTAGCTGCTACAGCTTTCGATAACATTGCTCGTAGATTAGAGGGGGAAACGGTCGAATTTCTTGAACTTGACTCAACTCAGGACAACATCTTCTCTCGTTTGAGAAGATTGTTCTGGACAAAAGCTATTTAACATATTCCGTCTATTGCCGACCTAGCTGCAATGATTCTCGAAATTTTGGAAAGGTTTTTTGTTCGTGGTGCTGACAATAGTCGCACTCAAGTGAAGCGCCGCCTGCAATTGGTTATAGCCCATGATCGCGCTGACATCAGCCCTGAAGTACTAGAAAAAATGCGGCAAGAAATCTTAGAAATCGTCTGTCGTTACGTAGAAGTTGAAACGGATGGCTTAGAGTTTTCCCTGGAAAGCAATCAACGGACGACAGCTTTAATTGCTAATATGCCCATCCGTCGAGTGAAAGAAACTCTAGAGGAAACACCTGAGTTAGACAATGGTGATAAGGGCAATGGTGATAAGGGTGATAAGCCTGAGTAGTTTTACGATTTTTCTTTTGTCATTGGTGTCATGACTAATGAATTATCGTTTACAATAGAAAAAAATCCCGCTATAGCCACTAGCTGCAACGGGGTTATATTTAGAATACTCATAACAAAGGCTCTCCTAGATCTTAAGATTCCTACGCCCAAAAGGCGATAAGATTCTTGAGTAGCAGATTCATCCACACCCTTGAAAGGATAAGCCTTCTCTAAAACTTTTGTAAGGCTTTGAGTTTTTCCGTGTGAGTTCTAATTATGGTCAACTGGACAAATATTAAGACAAATATTAAAAATATTACCTATCTGTAAGCGACTTGTGGACCAGCCCAGACATCTTTGCCTCTTTGACCATAGATAACAGGCTGATCTGGACTTGTGGCAGCTACAGTCTTGCCATCGTAAGCAACTGTGACTAAGGACCATTCTTCGTCGCCCAATTCGCCAGCGCGGAACATCAGTTGATCAGGGTGAGTTTGACTCCAACCTAACAACACAGCAATATCGTGCTTGTATTCTTCTTGTGAAGGAGTGACACTCGTAGAGCGATTTTGTTCCCGATCCCAAATCACTCCATAATCTGTAACATCAGAAGTGTTCATCGCCCCTTCAAACTTGCGTGCTAAAAAGCGATCGCCTTTCTGTGACCAGCTGACAGGAACTAAAACTGCGATCGTTCCTTGTGCATCATTTTGTGAAGAGACCTTAACCTTTAAGAGAGGATCGCTAATAGGAGCAGTTGAGCTAACCACTCGTAATTTCTTAGTTTCCCTATCTTCTACAAACAGAACACTAGTCACACGGCTATTGTACATTTGTGGTTGGACTTCTAGTTGTACACGGCTGTACATAGCATATCTACCATCTGGAGAAATAACAGGCATACTGCGGTAGTAACGTACTCCAGAAACACCTTTAGAACCAAGAGTATCTTGAGTTGTTTGTATCCAAGCCCAAGGAATATGATGAGGACTTCCTACTGGATCTTGCGGTGCGGCTTGAGCTTCTTGTGGTGGTTGTTCCACAACAGGTACTGCTGTTGACTTTTGTTGTAATTCCAGAGGACCAATTTTCACCGCTTCCAATGTTTTCGCAACAAGCACTTCCTTGTACGCAGAGTCATTGTTGACTTCCAAGGCTTGACCTTTAGAGACTCTTAATCGTTCCACTAAATTATGTTGACTAGCTACGACCTCCTTTGATGCCGACTTAGATTCTTCTCCTAGCGGTGCTAGCTCAACTGCTGCCAATGGATCATGATACGGCATTTGAGCCGATGCAGAATCATCTTCTACAGTCCAAATCTCATTCTCATCTATTTGTATTTGCGGTTGAGAAATTGCACCGACAGACATTGGTATAGAGTAAGATTTTCCTGTAGAGTTAATTGGTGCTGCTTTTGATACTGAAATCAAATTAGCTTCATCAACAGCAGCCGTCGCCTTTAACAAAGAGTCAACCGCTACAGAGTCAGACTCTATTGTGACGAAAGGTACTCTAGCTACTTGTATTTCTTGTGCCGAAGTTATGTGCTCTGATGCTGCTACCAAGGGCGCAATCAGCATCACAAAAATAAAGTACTTAGGGAACGGTTGCACGCGGAACCATCCAAACAACATAGGGTGTTTAAACATTTGTTGACTCTCTAGAGGGCGGTTGCTGTGCGAGGAGTAGTGCTTATACAGCAATGGAGCAGACTCTCATTATATGTATAACAAGGAACTACCTGTTCTGACGAAATAGTTTACTCAAATTTCGTATACTTTTACAAAATTGAGTATCCTTCACTATGCATTATAGCTACAGGATTTTGGGTAGAAGATACTAGTATGATTATGACGGTACAAGTATGGCGTCACTACAAAGAATCTGCAAGTTCACTTTTACAACAAAGCCAACTCAAGTATCATCGCTCTCACCTCTAGCACAGGGATAATGCCTTGTGCGATTACACCTTCTCAATGTGAATTGTAGACTAATGACTAATGATGAATGACTAACAACCGATGAAAATTGTATTCTTTGGCACTCCTAGTTTTGCTGTACCCACTCTGGAAAAACTATTGAATCATGCAGAATTTGATGTCTTGGCAGTTGTGACACAGCCTGATAAACGCCGAGGACGCGGAAATCAACTGATACCCTCACCAGTAAAAGCTGTCGCAACCTCTCTTAACATACCTGTATGGCAACCTCAGCGGGTGAAGAAAGACATTGAAACTTTAACCAAACTCCAAGACTTAGACGCAGATGTGTTTGTCGTCGTTGCCTACGGGCAAATTCTCTCTCCAGAAATTTTGGATATGCCTAAATTAGGTTGCATCAATGTACATGGTTCAATATTACCCAAGTATCGAGGTGCTGCTCCCCTTCAGTGGTGTTTGTATAACGGCGAGACTGAAACTGGTATCACGACAATGTTAATGGATGCGGGAATGGATACTGGTGCAATGCTCCTTAAGGCTACTACCCCAATTGAGTTACTAGATAATGCTCATGATTTGGCAGAAAAACTTGCAGTTATAGGTGCAGATTTGTTAGTAGAGACTTTGTTGAAACTGAAACACCAGGAAATTGAGCCAATTCCTCAAGATAATTCTCAAGCCACTTATGCGCCTTTGATTAAGAAAGAAGATTATCAATTGGACTGGTCAAAGAGTGCCATGCAATTACACAATCAAATTAGAGGCTTTTATCCAGACTGTACCACTACCTTTCGCGACCAACCACTGAAAATAACCGCCACTGTTCCCCTTGATGATGCTGACGGTTATGAACTACCATCAGAAATTCAAGAGATAGTACATCAATTACCTAATTTGTCAACTATATTGGGTAGTCCAGGGCAAGTTGTAAGCATCGCCAAGGGGATAGGAGCAATTGTCCAAACCGGAGAGGGTTTATTGCTATTGCGAGAAGTTCAAAGCGCTGGCAAACGTCCCCAGTCAGGATGGGATTTTGTTAATGGTTCGCGTTTAGCAGTGGGAGAGGCTTTGGGAAGTCCTGAGTAGAGTTCTAAGTTCCAAGCAATCAATTCTAAACTGCTTTTGAAATTCTACTCAGCACTGGGCACTCTCATAGTAGCGGCAAGTTTCACATGGTCCACCTGGGTTAACCGCGCAGCGAATTATTTCTGAACAAGCATTGTAGCGGCAACCAGCATCGCCGATGACCCAGCGCCCTCCTACAAAACTTTTTTCACTTGGTCGTGTAGCGGACTGTACGTATAAAGCGATTTTTTGCAAACGATAGCGCCCTGCCTTGAATTGATAGCGGTGGCGGCGCTCTAAGACTGCGTATGTTTTGCCTTCAAAGTCAAGATAATTTCCAGGTTGTGGTGTCCAATCAAGTTTCAGACTTCCGAGGGACTGACGCGAATGCGTCAAAATCACCTCGGTTGGTAAAGAATCTGGTTCCATAAGCTCTGGTTCCATAAGCTTTTGTAATGTGATTTACATTAATAGGATGGTAACGCACCTGCTTATGTCTACTTGCGTAGTTTATGCTATAGTTAACGATTTGCTAATATTTTGTAAAAAATAGCTTTTCGTAAGTACACATTCATACCTCTACTCTCTGTTATTAGATGGCAGGTTGATTTCTGCCTATAAGTAAGTACTAGCAGACTAGTACTTACTTATAGGCAGGCCATAATGCATTTTAAACGGTTGAAAATAGCGTCCGTATGTGTCCAGAGAGTTAACCTCTGCGAGAACCCTCTCCCCAAATCGGAGATTTGGGGCACAGAGCGCGATCGCTTTTGTCGGTTTAGTCCACGATGTAGAGTTCAAGATCAAGCCGTAGAGGGCGGAAATTTCCCAGCCCTTGCGATGTTAGGGAGATCCAAAAAATAAAATGTCCCGCCGTGTATTAAGTTAACGGGTTGGTGTAGAGGATCTGGGTTTGACGGCGGGACATTTTATTACTGGTAAGTGCCTTATCACTCGTCATCATATTTTAATGATATTTACTTTCAATAATTTGAATTTTAGTGTAAGCTACTTTCTAGAGTTGTTAAATAAAATTCTCAATAAACTTTAATAGGAGTAAAATGACAACTTCTACAAGTCCGCTGTCGGTGGAGCAAGACCTCGCCGACTCGCCTTGGTGGGCTGGGAACGCAAGACTCACCAACTTATCGGGGAAATTACTAGGCGCTCACGTCGCTCATGCTGGTCTTATTGTTTTCTGGGCAGGAGCCATGACTTTATTTGAGCTAGCCCATTTTAATCCGGCAGAACCGATGTATGAGCAAGGCTTAATTTTGCTACCTCATCTAGCTGCTGAAGGTTGGGGTGTAGGCGCAGATGGTGTAGTTGTGGATACTTATCCTTATTTCGTCATTGGAGCTTTGCATCTGATTTCCTCAGCCTTTCTGGGCTTTGGAGGAATCTTTCACTCCCAGCGTGGTCCAGAAACCTTAGAAGGCAGGTTTCCTTTCTTTGGCTATGACTGGAAAGATACAGGCAAAATGACCACAATACTTGGTATTCACCTAGTTTTACTGGGTTGTGGTGCATTCTTGTTAGTTGCCAAAGCAATGTACTTTGGTGGTTTGTACGACCCAAACATTGAGAATGTGCAGATAATTACAAATCCGACACTAAACCCAGCTGTCATCTTCGGCTATCTGTTTGGCGCAATTGGTAAATTCTGGATTGCTGGCGTTGACAACCTAGAAGACGTGGTTGGCGGTCACATTTGGGTTGGTGCAATGTTGATTATCGGTGGACTTTTCCACATTTTGACCAAACCCTTTACCTGGACGCATCCACTATTTGTTTGGTCTGGAGAAGCTTACCTATCCTACAGTCTAGGTGCTTTGGCACTGATGGGCTTTATCGCAACTCTCTTCGTATCGGTAAACACCACTGTTTATCCCGAAGTTTTTTATGGTCCGGCGCTCGTGGTTAGGCAGAATATTGTGCCGTACTTTTCATCACCCGACCCTGACCTTGTAACTGCCCGGACTTGGTTAGCCAATACCCACTTTTGGTTAGCTTTCTTCTTTCTCCAAGGTCATATCTGGCAAGCTTTACGGGCGCGTGGGTTCGATTTTCGTAAAGGTAGGGTGAGTCAGAGAGAAGTCTGATCGGCGGAAGCCGCCGATCAGAACTTCGGAGAGGCGGTGATTCCGCAACCGATTAGCTGAACTCAAATTAATGTCAATAATTTGCAACTATCTTGAAGCAAAAGCTCAATAAAATTGCAAGATTTTCTCAAGGAGTACCAGAAATGACAGCAGTAATTGCAGATAGCCCATACAAGCAACAAATACCTGATGTTGGTTGGTGGGCTGGGAACGCAAGACTCACCAATCTATCAGGAAAATTACTAGGCGCTCATGTTGCCCATGCTGCATTGATTTTGTTATGGGCTGGAGGAATGACGCTGTTTGAACTGTCGCGCTTCAATCCTAATGTGCCAATGTATGAGCAAGGATTAATCATACTGCCTCATCTCGCGATTCTCGGTTTTGGTGTCGGAGCTGGTGGGCAAGTCATTAGCACCTATCCCTACTTCGTCATCAGCGTTTTGCATCTTATCCCTTCAGTTATTCTGGCAGCTGGTGGTATTTACCACTCGCTGCTGGGACCAGAGGTGTTAGAAGACAATCCTACTTTGGCTGGCTTTTTTGGCTATGACTGGAAAGACAAGGACAAGATGACAACAATCCTGGGTATTCACCTAATAATTTTAGGTTTGGGTGCTTGGCTTCTGGTTGCTAAGGCGATGTTCTGGGGTGGACTGTTTGACCCTTGGGCTACTGGTGGTGGAGACGTCAGGGTCATCAATCATCCGACGCTCAGCCCATTCCGCATCTTTGGCTACCTGTTTGGGGTTTGGGGATCACAGGGAATGGCAGCTGTTGATAACTTGGAAGATGTTGTTGGTGGTCACATCTGGGTTGGTTTGATGTTAATTGGCGGTGGTATTTTCCACATCCTGACTAAGCCGTTTGCTTGGGCGCGCCAAGTTTTGATTTACTCAGGCGAAGCGTATCTGTCCTACAGTCTAGGCGCTTTAGCATACATGGGCTTTTTTGCGGCATACTTTGCGTCGGTCAATAACACCGTCTATCCTGAAGTTTTCTATGGTCCGGTTACCGCTATAGAAACTTCTACTGGTATAGTTTCTGCTCGTGGTTGGTTGGTAACTTTCCATTTTATCCTGGCGGTTATATTCCTGTTAGGTCACATTTGGCACGCACTGCGCGCCCGTGCGATCGAAGCTGGATTTGATTTTAAAAATGGTGATATGGTTCAGCCGCCACGGGTGAATCGCCAAACGGGTCATCCAGCAACCGCAGTCAACTCTTCTGATTTGACGCTGAGGTTTCTCAAATACTTGCCAATTTACCGCCCTGGTATATCTCCTCTCTCACGGGGATTGGAAATTGGCATGGCTCATGGTTACTGGTTGGTTGGTCCGTTTGCCACATTAGCTTCATTAGGTTCATTACACAATTCTAATGTGGGTAATTTGGTTGGTTTACTAGCCGCAGGCAGTTTGATTGTCATCCTGACAATTGGTTTTTCGATTTATGGCAGTACCAGCTTTGAAAGACATCTGGAAACTGTACCACAATCAGCAACGGTTGCAACAGTTCCCAACGTGCCACAGACTCTCAATTCTACCGAAGGATGGAGTGAATTTACTGAGGGTTTTCTGATTGGTGGGATTGGTGGAGCAATCTTCGCGTATCTCCTGTTGACTAATGTTGCTGTGTTTGGTGCAATGGTGCAGTAGCGCATTCGTCTTTGGCGATCGCGTTGTTCAGTCCTAAATAATTCGTGAAAAAACAAGATCCTCGACAACTCTTACGAAGTCGGGGATCGCAATAGGAGTTAATTTTCACAAATGAAATAGGATTGCTATATTAACTCGGTTTAGTCATGTAGAGACGTAGTATTCTACGTCTTTACAAATATTAATTGAACATCGAATGCAAGAGAAAATATACAGCACATTGTTCGTGCGTAAAGTATAATGCTGAGGTCTAAAAGCCAGACAGAACGCCCTTTTTACTTCTGACTTCTGATTTCTGACTTCTGAATTCCACTGTAGTTATCTTTTCAAAAAACGCTGACGTAGACGAGATACAAAAATATTGACCTCTGGTAATTTCATCAAGGCGGCAATGATACCAAAAACACTGATGCCAACTAAACCAGCAATAGATAGTTGCAGTAATTGAATCAGCAAACCATCTCTACCTAACAGCCGTTGAGAAACCTCTAGAGTGGCGTAGCTTGCTACTCCAGCTACTATGCTACCAGCAGTTAAACCTAGAATTGGCAAACTCCACGACTGCCAAGGTAATCCATTAAGTTTGCGATCTAGCAACCATAACAACATTAATGTAGAGCTAAGATTTACCCCTACAGTGGTTAACACCAAACCAGGAGCACCTAAGTTCAAAACATTGATAAAACAGAAAGCTAAAACGACGTTCAGAAAGATATTAATACTGCTGATGCGAAACGGTGTATCGCCATCGCCTAAAGCATAAAATACCCGAACCAAAACATCACGCGCCAAATAGACAAACATCCCAGTACCATATGCGACAAGCAGGGAAGATACCAGCTGTGATTCATCTTTTTGGAAAGCACCTCGTTCATAAATCACACGCACAATTGGTACTGCCAAAGTTATCATCAAAGCACCCAAAGGCAACATGGTAAAGGCGGAAAGGATGAGTCCTTGGCGAATGCGTAATTTCAAATCATCCCAATCCTTAGGGTCAGTCAGTCGGGAAAATATTGGTAATAGGGGAACCAAAATCATATTAGAAATAATTCCCAACGGCGTTTGCACCAAAAGACCCGCATTTGCTAACGCCGAAGCAGCAGATGGAATACCAGATGCAAAAAACAAAATAACCCAGAGATTAATTTGCAGCATTCCAGAGGAAATGGTAGCAGGTCCCATAATTTTTATAACCTCGCCTACTCCAGGACCGTTGAAATCAAATCTTAGGCGAAAACTACCCATACCAGCTCGTGCTTGAGCAACGAGCTGCACTATCCATTGCAGCAAAGCTCCAGCTAAGGTTCCCACGGCTAAAACCATCCCGCCTAAAATGGCATTTTCAGGAGCAGTAATTTTGTTACCCAATTGCAGCCATAAAATACCCAGACCAATAATTACGGTAATGCTGGAGAATAAGGGACTGATTGAGGGAAGCCAGAACAAATTGGCAGCGTTGAGAGTACCAAAGCCAATGCCAATGAGTCCGGCAAGAATTGCCATTGGTGCCATAATCTGAAGTTGTTGAGTTGCGATCGCTTTTATCGCCCCACCTTTTTCCAGATTGTTTAAGCCAGGAGCCACCAAGTCAATTAGGTTGCCAGAAAAAAGAACCAAAATAACGGTGAGAACCAGCAGTATAACACCCACAAGGGTTGTAATTGTCTCCACCAAAGGAGCTGCTTCTTCTTTCGGGCGCTTGGCTAACACACTAACAATCGCACTGTGGAATGGACCATTAATCCCGCCAAGTAAAATCAAAAGAAAACCGGGAATAACATAGGCATATTGATAGCCATCAGCAACAACACCAAGACCAAAAGCAGCAGCGATCGCTTGCTGGCGAACCAAGCCGACGACTTTGCTAATGAGAGTACCAGCAGCAACTATTCCTGCAATTGAGGCAATAGAACGAGAGACTTTTTGTTCTTGTGTCACAAATCGTACCTGACATTTTTGTGAAGGCGCATATCTGGGAACATTTAACCTGAAATTTCGTAGTTTGTCAGGATAGTTTGGACAAAATCAGAAATGTAGGGGAAGATACAAGTGGAACATATTCGCTAACCGAGGTAGTACTGCAACCGCAAAGCATCACGCCACTCCACATTCATGAAGCAGAAGAAGCGCACTACATTCTTGAAGGTGAGGTTGAGTACCAACTTGACGAGCAGACTATCATCGCAACTCCAGGAACCTTCCTTCAGTTGCCCAATGGTCAAAGCCACGGTTTTACGAACATCGGGTCAAAGCCTGCTAAAATACTAATTTGGGTTACACCAGCAGGAGCGGAGCAGTTTTTTGCAGAACTTGGGAAGCCAGTGAACTTACCAATAAACGAAGAAGAAATACGCAGTCTCTGTCAACCTCCAAGTCCTGACGAAATTGAAAAAGTTATTGAAGTCGCTACGACAAAGTATGGGACAAAAGTAGTCACTCCTGCTTCTAGTTCTGGCAGTTAAGGATGCATAATTCCTAGAGTTGATTGTTTTTGCTTAAGCATAAGCTGGACTAGCGTAAAGTAGCACCCATAGCCAAGCAAGAACCCAAATAACTATCAATCCCAATATGCGGAGTAGAATTTTTTTCATAGCTTGCCTTTAGTGAGTAGTTAGTTGGTAACAACTAACTACTCACTGCTAACTACTTCCAATCTTTACCAATCCGGATTGTGATATCAGATTCTAAATCGCCAGTCGCTGACACCTCAACCTGACCCAAACCTAGCATTTGTTGTAACTCTTCTGCTGCTTGTTGGTTCCCTTTTTGAGTTATAATCTTAGTCTCACTTCGGTTATCAGTCCAGTCTGGCACAGCGTAAACTTTTGTAAATCCTTGCTGTTTAAGATTATTGATAACCTGTTGAGTCAGTTCGGGTTTTGTAGAAGCATTCTGAACAGCAACTTTGAGGCTTGTGAGTGGTTTCACACTTGAGGACATACCCCCTATTGTCACCCCAGCATAATCCTCTAGCAAGTCAGATCGCCCAGTGAGATCCAACCAGTAGCTATCGGGATCTTTGCTGAGACGGCTGAAAATTCCAGGTAATATGGTCATCTGGTAATTATCTCGCTGCAGGTTCATAGCAAAGTTCACCAGTGCCATCATTTCTTCCAGCTTCAGGTTAGTGTCGAAGTGCTTTCGCATGACACGGACGAGTTGAGGCAACCTGAGTAAAACAGTAGGACTGTTTAGGCGATCGCGCAACCCTACCAAGAGTGCTTGCTGTCGTTGTACTCTTTCCAAATCCCCCATTCCTGGTTCGCGAAACCGCACAAATTGTTCCGCCTGTTCACCATTAAGTGTCTGCCAACCGCTAACTAAGTTAATCGAAAATCGTGTAGCAGGGTCTTTATAAACCATTGCTTTGGGAACAAAAACCTCCACACCACCTAACTGATCCACTAAATGTCGTAAACCACTGGTGGAAATACGAATGTAGCGGTCAATTGGTGCATTACTGAGAGTACGGCTGATAACCCGCGCAGCCAATACTTGACCACCTTGAGCGTTGGCATCAGATACCTTAGTTAATCCTTTTTCTGGAACAGTTGTCATGGTATCTTTAGGAATTGAAAGCACCCGGATTGTTTTGTTGTTTGGGTTGAGTCGTATCAGCAGTATCGTATCACTATGAGCTGCAAAACTTTCTGGAGAACCATCTACACTCCTAGGTACTGGCTCAATACCCATGACCAAGATATTCATTGGTCGAGTGAGATGGTATTCTGAAATGTTACTCCACAACTCTCCTGGTAGAGGTGTTTTTTCCTCTTTGCCACTCAATCCTAATTCTTCATCTGTTCGATCAATGTCACTCCAGAGTGGAGTCCAAAGTGCCAAAGTCGATACTAGCAAACCTGACAAAGTGATGCCTACAACAATTGTTAGTATCCAAAAGAGCCATCGAGGCATGGCTAACCCCAACCTATGGTAGAGCTGGCTGGGAACAGAACCCGTAGATACGATACGGGAAACTTTTTCTTGCTTTCTTATTGCCACCCCGTTTGGGGATTGTTGTAATTTACCAGATGTGCCCTGATGTTCTTGACCTGCTACTTGCTTGACCACAATAGTCTCCCCACTCATCCACTCCCTAAACGTAATGTTAATGCAAGCTATAAATCTTGCTCGTGAACAACATCACTCAAAGTCTGAAGTTTAAAGTGTAAATTGTTCGTCCTATCCTGTTCTACGGAAAACCCGTAGAGTCCGTCTATATCCTTTACCCTTGACTCTTTTTTGGTGTGTGTCTGTGTGTCATTTCCTCTGACTTTATCCGAACATCTTTATACTTCATTACTTTTATTTGTCAAAGTACACTTGTAGTGTTCTTTAATAAGTTTTTACGATCCTCATGACTAGCTCGTTGTTCCCTGTCATTCTTGCTGGTGGTAAAGGAGAGCGTTTTTGGCCCCTAAGCCGTCAAAATCGACCCAAGCAATTCTTGAATCTTGATGGTAGTCATAGAAGTCTCCTACAAGCAACTGCTGACCGATTGTTGACACTTGCAGGCGGTTGGGACAACTTGTGGGTTATCACTGCTAGTCAAATAGCTCAAGGGGTCAGAGAACAACTACCTGAATTGCCACCCACCAACTTACTTGTCGAGTCGCTCTTAAGGGACACTGCTGCTGCAGTTGCTTGGGCCAGTTTAGAAATTCAAAAGCGTTACGGAGACGACGCTGTTATCGGCTTTTTCCCTGCAGATCACTGGATTGCCGACCAAAAAGCATTTGTGCGCACAATAGATGCAGCTACAGAGCTTGCAGCAACCCAAGCAGCGATTGTCACACTGGGGATCAAGCCTACCTTTCCATCAACTGGTTACGGCTACATCGAACAAAGCGGAAGGATTGGTAGCTTTCATGACTTGCCAGCTTACCACGTCAACCGCTTTACTGAAAAGCCTGAGCGACAAACGGCAGAAAATTTTCTCTCTACAGGACGTTTTAGCTGGAATAGCGGGATGTTTATTTTTCGAGCGGGTGTTGTTCTCAAAGAACTGCACAGACATGCTCCAGAAATTATTGAACCGATAGAAAAAAACGGTCCTGATATCTACCAAGAGCTACCTAAGAAAAGTATAGACTATGCCTTGATGGAAAAGACGGATATAGCTTATGTTTTGCCAGCAGAATTTGGCTGGGATGATTTGGGAGATTGGAATGCGATCGAGCGTTTACTGAAAAAAGAAGGCACTCTCAACGTTGAGGAAGCAACTCATATCGGATTGGACACACAGGGATCTATAATCTATTCCACAAATGACGAGGATGTTGTTGTTACCATCGGATTAGAGGATGTCGTGATTGTACGCGATCGCAACGTCACCCTTATTGTCAAAAAAGACCGTACCCAGGAAATTAAGCAAGTCCTCAAAACCCTACAGAATGATCCCCGATTTACTAGCTTGCTTTAAAACTTAAAACCCTTGACAGAGGCATAAAAGGTTTGTCAATCATTATAACTTTTCTGTCTCTTATTTTATTTGAACTATTTCATTTGAACAATTATGCAAATTATCATTCTCTGCTGCTAACCTGCATAGGGAGTGGGGAAATGGGGATTGGGAATCGAGCATTATTGCCCCTTGCCCATTGCCCCTTGCCCATTGCCCATTGCCCATTGCCCATTGCCCATTGCCCATTGCCCATTGCCCCTTGCCCATTGCCCCTTGCCCATTGCCCATTGCCCATTGCCCATTGCCCATTGCCCCTTGCCCAATTCCCCATTGCCCATTGCCCCTTGCCCAATTCCCCATTGCCTTCAATAAAACCATGTTTCTCACCCAAACTGTTCCTCGTCAAAGAGAAATCATTGAAGTCCTGCTTCGTAATGGCTGGGACTATATGCGACGACTCCTCACTGGAGGAAAAGCCGATGAACCCCAGCTACCCACACCTGCTGTTTTAAAGAATATCCTGGTGGATTTAGGACCAGTCTATGTTAAACTAGGTCAGTTGATGTCTACCCGTCCAGACCTACTGAGCGCAGCATACATAGAGGAATTGTCCACACTACAAGATGAAGTGCCACCAGTTCCTTGGGCAGATGTAGAAGTCGTCATTCGTAAACAGCTTAAACGTCCTTTAGAAGAAACCTTCGCCACAGTAAATGCGATCGCAGTAGCAGCAGGCTCGATCGCCCAAACACATAAAGCCATACTAGCAGATGGTCGGGAAGTTGCTCTTAAGGTGCAACGTCCCGGAATTGATATCACTGTTGCCCAGGATATCGCCTTAATTCAAGGTATTGCCGATTTAGTGGCTCGTACCGAATTTGGGCAAACTTATGAAATCAAATCCATAGCTGAAGAATTTACCAAAGCACTGGAAGCAGAGTTAGATTTTACACTGGAAGCAAGCTTCACCGACCAGTTACGACGCAATTTATCCCAAAGTCGCTGGTTTGATCCTACACAATTAGTCGTTGCCGAAATTTACTGGAATTTAACTACACCAAAATTACTGGTGATGGAGTGGCTGGACGGCGTTCCCCTCCTGTCAGCAGATCTTGACAGTGACAAAGAACGCAAAGCAATTACCACACTACTGTTCCGCGCTTTCTTTCAGCAACTGTATATTGATGGCTTTTTCCACGCCGATCCTCATCCAGGTAACTTATTTTATCTCAAAGATGGTCGTGTTGCCCTTTTAGATTGTGGCATGGTGGGACGGCTTGATCCCCGCACGCAAGGCGTATTGACAGAAATGTTGTTGGCAATTGTGGATCTGGATGCTCAGCGGTGTGCTCAGTTAACTTTACAACTGGCGGAGTCTACACAGCCAGTGATTATGGTTAAACTGGAAAATGATTATGACCGGATGCTGCGAAAGTATTATAACTTGAGCTTGTCGCAACTCAATTTTAGTCAAATCATCTACGAACTTCTGCAAATCGCCCGTAACAATAAAATTCGCTTGCCCAGTAACATGGGTTTGTATGCTAAAACTCTGGCTAACTTAGAGGGGGTGACGCGAGGATTTAACCCAGAGTTGAACTTTCTTGATGAAATTCAGCCATTGCTGACAGATTTGTTTCGCCGACAGCTGTTTGGGGATAGTCCCGTGCGATCGCTCCTGCGAACAGCTCTAGATCTCAAAAGTCTCTCTTTACAATCTCCTCGACTCCTAGAGTTACTGCTAGACCGAATTACCTCAGAATCTCTACAGTGGAATATCTCAGTGCGTGGTTTAGATGGCTTACGCCGAACAACAGATGATGCTGCAAATCGTCTTTCTTTTAGTATCTTAGTAGGTTCACTGATTATGGGTGCAGCAATTATCTCTAGCAACGCGAGGACATCTCAGTTATCTTTTTTGAGTAATGTGTTGTTTGCCACCGCTAGTTTATTAGGGCTTTGGTTAATTATCAGTATTTTACGCTCAGGACGGCTACGTTAAGATATGACGTAAGAATTTACCGAATCACTGAGTTATATGACATCACTTACATTAAACCTCGATTCTATTATTAAACTGACTTCAGAGCAGTTTTATCAACTATGCCAAGATAACCCTGATTTAAAATTAGAACGCAATGCCCAAGGAGAATTAATAGTAATGCCACCCACAGGAGGAGAGACAAGAAAAAGAAATTCTTCTCTTAACGTACTAACTTGGTTATGGAACGACAAAACCCAACTGGGCGAAGTTTTTGATTCATCAACTGGATTTAGTTTACCAAATGGAACAGACCGTTCTCCTGATGTTTCTTGGGTGCAAAAAACTCGTTGGAATAGCTTGACAAGCGAACAAAAAGAAAAATTTATTCCTCTGAGTCCTGATTTTGTTATTGAAATACTTTCACCATCTGACAACTTGAAAAAAACTCAACAAAAGATGCAAGAATATATTGAAAACGGTTGTCTGCTTGGTTGGTTGATTAACCGGAAACAACAGAAAGTCGAAATATATCGACCAGGACAAGAAGCAGGGCAAGCGCATCTTGTCAATAAGAACGCAAAAATCTCAAGAAAGAGTCAAAGAATCGCATTAGGCACTTAAGCGTAATAAAATGTCCCGCCGTCAAACCCAGATCCTCTACACCAACCCGTTAACTTAATACACGGCGGGACATTTTATTTTTTGGATCTCCCTTAAGTCCCGTTTCTTGATAAGCACTTAGGCGTAGACGCTTTGCGGCTTGCCGGAGGCATCGCTATTAGCCCGTAGAAATCAATCGAACCCTAAATCCTTATTTGATTGTTAATGCATTAAGTGTATGTTTTGTCAATCCCATTTGAGATGCGCTTACCCTGGGACAAGAAGTTGAAGTTTTAAAATTTCCTCAAACTCTTTCTGGAGAAAATGTTTTACCTGGACTGATAGTCGATATGCAAAAAATATGGAAATAACGTAGTTCCAGATATTTGGAGAGAAAAATACTATCCCTATCTTGAACCTCGGATATAATTGCGGTTTACGCGATCGCCCATAAGGGTAATAGGCTACTTTGTGCAATCGCCTACAGCGGGCGCTCTGCGCCATCGCATTCCAATTTTGTCATTTACATTACCTTGTTGCAAAAGTATATAAGAACAAGGGTTAGAAATTATTCTATGTCGAAAGTGATAAAAAAGGGATAACCCTTACGCAACTATCCTCAACTTTACGCGAGAATTAATAGTAAATTAATAAATAAAATTATACCATAAACGATGAGGATCAGTTGATGTCGTCATCTATAGCAGAACGGCTGAATGCAGAACGAAATCGTAGATTCGTAGGACGTACTTATGAACTGGAGCTATTTCAAAGGGCGATCGCATCCCCAAAATTACCGTTTCATGTTTTGCACGTCTTTGGTCCTGGCGGTGTGGGAAAGACAAGTCTCATCCAGCAGTTTATCCGTCAATGCGAACAACGAAAGATACTACATTACATTGTAGAAGCACGTAATATAGAAGCCACGCAGGAGTCTTTCATCCATACCTTGCAGCTAATAATGGATTTGCCGGATACAGATTTTCCCCTACAGTTACTAGCTTCAAGGAATGAGCGGACAGTTATTTTCATTGATACTTACGAAACAATAGTATCACTGGATCAATGGTTGCGAGAAGAGTTCCTACCTCAACTGTCGGAGAATATTCTAATTATTCTTGCGGGACGTAAGCCCCCCTCATCTGGTTGGCGCAGCGATGCAGGTTGGCAAGCTTTGACTCACATCTTACCTTTACGCAACCTTTGTCCACAGGAAAGCTACGCTTACCTGACTAAACGGAATGTTCCAACTGCACAGCACTCCTCAATTCTCAATTTCACCCATGGACATCCTCTAGCACTTTCTTTGGTTGCTGATGGATTTGCCCAAGGACTAGAAATTTTCTTTCAAGCAGAATGTGCACCAGATGTTGTCAAAACGTTGCTGGAAAGATTCCTGCAAGAAGTACCAACATCTGCCCATCGTATGGCGCTACAAGCTTGTGCAGTCATACGGCTAACAACTGAAGCATTACTCACACAAATGTTGGTGCTACCTGATATCCACGATTTATTCGAGTGGTTGAGGGGACTATCGTTTATTGAATCAGGGCAATTAGGTTTATTTCCTCACGATATGGCACGAGAAGTCTTAATTGCTGATTTGCGTTGGCGCAATCCTGATTTTTATGCTGAATTGCATAAGCGGGCACGTACTTACTATACCACACGCTTGGGGCAAACTCAAGGGCAAGAAAAGCATCGTGTTCTCTTTGATTATATCTTCCTACATCGGGATAACCATGCAATTCGACCTCGTTTCACTTGGGGCGAGCATAGCAGTTTGTTGACTGACTCGCTACGGGAAACTGACAAAAAGGCACTCCTAGAGATGGTAGTGCAACACGAAGGTGAAGAATCAGCAAAAATAGCAGCGCATTGGTTCAAGCGCCAACCGCAAAATGCCCTAGTCTTTCGAGATTCCCAACAGCAACCAGCTGGATTTGCAATCATGGTGGAATTACACCAAGCCCAAGTAGAAGATTTGAATGCCGATCCGGGAGCGATCGCATCTTGGCAATATCTACAAACTCATGCACCATTACGCCTACACGAAGGTGCAACCATCTTCCGCTTCTGGATGGCAAGGGACACCTATCAAGCTGTTTCCCCCATCCAAAGCGTGATTTTCATTAACTTTGTCCAGTACTATCAAAAAACCCCCAATTTAGCATACACTTTTCTCCCCTGTGCCGAACCAGATTCTTGGGCAGCAATGTTTGCTTATGCAGACTTAGCACGACTCTATCAAGCTGATTTTAGAGTAGGGGGACGGTGTTATGGCGTTTACGGGCACGATTGGCGAGTGGTATCACCTGTGGCATGGCAGCAACTTTTAGCACAAAGAGAAATTAATGCTTCTGTAGAAATACCAGCGTCAGACCAAATGGTTGAACCTCTGTTGGTTCTCAGTCAACCAGAATTTGCAGAAGCGGTGCATAATACATTACGAAACTTTACTCGTCCCGACGCGTTATATCATAGTCCATTATTGCGATCGCGCTTAGTAGAAGAACAAATTGTAGCTAAAAAGGGTGTAAGCGATCGCATTGTCACCTTACAAGCTTTGGTAAAACAAGCTGCCGAATTGTTACAATCATCACCACGAGATGAAAAATTATACCGCACTGTGTATCGTACTTATTTAAATCCTGCCCCTACCCAGGAACAAGCAGCAGAATTACTAGATTTACCTTTTAGTACCTATCGTCGTCATCTTAAAGCAGGGATAACGCGAGTTACAGAGATTTTATGGCTAAGAGAAATCGGCTCTTGAGGCTATGAGATTAGGGCTTGCTAAGTAAAGCGAAACGAAGCAATCCCTTATCCCTACGATTGCTTCGTTTCACCCTTCGGGAACGCCCGTCGCCGTGAGAGCCCAAACCCTACTGTAGCTTTACCTAAACTCCTGAGTCAGCTTTCATTATTATGGCGATAGGATAGGACCGACTATTGCTAGTACTTCGTCTCTTGTGGCGTAGCCATCGAAAGCTTCATTTCTAAATGGAATCGGGGAATGAGAGCCACGTCGATCCTCGTTGTAGAGCACTTCATTAGCACTTATAATCCATGGTCGCACATCTACGTTATAAAAAGTCTGTCGCAGGTATCTAATGCCAGCAGCATGTCTAGCTTCTACAGTGTGGATTTCCAAGGCTCCAGCTAACACAGTTTTACCACCTTCACCAGCAGCAAGCAAGTTCTGCACCTGTCCCTTATAGGCTGCTACCCCCGTATCTTCAACATATTGTAACGCCTGGAGAAAATCTTCAGGATTAGCAAATGGGTCACGATTAAGGATAGCGTTATAATTGGGGTTAGCTGGGATTGTGATCGTATCTGGATTGCCACCTAGAAGTTTCAATACCGCTGACAAATCAATAACATGCTGAGCCTCATCCTGTCCATAGGAGGTCACTGCGTTTTTGGCAGCATCTGGGAGACTGCTCAGTCCGCCGTACTGAGTTGCAGCAACTGCACGGCGATAAAAATCATCTTCCAGTTTTTCTAATGTCAAGGCGTATTCAACAACTTCGCGAGGTGTAAGCGTTGCTTCCTGAGCATAGGCTGGTGTTGTTGGGATGACGAATAGGGATAAAAGGAGTAGAGCCAGGATAAGCATTCTACCCCATGACCTTACTGCCAAGCTGAGGTTAGCGACTAATCGCGCCGCAAGCGATAAAAGGGTTTTCATCTTATAACTCCTGATATTAGGCGACGAGCGCGCCGTCGATTGGGTTTTTCAAGATTTGCAGAGAGCCAACAATCGTCACAATCTGTTTGGGCGTATACAGTTCATCGTAGGGACGTCCCTTAAATGGATTGAGTTCAGGAACTAAGTCAGCATCGTTCACTGCACGCTCACTATCTAATTCTGTAGCCGATCGATTCAGGAGTCCACGTACTCCTGCTGTATGACGCGCTTCCACAGATACGATTGAGCCAGCTGCAAGCAAGTATGTGGGGTCTTTTATGCTTGTTCCTGCACCATTATAAGCATGAACACCAGTGTCTTCTAAGGCTACAGCCGTATTCAAGATAGTATCGCGGTCTTTAAGCACAGCATCTAACCCAGCTTTGTTAAACCGAAGCTCTCTCCTGGCAAAAGTAGCATTTGAACCTAGTACTTTGCGGAGAAATTTGACATGTGTGGCTTCATGAATAGCTATGGCTTGTAGATAGTCGTGCTCTTTCGGATCTGTAATTTTGCCCGATTTAAGAACGAGTGCATAGAATGTCGCTTCCAGTTCTTCCAGCAACAGAGCGAAGTTAAGAATGCCGATATCATCAGCATTAAATGTAAGAGTCTTGATAGAGCCTTTCGCCTGTGCACTTAGCCAGCTTGGTAAAGTTGTCATGGCTGCTGTGCCAATAGAAAAAAGCCCCCATTTTAACAAGTTACGTCGCGAGGCTGATAACTTCCTTCTCATGTTTATATCTCCTAAAAAAAGTAAGCGTTTATTTACCTACTTCGTTACAAATTATTGAGTTTCTCCCTCAAACTGAAGTCAGGAGATTTTTTTCATAGTCAATAGTTCACGGTTGATTTATATTCCTTAATTAGGGAAAAATCAATAGTCAACGAGAAACAATGAACACTTGTTAGGGTCTCATTTTGGATGGCTCACTTTCCAGACCAAAAAGTGCTCATTTATTGCTCATTTATTGCTCATTTATTGCTCATTTATTTCTCATTTATTGCTCATTTATTGCTCATTTATTTCTCATTTTTTGAATGTGATGTGCAACTTATTTATTCAGAAGATCTGGGTTTAAAACCCCATCCTAGAAGGACGGCTTTACTTTCTTGATTGTCAACACTAATCCATTGCGATCGCTTTAATTAACTCATTAGCCTCATCTTGTGCCCGTTGCATTGCCTGCTGTAGTGGTTGCTGTCCTAGCAAAGCGCTGATAAACTGGTTGTCGAAATTGTTCATAATCGCTGTTGGATACTCACCTACTTGCCAAGGCATAGCATAATCTACCCCTACCACAAGTGCAGTTCGTAAGGGGTCTTGGTCATATCCCAATTTTTGAGCAACAGATTTACGCGATGGCAAAGCAAAGCCTGTTCTTGTCCACTTTGTCATACCTTCTTTACCCGTGAGATAAGAAATAAGTTCCCAGGCTTCGGCTTTGTGTTGGGTTTGCTTGTTCATCACGTAGGCAACAGTGAAGAACATTGTACCTTTCTTATTATTAATTGTAGGTAATTCTGCGGTTGCGAACTCTAAATTGGGAAAGGTTTGAGTTAGGTAGGGAATTGCCCAGTTCCCCTCAATAACCATTGCGACTTTACCCTGACCAAACATTTCACTGCCTGAATTTGTTCCAACATCAGATTTTTGAACTGAGGAGCGGTCTTTTTGATACTGGTCTACCGCTAGTTGTAATCCTCGCAATCCAGCATCACTGGCAAATGCTGCATAACCATTTTGGTCTATAAGTTGCCCACCAAAAGCTTTGATTTTGTAAGCCTGACGTGGTAACTCTGGAATTTCTCCAAAACCATATTGATCAATTCTGCCATCTCGATTACGGTCCACGGTCAACTTTTTTGAGTAGGCGCGTAGTTCCTGCCAAGTTTTTGGGGGAGTGCTTAACCCTACGGCAGCAAAAGCTTTTTTGTTGTAAAACAGAGCAAGTGTGGAATAGTCCTTGGGAAAACCGTAAATATGATGACTGTACTTGAAGCTATTGAGTAGTGTTTCCTCAAAGTCAGCTAAGTCAAATTCAGGAGTTATATAGGCATCAAGTGGTTCCAGAACATTCTGGCTCATAAAGAAAGGAGCCTCAAGAGCATCTAAATAGAAGACATCAGGAGCCGCTTCGCCAATTAAGCGGGTTTTTATGACATCCATGTATTGGTCGTTGATGACTTCATGCCTGACTTTAATACTAGGATGCTTTGCTTCAAATTCTTGTAGTAGTTCTTTCAAGAGTTTTTGCTCTGCTGGACTTGCTGTCCAACCACCAAGTTTGATAGTGACTGGGGTTGGTGCTAAGGAGGCGCTAGGCGGGGGTAAGTTTTGACAACCAATAACACAGAAAGCGATGCTCCCAAAGGGAGCCGCCCAAAGGGCTAACGCCATCAACAATCCCAAAAATTTCAACACATTGACTCTCATCACAGCTGAATCAAAAATTCTGTCACTTTACATATTGCCGTTTGTAGCTTAAGACTGATTTTTTCTTTATCTAAATTTTTGTTGAGAAATGCAAGTTAAAATAACGAAAAACTACAAAGAAAGTTTACAAAGAAAGGCAGAGGGCAGGAGGCAGAAGGCAGCTATGCTTTGTGTCTCCTGCCCTCTGAAAAACTCTGTGGATATTTCGCAAAAAGGTAGTTCAAAATTAGAAATATGTCGTATGATTCATCCATTACCAGTTTTAAATACACTGACTGATGCTTGTAATTGTTGCGCTACTTCTACAGTTTGTTGTAGAGACGTAGATACAATGCTCGACTTTTGAGCAGTGCGTTCTGAAGCTTTGGCAACTTCCTTCATCAAAAGAGCGACAGATTGAGAAGTTTGAGCTTGAGACACTGTTGTTAGAAAAATTGACTGCACTAACTCGTCAATTTGACGAGATACTTCTACAATGTTCTCCATGCTTTGCTTAACCTCTTTAACTAGCTGAGCGCTTTCCATTACCTGAGTCGTTCCCACCTCTATCGCTTGGACGACGGCGCTGGTTTGTGATTGGATATTTTGTACGATTTGTTCAATTTCTTGAGTTGCTTGGGCAGACTGCGTTGCCAATCGACCAACTTCTTGAGCCATATCAACAAAATCCTCACTTTCTTCATCTGTTTCAGAGGCTTCAATACTAGCGTTGATAGATAACAAGTTGGTTTGCAACGCCATAGAGTTAATCAAACTCACAACTTTGGAAATTTCTTGAGATGAAAAGCCAAAATGCTTGATCTTTTGAGCAGTTTCAGTCATTGTCTTTCGTAAATTTAAGATGCTAGTAACAGTAAGCTCCATTGCTTCACCTGCAGCCAAGGCAATATTGACAGATGTACGAGCAACTTCTGTTGCTTGATGGGCACTATCGGCTACGGCTTGAATTGAAAGGTTCATCTGCTCCACCTCTTTAAGGGTGCGAGTAATTTCAACAGCCTGTTGAAGTGCTTCATCCGCTAACTGACAGATAACACCAGAGTTTTCCCCCACAGACATATTGACTTGTTGGGCGGCTTGTTTCACTTGAATAACGATTTGCCGCAAACCTTCAATAATGGTATTGAAAAACTCAGCTACTATTCCAATCAGATCAGTTGTCATTTCAGAGCGAACAGTCAGGTCACCTTTTGCCACCTCTTCAACGTCACTCAGCAGTTCTACTACTTGTCTCTGGAGTGCTTCTTTACTGTGCCTTAATTCTTCTTCTACCCGCTTGCGCTCGGTGATATCAGTTTGTACCCAAATAAAGTTTATGACTTGCCCAAAAGCTTCTCGCACTGGTGACATACTTAATTCACACCAGTACGAAGTGCCATCCTTGCGGTAATTCTTGATAACGACCTGGCATTCGTACTGCAGCCGCACAGCGTCACGTATTAGCTCAACAGTGTCTGGGTTGGTGTCAGATCCAGTCAGAAATTCGTAGTTGCGCCCAAGCACCTCTTTTTGTGAATAGCCTGTGACTGTTTCAAAGGCAGGATTGCAAAAGATGATTGGATTATCAGACCCAAGAGCGTCAGTAATGATGATAGCATTGCTAGCTGCTGCAATAGCACGGTCACGAAGCTCAAGTTGGTGTAAGAGATTCGCTTGTTCTAGGGCGATTTCAACTTGAATTGCTAATTGTCTGAAGAAATCAATTTCTGGCTTCTGCCAAGTTCTTGGCTCAGAACACTGGTGAGCACACAATAAGCCCAGAAGCTGATTGTTATTGATAATAGGCGCAACTACACTTGCCTTGATTTGAAAGCCTTCTAAAATCTCGCGGTGACAATTTGTCAAACCAGCTTTGTAAATGTTATTGGTGGCTCGGACCCGACCATTTTTGTACATTGCAATGTAATCTTCCCGAAAAGGGTCATTGACCTTTCTCCCTAGCGTTGTCGTCCAACCGACTGCTACTGACTCTGCGATAATAGTACCACTCCAGTCAGGATTGAAGCGATAGATGACCACACGGTCTGTACTGAGTGCTTTACGAATTTCGTTAACGGCTGTTTTGAGCACATCGTCTAACTTCAGCGAACTCCGAATGCCCAAGGTAATCTCTGTAAATAACTGTGAACGCTGGGCTTCTGCTTCTTGCTGTTCTAATAACTTCGTTTGAACAGCCAAACGCTGCTCAAAAAGCAAAGTCCAAAGCGTGAAACCCAGGATCACGAAGGTGGCGATACCGATCGCAACAGCTAGCCAGGTGAGTGAGGCATTCATTACCCCTGATGCAGATACTGTTGTTGGTTTAGTCGGCGTGAAGCGAGCCGCCGCCATCCCTGTGTAGTGCATCCCTGAGATTGCTGCTCCCATGACTAGGGCACTTTTCATCTTGCGCCGCTTCCCGGTGGTAATAGTCTCCTTTCGCAGTTGGAACGCAATCCATAGCGCCACAATTGATGCACCGATCGCGATCGCCACTGAAAGCGCAAACAGCACCGGCTGATACTCGGTGGTTGCTGCCATCCGCATCGCGTACATTCCAATGTAGTGCATAGATGCAATGCCAATACCCATTAAGACACCACCAATCAGCAACTGCTTGATGCTCAATATTTTGCGACTGGCAAGAAAAAGTGCACCTCCTGAGGCGACAATGGCAGGCATCACCGAGAGTAGCACAGTTAACACGTCATAGCCTATCGGAATTGGCAGCTTGAAAGCCAGCATAGCGACAAAGTGCATCGACCAGATACCAACTCCCATAACAAACGCACCGCCAATCAACCAAGCGCGTTTAGCTTGTGCGACAGATGCTGTCACTCGCCCAGCCAAATCTAAGGCTGTGTATGAAGCTAGGACTGCAATTACAATTGAAAGCGCTATAAGGCGCAGGTCGTAAGTGCTACTCATCACTGTATTTATCTGGGGTATGAAATTTATCCCAAGTTGAACATTTCTATGTAGTTTTGACTACTTGGTAGATGCAAAAGAAATTCAATACGAAGTTGCACCTCAAAAGTGGAAGTAAAAGGTAAGTAAAAGGTTAAGAGGACGTTAACTCTTCCTCTGAACTTTTGCTTAGTCTACACTTAATATCTTTAACTGCAATTTAGTATCAATTGATAGTCAGGCATTGCTACTAAATTTTCTACTACCTAAAGGTATAGTCTGATTGATAGATGTGTTAATAATCATACTCTGATAGTGAGCTTTGCGATTGCGCGGAGCGCAGCGCCAAAGGCGATTGCCCAAGGGGCACCAGCAAAGCTGATCGCAGCTATGATGGCAAACAATTTCACCCTTCCACTAGTGTTGCTCATCCAATTTTAAGCAATAACAGTGAAGAAGGTGTCACTCGTCTATTCTCCCTAAGTAGGACTTTTGAGACATTTTTTCTAAACGAGAATCCCAGTATTTTGTCTCTTCCACCAAAAGAATGATTTTAGGTTAAGTTTGGATGTAACTAGGAATACAAGAGAATCATTCACAAAACAAACCCTAGTGGTTGGTAGCAGGAGTTGAGGAAATCTTGGAAAAAGCTGAGAATCATTGAACTTGAGCATCCATTAAAGTATCAGCAATCATATTACCAGTCTCTCTGAAAGCAGCCATAGACTCTACTTGATTTTTAGTATCTTCTTTGATAGTTTTGGTTATGCAAGTCAAACTCAGTAAGTTCTGTACTAAGTTATTATCTATTAATAAAGAAATAGCTGTAAAAGAACTTATTTACAGAACCGTGAGTGGCTACGTCTAGGTGTAGCTAAAAGTCTGTGTATGATTTCGGGTATCTACCATATATTCCGTAAAAATGAATTAGTATTCATGCCTACATTTGTTCAAGAGGCGTAGTACTTGCACTAACTGCCCTTAATTTGTGGTGCATGTTTCATAACATAAACGCACATATATGATGTTGATATCATTACAGTATCAGGCTGGGCAACTCAGTGAATTACTAGAGAATTTACAAAGTAAAAGTGTCAGTGGATCTATTTACATTAATGCCATTGTGAATTCTGAGCAAAAGTTCAGGTCACGTGTTATCTGTTTGAACAACGGTAAAATTGTTTACGGTGGCTCAAAAATACTTGGCAATCAAGAACTTGCAAGAAAGATTGGGATGAAGTTAAACCATGACTGGACTGAGATTGCTATTGAGTATGCAGCACAAAGGTTACAAGAACCATTATCTTTTCGAGAACTTTTAGATCAAATTGTTCGGATACGAGTGTTCACATGGGAGGAAATTGAAACTTGTGTCCATGCTCAAGTTGTGCAAGTGTTAGAGCAAACATTGCCCTATCCAGGAAAGTTACAGTTAGACTCCTCCAGAGTTCAGAATGACCTCAGTTATGGAAAAGACGGTCACGCTTTGGAATGGAATAAGCTGATTCAAGATGTTGCTCGTCGTCAGCAACAATGGAGTGCACTTGCTCCTGTGATTAAGTGCATGGACGCGATTCCCCGACTAACAACAGGTTGGCGACCAGTAAAAGACAGCAAGGCGCCGCAGCATTTACACAAGTGGGTGAATGGTGAGCGATCGCTCATTGAAATCGCCGAACAATTAGACCAAGATCCTTTAGATGTAGCACGAACCTATTATCAGTGGATAGCATCAGGCTGGATAACTTTTGGGCAAAATACACCTGTCACTCAAGCTGTTTCTCGTTCTCAAGAAGAACAACGTCCAGTTGTGCTGAGTGTTGATGACAGTACTGTAGTGCAAATTCTCATCAAGCGGGCTTTGGAAGAGCACTATCAGGTTCTCTTTTCAAGTAACGCTGTAGAAGCTTTAAAGTTAATGAATACCAATCCTATTGCACTGTTACTGTTGGATGTCACTATGCCAGATATTGACGGCTTAAAATTCTGCCGTACAGTACGCAGCATTCCAAAATTCAAGAAATTACCTATTATTATGGTCACAGCACGAGATAAATTTTCTGATAAACTTCGAGGTCAAATTGCTGGAACAACTCATTACTTAACCAAACCGTTTGAACCCAGGACTTTACTTGATATTGTGGGGAAATATATTGGCGAAAGAAGACAAGATTTCAAAAATACCTCTTACAAACACAGAGTATCGCTGAGTACTAAACAGTGATGATTTTTGTATCACCCTATTTTTGCAACAGAACCTCTTCACTAGCCTTACCCAATTTGTTGAGGGCTATGGTGATGGGCTTGCGCTCAATAAGTTGAGCTAGATCTGGTTCTTTAGCCTTTAGGACTCCTAGCGACTTCATCCTTGAAATTGTATATGTGAGCCGCTTCTCGTCAATCCCTTCGTTGACGGGGAAGACTTTGTTTTTCTCCAACAGCACATTATATGTCTTTTCGATGACACTAGCATCGAAGCCAGTCGTCTGAACTGCGATCGCGACTGTTTCGGTTTTGTTTTGGTACATAAATCTGTGCGCCTGGATCAGTGCGGTGAGATAGCGGACAGCGAGATCGGAGTTTTTAGCTAGCCAGTCCTTTCTTACCAAGTAATTGCCGTAGAAATATTCCGGCTCGACTTCATGCAGATTCACCAGTATATGAAATCTAGAATCGCGTTTCAATATGTCAAAAACTTGCTCTGTCTGGAGGATAGCAGATTCTATCTGTCCAGTTATCAGTGCTTGAATGTAGCTAGGTGGGGAAATTGGGATATAGTTTACGTCTTTGGGTGTCAAATTAGCACTTTGGAGTACCATGCGAGTCATTATCTCGCGAAATGCACCGATATCCTGGACACCAACATTTTTGCCGCGTAGATCTGCAATTGACTTAATTGCCTTAGGCGTGACCATCGAAACGGTTAATCGGTTAGCATAAGTACCAATAACCGAAATTTTACCACCTGCAGCAGCAGCGTTGACGACTGGTTCAGTGCTGGCGCCACCGATAGCGACATCGCCAGCAACGACCGCTTGAACAACTTTTACTGCCGAATCTAAGTTTTTGATGTTGACGTTTAAGCCTTGCTGCTTGAAGAATCCCATCTCAGCCGCGATCGCTACATCAACGTTTGCAAAGCTGGTTTTTCCAGTTGGCAAACCAATCGCGATCGCACTCGTTGTCTGCACGGTTTTTGACTGAGTCGTGTTTTGGGATGGGATATTCTGACACGCGATGATTAATGTTGCAGAAAGTATAGCGAGTATAATGAACGTAGCAATGACCCGTAATTGCCGTTGCATAAGAACCTGCTCCATAAAACTTATACAAATCGCTCTGAGCAAGGGGCACCCCTCCGCTTAATTCAAAATTCAATCCGGGACTGCGTCCCGCTGCGCTAACAAAATTCAAAATTCAAAATTCAAAATCCAATTCCCATTGCCCATTGCCCATTGCCCATTGCCCATTGCCCATTGCCCATTGCCCATTGCCCAATTCCCAATTCCCAATTCCCAATTCCTATTTATCGATGACGCCAAGGCGAAATGCGTGCTTCTGCCATTTCCAGTAGTTCAGTGCTGACGACACCAGCAGCCATCAGCACGACAATAGGTACAAAGACGCGTGCGGTCTGAAACGAATGGGCATTGGAGACAATGAGGTATCCTAGCCCTGAAACAGCAGTGTAAAACTCAGCAACGATAACAGCAACCAGTGCTCGACCTATTGCTAGACGAATTCCAGTCATAATGAAAGGAAGTGCTGATGGGAACACCAAGTCGATCCAGAGCCGATATTCTGTTGAGCAAAACGAGCGTGCAACCTCAACGAGCTGAGGATTAACCTCACGTACTCCACGCATCGTATTGATGAGGACAGGAAATATTGTGAATAGCAAGACGACCACAACCTTCGCGGATGTGCCAAACCCAAACCACAGGACGAGAATTGGTACCAGGGCGATAATTGGGGTAACGTACAGTGCAGTCATCGGGAACTCCAACAGCGCAGCTACTACTGTACTACGACCTGTCACCAAGCCAAGCGCAATGCCAATAAGTGTACCTAGCACAAACCCTGTGACGAGTACACTGACGCTTTGACTCAATGCCACTAGGAGTGTGCCATCAGCTATCATGTCTATGGCAGCTTGAGCGATCGCGGTTGGATAGGTAAAAAGAATTGGATTGGTAGTTCGTCCGTACCATTCCCAAAGTAGGAGAATTATGAGCAGCGAGACACCACGAAGCGACCATGTCATGGGGCGGCTTGTCAAACCATCAGCTGGCTGGGTTAGCTGATTCAACATTTTATTCTGACTCCTGTACGGGCGCTTCGGCTTTGCGCCCCTACTTCTTTGGTCATTTCTGATACCCATGTGAAAAATGATTGCGACTTCCTTGAGTGCTAAAAGCGATGACCAGTAACTCTTTGACCATCCAAAATCTAAAATATTGTTAGATATAACTTATAGTTGCTAATTTCATGGACAAGTATTCCACTTAATTAGTTTGTAAGTTTAACCTTACTGGGTGAACTACAACACCCTCTATCCCATTTGCGAAAGCATTTGGGATTGCTTTTCTTATTATGTTATAAGAACCATTAACATCAGCATTAATTAACATCCCAGACTGACTTTTGTACATTCCCCTTTGAATCCGCTTACCACTGAAGGTATGTTTGATTCCTCTCCTATAAGTTGGGATTGTATCTAAATCTAGGAAGCTAGCCTTACTCGTGTAAGATTCTTCAGTAAGAATAACTTTGATTCCTACAAGTTCCGCTTTATATTTTAGTTGGTGAATCAACCTATCATGAGGAATCTGTACGAAGTTTTGATTGTTTTTCTTGCCGATGTTTGATTCTTGTTTCCATGTATCATTCTTACCAATAACGTAATTGCTCACCGCAACAGAGGTTAGTTAATGAAAATGGTGTATATTGACATCTATGATAGAAACAGCCTCGCCGTTAACTAACCAACAAGGCCCCAGAAAGGTTTTCCTGCTGATGCTCAAAGATTAGCTAACCGAATCAAGCGACATTGGGATGAGTGGTTTACCTTTTTGAGTCATCCTCAAGTTAAACCTGATAATAATGATGCGGAACGGGCTTTGCGCCCCATCGTTGTACATCGAAAGGTTAGTGGTGGTGCAAGAAGTGATTGGGGTGCCAAGCTGGTTGCCCAAATGTTCAGTTTTTTGGAGACTGTTCGCTTACAAGGTGGTGACGCGTTAGCGAAGCTCCTCCGTTCGCGCAGCGTCCCGAAGGGAAGGAGGCTCGCTTCTTTATTTTAAATATTATCCATAGCTGGTCGCAGTCCTCCTGGCTTACAGTTCCAGTAACGCGAATCACGGGCTTGTAAATCATACTATTCTCAACAAGCCCTCCTTTTTGCTGTGAGCAGTTACTCATTAACTCCACTTCCAACTTCTTTAACTATTCTTTTAATTTGATAGCCCTTAGCTAAGCAATAAGTTTCTAATCTTTGAGCTTGTGTTTCTAAATTAGACTTATTCTCGCTGCTTGAAACTCTAGTGTAAATAACTACACCTTTGCTCACAGGTTTATCTACTTTAACTATTACCGTACCTGTAGGTAACTGCTCAGCATTAAGCTCACCTCTGGTCCACATTCTCCAGGCAGTTTTGTAACTTACACCTATTGATTTTGCATAGTCCGATAACTTCATATTGAAACTGAACTCTTACATTTACTCTCATCTAAGAGTCTATATGTGTCAATATATGTCTACAAATTAAGCGAAGTTTACCAATACTGTTTCACTTTTATTTTGATACAAATGGGAATTGGGAATTGGGCATTGGGCATTGGGCATTGGGAATCGGGAATTGGGAATTGGGAATTGGGAATTGGGTATGAGTCAAAAATGATTCTTCTCCCCTGCTCCCCTTGCCCATTGCCCATTGCCCCTTGCCCATTGCCCTTAGTCAGGTGCATGATTATTGTGTAATGCTTCCCATATCTGGCGGCGAACCTGAGGATATGCGGGATGAAAACGGAAATCCCCAGGAGTGCGCGGACGGGGTATCGGTACCTTGAAATCAAGGCACACTCGACCTGGTCTGTTGCTCAGTACCACAATTCGATCACCCAGTAAGATTGCTTCATCAAGGTCATGAGTTACCAAGACACCTGTCGTCCGATGGCGTTGTGAGTCTTCCCAAAGACTGATCAATTCACCTTGGAGCATTTCGCGCGTAATTGCATCAACTGCGCTAAACGGCTCATCAAGGAGAAGCATCTCTGGTTGCACAGCTAGAGCACGTGCAATGCCAACACGCTGTTGCATTCCGCCGGAGAGTTCATAGGGGTAGCATTGAGCATATTCAAACAAACCCATAACCTCAAGCAAGCGCGTAACAATACCCTCTTCATCGCGCCGACCTTGCACTGACAAACCGTACTCAATGTTTGCTCGCACAGTTTTCCAAGGAAAAAGACCAAAGTGTTGGAAAATCATCGCGATTCGAGGTGTGGGACGGGTAATTACGGCACCATCAAGGAGGATACGACCATGGCGCAATGGTATCAAGCCTGCCATTGCTCGCAGTAGGGTCGTTTTACCACAGCCTGATGGTCCAACAATGCACAGAAGGTCATGTTCCTGTAGCGCTAGCGAAATATCTTGCACCACAGGCCTTTTGCCAAAGGCGATCGCCACATGCTCAAGGAGTATCTTGGGAGTGGGTAAACTCATGTCTGCTTCTTTCTCCCAACTATTGTGGGGAGTATCAGGTTTGTGCTACCTGAAATTCGTGAGAGTAGAATAACGAAACTTTTTGACAGTCAGTTTAACAATGTAAGGATAAATCCTTGCTTTGTCAATCTATTAATTTCTAAATCTATTAGTTTTTATCTAAGAGGTTGTTTGAAAAGTTTTTAGAGGTCAAAAATTATGCTAAACGCCTCACCATGATACGGATCATGGCAATATAAATAAAAGTCTCCGATGTTTCAGGTAGTAATTCATAATCTCGAACCAA
>JAESFN010000109.1_pt1 | contig 153329 bp, 149 predicted proteins | sample 9269411 | NCBI WGS metagenome assembly JAESFN01 (sample SAMN14505399, study PRJNA617100) | algae metagenome | isolation source: Iphinoe sp. HA4291-MV1 and co-occurring heterotrophs from trail next to... | place: USA: Maunawili Falls, Hawaii | collected 2009-07-25
TCGAACAGAGCTTTCCCTTCCGGTGTCGCAACGATCCGGTTGCTGACGCGCAAGAACAGAGGATGCCCCAGCCTGCGCTCGAGTTGGGCGATGTACTTGCTGACGACGGGTTGAGCAATGCGCAGATGCCGAGCGGCGCGCGAGATTGAGCTCTCCTGCATCACCACTCTGAAGATCTCAATTTCGCGAATGTTCACCGACGCGATCCATATCCGTGAGGCTATCTCACGTACAACATAATGTATGAAGTGGGTATTGAGCCACGTGGTAGGTTGGCCAGTCGTCGTCCATGCCAAAGGGGTCTTTTCGGAAATGTCCGGCTATGCACGAATGGAATTGCCGTTTCCAAAGGACCACTACCGCGCCTGCCTCACCCACATTCAGGACGACATCAAGCGCAAGCGGCTGGCTGCCGTGGCGATCTTCGATCCGGAAAGCATCTACTGGCTGACCGGCTATCGCTCCATCGGCTACTTCACCTTCCAATGCCTGCTCGTCCTGCCGGAGGGCGGACCCGTACTGGTATCGCGGCGCGTCAACCGGCAGGTGGCGCTCGGCAACGCGACCATCACCGAATTCGTCGCCATCGAGGACACCGACGACGCGGTCGGCGTTCTCGCCGGCTACCTGACGAAACGGGTCGGGGCTGCCGCCACGATTGGCGCCGAGACGGGCGCCTGGTATCTCACGGTGCAGGCCTGGAAGGCGCTGTCGAAGGCGCTGCCCGGCTATACGATCGCCGACTGGGGCGGTGTCATCGAGGCCGCCCGCAACATCAAGACGGCGGACCAGCTCGACCGCATGCGCCACGCGGCGCGGGCAGCAGTGGCGGGCCTCGATGCGGCGGTCAAAGCCATTCGCGTCGGACGGAGCGAGAACGACCTTGCCGCCGCCATGCTGGCCGGCTCGACCGCGGCGGGCAGCGAGTACTTCCGCGTGCCGCTCGTCGTCACCGGCCAGGCGACAGGAGTGTGCTTCACGACCTGGCAACGCCGCGAGATCAAGCGGGGCGATGTCGTCTTCCTCGAGTGCCCGGGCTGCATCGATCGTTACCATGCCATCATCGCCCGCAACTGCACGGTGGGTCCGGCGACGCCCGCGCAAAAGCGCATCGCGACCATCGTGATCGATGCGCTCAACCGGGCCATCGAAGCGATTCGCCCGGGCGTCACGGCCGGTGCCGTCGATGCCGCCTGCCGCCGGGTTTTCGAGGATGCGGGCATGGGCGACTATTTCGACCACCGCACGGGTTATGCGATCGGGATCGGTTTTCCACCCAATTGGGCGGAGGGCCGTTTCCTGTCGCTCAGGCCGGATGACCCGACGGTGCTCGAGCCCGGCATGACGTTTCATCTGGTTCCGTCACTCTTCATGCCCGAGCACGGTTTTTGCATCAGCGAGAGCGTCGCGGTGACCGAGGCAGGCTGCGAGGTCCTGACCCAGTATCCGCGCCGGCTCCTCGAGATCGAAGTCTGAGTCATGGACGGCGCCTGGCGCTACCCGACGGCGACGATGGTTCTCTGCCTCCTCCTTTGGCAGGGAGTCGTGACGCTCTTCACGATCCCCACCTACCTGGTGCCGACCCCGGAGGAGGTGGCGGGGCGCATGTGGACCGACGCCGCGTTCCTGTCCTGGCATTCGGCGGTGACGCTGTTCACCACGGTCGGCGGCTTCGTCCTGAGCGTTCTGATCGGCATCCCGCTCGGGATGATGCTGGTGTGGTCGCGGGTTCTCGAGCGGTCGATCATGCCATTGCTCGTCGTTTCGCAGGCCTTTCCCAAGGTCGCGATCGCGCCGCTCATCGTCATCTGGTTCGGCCTCGGATATTTCCCCAAGATCCTGATCGCCTTTTCGGTCGCCTTCTTTCCCGTGGTCATCAGCACGATTGCGGGAATGAAATCGATCGAGACCGACATGATCGACCTCGCGCGCTCGATGCAGGGCACGGCGTGGCGAACCTTTGCCAAGATCCGGTTCCCCTTCGCGCTGCCGCAGATCTTCTCGGGCATCAAGATCGCGGTCGCTTTCTCGACGGTTGGAGCCGTCGTCGGCGAGTGGGTGGGTGCGCAAAGCGGTCTCGGCTACCTGCTGCTGTGGTCGAATGCCAATCTCGACACGCCGCTGCTGTTTTCCGTTCTGATGTGCCTGATGGTGATCGGCCTCGCCCTCTACTGGGCGGTCGAGGCGCTCGAAGGCGCGACGATCCCCTGGCACGTCAGCGTGCGTGAGGACCGGTTTGGAGTGACCCCTTAGGACCACCAGGAGAAGAGCCATGTTGAGACGAGCATCAAGCGTGCTGGCATTGGCCGGCGCGTTTGCGGCCGCCGCCGGCGGCGCGGCGATCGCCCAGACCAAGGTCAATCTGCGGCTGGATTGGACATTCTACGGCACCCATGCGCCGTTCTACCTCGGCGTGGAGAAGGGGCTCTACAAGGCCGAGGGCATCGAGCTCGTGATCGGCGAGGGCAACGGCTCGGGCAACACGGCCAAGCAGCTCGCCCAGGGCGGCGATCAGGTCGGATTTCTGGACTACGGAACGATGACCAAAGGCATCGCGAGCGGGATGCCGATCAAGGCCATCATGGGCGTGCATCAGCGCTCCCCGATGATCATCGTCAGCCAGGCGGAGCAGCCGATCAAGTCGCCGAAGGAGCTCGAGGGGAAGGTCATCGCCTTTGCGCCGGCCGAGTCCACGGCGCAAATGTATCCGGTGATGATGGCGTTGGCCGGTGCCGACGCGACCAAAGTCAGCGTGATCTCGCCGGCGGTCGGCGCCAAGTCGGCGCTGTTCCTGCAGAAGCGCGCGGATGCCATCACGGCGACGAGCTATTTCCATGTTCCCCAGCTCGAGGCCCAAGGCGCCAAGCTCTCCTATTTCTACTACGCGGACTTCGGTGTTTCCGCGCTCGAGGGTGGGCTCGCCGCCAACACGGATTGGCTGAAGGGCAACGCCGACACGGCGAAGAAGCTCGTGTCCGCCACTGCGAAGGCCTTTGCGATGGCGAAGGCCGATCCGGCCGCCGCCGTGGACGCGGCCATCAAACTGCGGCCCGAGCTGGCCAAGAGTCGCGACATTCACGTGCGCCAGCTCCAGCTTTCCATCGAGGCGTGGAGCACGCCCAACACCAAGGGGCTGTCCTTCGGCAAGATGTCGGAGAAGGATTGGCAGGCGATGGTCGATCAGCTCGTCGAGTCGAAGCAGATCAAGGAAGCGCTGGCGCTCGACAAGCTCTTCACCAACGAGCTGGTGGCTGAGTAGTCGGGGCATGAAAGCGGTTGCGACCGAAGACGTACGCGCAGCGGATCGCCGGCCCTCGGTGCCGGCGATCCGTCTCGCCGGCGTCTGCCAGAACTTCGCCGGCAAGGCCGGAACGGTTGAAGCGCTGAAGGACATCGACCTCACCATCGGGGAGGGCGAGTTCGTTTCCGTGGTCGGGCCTTCGGGGTGCGGCAAGAGCACCCTGATGCGGATCGTGGCGGGGCTCGTGCCGCCGACTCGCGGGCACGCGGATTTCCGCGGCGAGCGGATCAGCCGACCGCATCCGGGCGTCGGCATCGTGTTCCAGAAGGCGACGCTGCTGCCCTGGCGCGACGTCGTCGGCAACATCGCGATCCAGTTCGAGATGCGCGGCGAGGATGCGCAGACGCATCGGCGGCGGATCGACGACCTCATCGGGCTCGTGGGCCTGGCGGGCTTCGAGAAAGCTCTGCCGCATGAGCTGTCCGGCGGCATGCAGCAGCGGGTCGCGATTTGCCGCGCGCTGGTGCACGATCCGGCCGTCCTGCTCATGGACGAGCCCTTCGGTGCGCTCGATGCCATGACGCGCGAAAGCATGGGGCGGGAGCTGCAGCGGGTGTGGATGGACAGCCGCAAGACGGTGCTGTTCATCACGCACAGCATCTCGGAAGCGGTGTTCCTGTCCGATCGCGTCGTCGTTCTGACGCCGCGGCCGGGTCAAATCCTGGAGGACATCGCGATCTCTCTTCCGAGGCCCCGCACCTATGCGATGGTTTCGGATCCGGAGTTCGTGCGGGCGCTGGCCAAGCTTCGCAAGGCGCTCGACGCCGAGACGGGATACTGAGCAAGAGGTGAATTGGGAATGGTATTGGACGCAGCGCGATCGAAGCCGGTGCCGTTCGATGAGGGTCCGTATCCGCGTGCGCGGCTGGGGTTCCTCTGCGTTGCCAATGCCGGGCTGACGGAAGGCGACATGTTTGCCATGCGCCCGCCCGGCGTCGGGCTGTCCTTCACGCGTGTGGCCATGCAGACGGTCTGTACCGTCGCGAGCCTTGCTGCCATGGAGCACGATCTCGATGCGGCATTGTCCCCCTTCATGCCCGGCCGCGACGATGTCGACGTTATTACCTACAACTGCACATCGGGCAGCTTCGTCATCGGCGAGGATGTGATCCGAGCCCGGATCGAGGCGGCCCGGCCCGGCGTGAAGGGCACCACGCTCTTGACGGGTGTCGTCGCCGCCTTGCGAGCGCTCGACGTCCGGCGCCTCGTGGTCGCGACCGCCTACACGCCCGATATCGACGCGCTCGAAAAAGCCTACCTGGAGAGCCGGGGCTTCGAGGTGCTGGCGATCCAGGGTATGAACCTGCTGACCGACGTCGAGATGAACCGGGTGCCGCCCAAGTTCATCGCGGAATTCGCCGCGTCGTTGGACCGGCCCGACGCGGATGCGATCTTCATCAGTTGCGGTGCGCTGCGCTCGCTCGAAGCGATACCGGAGATCGAGCGGCGGCTGGGCAAGCCGGTGATTGGCAGCAATCAAGCGAGCTTCTGGCACGCGCTGCGACTTGCCGGCATCGAGGATCGCGTTCAAGGCTTCGGCCGGCTGCTCGAGACGCGGTGACGGCGCGACGTGGCTCGCGGGCTGCGCCTATTGCGACCGCAGACGGGCAGCGAAACCGACGCGCGGCTGTGAGCCATCCGTGACCTGGAGAGCCAAGCGATGGCAGCTCCAGCGGGAGGGCGGCACCAGATCAATGCTTTGATTAATAGTGAAAAAGCGGTGGTTGCGGGGATAGGATTTGAACCTATGACCTTCAGGTTATGAGCCTGACGAGCTACCGGGCTGCTCCACCCCGCGTCACCGTAGTCCTGCGCGTCGTGCGCCCTACATTCAGAGCGCGCTGCCGCGCCGTCCATCCGCGACCGTCTCGGGTCTGCCGGACGTCAAAGGCCGCTCGGGAAGAGCGGCCTTCATGGGGTGGTCTATAGACACAAATCGGGATCATGGGAAGCCCGCTGTCATCATTTTTTCACGTCGGCGGTGCGGCAAGAAAGGCGCCCCTTACGGGCCCATCACGGGGGCGTGACGCTCGCGCAGGCGGCCGGCGCCCATCGCCATGTGACAGCCCTCCGAGCGGAGGGCTACAAGGGATACGCCGTGTCGCATCGGATCAGGCCTGGAGCGCTCCCATGTCTCCTCGCGTGCCCCGCCAACGCTTCGAATGGAGTGGACCATGCCCCTCAAAGGTAAGACTGCCATCGTCACCGGATCGACCTCCGGTATCGGCCTGGCGATCGCCAAGTCGTTCGCCGCGGAGGGGGTCAATCTCATCCTCAACGGTCTGGGGACCGAAAAGGACAACGAGGCGGCCATCCGCGAAGTGGCGAGCCATGGCACGCGGGTAGTCTTCGACGGCGCCAACATGCTGCGCCACAATCAAATCACGGAGATGGTGGCGAAGGCCGAACGGGACTTCGGGCAGATCGATATCCTGGTCAACAACGCCGGCATTCAGCACGTCGCGCCGGTCGAGGAGTTCCCGATCGAGAAGTGGGATGCGATCCTGGCGATCAATCTGTCGGCGGCCTTTCACGCGGTGCGCGCCGCGGTGCCCGGCATGAAGCGGCGCAAGTGGGGGCGGATCATCAACATCTGCTCCGCGCATTCTCTGCGCGCCTCGCCGTTCAAGACCGCCTACGTCGCGGCCAAGCATGGGCTCGCCGGCTTCACCAAGGCGGTGGCGTTGGAGCTTGCCGAGCAGGGCGTTACTTCGAACGCGATTTCGCCGGGGTTCGTGTGGACGCCGCTGGTCGAGAAGCAGATCCCGGACCTGGCCAAGTCGCAGAACATCTCGCTCGAGGAGGCCCGCAAGCAGGTGCTGTCGCGGCAGCCGACGCACGAGTTCGTCACCGTCGAGCAGATCGCCGCGCTCGCGACGTTCCTCGCGGGGGATGCGGCGGCATCGATCACCGGGGCGAACTATTCGATCGATGGCGGTTGGACGGCCGAGTAGTCCTGGGATACGCATCGCCTGCGGCCCGGGGTCAGCCTGCCGTTCCGGTGGCGATCCGGGCGGCGGGGGCCGCCTGCTCGGTGCTCGAGGCGGAAAACGTGACGATGATCATGGCAACCGCCGCGATCGTCAGTATGACGGCGACGATCACCTCGCGTGATCTGTATTTCCAACGGTACGACGGCATTGAGGTTGTGGCCCGACTGACCCTTTCGAGGGTTCTGTCATGCGTGACGCATCGGGGGCGAGGCCAGGGCGCGGCATGCCGCGCGACAGAACAACACACGAGAACGGCGAGGAGGGCCGGTCTCGGCGGCCATCTACAGGCCGCGCATCGTGCATCCCAGCAGCAGCACCACATAGGCGGCGAGCATCACCTCATAGGCGTGGCCGTGGACGGCGGGAATGGCGATGCCGAGCCGGGAGGCGAGGCTGACGATCGCCAGCGCGAGCGCCACGAAGAAAGCCAGCAGGCCTGGTGCCTTGATGCCCATCGAGATGTCGCCCCGTCGGTTGCCGGCCCAGCCCGGCCGGGTGTGATGATCAGCGACTGCCGTCAAACCAGAAGCCGGTGCCAAATACAACCACTTCGACGGCCCCGTTGGTTATGACGGGGTGGGAGACGCGAATGGCGAGGACGCCGTCATAGCCCTTTTCCCGCGCGCGCTCCGTCAATTGGTCGAGCGCCCGGGTGATGGTTTGGTCGAGCAGGGCCTCGTAGCGCGACATCCGTCCACCGATCGTATTGACGATCGCCTCGCGCATATCGCGGATGATGTTGGCACCGCTGACCGCGCAAGCGAACAGCGCCTCGCCGTGGCGGATCGGCCCGTCGCTGATCGTGTCGGTGGTCACCAGGCGCATGGCGTCTCTCACGTTCGCGGTGGTCATGCGCGCCGCCGGCGGCCGAAGAGCAGGTTGCGCATCATCACCAGCAGGAGAAAGGAGAGCAGCGCTCCTGCAATGATGACCGCCGGATGACGCTCCCAAAGGAGGATGGGGCTGACCTTGCCCTGGTAGGCGAGGTCGAAGTCATTGGTCAACGCGCTAAGATCGATGCCGGGACCCGAGCGCAGCATCATGGCCACGGCCGCATCCTGGTCGGCGCTGGCGAGCACGGCATCGCGCACCCGGGCGGACGCCAGGGTTTGCATCTTGGCGGGCGTGTGTGCCACCGCGCGCAGTACGCGCTGGCTGGCGCTCTTGGTTAGGCCGGTGAGATAGCGGGCCAGTGTCTCGAGCTCGCTTTCGGTGAGACCACGGGCGAGGGCCTTGAGATCGGCGTCGCCCAGCTCGAACAGCACGTCGCGGGCGGACCGCTCCACGCCGCCCAAGCGCGTGATCGCGAGCTTGTCGTCGAGTGCAAAGATGCGGCCGAGCGAGGTTTTCGTGAAGTTGGCGGGCGCCGCGCGGCGGTGAATCTCGTGGGCGACGACCTTTGGCAGGGCATCGCCCGCGACTCCCTGCCAGGCGAGCGCCGTTTCGACGGAGCGGGTTTCGCGTGCGATCTCCATGCCGACGTCGGGCAGCCCGTCCACCGCCTGATGCAGCGTGCCGTTGGCCAGCCGCTTGAGAACGCCGGGCTCGCCTTCGGAGGCAAGCAGCAGGGCCACCACCTCGTCGAGGCGCGCGAGCGACTCCGGCTTTGCCGTGTTCAGATAGGCCCGGAACGCATCGTCGCGATCGGCGATTTCGAGGACCTTGGCATGCGCGTTTCGGAACTCCTGCCAGATCTCGATCAGCCGCTCGGACGTCTTGGCCGCGATTTCCTTGGTGTGCTCGCCGATCTGCTCGGACATCGCGCGGACCAGCTCCTGGCGCACGAGCTCCTTGGTCGCCGGCGACTTCATCTCGTCCGAGATGATCGGCAGCACGCCGTGGCGCAGATCCCAGATGTCCTTGGCGATCAGCACCACCCCGACGCCGCCGGCGACGACCGAGACGAGGCGGCCCAGTACGGCGCCGACGAGGCGCTGGCCGGCACGCGCCGCCATGTTCGATAACTGGCGCCGTATCATGAGGACCGCCGAGCCCGCGATGCCGCCGGTGCTCTCCATCAGGACCGAACCCGCCGAGACCTGCGCGGTGCCTTTGGCGGGATCGACGCTGAACTCCTTGCCGGCGTCGCGAGTGACGACGCGGGCGACGGTGGCGCCGTAGCGCGGTCCGATGAAGGCCTGCAGGCACTGCAGCGAGGGGCCTGCGGCATCGATGGTTGCGAGCTCAATCGACTGGCCGACCTGCTTGCCGACGCCGATGGCGAGCCCCTCGATCGCCGTCTTGATCGCATCGGACCGGTAGACCCGCTCGGCGACCGCGGTGGCGAGCTCCTGCGCTTTCTCCTTGGACGCCAAGGAGCGCAAAAGCTGGCCCCAGCTCGTCTCGTCGCGAATTTCGGCGACGGCGAGATCGACGCGCTTGTCGATCAGCTCGTCGAGGCCGCCGCGGCGCCATTCGGTAGCGACGGCCGCTTCATAGTTGACGTTGGCAAGCCCTGACTGCAGCGCCTTGAGAGTGATCGCCTCGATGGCGGTGCGGAAGGCGGCTTCATCGCGGGTCTGGCAGGCCTCGTAGTCGGCCCGCGTCATGCCACCGGTGCCGCCCGTGGCTGCGACGACGCCCGGACCCGTCAGCACCAAGGCTATCGCCGATCCGGCCGCAACCGCCGCTCGCAATCCTCGGAAAGCCACCTTCACCCCGCTCGGCGCCGGCTGGGCCTGACCGTCAGCCGTCAGGCACCCATCAATATATTAACTGTGTCTGGGCAGAAACAGTGGCGGTGTTGCGGCAACGCGACGCCACGCCCATCAAAACACGGCGGCCGATTGACCGATTTCCCGAAACCATTGTTGCTCAGTCTGGCACGGGCGAGGGGAGGGGGCGATGGGTTCGGTCTTCTGGGGCGTGCTCGGCTATGTCGCCGTGCAGTTCGCGATCGGGGTGTGGGTGTCGCGCCGGGTCAAGACGACCGCCGACTTCGTCATCGCGGGGCGAACACTCGGTCTCGGGCTGGTCTCGTTCTCGATCTATGCGAGCTTCTTCGGCGCCGAGGCGATCGTCGGGTCAGCGGGTAGTACCTACGAGGCGGGACTCGCCGGCAGCCGGGTCGATCCTTTCGGGTATGCCATCGCGATGCTGGCCGTCGGCCTGATCTTCGCCGTGCCGTTGTGGAAACGGGGGCTCATCACCTTCGCGGACTTCTTTCGCCAGCGCTATTCGCGCGGGGTGGAGACGCTTGTCGTCGTCATTCTGCTGCCGGGATCGATTTTCTGGGGCGCGGCACAAATTCTGGCGTTCGGGCAGATCATGAGCTCCGCGTCCGGTCTCAATGTCCCGTTGGCCATCGGCATTGCGGCAGTGATGGTGGTGGCCTACAGCGCGCTCGGCGGGCTGCTCGCCGACGCGTGGACGGATCTTGTCCAAGGGCTCGCGATTGTCGCTGGGCTAATGGTTCTGCTGGTGGTCGTGGTGGGGGAGCTGGGCGGCGTTGGTGCCGCGGTCGGGAAGATCGAGCCCGAGCGCTTGCAAATTCTCGATCCGGGTACCGGCGGGTGGCTCGGCCTCGTCGAGAGCCTGGCCATCCCGATCTGCGGCACCGTCGTCGCGGTGGAGATGATCTCACGCATCCTGGGCGCGCGGTCGGCGACCGTGGCGATGCAGGGCGCGGTGGTCGGCGCATTGCTCTATCTCGCGGTTGGGCTCATTCCGGTTTTTCTCGGACTGGTCGGCCCGCAGCTCCTGCCCGATCTCGAGTCGGCCGAGACCATCGTGCCGGCGCTGGCCGAGAAGCACCTGGGCCCGCTGCTTTACGTGATGTTTGCCGGCGCGATCGTGTCGGCCATCCTGTCGACCGTCGATACGGTGCTGCTCGCAAGCTCCGCGCAGGTCGCCCACAACATCCTGGCCAAGGGGTTCCCCGACCTCGGCGAGCGCGGTCAACTGCTGCTCACGCGGGCGACGCTGATCGGGCTTGCGGCCGTCGCCTTCGGCATCGCGCTGGTGTCCGACCGGGTCAAGGACCTGGTTGAGACGGCGTCGGCCGCCGGCAGCTCTGGTGTGTTCGTGGTGGCCGTGTTCGGCCTCTTTACCTCCGTCGGCGGGCCGCTCGCCGCGATCGTGGCGATGGTGACCGGCGCCGGCTCGTGGCTGCTGCTCGGACCAGCCTTCGATCTGGCGACGCCCTATCTGGTGTCGCTCGGCCTCGCGTTTGCGGCCTATCTCGTGACGGCGGGTTTCGAGCGCTCCATGGGCTCGAACGAGTGGCTCACACGGCGTCGCAGCGCTTGAGGTTGGCCGGAGCCCGCGTCCACGTGTAGGACTCGCTCAGGAACTTGGTGCCGAGATAGCCGGTGACGGTCAGGCGGTCGGCGGAGCGAAGCTTGAGCTCGACATCATAGGATTTGCCGACCTTGGGATCGTAGATCCAGCCCGCATCCCAGTTGCCGCTGGTCTGGAGCTTGAGATCGCCGATGATTTGCAGCCCGCAGATGGGGCGATTGCGGCGAGCCGCCTGGGGGTTGAGATCGTCGATATGGGGCCGGCCGGTCTTGCTATCGACGGGGTTCTTGAGCCACACGATGCGGCCGCACAGATGCTCGCCGCAGGGGAGGATTTCGACCGCGCCCTCGCCGGTATCGTCGTACCAGATGCCGACGAATGTGGGGGCTGCGGGGGCGGGGGCCGGCGCGGGGCCCTTCTGCGCCGCCACAGGCGCCAGGCCGGCAGCGGCAGATAGCCACGCGGTGGTGGCCACAGCCCGTGCGAGCGAGCGGCTCACGGCGGTCGCTCGTCCTGTCGAGGGGCTTACGGCTCGCGCAGAATGCATAGGATTCTCCGAGTTCTGCATCAGATTGACATGACCCGACCGAAGAACTGCCGTGATGGCATAGAAGGTCCCGGCCGGCACAATTACGCCCGCACGGTTGCCGTAGGTAGCGGCCATATATGGGCGAAAAGCGACGGTTGGTCACGGTTCATACTTAACCGGTCTGACCTAGGAGTGTGGCGATGTGTGGCGGGCCATCCTATATAGTTTCGGTTACGGTGCCGCACGATGGCCACAAGGGACCTCCAAAGACACCGCTCCTGGGGGCGGCGCCTAGGCTTGCGCTCGTCGTGCTATCGTTTTTCCAGTTTATGTGAAGTGTGATCGGCAAACCCGATGATCCTGACATTGGCTACTCGTAACCTGTTTCACGACAGGATCCGGCTTGTCGTCACGCTGGTCGGTATTTTGTTCTCCATCGTGCTGGTGGCGGTGCAACTTGGATTGTACCTCGGGGCCCGCCAAATGATCATCGGAATGATCGATAATTCACGCGCCGAGCTGTGGATTACTGCCTACGGCGCCAAGAGCTTCGAGGAAGGCGGCATCCAGCTCACGCCGAGCGAGCGGCATACGGCGCTGGCCACGCCGGGCGTCAAGGCCGCCATTCCGCTGCTCGTCGCGTTCGCGGAGTGGCGCAAGCCCGAAGGCGGCAGCACGACCTCGGTGGTGGTGGGAACCAACCCGGAGGACGGCGGTCTGAAACCGTGGGGCGTCGTCGAAGGCCGGGCCGACTCGATTACCGCTCCGGACGCCATCATCGTCGATCGCAGCTATCTCAACGATCTCGGCGTGCACGGTATCGGCGATACCGCGCAGATCGAGTCGGGACGGGTGCGGGTGCGTGCGCTGACCGAAGGCATCCGCTCGTTCACGATGGCGCCGTATGTCTTCACCACGCTCAACCGCGCGCGCTCGCTGCTCAATGCGCCGCCCGACAACTCTACGTTCCTGCTCGTCCAGCTCGAGCCGGGGGCCAATGTCGAGAGCGTGCGCGCCGCGCTGGTGAGCCGGTTGCCAGGCAAGGAAGTCCTGACCAAGGACGAGTTTCGTGACCGCAGCCTCGATCAATGGCTGTTCTCGACCGGAGCGGGCGTCGCTCTGATCGGCGGCGCCATCCTCGGCCTGCTGGTCGGCACGGTCATCGTCGCGCAGACGCTCTATTCGAGCACCAAGGATCATCTCAATGAGTTCGCGACGCTGCGGGCGCTCGGCTCGTCGTCGGGCTATATCCACCGAGTCATTCTGGCGCAGGCCGGCTTGAGCGCGGTGATCGGATACGGGCTCGGCATGGCGATCGCCCTCGTAATCGTGTCGTTGAGCAAGCATACGGCGCTGCCTATTCTGATGACGCCGGCGCTGGCCGGCGCGCTCTTTCTCCTCACGGTCTTCATGTGCGCGATTTCGGCTGTGTCCGCGATCATGAAGGTCACCAAGATCGATCCGGCGATGGTGTTCAGCAGATGAGTGGTCCCGCCGTTCTCGAAGCCCGGAATATCGTCAAGGAGCTCGGCCAGGGCGCCGGGCGCGTGCGCGCGCTCAAGGGCGTCAGCCTGTCGCTGATGCCCGGTGAGCTGACGCTGCTGATGGGTCCATCGGGCAGCGGCAAGACAACGCTGCTGTCGATCCTCGGCTGCATCCTGTCGCCGACGTCGGGAACGGTCGAGATCGCGGGCGAGAGCGCCGAGGGTCTCGATGCCGAGCAGCTTGCGGCGCTGCGCCGGCGCCATGTCGGGTTCGTGTTCCAGTCCTACAATCTGTTTCCGACGTTGACGGCACTTGAAAACGTTCGCCTCGCGCTCGACGTGCGCGGCGACCGCATGGCCGAGACCGTGGTCAAGGCGGAGGCCGCGCTGCGCGAAGTGGGGCTCGGCCACAAGCTCAAGAGCTATCCGCGCAATCTCTCGGGCGGAGAGCAGCAGCGCGTCGCGGTGGCGCGGGCGCTGGCGGGCGCGCCGGCGGTGCTGCTGGCCGACGAGCCGACGGCGGCCCTCGACAGTGAGAACGGTCACGCCGTCATGGGTCTGCTCGCCGAGATCGCCAAAGACAAACGGCGCGCGGTGCTGGCCGTGACGCACGATCCGAGAACACATGCCTACGCCGATCGGGTCCTGCGCATCGAGGACGGCCGCATCGTGGGCGAGGATCGCCGGGTGATTGCGCACGAGAACGTCAAGAATTTGGATGTGACAAGGAAGCGTAAGTCCCATGCCTAGAATTGATTCGACAGTCACGACGCTGGTCGTCGCCGCCGTGTTGGCCGGCGCGGTCGGGCTCGGTGTGCACGAATGGACCTCGGCACGGACGCGGGCCGCCGCCGTCGAGGATGCGGCCGCCACCGCGGGCGCAGCGAAGGCAGCCGTCGCGCCGCCCACGGCACAACAGGAGCAGGCCAAGGCCAACTGGATCGCTTCGGCGCCCGGGCGTGTCGAGCCGCGCGGCGGCGAGGTCAGGGTCAGTGCGCAGGCGGGCGGGCGCGTGGTCAATGTCGTGGTGTCGCTCAACGACGAGGTGAAGGCGGGCGATCTCATGTTCGTGCTCGACGACGAGGATGCGGTTGCCCGCGTCACGGCGGCCGAGGCCGAGGTTGCCGTGCGCCAGCGCGAGCGCGACGGCGAAGATGCCGGCAACAAGCTCGCCACCGAACGGCGGGGTGCGGAGGACAAAGTGGCGGTCGCGGAGCGCGGGGTGTCTGCGGCACGTGCGGCGCTTGATCGCGCAATCATTGCGCGGCGTGGCGGCACGGGCAACGACGCGGATGTCGACAAGGCGCGGACCGGTGTGCGCGAGGCCAAGGCGAAGCTTGAAGCGGCGCGCGCGAACTATCGGACCGTGGCGGCGACCGCCGGCATGCCGTTGCCGCTTCGCGGGGAGTCCTCGCTGACCACGGCGCGGGCCGACCTGACGCTGGCCGAGACGGCACTCGAGCGGACCCGCGTGCGCGCGCCGATCGACGGAACGGTGCTTCAGCTTCCGGTCAAGGTTGGCGAAACCGTTGTACCTTCGCCCGAGGCCCCGCAGGTGGTCCTCGGCGACCTCTCGGGCCTGCGGGTGCGGGCCGAGATCGAAGAGCGCGATATCCGCAAGGTCCGCGCCGGCCAGCAGGTGGTGGTGCGGTCGGACGCTTTTCCGGGTCAGGAATTTCAAGGCAAGATCACGACTCTGTCACGGTCGCTCGGCGGACCACGCCTAGCCAATCGGGGGCCTCGCCGGCCGACCGACGTCGATGTGCTCGAGGGCCTGATCGACATCGATGGCCGTCCGCCGCTGCTGCCGGGGATGCGGGTGGATATCTTCATCAAGCCCGACGCCACGGTGCAGTCGGGGGCCAACGCCGCGACGAACTAGATCCTCTCAAGTGATGTGATGTGCGACGCCCGCGGTTTTCGCCGCGGGCGTCGTCATGTTTGGTCCTGTCAGCGGGCCGCCGCGGCCGAAGCGTCGATGTGGGCGGCGAGCGTGCGGTCGATGCCGAGGCGCCCGGCCAGCGCGGCAAGAAAAGCGTTCTCCTCCGCCGTGTCCGGCTCGATGGCCACGCGCGCAGCAGTGTAGAGCTGGATCGCCTCGGCGGGGCTGCTGACCGCAGCGGCCAGATCGTCGACCGTTGCCGGATTGTTGAGCTCGCCGGCGAGGAACTCCTCGGCTTCCGCGTCGAGGCCGGCGCCTTTGAGGCTGTCGACGATACGCGCCTGCTCCTTGGCGTCCAAGCGCCCGTCCGAGGCAGCGGCCGCGATCATGGCACGGATGTATCCGACGGCGGCGTCGTGGGTCGCGGCCTGCGCCTCAAAGCCCGAGCCCGCCGGCGCGGCCTCGGCCGCCTGAGCGCCACGGCCGGCGATCAGCGGCCGCCCCTGCTGGTAGTTCTGGTAGGCCTTGTAGGCGAGGCCGCCGATCAGGGCGAGCGCGCCGAGCTGGACGGCGCTTCCAGCGATCGAGCGGCCCGTGCTGGTTCCCAGCACCAGGGCACCGAGCGTGCCGAGGCCGGCGCCCGTCGCCAACTGATTGTTGGCGATCAGCTCCTTGAGCTTGGCGAGAAGCTCGTCGGGCGATTGGCCAGTGGCCTGCCCGATGGCATCGCGGGCGCGGCCACTGGCGCCGGTGGCCTCATCAATGCGTTGGGCGCCCTCGCGGACGCCTTGCGTGGCTTGGCCGAAGATATTGCCCAGGATGTCGGCGAGGCCGCCGGCACCCTGTGTCCCTTGCTGCTGCATCTTGGCAAGGATATCGGCCAGGCCGCCGCCGGCGCCGCCACCGTCCGGGCCGCCGGTTGCGGTGGCGTTGCTCTTGGGGAAAAGACCGCCGAGGATGTCCTGGAGACTGCCACCCGGCGCCGCGCCGGGCTGGGCCGAGGGGGCCATGTTCGGTTGCGGCGCGCCGGCGCCCGCGCCACCGCGCAGGAGCTGGCCCAACAGGTCGGCAAGATCGCCCCCGCCTGGGGTGGCCTGTCCGCTTCCCGGCCGTGCGGTCGCGGGCTGGGGCGCGGCCCCGCGCATCATGGTTTCCAGCAGATCCTTGGCGTTGAACATGGGCTCGCTCCTGACACGACACAACACGACGTGGCCGGAACGTAGGGTGGCAAACCCCAGGTTGCAACGAGGGTTAGCCCTGATTTATTCGGCGGCCAGAGGATGGCGGCGCGGGCGCTGCTGGTGGGAGACCGGCACCGTCTCGGGTTGAACGGTCGGCTCCGCAGGCTCGTCCGTCGGGCCGACGAAACGGCTGAAGAAGGCCCACAGCCAGCGCGCGATATCGTCCATCAGCACGAAGACCGCCGGCACGAAGACGAGCGAGAGCAGCGTCGAGGAGATCAGCCCGCCGATGACCGCGACGGCCATTGGGGCGCGGAACTCGCCGCCCGAGTCCAGCGCCAGGGCGGACGGAAGCATGCCGCCCACCATGGCGATGGTGGTCATGATGATCGGGCGGGCGCGCTTGCGGCCGGCGTCCACGATGGCCTCGCGGCGAGGGACGCCGCGTGCGATCTCCTCCACCGCGAAGTCGACGAGCATGATCGCGTTCTTGGTGACGATGCCCATCAGCATCAGGATGCCGATGACCACCGGCAGGCTGATCGGCTTCTGGGTCAGGATCAGCGCAATGATGGCGCCGCCGATCGAGAGCGGCAGCGAGAAGAGAATGGTGATCGGCTGCAGGAAGCTCGCGAAGAGGAGCACGAGCACCGAGTAGACCATCATGATGCCGGCGCCCATCGCCTTGGCGAAGCCGGCGAATACCTCGTCCATGATCTCGGCGTCGCCAAATTGCTTGAGCGCGACGCCGGCCGGCAGCGACTGGGACGCGGGAAGCGCGCGCACCGCTTCAACCGCCTCGCCGAGCGGCGTGTTGCCGACGAGATCGGCGCCGAGGGCGACGCGGCGCTCGCGGTCGAAGCGGTCGATCGAGGTTGGCCCTTGGCCGAACTGGAACGTGGCGACCGATGACAGCGGCACGGAGGCGCCGCTCGTCGTCGGCAGACGCAGCGCCTCGAGCACCTGCGGGTCGGCGCGCGCGCTCTCCTCGAGCTGGACACGAATGGGAATCAGGCGATCGCCGGCGTCGAATTTGGCGAGCGCGGCGCCAACGTCGCCGATGGTGGCGATGCGCACCGCTTCGGCGATGGCCTCGGTCGAGGCGCCGAGGCGCGAGGCCAGCTCGGTGTTGGGGACGACGCGCAGCTCGGGCCGGTCGAGCTCGGCGGTCGAAACGGGCAAGGCGAGCATCGGCAGCCGCTTCATCTGGCTGTTGATGTCGGCGGCCGCCTTGTTGACGGCCGCGCCATCGCGGCCGGTGACCACCATCTGGAACTGGCGCTGGCCGTTCTCCTGCAAGAACCAGTAGCGAATGTCGGGAATGCGCTCGATGTCCTTGGCGATCTCGCGATTGAGCGCCTCCTGGCTCAAGGACCGCTCATCGCGCGGCACATACAGCAGGACGAGGGTCGCCTTGCGCACCTCGGCGCCCGATCCCAGGACCTGGCCGCCGGTGACGAACACGCTTTTGACTTCGGGGCGGCGGGCGATGCGTTGCGTGAGCGCGTCGGTCAGCTTGCGCGTATCCTCGAGCCGGGACCCCGGCGGCAGCTCGGCGGCCAAAAGAACGCGACCGTTGTCCTCGTGCGGCAGGAAGCCCGCGGGGAGAAGCTGCATGCTAGCGATCGACGCAGCGAAGAAGACGAGGCCCAGCGCCACCGTCTTGATCCTGTGATGCACCGACCAGGCGACGAGGCGGGTGTAGAGGCGCAGCAGGCGGCCTTCGCGCTCCTCGTGGGCGCCCTCGCCGCGCAGGAAATAGGCGGCCATCAGGGGGGTGATCAGGCGCGCGACGAGCAGCGAGAAGACAACAGCCGCGGCGACGGTGAGGCCGAATTGCTTAAAATACTGGCCGGCGATGCCGCCCATGAAGCTCACTGGCGTGAACACCGCGACAATGGTCAAGGTGATGGCGATCACCGCCAATCCGATTTCATCGGCCGCCTCGAGGGCGGCGCGATAGGGCGATTTGCCCATGCGGATATGGCGGACGATGTTCTCGATCTCGACGATGGCGTCGTCCACCAGGATGCCGGTTACGATCGTGATGGCGAGCAGACTGACGAGGTTGAGCGAGAAGCCCAGCACGTCCATCGCCCAGAATGTGGGGATGATCGACAGCGGCAAAGCGACGGCGGCGATCAGGGTGGCGCGCCAGTCGCGCAAAAATATCAGGATGACGATGATGGCGAGGACGGCACCCTCGATCAACGTCTTCATGGTCGACTCGTAGACGCCGACCGTATAGACGACGGCGCTGTCGATCAGGCTCAGCTCGACATTGGGATGGGCCTTGGACAGGTCGGCGATCTTGTCGGCGACGGCGCGCGCAACCACCACTTCGCTGGCGCCCTTGCTGCGCGAGATCGAGAAGGCGACGACGGGCTTGCCATTGAGGTCGGCATACTTGCGCGGCTCGGCCACCGCGTCGGTCACGGTGCCAAGGGCATCGAGCCGGACATATCGGCCGCCCGGCAGGGCGATCATGGTGCGCGCCAGATCCTCGATCGTCTTCTGGCCGGCCAGCGTGCGGATCGCCTGCTCGCGGCCGCCGATGTCGCCGCGCCCGCCCGCCAGGTCGATATTGGTGGCGCGAAGCTGACGGTTGACCTCGCCGGCGGTGGTCCCCAGCGAGAGCAGGCGGTCGGGGTCGAGCGCGACGCGGATCTCGCGGTCGACGCCGCCGACGCGCTCGATCTTCGAGACACCCTTCACGCTCTGCAGCGATCGCGCGAGCGTGTCGTCGACGAACCACGACAGCTCCTCCGGCGTCATGGCCGGGGCGCGGGCCGCGTAGGTGAGGATGGGCAGGCCCTCGATCTCGATGCGCTGCGTGATCGGCTCATCGATGGTGCGGGGCAGCTCCGCCCGGATGCGCGCGACGGCATCCTTGGCGTCGTTGAGCGCGCGATCGACCGGAGTGTTGAGCTCGAACTCGACGATGGTGGTCGACTGGCCTTCGGTGATGGTCGAGGTGATGTGCTTGATGCCGATGAGGCCGGCGATGGCGTCCTCGACCTTCTTGGTGACCTGCGTTTCGAGCTCGGAGGGCGCGGCGCCGGCCTGGGTGATGGTGACCTGGACGATCGGCACGTCGATGTTCGGGAAGCGGGAGACAGGCAACTGCTGGAAGCTGAACCAGCCGAGCGCCATCACCACCATGAACAGCACCAGGGACGGCACCGGCTTGCGGATGGACCAGGCCGAGATGTTGAGGCGAGCCATCAGCGGACCTCGCTGACCTTGGTGGCGTCGAAGACGGGGCGCACCGCATCGCCGTCGCGTAGGAACGTGCCGGCCCGGGTGATGACGATGTCGCCGTTCTTCAGGCCGTCTTGGACCTCCACCACCCCTTCCGCCTGCAGTCCGATCTTGATGCGGCGGGTCTCGATGCGATTGCCCTTCACGGTTTGCACGAACGCGCCCTCCGCGGTGAACAGCACGGCGGACGCTGGCGCCGCCAGGCCGGTGCCCGTGGCGCTCAGGATCGTGCCGCGGCCGAATGCGCCGATGCGCAGGCGCGGGTCGACGCCGAGGGAGACGCGGACGCGCCCGAGCCGGGTCGCGCGATCGATCTCAGGGGACACGAGGCGCACCCGGCCAGCGACCGGCTGCGCAATTCCCGCCACCGTGATCTGCGACGACTGACCCTCCTTGAGTCGGGCGAGCTGCGTTTCCGGCACTTCGGCATCGAGCTCGATCTCGGCATTGGCGATGATCCGAAACATCGGATCGCCGACGGCGGAGGCGAGAGCGCCGATGCGCGCGTTGCGGCGGCTGACAAGGCCGTCGGCGGGTGCGGTCACCTCGGTCTTGGAGCGGCGCCAGTCGAGCTCGCGCCGCTGCGCCGCGGTCTGAGCCAGCTCGGCCTCGGCGACGACCAGGCCGTCGCGCGCGGAGGCGAGCTGGGCGGCCGCCATCTTGGCCGCCGCCTCGCGCTGGTCGTAGACGCTTTCGGCGATGTGGCCGGCCTGGCGCAGCGGCTTGGCTCGCTCGAAGGCGTTCTGTGCCTCGGCCAGCCGGGCCTCGGATTGGGTGATGGTGCTCTTGGCCTGTGCGATCGCCGCCTCGTTGCGCGCGCGCGCAGCATCGTTCTGGGCAAGCTGGGCGTCGAGCGTGGTGCTGACGAGGCGAGCCATCACCTGGGCGCGGGTGACGCTGTCGCCCTCGTCTACCAGCAGCTCGAGCACGCGCAGGCCCTCGATTTCCGGGGCAACCATGATCTCGTCGCGCGCCACTAGAGTGCCGGTCACGAGCACGGTGGCCCTGAATTCGGCCGGCGCGATGCGGGTCACGGTCGCGGCCGGCGGCGGGGCCTCGTGTGCAGCTGCGGCGCCCTGCGGCGCCTTATGGCCCGGGGCCGGAAGCCCAGGAATGTGCAGATGGCCGGTGACTTGCAAGCCACCGGCGATAACGGCTACCGCAATCGTGCCGAGGACCGCGAAACGGACAAGGCGTTTCATGCGTGCGCCTCGCTCAGCGGCGCATCGGCGGGGGTCGGATTGAGCAGTGTGCCGACCAGCGACAGCAGGACGGGAATAATCGCCTGGGCGTCGAAGTCGGGCTCGATCGCGCGGCGATAGAAGAGGCCGTCGCCCAGAACGCACAGGACCTTGGCTATGGTGGCGCTGTCGTGCTTCGGCGCGATGCGGCCCTCGGCGCGGCTGCGGTCGAAGAGGGCGGTCATGCTCTCGGTCACGAACCGGTCGACGGACCCGAACATGTCGGCGACCAGCGGGTTGCGAGTCGATTCCGCGCCGATCTCGAGGCACATCACCTGTTTGTAGCGCGGCTGCTCGATCGTGTAGTACTCGCCGAGCTGGCCCAGGGCGGCGAGCAGGTCGCTAGAGGACGCGAGTTCCTTCATCTGCTCGGCGAGCGTGGCACGGTCACGCTCGGTGATGCCGGCGATCAGAGCTTCCTTGGAGTCGAAGTACACGTAGAGCGCCCCGGCGCTGATGCCGGCTTCGCGGCAGATGTCGGCGATCGTGGTCCGATGGAAGCCGGTGCGCGCAAAGCAGCGCTCGGCGGCGTCGAGGATGCGCTCCCGGCGAGCGGCCTGGGTCGCGGGTGTCAGTTTCGGCATGGACGCGCTCTTCACCTATCGCCGGGGCGGGGCCTCGCGCACAACGCCCAAGATGTGCTCGCTGTGCGCAAAAGAAAACGAACGATCATTTTCTTTGCGGGACTCGTGTGGCAAAGTCAAGGCGTCCGGGTGTGACTCGTCGCGAGGCGTGGGCGGGGCCTGGGCTGAGGAGGGCGCGTTTGGGGGTATTGAGCAGCAGGGTGGCCCTGGGGGGCGTCGAGGCCACAGGCCGGAGCAACGCCCTTAGCATTGGGCAAATGGTGCACATCGCACCCCCGGCAGGGGAGGCGCACGCTTTGCGTGCAACCAGCGGTCAAGAGACGCGGGTCCGTTCTCCACAAAATTCGATGCGACACGTCGTCATCTTTGTGCTCAAATCCGAGCATAGAGTGCCACCTGCGTACTTCCGAGAGTCGAGGGCCTCTGCGGGGCGTGTGCAGGTGGTGATGGGCGGTCAGGGGTTGCCGTGGCCCATCGCGCGTCGGGGACGGAGCGTTGTGCTCCGAGGGAAAGCAGAGGCTCGGAACGTGTCTGGTGTCACGAGCGTAGCGGCGCATTCGCCGCAAAATCGGACTCTGCGCGAGGTTTTGCGCGAGCTCGATCGAGAGGAGGGGCGCGGTACCGCGCTGCTTCCATACATTCCCAGCAGCGAGGCTCAGGATCGGTTCGACGAGGCCATCCATCGGACGTGCGGTGGAAGCTCCGACGGGCTCAATCCGAATCGCCGTGCGAGCGATCATTTCGAGGCGCTCGCCCGCGCGCTCGGCAGCGTGGTGCCGCAACCCCGGCTGCCGCGGTGCTCGACGATGGCGCGGGCGTGGCCCGGCGCCTTCGCGGGTATGTTCTTGGCGGTGGCCCTGGTGCTGCCGCTGGCGCCATCGACATCGCAGCGCCTGACGCCCGACGTCCTGCCGGCGAGCCGCATCGAGATGTTCGCGGCGCCACAGTCCGGGTTCACGCTCCGCCATCCGCAGCCGCGTTTCGACGTTCCTGGTCCGCTCGAGGCGGGCGTGGGGGTGCCACACCGGCTCAACGTCACGCTCTTGCACAGCGAAGGGCTCGGCCGGGACAGCCGGGTCGTCATCGACGGCGTGCCGGAGTTCGCGGGGCTCTCGGCGGGTCGCCCGATCGACAAGGGCACGTGGATCGTTGCGCCAGGCGACCTCGCCGGGCTCAAGATCGTCAGCTATGCCGCGCTCGATCATCCGACGGAGCTGCGTCTGTCGCTGCAGGCGACGGGCCGGGTGACTGCACCCGAGGCGAAGGTCCTGCTGATGGTCGCAGCGCCGCCCGCCGATCCGGCCGGCAAGGATGCGGCGCGGGTGGTTGCCGCGAGCGAGACACGCGCGGGGCTCCCGATCGGGCGATCGGCGGCATTCAGCGTCAGGGACAACGCTGCTCATCGCGGCCGCACAGTCAGCGTGCGCACCAAGGCGAAAGCATCGCGCAAACCGGTTGTGGTCGCACGCGTGCAACCGATCCCGGCGCGCGAGCCGCCCGCCAAGCCCCCGATGGAGCTGGCGGCGGTGATGCCCGCGTCGCGGCCGCCACCCGGCTTCCCGCCGGCGCCCGACCCGGTACGTCAGCCGGTGGTCGCCGCGTTGCCGCCGGCGTTCGGTCTGGGGGCCGAAGCCGTGGCCAAGCAGGACGAGAGCGCGTTCAACGTGCGCGAAATGCACCTGTCGCCGCCGTCGCGCTAGGGTCGTTGCCTTGGACTGCGTCCTATCGGACAACCGGCTCCCGGTCTTCCGGACGTGTGCCAGCAGATTGGCGGAGAGCGCCACACTCGGGTTAAGCTCGCGGCAGGAATGTCGTCCTGTTCCGGAGCTCACATGCTGCCGCTGCTGACCGGCCTGCGGATCGTCGACGCAACGACCATCATCCTGGGTCCTTACGCCACACAAATCCTGGGCGATCTCGGCGCCGACGTCATCAAGGTCGAGCCGCTCGAGGGCGATCTGATGCGTGCCATTCCCCCGGCTGCGGAGCCCGGAATGAGCGCGATCTACGTCAATCACAATCGCAACAAGCGCTCGATCGCGCTCGACCTCAAGCACGACGACGGCAAGGCGGTGTTGTCGCGGCTGATCGCATCGGCGGACGCGCTCATCCACAACGTGCGCCAGGATGCGATGGACCGGCTGGGCTTCGGCTTCGTCCAGGCGCGCGCTCTCAATCCGCGGATCGTGTATTGCGCGGCGGTCGGCTTCGGCAGCGCCGGACCCTACGCCGGGCGGCCGGCGTACGACGACACCATTCAGGCGGCGTCCGGCCTGGCCGGCCTCTTTCAGATGCGGGACGGAACACCGGCCTACGCCCCGACGATCATCGCGGACAAGGTGGTGGGGCTCCACGTCGTGCACGCTGTCCTCGCGGCGCTGCTTCATCGCGAGCGCACCGGTGGCGGTGCCGTCGAGATCGAGGTGCCGATGTTCGAGGCGATGGCCTCGTTCTTTCTGACCGAGCACCTTGCGGCAGCGACCTTCGAGGACGACGGCGCCCTGGGCTATCACCGTGGCCTCGCCCCGCATCGCCGCCCCTACCGGACCAAGGACGGATGGGTCGCCGTGCTGCCCTACACGACCGCGCACTGGGTGCGCGCGCTGGGCGAGATCGGCCGCCCCGATCTCGCGGCCGAGCCCTGGATCGCGGACAATGCCGAACGCAGCCGGCGCACGCCGGAGCTCTATGCGGTGCTCGCCGAGGCGATCGGCCAGCGCACGACGCAGGGGTGGCTCGACACCTTCGAGCGGCTCGACATCCCGCACGCGCCGGTGAATACCCCGGCCGACCTGCTCAAGGATCCGCACATGCAGGCGATCGGCTTCTTCGAGCCCCGCCATGCCTCGCCGTCGGCGATCCGCCGGGCGCTGGGCCAGCCGGTGACGATCCGGGACATGGCAGCCACGCCCGATCAGCCGGCGGCGGCGCTCGGTGCCGACGCCGCGGCCGTGCTCGCCCATCTCGGGTTCACGGACGAGGAGGCGCGGCGCCTGCTCGCCTCGCCCGGGCTCGGCGGCGCGAGCTGAGGGAACACTCGTTCACTGCTCGGTCAGCAGTGTGCCGATGCGCTGGATGGCGGCGCGGATGTTCTCGATCGAGTTGGCGTAGGAGAAGCGGATGTAGCCCTCGCCGCAGATGCCGAAGCTCGTTCCGGCGACGGTCGCGACACCGGCCTTTTCCAGCATCTTGCTCTGCAGCTCCTTGGCGCTCATGCCGGTGCCGGAGATGTTGGGGAAGGCGTAGAAGGCGCCGCCGGGGTTGACGCAGGTGACGCCCGGCAACTGGTTCAGCATCGGCACGATGGCGCGGCGGCGCTCGTCGAACGCCTTGACCATCTTGATCGCCTGGTCCTGCGGCCCGGTGAGCGCGGCGATGCCGGCGAACTGGGTCGGGGCATTGACGCAGGAGTGGTTGTTGACGCAAAGGCGCACGACGTGGGCGACGAGCTTCTCGGGCCAGACCGAGAAGCCGAGCCGCCAGCCGGTCATCGCGTAGGTCTTCGACCAGCCGTCCAGAATGATGAGGCGGTCGCGGATCTCGGGGTACTTGAGCAGGCTCTCGTGGGCGCGGCCGTCATAGAGCATCTGACTGTAAATCTCGTCCGACATGACGGCCACGTTCGGGTGCCTGGCGAGGCCCTTCACGAGCATTTGCACTTCTTCTTTCGGCACTGCGCCACCGGTCGGATTGCCCGGGCTGTTGAGGATGATCAGGCTGGTCTTCGGCGTGATCTGGGCCAGCACCTCGTCGGCGCTGAAGGCGAAGCCGTTCTCCTCCTTGAGCACGATCGGAACGGCCTTGGCGCCGGTGTACTGGATCATCGAGCGATAGATCGGGAAACCGGGGTCGGGGTACATGATCTCGGTTGCCGGGGTACCGAACATCAGCATGGCGAAGAACATGGTCGGCTTGCCGCCCGGCATGATGACGATGTGCTCGGGGCTGACCGCGGTGCCGTGGCGGCGCTCGAGGTCGGCCGCCACCGCCTCGCGCAACGGCAGGATTCCCTGGGCCGGCGTATAGCCGTGATGGCCATCGCGGAGCGCTTTGACGCCGGCCTCGACGATGTGCTCGGGGGTCTGAAAGTCGGGCTGGCCGATGCCGAGGTTGATGATGTCGCGACCCTGGCGCTGCAGCTCGGCGGCGCGGGCCAGCACCTCGAAAGCGGTTTCGGTTCCCAGGCGGTCCAGGCTTGGCGCGAGCTGCAACATCTTGGCGTTTCCCCTCGTTGTCGCCGTGAGTTATGCACAACGGGCTCGAGGAATGAAAGAGTGCACGGGCGCTCCGGCAGCGGGCGGCCCGGCACCGCAACGAATGGGGGCAAACGCCATGACTGGCAGAGGGGCGGATATCGGGGGCATTTTCGGCGGTGCCGCCGCGACGACGTTCATGGGACTTCCCGAAGCGCGCCTCGACGCGCTCAAGGCCGATGTCGTCATCCTGGGGGCGCCGTCGGCGACGCCGTACGGGGTGACCGGCACCTATTCGGCGGCGGCGCCGCAGGCGATCCGCAAGGCCGTGGCCAAACATGCCAACGCGCGCTCGCACATCGACTTCGATCAGGGCGGACCTGTCGGTGGGGAGGGCCGCAAGGTCATCGCAGATGCCGGCGATCTCGCCTGGGACGAGGCCGACTTCGCTGCCAACCGGCAGCGCATCCGCGAGGCGGTGACGGCGATCCTCAAGGCCGGAGCGGTGCCGGTAGTGCTCGGCGGTGACGACTCGATTCCGATCCCGGTGCTCCAGGCCTACGAGCATTACGGCCCGCTCACCATCCTGCAGATCGATGCGCACATCGATTGGCGCGACGAGATCGGCGGCGAGCGCCTCGGCCTGTCGAGCAACATGCGGCGGGCGTCCGAGATGGCGTGGATCGAGCGCATCGTGCAGGTCGGCCAGCGCGGCATCGGCAGTGCGCGGCCGAGCGATGCTGCCGACGCGCGGGCCTGGGGTGTCCATCTCATCTCGGGGCGCGAGGTTCATCAGCGCGGCATCGGGGCGGCGCTGGAGGCCGTTCCGGCGGGCGCACGCGTCTTTATCAATTTCGACGTCGATGCCCTCGATCCCGCAATCATGCCGGCAGTCATCGGGCCAGCGCCGGGGGGCTTGAGCTACTGGGATGTGGTCGGGCTGATCGACGGCGTCGCCCAGAAGGCACGGATCGCCGGCTTCTCGATCGTGGAGCTCGCTCCCGAGCGCGATGTCAATGGATTGTCGGCGCTGACCGCGGCGCGGATCGTGGCGAACGTGCTCGGACGGTGCGCGCGGGCCTGATCGGAAGCTGCTCTAAGGTCCGGGGATCAGCGCCTTGTCCAGGACCTGGGCGACATGCACGGCGGTGCGGCCGAGGCCGTCGACGATCTGATGGCGGCAGCTCGTCCCGTCGGCGACGACGAGGTCGCGGGGTCCCGCCTTGCGCAGTGCCGGGAATAGGCTCAGCTCGGCCATGGCCAGAGACGTGTCGACGTGGGCGGGCTCGTAGCCGAAAGCGCCGGCCATGCCGCAGCATGACCCGTCGATGATCCTCACCTCGAGGCCCGGCACGCCTTTGAGAACACGTTCGACCGCGCCCATGGCGCCAAATGCCTTCTGGTGGCAGTGGCCGTGCAGGTGGGCGACCTGGCCATCCTGGTCGGCCAGCCGCAACGTGACGCGACGGGCCTCGAGATCGACGGCCAGCAGCTCCTCGAACAGGACGGCCGCGCGCGCGAGCGGCTCGACCTCCGCCTTCGGCAGCAGGGCCGCGAACTCGTCGCGCAGCGTGAACAGGCAGGAGGGCTCGAGGCCGACGATGCGGGCGCCGCCGCTGACATAGGGCTTCAGCGTGTTGATGACGCGGCGAGCCTCGCGGCGGGCCTCGTCGACGAGGCCGGCCGCGAGGAACGTGCGCCCGCAGCACAGCGGCCGCCATCCGGATACCGGTGGGGCGGTGTGCAGCCGATAGCCGGCGGCCACCAGAACGCGGCGGGCGGCGGCGAGGTTGGCCGGCTCGAAGTAGCGATTGAAGGTGTCGGCGAACAGCACGAGATCGCGGCCGTCGCCGAGCACCAGGCCGGGCGCCGAGGCGCGGCCCGGGTCCCGCCAGGCGCGCGACCAGCGCGGCAGCGAACGGCGGGCGCTGAAGCCTAGAAGCTTCTCGGACAGGAAGCCCAAGCCCGGAACCCGGTCGCGCAGATTGAGCAGCGGGCCCACGAACCGCGCATAGGGCGCATAGCGCGGCAGGTGCGCGATCAGCCGCTCCTTCAGCGGCCGGCGGTGGCGCTTGTAGTAGTGGTGCAGGACCTCGATCTTCATGCGCGCCATGTCGACGCCGGTCGGGCACTCGTGGCGGCAGGATTTGCAGCTCACGCACAGATCGAGCGTCGCCTTCATGTCGGGCGAGACGAACGCATCGGGGCCGAGCTGGCCGGAGATGGCGAGACGCAGCGAGTTGGCGCGGCCACGGGTGACGTGCTGCTCGTCGAGCGTGACGCGATAGGACGGGCACATGGCGCCGCCGGCCGTCTTGCGGCAGGTGCCGTTGTTGTTGCACATCTCGACGGCGCCGCCGAAGCCGCCCCATTCCGACCAATCGAGCGCGGCGTGCTTGGGCGCGACCACGCGATAGTCCGGCGCGAAGCGCATGACGCTGCGGTCGTCGAGATGGAGCGCGCGCACGATCTTGCCTGGGTTGAGGCGGCTGGCGGGATCGAACGCATCCTTGATCTCGGCGAATGCGCCGGCGAGGCGGGCGCCGAACATCGGCGCGATGAACTCGGAACGCGAGATGCCGTCGCCATGCTCGCCGGAGTACGAGCCTTTCAGCTTGCGCACGAGGCTGCAGGCGGCTTCCGCGATCGACCGCATGGCGCGCACGTCGCCCGCGTCCTTCATATTGAGGATCGGGCGGACGTGCAGGCAGCCGACGGAGGCGTGCGCGTACCAAGTGCCGCGGGTGCCGTGCAGGGCGAACAGCTCGGTGATGGCGGCGGTGTACTCGGCAAGATGCTCGAGGGGCACCGCGCAGTCCTCGATGAAGGACACCGGCTTGGCGTCGCCCTTCATTGACATCATGATGTTGAGGCAGGCTTCGCGCACGTCCCACACCTGGCGTTGGCGAGCCGGCTCGACGATCTCGACGACGGCATCGGGGAAGCCGTGGTCGGCCATGCACTGGTCGAGGCGCTTGAGCTCGCCGCGCAGCGCATCGACGCTCTCGCCGGCGAACTCGACAAGCAGCAGGCAGTTGGGCCGGCCCCTGGTGATGTCGGCCAGCGTCGCCCGGAACAGGGGCATGTCGGCGCCCAGCACCAGCACGTTGTTGTCGACGAGCTCGACCGCGGTGGGGCCCAGATCGACGAGGTGCCGCGTCGTCTCCATCGCGGCGTGGAAGGTCGGGAAGTGGCACACACCCATGACGCGATGACGGGGGAGCCGTGCGAGCTTCAGCGTCACGGCCGTGGTGAGCGCCAGCGTGCCCTCCGAGCCGACCAGCAGGTGCGCGAGATTGGGTTTGGGCGCGACCAGCGCGTCAAGATTGTAGCCACCGACGCGGCGCTGGACGTTGGGATAGCGCAGTGCGATCTCCTCGCGCTCGCGATCGGCAACAGCCAGCGCGCGAACTGCGAGCGTGCGGGCGCGGTCGCTGCCGGTCATGGCCTCGCCATAGGAGAGCGGCGCTCCATCGTCGAGCAGGCCGTCGATGGCGAGCACGTTGTCGACCATCTTGCCGTAGCGCAGCGAGCGGGCGCCGGACGAATTGTTGCCGGTCATGCCGCCAATGGTGCAGCGGCTCTGGGTGGATGGCTCGACCGGGAAGAACCAGCCATCCGCCCTGAGGCGGGCATTCAGGTGCTCGAGGACCACGCCCGGCTCGACGGTGACGGTGCCCTTGGCCGCGTCGTAGGCGGTGGCCCGCTTCAAGTGGCGGCTGAAGTCGACCACCAGGCCCGGACCGATCGGCTGGCCGTTCTGCGAGGTGCCGCCGCCGCGCGCGACGACGGAGACGCGCCGCTCGGCGGCGGCGGCCAGGGTGGCCGCGACATCCTCCACGGATTTCGGGAAAATCACGCCGGCGGGCAGGATCTGGTAGATCGAGGCGTCAGTGGCATAGCGGCCGCGCGTGAAGGCGTCGAAACGCACCTCGCCCTGGAGCGCCTTCTTGAGGCGCCGCTCGAGATCGACATCCCGCGTCAGTCGGTTGGACACCCCGTTCCCCGCTTTCGTCGTGCCGTATCCAGTCGCCCCAAGCGATCATTTTCGGCCCCGCCGCGGGGCCTGCCAAGCAGCATCCGTTTGGTTCGTCTGGACAAATTGAATTTATAATGCAAAATGCAAATTCCGCAATACGCCACGCGAAGGTGAGGGAGAGACGTATGGCCCACCAGCCCGGCCGGCATTTCCTGCAAATTCCCGGCCCGACCAATTGCCCGCTGCCGGTGTTGGCGGCGATGGCCATGCCGACCATCGACCACCGCGGGCCCGAGTTTCAGAAGCTCGGGCTGGAGGTGTTGGCTGGCATCCGCACCATCTTCAAGACCGCCAAGCCGGTGGTGATCTACCCGGCTTCGGGCACGGGGGCGTGGGAAGCCGCGCTCGTCAATACGCTGTCGCCCGGCGATCAGGTCCTGATGTACGAGACCGGCTGGTTCGCGACCCTGTGGAGCCGGATGGCTGGCCGGCTCGGGATCAAGGCCGAGTTCATCAAGAGCGACTGGCGCGCGGGTGCCGAAGCCGCAGCTATCGAGGCGCGGCTCAAGGAGGACAAAGCGCACGCCATCAAGGCGGTGTGCGTGGTCCACAACGAGACCTCGACCGGATCAGTGACCAACGTTGCCGCCGTGCGCAAGGCGATCGATGCGGCGGGGCATCCGGCGCTGCTGATGGTCGATACGATCTCCTCGCTCGGCTCGATCGACTATCGGCACGACGAGTGGGGCGTGGATGTCACCGTCGGCGGCTCGCAGAAGGGGCTGATGCTGCCGCCGGGGCTGTCCTTCAACGCGGTCTCCGACAAGGCGCGGGCGGCGGCCAAGTCGGCGCGCTTTCCCCGCTCGTTCTGGGATTGGGAGGAGATGATCGCCATCAACGAGAAGGGGTTCTTTCCCTACACGCCGGCGACTAACCTGCTGCAGGGCTTGAAGGTCGCCCTCGACATGCTGCACGCGGAAGGGCTCGATCAGGTGTTCGCCCGGCACACGCGGGCCGGAGAGGCGACGCGGCGGGCGGTGCGCCACTGGGGGCTCGAGGTGTGGTGCCGCAACCCCGCCGACTATTCGTCGTCGCTGACAGCGGTCAAGGTGCCGGACGGCCATTCGGCGGACGGGCTGCGGCAGGTGATCCTCGAGCGTTCCAACATGTCGCTCGGCAACGGCCTCGGCATTCTCGCCGACAAGATCTTCCGGATCGGGCATCTGGGCGATTTCCACGACCTGATGGTCACCGGCACGCTGTCGGGCGTCGAGATGGGGCTGGCCGCCGCCGGCATTCCGTACCGCCCGGGCGGGGTCGAGGTGGCGATGAGCGCGCTCGTCGGCAACGCCGCGCCGGCCGCGCGCGCAGCCGAGTGAGCCCACCATGAACGAGCACCTGCGCTTGCGCCGCAGCCTTCACGACGAACTCGTGGTGCTGGTGCGCGATATGATCATCGCCGGCGAGTTGACGCCGGGCGAGCGGGTGTCGGAGCCGGCGCTGTGCGAGCGGTTCGGGGTGTCGCGCACGCCGCTGCGGGAGGCCCTCAAGGTGCTGGCGGCTGAGGGGCTGGTCCAGCTCCTGCCGCGGCGGGGCGCGCGGGTGGCGCAGATCACGGCGGAGGAAGTCGAGGAGCTGTTCCCGATCATGGGGGTGCTCGAGGGGCTGGCTGCCGAGCGGGCGGCCGAGCGGGCGACGGCGGCGGAACTGGCTCGTCTCAAGGCGCTGCACGATGAGATGCGGGCGCGCTACCGGGCGGGGGACCAGGGCGGCTATGCCAAGCTCAACCGGGCCATCCACGAGGCGATCTTCGCTATTGCCGGCAGCGGCGAGCTGACCAGCCAGTATCAGCAGATGATGGTACGCATTCACGCGAGCCGGTTCGTGGCGCGATCCTCGCCCGAGGACTGGCGGACGGCGGTCGAGGATCACGAACGTTTGATGACGGCGCTCGCGGCGCGCGACGGCGTGGCGGCATTCGGCATCATGCGGGCGCACCTGGCGCACAAGGCTGAGGTCGTGAACCGGACCCTGCGCACCTAGAGTCATTGCGTCACGCCATTTCGGTGGCGCTCTAAGCCCTTGAAAAGAAATGACCCCTCGAGTGGCTGGACTCGAGGGGTCGAGCGCTCCGACGGGCGCTTCGGGGGGAGGAGGACGGGGATACGCCGCGCCGGAGAACCTGTGTTGCAAGGAGAGTGCTCCAAACCCGCGGCCGGCGCTGTTCCCTGCGGAACAGGTAAGAAAGCGTGGCCAGGGGAGCCGCAAATTGGCTCGGGCACGACTTATCCCCCACCTCCCGCGTGCGCGTAATATCGGTGTCACTTGCTCCGAGACAGGGCGCGCTTCCGGAGGCGTCCGCTGAGCGTGGAGCAGGCCGCAGCGTCCAGGAAAGTGTCGGGTCACGCGCCGGCTTACCCTGGGGCCACCGTCCTGGGACCGGCCGAACCACCGGTCAAGCTGGGTCAGCGCCCATCAGAGGCCACGACGGAAGCACGGCTCACAGAAAGCTGCGCGGGGCGGCCCAGGCGCCGCTGAAAAAATAATAGAACGCGGAGCCTCGGCTGCCCCGCTGCCCTGTCATCCAGGGTCTCTGGCCTGAAACCCTCCCCGCGCCGGGTCCCGGACGCGGCTGCGGGCGCGTGGCGTCAGGCCCCCTCGGCCAGATGCTTGACCAGCCAGCGGGCGGTTCGCAGCAGTCGGCCGTCGTCGCGCCTGGCACCGATGAGCTGAACGCCGATCGGCAGGCCGTCGGCCTCGAGGAGCGGCAGGGTGACGGCCGGCGTGCCCAGGTAGGTCCACAGCCCGTTGAAAATCGGGTTGCCGGTGGTGGCATGGCCTTTGGGCGCCGGCCCCGGTGCGGCGAGAGTGAGGATCGCTGTGTAGTCGTGGAGGATGTCCTCGATGCCGGCGTAGGCGCGATCGCGCTTGGCGAGGGCGCGGATGTAGTCGGCGACGGGGATCTTGGCGCCAGCCTCGATCCGACCGGTCAGTCCGGGGCTCACCGTCTCGGGTGCGCGCTGCAGAATGGGGCCGTAGTAGGCGGCGTTCTCGGCGCCCTGCACGCGCTTGTGGTCGGCGATGACGTCCTCGAGCGAGGGCATGTCGAGCGTCTGGCACATATTGCCGAGCTCGGCGACCAGCTCCTCGAACGCCGCCCTCGTCACCTCGTCGGCCTGGTCCCAGGCTGGCGTCTTGACGAACACGAAGAGCGGCGGGAGTGGGGCGTCCTCGCGCGCCGTGGCCAACAGGCTGGGCTGGCTGCGCGGGTAGGAGCCCGCATCGCGCTCGTCGTAGGCCGAAAGCGCGTCGGTGAGCAGCGCCAGGTCTTCGATCGAGCGGCCGTAGACGCCGACGGTGTCGAGGGTGTGCGACTGCAGCAGCACGCCGGTGCGCGAGATGAGGCCGAAGCTCGGCTTGAAGCCGTAGATGCCGCAGAACGAGGCCGGGCGGATGACCGAGCCGCCGGTCTGGGTGGCAAGCGCGGCGGGGAACATGCCGGCGGCGAGGCCGGCGGCCGATCCCGACGAGGAGCCGCCGGGCGTGTGGGCCGGATTGATGGGATTGCGCGTCTTCGGCGGCGTCAGGGTGGCGAGCTCGGTGGTCACCGTCTTGCCCATGATCACCGCGCCGGCCTGTCGCAGGGCTGCCACGCAGGCCGCATCTTTGGTCGGGCGGCGGCCCTTGAAAAACGGCGAGCCGCACTCGGTCGGCTGGTCGGCGGTGTCGATGATGTCCTTGATGCCGACGGGGATGCCGTTGAGCGGGCCGGCGCCCTTTCCGCTCTTGCGCGCGGCGTCGGCCTCGCGGGCCTGGGCGAGGGCATGCGCGGGGTCGAGATGGGCCCAGGCCTGCACATCGGGGTCGCGCTCGGCGACGCGGGCGAGGCAGGCAGCGGTCAATTCCTCCGAGCTGATCTCGCCCTGGCGGATCAGGGCGGCGGCGTCGGTCGCAGTGAGCTTCGTCAAGTCGGTCATGGCGGGCTTTCGCTCCGTTGGGGCCGCGTGTTTGGCAGGTGCGCGTGCCGTGTCAGTCCTGGAAGGCCGTCTCGCGGCCACGGCGGACCGACGGGACGATGGCGACGATGATGAGGACCAGAGCCAATGCCAGCAGAGCGGCACTCAACGGCCGCTCGAGGAAGGTCATGAAGCTGCCGCGCGAGATCACGAGGGCCTGGCGCAGCTTTTCCTCCATCAGTCGGCCGAGCACGAAACCGAGCAGCATCGGCGCCGGCTCGAAGCCGAGCTTGACCAGCATGTAGCCGAACAGCCCGAACACCGCCACCATGAACACCTCGAGGCCCGAGTTGTTGATCGAGTAGATGCCGATGCAGCAGAACAGGACGATAGCCGGGAACATCAGCCGGTAGGGGACCTTGAGCAGGCGCACCCATAGGCCGACGAGAGGCAGGTTGATGATCAGCAGCATCAGATTGCCGACCCACATCGAGGCGATCATGCCCCAGAAGAGCCCCGGCTGCTTGGTGATGATCTGGGGACCCGGGATGATGCCGTGAATGGTCATCGCGCCGACCATCAGCGCCATCACCGCATTGGGCGGAATGCCCAGCGTGAGCAGCGGAATGAAGGCGGTTTGCGCCCCTGCGTTGTTGGCGGATTCGGGGCCGGCCACCCCTTCGATGGCGCCACGTCCGAAGCGGGAGGGATCGCGGGCGAGCTTCTTTTCGAGCGCGTAGGAGGCAAAGGGGCCGAGCACCGCGCCGTTGCCGGGCAGCAGGCCCAGCAGCGAGCCGATGAAGGTCCCTCGGGCGATCGGCCCGGCCGACTGGCGCAATTCGCTCGGGCCGGGCAGCAGACGCCCGATTGCGCCGCGGACGACATTGCGCGTCTCGGGCGACTCGATGTTGCGCAGGATCTCGGCAAATCCGAAGACGCCCATCGCGATGACCGCGAAGTCGAGCCCGTCGGAAATCTCGGACATGCCATAGGTCAGGCGTTGGTCGCCGGTCTGGATATCGGTGCCGATGGTCGACAGGAGGATGCCGACGAGGATCATCGCGATGGCTTTTGGCACCGAGCCGCGCGCCAGCACTACTGCGAACATCAGGCCCAGCACCATGAGCGCGAAATAGTCGGCCGGGCCGAACAACAGTGCCAGGCGGGTCAACGGCACGGCAAGGAGGGTGATGATGATCGTAGCGATGGTGCCGGCGACGAACGAGCCGATCGCCGCGATGCCGAGTGCAATGCCGGCACGGCCCTGACGCGCCATCTGGTGGCCGTCGATGGTGGTGACGACCGAGGTCGCCTCGCCCGGGATGTTGACGAGGATCGCGGTGGTCGAGCCGCCGTATTGCGCGCCATAGTAGATGCCAGCCAGCATGATCAGAGCGCCAACGGGATCGATGCCAAAGGTCAGCGGCAGGAGCATCGCAATGGTGGCGATCGGGCCAACACCCGGCAGCACACCGATCAGCGTGCCGATCAGGCAGCCGGTGAAGCACAGCACGAGGTTCTTGATCGACAGGGCGACGGAGAAGCCCAATTGAAGATGGGAGAAGAGCTCAGGCACGAAGCGACCTCTGCATCGACTAGAGCCACTGATTGAGCGGGTAGGGGATGGCGGACGGCCAGATCGGGATCGGCAGCCTGAGCAGCGTCTTGAACAGCAGGATGCTGACGGTCGTCAGGGCCGCGGCAAAGACAACGATCTCGACGGGTCGCGTGTCGCGATCGGCGAGGGCGGAGAAGATGATCGCGAGGGGTGCGGCCACGACCAAACCCAACGGCCGGATCGCCCATGCGAACAGCAGCGCGGCGCCTAGGATGAAAACGAGCCCGCGCAGCGACCAGCGATCGAGCCCGGCACCAGCCTCGAAGAAGGATTGAACGAGGAAAAGCACACCAAACGCGGCCACCAGGGCCGCCACCGATTTGGGCATCATGCCGGGGCCGACGACGGCCAGGCGGCCCCAATCCAGATCGAGGGCGCCGACGTAGCCCACCACCGCGAGGACAATCAGGAACAGGCCGGCGCCCATGTCCTGCCGCGATTTGACGATGCCACGCCGCTCGGCGCGCTGCCCGGCGTCGGGCGGCAAGGGGGTCATGCTTGTTGCCCAGCTACGGACGGTCCAGGGATGTCCGGCTGCCGTGCCGGCTACGTGATCTTGGCGCAAGGCTCAAACCCGGCGCGGCAACAGCGTAGCGGCTGCCTTGCGCACCGTCCATCCGGCATTGCACAAATCCGGCGGGCGCGGCAGGAGACAACGTTGTCCCGGCCCGCGGGCATGCACTAACATTCGAGCCCAGCATTGTCCGCACGGTGCGGGCACAACCGAGAAACGAGATGGACATGGCGGCACAACGCGCCTCGCAAAAGACGGGCGATACCGCGCCGGAGCTGATCTACGAGGTCAAGGATCGGATCGGGCTCATCACCTTCAACCGGCCGCAGGCGCGTAATGCGCTGACCTTCACGATGTACGAGAGGATCGCCGAGATCTGCTCCGGCATCCCCGAGGACGGCTCGGTCAAGGCGATCATCATGACGGGTGCCGGCGAGCGCGCCTTCGCCGCGGGCACGGACATCTCGCTGTTCCGGGACTTCCGCACGCGCGAGCAGGGGCTCGCCTACGAAAAGCGCACCGATGAAATCCTGTCGGCGATCGAGGCCTGTCCGGTCCCGACCATCGCGGCCATCGCGGGGGCGTGCACCGGGGGTGGCGCCGGCATCGCAGCATGCTGCGACCTCAGGATCGCCACCCAGGACATGAAGTTCGGCTTTCCCATTGCCCGCACGCTCGGCAACTGCCTTTCCGCCGCGACGCTCGGCCGCCTGGCGGGGCTGATGGGGCAGCCGCGGGTGGTCGATCTCATCTTCACCTCGCGGTTGATCGAGGCCAAGGAGGCGCACGCCATCGGGCTGGTGACGGAGTTGGTCGCGGATCACGCGGCGCTGATGACGCGCGCCTGGGAGGTCGCCCGCCAGCTCGAAGGCCATGCCCCGCTGACCCTGCGGGTGACCAAGGAATTGCTGCGGCGGATGCGCCAGGCGATGCCAAAGATCGACGATCGCGATCTCGTCGGCATGGTCTACACCAGTGCCGATTTTCGTGAGGGGCTGGACGCATTCCTCGCCAAGCGGACACCCAACTGGACAGGCCGCTGATCACCGCACAACCGACAACGGGAGCACGACACGGATGGCAAAAATCGCGTTCATCGGCCTCGGTAACATGGGTACGCCGATGGCCGGCAACCTGGTCAAGGCCGGACACGAGGTGTGGGGCTTCGACCTGGTGGCGGAGAACATGGGACGGGCAGCCTCGCGCGGCGTGACCGGGCGGCGCTCGACAGCGGATGCCGCCAAGGATGCCGACATCATCATCACCATGCTGCCAGCCGGCAAACATGTGTTGGCGGTGTGGGACGAGCTGCTCGCGGCGGCGAAGCCCGGCAGCCTGATCATCGACAGTTCGACGATCGATGTCGCCTCGGCACGGACGGCTCACGAGCGGGCGGCCAAGGCCCGCATGCTGTCGCTCGATGCGCCGGTCTCGGGCGGCGTCGGCGGCGCGGAGGCCGCGACGCTGACCTTCATGAGCGGGGGCACCAAGGACGCCTTCGAGAAGGCTCGCCCGGTTCTCGAGAAGATCGGCAAGAAGGTCGTCCACTGCGGGGAAGCCGGCGCCGGCCAGGCCGCCAAGATCTGCAACAACATGATCCTCGGGGTCAGCATGATCGCGGTGTCGGAGGCGTTCGTGCTGGCGGAGAAGCTCGGGCTTTCCGCGCAGGCGCTGTTCGACGTCGCATCGACCTCCTCGGGCCAGTGCTGGGCGCTGACGACCTATTGTCCAGTGCCGGGGCCGATTCCGACCTCGCCCGCCAACAACGGCTACAAGCCGGGCTTTGCCGCCGCGCTGATGCTGAAGGATCTCAGCCTTGCCCAGGAGGCGGCGCGGGGAGCCGGTGCGGCGACGCCGATGGGGGCCGAGGCGGCGCAGCTCTATCAGCTCTTCGTAGGCGCCGGGCATGCGGGCGATGACTTCTCAGGAATCATCAACTTCGTGCGGGGCGGCAAGACGGGCTGATTGCGTTCGCAGGAGAGACGGCATGGCTCGGATCGGTTTCATCGGCCTCGGCAACATGGGGTTGCCGATGGCGGCGAACCTCGCCAAGGCGGGGCACGACGTGGCGGGGTTCGACATCGCTGGCGCCCATGTCGACGAGGCCACAGCTCGAGGCGTCAAAGCCACCTCGTCGGCGGAGGACGCGGCGAAGGGTGCCGACGCGCTGATCACGATGCTGCCGGCCGGTCGAGACATGCTCGCCGTCTACGAGGGCACCAAAGTGTTCTCGGCCGCGCCGAAGGGTGCCCTTTTCATCGACTGCTCGAGCATCGATGTTGCCTCGGCCAAACGCGCGCATGCTCTGGCCGCCCGGGCCGGCATGGCCTCGCTCGACGCTCCGGTCTCCGGCGGCATCGCGGGTGCCCAGGGCGCAACGCTGACCTTCATGGCGGGGGGCGAACCCGACGCCTTCGAGCGTGCCCGCCCGATCCTCGAGGCGATGGGCCGGCGTATCGTCCATTGCGGTGCGGCGGGCGCCGGGCAAGCCGTCAAGATGTGCAATCAGATGATGGTGGCGATCAACATGGTGGGCGTCGCCGAGGCGTTCGTGCTCGCCGAGAAGCTCGCGATCGATCCCAAGGTGCTCTACGACGTGGTGGTCGCCTCATCAGGCGGGAGCTGGGCACTGGCGAACTATGTGCCGGTGCCTGGACTGGTCGCCACAAGCGCGGCGGAGCGTGGGTTCAAACCGGGATTTACCACGCAGTTGATGGTCAAGGACCTCAAGATCTTCCAGGAGGCGGCGCGCAGTGTGGGAAGCGCAAGCCCAGTCGGCGCGGCGGCGGCGGCGCTCTACGAATTGTTCCTCAACGGCGGGCACGGACACGAGGACTATTCGGCGATCATCGAGCTCATCCGCGGCCGCACCACATGACCGGCATCTTCGTCTTCGACGCCTATGGCACGCTATTCGACGTACATTCGGCCGCCGCCCGGCACAAGGACGCCATCGGCCCCGCGTGGGATCGCCTGAGCCAAGTGTGGCGCACCAAGCATCTGGAATACACGTGGGTGTATTCGGCCATCGGCCGGCAGCGGACGTTTCGCGAGCTAGCGGCGGCCAGCCTCGACGTGGCGATCGCCTCGGTCGGCGGGATCGCGCCGGGCCTGCGCGAGGACCTACTCGACGCTTATCTAACGCTCGATGCCTATCCCGAGGTGCGCGAGACGCTCGACGGTCTCAAGCGGCGCGGCGCCCGGACTGCGATCCTGTCGAACGGCGATCCCGACATGCTCGATGCCGCGGTCGGCAATGCCGGCATCGGCGGGCTGCTCGACGCCGTGCTGTCGGTGGAGGCAGCCGGCATCTTCAAGCCGTTCTTCCGCGTCTACGATTTGGTCGGCCAAAGGTTCGGCTGCCAACCCGGCGAGGTCTTGTTCCAGTCGTCGAACCGGTGGGATGCGGCGGCAGCCAAGGCGTATGGGTTTCGGACGGTCTGGGTCAACCGATCGGGTGCACCCGACGAGTACGCCGATCTGGCGCCGGACCATGTCTTTGCGGATCTAAGGCCGATCGTCGACCTTGCGGGATCGTAGCAGGTGGGCCGGATCAGATGAGGCTCGCAGCGATGTTGATCGTGAGGGCCAAGATAAACGTATTGAAGAAAAATGAGACGACGGCGTGCAGCGTCACCAGCCGGCGCAGCCCACGGGTGCGGACGACGACGTCGGCGGTCTGCGAGGCCGCGCCGATCGAGGTGGTGAAATACAGGAAGTCCCAGTAGTCCGGCTCGCCGGTTCCGGGAAAGTCCAGCCCGCCTTCGGGGTCCTCGTTGTCGGGCGCGTAATACTCGTGGGCATAGTGCAGCGTGAAGGCCATCTGGTTCACGCTCCAGGCCAGCACAATGGCGGTGGCGGCAAGGCCGATGTCGAACGCCTTCGCGGCGCCCGTTGCGCTCTTGGTATCGCTCAGGAGCCCAACGATGGCCAGCAGGCTCGCCGCGATGGTGAGGAGAATGAGCAACAGGATCGCGATGGCGCCTTCGTCCTCGCGCGCGGCGCGCTTGCGCAGGTCGTCGGCGGTACAGCGCCAGATCAAGGTGAAGGTCAGAATCAGATAAAAGCTGGCGCCCGTGCTCCACGCGACGGTGGTGCGTAGTGCCGTCGGCAGCGCCGCAGGCAGGACGGCAAACATCGCAATGGCCAACAGGATGGCGAGATAGACCTTTGGTCGGATGATCAGGGAGCGCCAGACCGAAACTGGGCTGTACCAAACCGCTCTGCGTGCCATCGCGTCGTGCCTCCGCATGTCAGGCGTCAGGCGGCGAGACCCAGCTCCTCGCCGGCGGGCAGTGGCGCGAGGAGGGCCGCCACCATCTCGGGCGTCACGTCCTCAAGGCGCGGCGGGCGCCACTTGGGCGCCTTGTCCTTGTCGACCAAGAGGGCGCGGACGCCTTCGATGAACTCGCCGTTCTCGAACAGCCGCGTGGTCAGACGATACTCGACATTGAGCGCTGCTTCGAGGGAGCCGAGCTTTCGCGCCTGGCGGATGGCGGCGAGCGTCGCCTTCATGGCGAGCGGCGAGCGTGGGGCGAATTCGCTGGCGGTTTTGGCCGCCCATTCGCCCGGCATGCCTGTGAGCGCGGCGCGGATGTCCTCGATCGTGTCGCGGGAGAAGGCCGCGTCGATCTCGGTTTGCGCGGTTGCGAGCGGAGAGGGGCTCGGCGCGGCGGCGAGCGAGGCGATGATCTCGGAGACGGGGCGGTCGGAGCTGCAAAGTGCCGCGATGAGCTCCGGCAGCCGCGCCGACGGGACCATGGTGTCGGCGAAGCCGGCATACAGTGCATCGGCGGCGTTCATGCGCCAGCCCATCAGGCCGCAATAGGCGCCCAAGTGACCCGGTGCGTGCGCGAGCAGCCAGGTGCCGCCGACGTCGGGGATCAAGCCGATGGTCGTCTCTGGCATCGCGAGCTGGCTCTTCTCGGTGACGACGCGATGGCTGGCGTGGCCCGACAGTCCGATGCCGCCGCCCATGACGATGCCGTCCATCAGCGCGACGAAAGGTTTCGGATAGCGGCCGATGGCGGCGTTCATCCGGTACTCGTCGGCCCAAAAGCGGCGGGCAAACCCGGAGCCGTGCGGCGCGCTGTCGTACATCGCCCGGACGTCGCCTCCGGCGCACAGGCCACGCTCGCCGGCGCCGTCGAGGACGACGAGCTCGACGGCACTCTCATGCCGCCAGCGCTCGAGCGCCGGGGCAATGGCGAGGACCATCTCGTAGGTCAGCGCATTGAGCGCCTTGGGCCGGTTCAATGTGATGCGGCCGGTCCGACCCTCGGTGCGGATGATCACGTCGTCGGTGGGCGCAGGCATCGTGGTCTCTATGGAAGGTTTCAATTACGGGTCAGCGCACGGAATGGTTCGCACTGCAGGCAGCACGCATCCGGCGGATCATGGCGCGATAGATCAGAAACGGTAGCCGTAGCGCAGGCCGAGGAAGTCCATGCCCTCGTTGTTGCGCGCGATGTTCGCATTCGACATATGCTCGAAGTAGACAGAAAGGCTGTTATGGCCGTCGAAGCGATAGCCTAATTCGAGCGGGATGTGGAAGAGCACACGCGAGCCCAGCGCCTTGCGGTCGGCCGCATCGACGTCGAGATGTCCGTTGTGAATGGCGGCCCCCAGGCCGAGCGCGAAGAAGACGCCGGACGGCGCCTCGACCTCCCAGCGGGCATCGATGTATGCGTTGCTGGTGTCCCCGCGGGTGTTGATCGTTCCACCGATGGCCGGGCGAATGGCGCCCCACAGCGCTGGTAGGGACGGTGACAGCGTCACCTCGAGATTAATGTCGGCAGCGCTGCGCTCGAGGCTGAAGCCGCTCCACAGATGGTCAACGTCATGCGCCAAGACACCGGCTTTGAGCTCGTAGATGAGTCCCTGCGCCAGTGCAGCGCCGTCCTCGAATGCGACGAGAGCGGCCAATGCCAGAACGAGGATTTGAAGGAATTTTCTCACGAGCCCTCACGCCGTGCTGCGGCGAACTGCGACCATGAACCGGTTTGCGGTGCATCGCAACGATAGCATTTCCGCTGCTACGGCAATCCGTTAGCCCCTGTTGCCGCCGAGCACCTTGCGGGCGATCACCACGCGCATGATCTCGTTGGTGCCCTCCAGGATCTGGTGGACGCGCAGGTCGCGGACGAGCTTTTCCAGGCCGTAGTCCTTGAGGTAGCCATAGCCGCCGTGGATCTGGAGCGCGTCGTTGACGATGTCAAAGCCGAGGTCGGTGGCGTAGCGCTTGCCCATGGCGGAGTACATGGAGGCCTGGGGATCGAATCGGTCGAGTGCGTCGGCGGCGCGATAGATCATCAGGCGGGCGGCCTCCAGATCGGTCGCCATGTTGGCGATCTTGAACTGCAGGGCCTGGAAGTCGGCGAGGTTCTGGCCGAAGGCCTTGCGCTCGAACATATATTGGCGCGCCTTGTCGAGCGCCGCCCACGCGGGGCCGAGCGAGCAGGCGCCGATGTTGATGCGACCACCGTCGAGCCCCGACATCGCGAACTTGAAGCCTTGCCCCTCGACGCCGCCGATCAGGGCCGACGCCGGAACGCGGCAACCTTCCATGATCACCTGCCGCGTCGGTTGGGCGTTCCAGCCCATCTTCCTCTCGTTGGCGCCGAATGTGAGGCCCGGCGTGTCCTTGAGGATCGCGAACGCGGATATGCCCGACGACCCCTCGCCGCCGGTGCGTGCGAACACGAAGTAGAAATCCGTGGCTCCGGCGCCCGAGATGAACTGCTTGGTGCCGTCCAGCACGTAGTCGCTGCCGTCCTTGCGCGCGATGGTCTTGAGGGCTGCCGCGTCGGAGCCGGCTCCGGGCTCGGTCAGGCAATAGCTTGCCAGCCACTCCATCGCGGCGAGCTTCGGCATCCAGGCGGCGATCTGCTCCGGCGTGCCGTATTTGCCGACCATCCAGGCGACCATGTTGTGGATCGAGATGTAGGACGCGATGGCCGGACAGCCATAAGACAGCGCCTCGAAGATCAGGGCGCCGTCGAGACGGGAGAGACCGGAGCCGCCCTTGTCGGCCGGCACGTAGATGGTGGCCATGCCGAGGGGAGCCGTCTCGCGGATGACATCGACGGGGAAATAGCCCCTCTCGTCCCATTCGGCGGCCTGCGGGGCAATGCGCTCCTTCGCGAAATTGAGCGCGGTCTCCTGGATGGCGGCTTGCTCTTCGGTCAGGGTGAAGTGCATGGGGTTTCAGTCCGTCTTTCAGCAGCCTGGATCGGCCCTTGTTGCCAGCGTTAGCACGAATTCCGCAAGAGGAGAGGTCTTCTCCCATCCTCACGACGGTCGCGCGATCGCCAATGCCAAGCCGCCGGCGATGCACAAGCCGGCCGCGGCGAGCACGGAGGGCGCAAAGAAGCTGCCGGTCAGGTCGAAGCCATATCCCGCGACTACGGGGCCGATGATCTGGCCGACGCCGAAGGCAGCGGTCAGGAGCGCCAGGGAGCGCCGCGGATCGCTGCCTGACAACTGGCGGGCACCGATGAGGCCGAGGGCGGTCAGGCCCATGAACGTGCCGCCGAGCAGGGCGGCGGTCACCAGCAGCGCGGCGGCGCTCGGCGTGATCACGCTGAGCATCACGCCCAGGGCCTGGACGATGCTGGCGCATGCATAGGCCCGGATCGCGCCGATGCGGCGTGCTAGCGCGATCCAGACCGCAACCGAGGGGATGGCGACGAGGCCGACAGTCAGCCAGATCAACGGCTCGAGGCTTCGCAACTCGGGCGCACCGCGAACGATCGCGACGATGAAGGTTGCGGTGATGACGTAGCCAAAGCCGAACAAACCGTAGGCCACGGCCAGCACGGCGAGGTGCGGGTTGGCGCGTCTGCCACCAGTGGCGGTTGCGGCCGCGGCGGGTTGGGCCTGATCGCCCTTGATCAGGGCAGCCGCCGCGACGGCGGTCGCCAAGGCCAGCATTCCGCCGCCAACCCACATGGCGCGCCAGCCCGCGCCCTCGCTCTCGAGCAGCCAGGTCAGGACAGCCGACGCGGCAATGCCGATGCCGACGCCGGCGAAGTGGATGGCCGAGAGATGGCCATGCCCGCTCGCGGCGAGCCGCTCGAGCACCAGCGCCGACGACAGGACAAGCGCGAACGCGCTGGCGACACCGCCGACGAAACGCAGTACGAGGAACGGTATCAAAGTGGATGGCAGCGCCATCGCGGCCGTGGTGAGGGCGCTGACGACGAGGGCTGCGACCAGCGTTGCGCTGGTCCGGCTGCCGAGCCGGGGTGACGCGGCGGCCAACGCGCCGGCCAGATAGCCGACGAAGTTGGCGGAGGCGATGAGCCCGGCTTCGCTCTTGGACTGGCCGAGCGCCTCGACCATGCCGGGCAGGATGGGCGTGTAGATGAAACGGCCGATGCCCAGCGCGCCGGCGAGGGCGAACAGCCCGCCGAGCGCCAGGTATTGTGGCTTCACAGACAATCGGTGCACGTCATCGCAGCGGCGCCATCCGTTCGCCCGGCATCAGCGCATAGGGGTCTTTCCATCCGTCGAGGCCACGGATGCGTCCAGTCCAGGCGTGAATGCTGGGATACGTCGCCCTGAGGTCGTAGCCGCTCTCCTCCGGCGGATAGAACATATATCCGGCGAGCGAGAAGTCGGCGATGGTCGGTGCGCCGCCGACGATGAACGGCGTACCCGCCAGGTGCTTTTCCACGATGGCTAGGTTGGCGTCGATGCGCCCCTTGAGAAAGGCCATCACGGCCGGGTCGGGAGCTGCGCGCGAGAAGCACTTCAAGAAGCGGTAGGTCGCGAAATAGCTGGTGAACTTGTGGTTGTCGAACAGGATCCAGCGCAGAGCCTCGTAGCGGTCATCGGCGCTCGCCGCAGCGAACTTGCCGGTGGTATCGGCGAGCCAGGTCAGAATGGCGCCGGACTGCGTGCGTCGCTTGCCGTCGGTCTCCAGCACGGGCACCTCGCCCTGCTCGTTCAAGGCCTCGCGCCATTTAGGGTCGCGCGTCTGTCCGCCTTTGAAGAAATCGACGAAGACCGGCGTCCACTCGATGCCTGCACAGGCAAGATAGAGGGCGACCTTATAGGCATTGCCCGACTGGCTGAAGCAGTGAAGGCGATGTGTCGGCATGGCAGGTTTGTCCCTTGGGGTAGGCTGATGGTCTAGCCGAGATTGCCGGGCGGCACCATATCGAGAGGTAGTCGACTTGTGCCCGTTCCATATGACCCGCGATTGAGCAATGCGGACAAGAAACCAGAGCGCTCTCCGGCGCAAAGCATCCAATCTCGATGAGGATCTGGATGCGGCGCTGCGTGCGACTTTCCCGGCCAGCGATCCCGTCTCCATCGGTCAGCCGACCGCGACCGAGCCGCCGGTGCGCCCCACCGATCGGCGCGCTCCCGCCATCGATCTCGATACGGTGCTGCGACTGGCCAAAACTCTGGCGGGGCGCAAATAGCGCACACAACCCCGTGCGGTTCCATCTCAACGCCACCAGATTCCAGCGGCCGCCAGGAGCGCGCCGCCTAACACCAGGATGAGGGCCACGACGCCCAGCACCTGGGCGACGAAATGGCCGACCACCGTGCCCGCGGCGCGCCCGGCCTTGCCGAGGACGGTCGGTGCCGCGGCGATGTCGCGAAGGCGGGATTCGATTTCGGTGGGGTTTTCGGCGGTGCGCTTGCCGCGGGCGACATGCCACGCCGAATCGATCGCGACGCCCTTCAGGTCATAGCGGGACGTCCGCCACCAGATCGCGATACCAATGACGGCAAGGGCCAGGCCGGCGCCGAACAAACGCGGGCTTGCGAGCCAGTTCGTGAGGGTTTCCACGACGGAGCTCTCCCCATGTCGCACCGCCTGGGTGCCGCGAGAACACAATCCCCAGCTCATGCTATCACACTCGCATGCGGGGGAATTCGATTCGGATCATCGGCCTCGATCCGGGGCTCAGGCGCACCGGCTGGGGGATCGTCGACAGCGACGGGGTGCGGCTCGGCTACGTCGCGAGCGGCGTCGTCACGTCCGACGGCCAGGAAACGCTGGCGTGGCGGTTACGGACGCTGTTCGAGGGGATCGCGAGCGTAATCGCCAGCTTCAAGCCGCAGGAGGCGGCCGTGGAGGAAACCTTCGTCAACGAGAACGCCCGGGCCACCCTCAAGCTCGGCCAGGCCCGCGGCATCGCGCTGCTCGCTCCGGCCCTTCAGGGGCTCAAGGTGGCGGAGTATCAGCCGAATCTGATCAAGAAATCGGTGGTCGGGGCAGGTCACGCCGAGAAGCGCCAGATCCAGGCGATGATCGGTTTCCTGCTGCCGAAGGCCAAGTTCGACAGTGCGGACGAAGCGGACGCCCTGGCGATCGCCATTTGCCACGCCAACCACCGCACGAGCCCCGTACTGCGCGCAGCGGACCTGGCGCGGAGGGCGGCGTCGTGATCGGAAAGCTCAAGGGGCTGGTCGATGCCGTCGGCGAGGCGCACGCGATCATCGACGTCAACGGCGTAGGCTACGAGGTTCATTGCTCCGCGCGCACCCTTCGCACATTGGCGATCGGGCACGAGGTGTCGGTGGCCATCGAAACGCACGTGCGCGAGGACGCCATCCGGCTGTTCGGCTTCGCCAGCGAGGTGGAACGGGCGTGGTTCCGCACCCTGCAAACGATCCAGGGTGTCGGCGCCAAGGTCGCCCTCGGTGTGCTCGGCACGCTCGGGCCGCAGGATCTCGCGAACGCCATTGCCCTGCAAAACTGGGCGGCGGTGGCCGAAAGCCCGGGTGTCGGCAAGAAGCTCGCGCAGCGGATCGTCGCGGAGCTGAAGGACAAAGCGCCGGCGCTGTCGGTGGCTGGTCTCCACCTGCCGGCCGCGATGGGCGGACACGCTGTGCCGCCGGAAGGGAATGCTGCCGCGGAGGCGATCTCCGCCTTGACCAATCTCGGCTACCAGCCGGCCCAGGCCTCGGCCGCGGTAGCGGTGGCGATGAAGGAGCTGGGCGAGGCCGTGGATACGGCCAAGCTGATCCGGCGCGGCCTCAAGGAACTGGCGCGCTGATCTGCGCGAGCCTGTCACCAACACGTGACCGCCGTCGGACTGCCCCCGCGATAGGTTCAGCGGATGTAGATCCAGGGGTCATCATGCGCCCGATCGGTAGGTTCCTCGTCGTTACGGCGGCGCTGCTGTTCGCCACGGCCGCCGCGCCCGGCCGGGCCGACGCGCAGGGCGGCTCCGCTCACGACTTTATGTTCGAGTCGATCGACGGCGGTCAGCTTCCGCTTGCTGAACTCAAGGGCCGGGTAGGGCTGATCGTCAACACGGCCTCATTCTGCGGGTTCACGCATCAGTATGCCGGGCTGCAGGAGCTGTGGACCCGCTATGAGGCGCGGGGGCTGGTGGTGGTCGGCGTGCCGGCCAACGATTTTGGCGGCCAGGAGCCGGGGACGGACTCGGACATCAAGACCTTCTGCCAGGGCGGATTCGGCATCACGTTTCCGCTGGCGGCCAAGTCGCGGGTCGTCGGGCCTCTTGCCCATCCATTCTACAGATGGGCGGCGAAAACGCTGGGGCCAGCCAACGTGCCGCGCTGGAACTTCCACAAGTATCTGGTCGGCGTCGACGGTGGGCTGGTTGCCGCCTTCGGATCGAGCGTCGGCCCGACGTCGGTCGCGCTGGTTTCGGCGATCGAGGCGGAGCTGGCCAAGGCCGCACCGAAGGTTGCTCCTTAGCTGGCAACCATGTGGCCGATCGCGCGTTGCTCTCGCACATCGAGACCATGGTGAAAGGGGTGTGCCATGCGCGGCATTCTCTTCGCTTTGTTGTGCGTTGCGGCATCGGTCGCGGGGGCGCAAGAGGTCCGGGACAACATCGGAGTGCTGACCTGCACGCTCGCGGGCAAGCGCGATGCTCAGGCCGCGCAGCCGTCGACGACTCCGGGCGATGTGCGCGACATGTCGTGCGTGTTCAAGCCGGACGATGGCGCCGCGGAGGAGACCTATGTGGGCCTGATCCGCGTCGTCGGCGGCGGTGATGCGTTGAGCGGAAAGCAGGTGATGATCTGGGTGGTGATGGGGCCATCCAAGAAGACGCGCGCACCGGGTGCGCTGGCGCAAAGCTATATCGGGGAAGCCGCCCCCCCGGGGACCGCGGCCCGCGTTCTTGTCGGCGAGCGCGATCCGTTGTTCGGCCTTGCGCCGATGACCAACAGCGCGGCGCCGAAGGGAGGCGAAGCGGTGACAGTCATCGAGCTGCGCGTCCACGCTGTGCCCGCCTAGATGGGCAGCGTGACCGTGCGGCACCGTTGCTGTTCACGGAGTTTCAGCGCCAGCGGCGGCGCGCTTGACCGCATGCGCGAACTGGCTCAAAGAACGAATCATGTCCGATCGGCTGGTGACAGGGGCGCGCAAGGACGGGGACGCTTCGGAGGCGAGCCTTCGCCCACAATCGCTCGGCGAATTCGTCGGGCAGGAGCAGGCCCGGTCTAACCTCACAGTGTTCATCGCGGCGGCCAAGGCGCGCGGCGATGCGCTCGATCATGTCCTGTTCGCGGGGCCGCCGGGCCTCGGCAAGACGACGCTGGCGCAGATCCTGGCGAAGGAGCTTGGCGTCGGGTTTCGGGCGAGCTCCGGCCCGGTCATTTCCAAGGCCGGCGATCTGGCGGCTCTGCTGACCAATCTGGAAGACCGCGACGTTCTCTTCATCGATGAAATTCACCGCCTCAACCCGGCGGTCGAGGAGATCCTCTATCCGGCGATGGAGGACTTCCAGCTCGATCTCATCATCGGCGAAGGTCCGGCGGCGCGCTCGGTGCGCATCGACCTCGCCCGTTTCACGCTGGTCGGCGCCACGACGCGGGCCGGCCTTCTGACGACGCCGCTGCGCGACCGTTTCGGAATCCCGGTGCGGCTCAATTTCTACACCGTCGAGGAGCTCGAGAAGGTCGTCACCCGTGGCGCCCGTGTGCTCGGTGCGCCGGTCAACTCGGACGGTGCGCGCGAGATCGCGCGGCGTGCGCGCGGTACGCCACGTATTGCGGGGCGGCTGCTCCGGCGAGTGCGTGATTTCGCTGCGGTCGCAGGAGCATCGATCATCGACACGGCGGTGGCCGACAAGGCGCTGCAGGCGCTCGAGGTCGACAACCATGGGCTCGATGCGCTCGACCACCGCTATCTCAATTGCATTGCCAGGAACTACGAGGGAGGGCCGGTCGGCATCGAGACGATCGCGGCGGCTCTCTCCGAGCCCCGCGATGCGCTCGAGGAAATCGTCGAGCCCTATCTGCTCCAGCAAGGCTTCATCGGCCGCACACCACGCGGCCGCATCGTCACGCTCAAGGCCTATAAGCACCTGGGAATGGCCGGGCCTGCACGCTTCTCCTCACCGCAGCTGGGGATATTCGAGGACAGCGAAATCGATAGCGATCCCGACAATCAGGCCGGTGCGCTCTGAGGGTGGCCGCCAGACTCATGCGCACGGCCATGTGATTTCACAATTTTGCTGCGCTGCGGCGATATCGACGGGCGCGCCTAAACCAGTGAATGGCCGAAGCGGGGACCATGGGGTTGATTTCAAGACGCAATTTTCTCAAGGGGGCGAGTGCGCTTGGTGCCGGGACCGTGGGTGTCGGCGGATATGCGCTGGGGGTCGAGCCCAATCGGATCAGCGTCGCACGCTACGCCCTCACGCCGCCGGGCTGGCCGGCCGGACAGCGGGTCACGATCGCGGCCATTGCGGATCTGCACGCCTGCGATCCGTGGATGCCGATGGCGCAGATCGAGCGGATCGTGGCCGAGACGAACGCGCTCAAGGCCGATCTCGTCGTCCTGCTCGGCGACTATGAATCCAACCATCGGCTGGTCAAGCGGCGCGTCGCATCGCGCGAATGGGCACCCGAGCTCGGCCGTTTGACGGCACCGCTCGGCGTCCACGCCGTTCTCGGCAATCACGACTGGTGGGACGATCGCGAGGCACAGCGGCGCGGCCACGGCCCGGTGTCGCACCGGCGCGCGATCGAGAAGGCCGGCATTCCGGTGTACGAGAACGACGCGGTGAAGCTAACGGTGCCAGGGGGATCGTTCTGGCTCGCCGGGCTCGGCGACCAATGGGCCTTCCACACCCGCCGCATCCGGCGCAAGGGGCAGGCCCGCTTCGGCTATCGCGGCGTCGACGATCTCGAGGGTACGCTGGCGAAAGTACCGGCCGGCGAGCCGGTGATCCTGATGGCACACGAGCCCGACATCTTCGCCGACATGGACAGCCGAGTGGCGCTGACGCTTTCGGGACATACCCATGGCGGCCAGATCTCGGTGATGGGTTACGTGCCAATGGTGCCGTCGATGTACGGGCGGCGCTTTGCCTACGGCCATATCGTCGAAGACGAGCGCCACCTCATCGTGTCGGGTGGGCTCGGCTGCAGCGGAATGCCGGTGCGGTTCGGGGTGCCGCCAGAAATCGTACTGATCGAGCTCGGGGTCTAGGCGTGGCGGGTGCGAGCGAAGAGGACGAGCGTTGGCCGCATCTGGCCGGACAGCTCGTGGGGGAGGGCGGCGAGCGCCGGCATATCCTTCCCGTGCGCGTCTACTTCGAGGACACCGATTTTTCCGGCGTGGTCTATCACGCGAGCTATCTCAGGTGGTGCGAGCGCGGGCGCTCGGATTTCCTGCGCCTGCTCGGAAATAATCACCGTGCGCTGTTCGGTGGCGCCGACGGCTGCGAACCCGCTGCCTTTGTCGTCCGGCGTTTGCAGCTCGACTATCTGAAGCCGGCGCGAATCGATGAGGTGCTGGAGATCGAGACGCGGCTGAAGGAGACGGGCGCCGCTACGCTTACACTCGCGCAAACCGTCCGTCGGGGTGACGAGCGCCTCTTCGACGCCGAGGTGCTGGTGGTGCTGGTTGGGCGCTCCGGCAAGCCGCAGCGGCTCTCGGAGCTCCTGCGGCGGGCCCTTGGCTCGTGACGCCCTGAGGCGCGACGCGTGGCCGGCGTGGCGCCTCATCGGTGACCTTCGGAAGGCTGGCGGGCCGTAGTTTTGCCCTATTGCGCGGCAACATGCCCCCTTGGGCGCAGGGGAGCTTCAAGGCACATCTCGTCCGGCGGTCAGTGTGGGGTGGTCGGGTGCGTACGCGGACCGGCCCTTCTTGTGCTGGCGGGATGCTGGATTACCGCCGCCCCCGAGAATCTGGATACGGCGAATCATGGATGTTTTGCAGGGCACGATCGTGCCGAACGGCGGCGCAGTGTCGTTCCTCGCGCTTTTTCTTCAGGCGCACATTGTCGTCAAGATCGTCATGATCGGTCTGCTGCTCGCCTCGGTCTGGTCGTGGGCGATCATCGTGGAAAAGCTGTTTTCGTTCCGGCGGGCTCGCATTGAAGCGGACCGATTCGAGCATCTATTCTGGTCCGGCCAGTCGCTTGAGGAGCTGTATGCCGGCCTGTCGCGTGGCCGTACGATTGCCATGGCGGCGCTGTTTGTTGCGGCGATGCGAGAGTGGAAGCGGTCGGTGGAGGGCAATCTGCGGGCGATGGGCGGCATTCAGATGCGGGTCGAGAAGGTGATGGATGTCACCATTAGCCGTGAGATGGAGCGGCTGGATCGCCGACTGCTGTTTCTGGCGACCGTCGGTTCGACCGCTCCGTTTGTCGGCCTGTTCGGTACGGTGTGGGGCATCATGACCAGCTTTCAGGCCATCGCGTCGTCGAAGAACACCAGCCTCGCGGTGGTGGCGCCCGGTATCGCAGAGGCGCTTTTCGCGACGGCGCTGGGTCTGCTTGCGGCCATTCCGGCGGTTATTTTCTACAACAAGTTCGCGGCCGACAGCGCGCGGCTCGGCCAGCGGCTGGAAGCCTTCGCGGACGAATTCTCCGCGATCGTTTCGCGTCAGATCGACGTCAGGGCCTAACGGAGCAGCGATGGGCGCGAGCATCAAGGCGAATGGCGGGCGCAGCGGGCGGCGGGGAACACGACGGCACGCGCCGATGAGCGAGATCAACGTGACGCCATTCGTCGACGTGATGCTCGTCCTGCTGATCATCTTCATGGTCGCCGCGCCGCTGCTGACGGCCGGGGTGCCGCTCGATCTGCCACAGGCGAAAGGCAAGCAGCTCGAATCGCAGAACAAGGAGCCGGTGGTCGTCTCGGTGACTCGGGACGGCAAGCTGTTCCTCGGACAGGAAGACAAGACGGCGATCGGACTCGATGAGCTCGGCCCGAAGCTCAAGGCGGTGGCGGAGGCGCGGGGCGGAATGGACGAGCCGATCTTCGTGCGCGGCGACCGGACGGTCGAATACGGTGCGGTGGCGCGCGTGATGGCGCGCATCAAGGACGCCGGCTTCCGGAAGCTGTCGCTGGTGACCGAGGTGGAGAGCGGGGGGTGAGGGGCCGGTGCATTTCGGGCTCACAATCTCGGTCCTACTGCATGCCGGCTTGCTGGCGTGGGCGGTTTTCACTATCCATTCGGCGCCGTTCAAGGAATCCGTGCCCGAGCCTGTCGAGGTGGCCATTATCTCGCCCGACGAGCTGGTGCGCTTGAGGCAGGGCGATCGCAATGCCAAGCAGCTCGATGCCAAGCCGAAGGAGGCTCCGGCGAAGGAGCCGCCCAAGGAAGAGCAGGTGAGGAAGGTGCAGCAGGCCGCCGCGCCGCCGCCGCCTCCGAAGGAAGAGCCCCCGCCGGCCAAGGAGCAGCCTAAGCCGGACCCACCCAAGGCCGAGCCGGCCAAGGCGGAGCCCAAGAAAGACCCGATCGCCGAGGCGCTCGCAGCAAAGCTGCCCGATCCGCCGCCTGGTCCCACGCCTGAGGAGCTGAAGCAGGAGGAGGAGAAGCTCGCGCTGGAGCGCAAGGCCGAGGAGGAGAAGAAACTCGCCGAGCAGAAGAAGCTCGAGGAAGAGAAGAAAAAGCGAGAGGCGGAGGCCAAGAAGATCGAGGAGGAGAAGAAGCGCAAGCTCGCGGAAGCCAAGAAGAAGGCGGAAGATGAGAAGAAACGGCGCGAGGCCGAAGCCAAGAAAAAGCAGTTCGACGCCGAGAAGATTGCGGCCCTGTTGAACAAGGTCCCGGACAAGAGCGCGCCGTCGGGCGCGCCTGAGCCCCAGCAGCCGACCAAGAACAAGGGGCCGGTCGCTGGGGCAGCGGAGGGGCGGGATTCGGTGCTGACGGCCAGTCAGCGGTCGCTGCTCGGTGCGATGATGAAACGCGCGGTCAGCCGGTGCTGGAATATCAACAGCGGGCTCGAAGGCATCGACCGGATCGTGGTCGACGTCGAAATTCGACTGAAGCCGGATGGGCGCCTTCAGGCTGCGCCGAGGGTGGTGAGCAACGGCGGCGGCGGACTGTTCGCGGATGCCGCCAATAGTGCGGTTCGTGCCCTGGTGCAGTGCGAGCCCTATGATCTGCCGCGCGATCTTTACGAGGGCGGATGGGACCATATGGTGGTGACATTCGATCCACAGAGGATGTTCTGAGGCGAGCCCGCCTCGCGATCTGGAAGACCACGATGACGAAGACCGACAATCTCCCATCCCTCTCCCGGCGGCAGGCTCTGGGGCTTGCCTGCGCCGGCGTTGCGTCCGCCTGGGTCCCAGGCGCGCATGCCCAGCAGCGCGGACCGACGCGTGTCACGGTGGACGAGGCCAATCTGAAACCGCGGCCCATCGCGATCCCCGAATTCATGAGCGAAGATCCGCGGCTCGGGCAGGACGTTGCCAATGTGGTCAGCGCGGACTTGGAGCGCTCCGGCCTCTTCCAACCGCTGGACCGCGCCGCCTTCATCGAACGCATTCGCGATCTCAACACCGCGCCCCGCTTTGCGGACTGGCGCGCGGTCGGCGCCGAGGCGCTGGTGGTCGGCCGTGCGGCCGCCGTCGACGGACGCATTCGGGCAGAGTTCCGCGTGTGGGACGTGGTGCTGGGAAAGCCGCTCGCCGGCCAGCAGCTCGCAACCTCGGTTCAGAACTGGCGCCGGATCGGCCACATGGTCGCCGACCAGGTCTATGAAAAACTGACGCTCGAGAAAGGGTACTTCGATACCCGCATCGTGTTCATCGATGAAACCGGCCCGAAGGATCGCCGCCTGAAACGATTGGCGATCATGGATCAGGATGGGGCCAACGTCCGGCTGCTGAGCCAGGGCAAGGAGCTGGTGCTGACGCCCCGCTTCAGTCCGACCAGCCAGGACGTCACCTATATGCAGTACACAAATGATCAGCCTCGTGTTGTGCTGATGAACCTCGATTCCGGCCAGCGCGATGTGGTGGGCAATTTCCCCGGCATGACGTTCGCGCCACGATTCTCGCCCGACGGCCAGCGTGTGGTCATGAGTTTCCAGACCGGCGCCAATTCCAGCCTCGTGGAGATGGACCTGCGCTCGCGGCAGATGCGGCAGCTCACGCAGCAAAGCAACGCGATCGACACCGGCCCCTGCTATGCGCCGACCGGCCGTCAGATCGTCTTCGAGTCGGATCGCGAGGGTAGCCAGCAGCTCTACGTGATGGGGGCGGACGGCGGCGGCGTGCATCGGATCAGCGCGGGAGAGGGGCGGTATTCCACGCCGGTGTGGTCGCCCCGCGGCGACTATGTGGCTTTTACGAAACAGATGGGCGGGCGGTTCCTCATCGGCGTCATGCGGCCGGATGGTCAGGGAGAGCGCGTGCTGACAGAGGGCTTCCACAACGAGGGGCCGACGTGGGCGCCGAACGGCCGCGTGTTGATGTTCTTCCGGGATACCGCCGGCGCCAATGGTGGGCCGCGAATTCATTCCATCGATTTGACGGGTTACAACGAGCGGCAAGTGCCGACGCCGTCATTTGCTTCGGATCCCGCCTGGTCGCCTTTGCTCACCTGAATACTTTGGTGGTGCTTCGTGGACCACCTGTTTACCGCACGCTAACCCCGCCCGCCCATAATGGCTCATTCTCGGCCTAGGTTTCGACCAAGACGAGTGAGTTGAACGGCCAGTTTCGCCAGGCTCCGCGTGAGTATTCGAGCGTGACTGGGAGCAAAACAACGCGGCGTGGCATATTCGCATCAATCTTGGCGGAAAACTGTGACGGGAGCCCATCTGTCCTTGATCAGCGGTGGCCACACCGGTACCCCAATACTGGCGATTGCCGAACAGCATTAGGAGAGCTGACCATGCAGGGTGTGAAGAGCGCGATCGTTATCACGGCGGTCATCGCGGCCGTGGCGCTGGGTGCGTGCCGTCGGGAGGTTCCTCATGAGCCCCTGAAGCTTGGCGCCTCGGATGTGGCTGCGGCAACGAAAGTCGCGAAGTAAGTCCGAGTTGGGCTGAGATCACTAATAGGAGAGAACGGGAATGAAGGGCGCTATCGTTTTGGCGGCTGTCGTCGCCGCGGTTGCTCTGGGGGCGTGCCGCAAGGAAGTTCCTCACTCGCCGATGAAGCTCGGCGCTGAGGTTCCTTCGGTGGAGCGCGTAGCGCAGTAATCCTCGAAGCAGAATTCTCGCGGGCGACCGCGAGCACAGATCAAGGCCGTGCCATGCGATAGTGGCTCGGCCTTTCTGCTTTCAGAGGCCGGTTGTGTTTTCGGCCAATGTGGCCGAGAAACCTGTGAGTTCGGCGGGTCCGCTGGTTGCTGTCGCAGCCGAACCGGCGCATGAAATTCGCAGAACGGCCTTATTTTCGCGCGATCAGAACGTTAATTGCGAGCGACTCCCCGGCGCAGCACAACGTTCAGATCTGGAGAGGCGGCGCTTCAGTGATTCGACCGGGAAAGGGATTGTAATGGTCAGCTCGCAGCGCAAAGCAGGTCTGGCGCGGATAGCCATGGTGGCATTGCTCGCGCTATCGGCTGCCGCTTGCGCCAACAAGGAGCTGCAGCCGGACGCCGCCAATCTGGCGAATGGGCGGGGACCGGCCGTCCCCGGCTCGCAGCGTGACTTTGCGCAGAACGTGGGCGACATCGTCTACTTTTCGACCGATAGCACCGATCTAACGCCCGAGGCGCAGCAGACGCTGGCCAACCAGGCGAGATGGCTGCAGCAGTATTCGCAGTATACGATTACAATTGAAGGTCACGCGGACGAGCGCGGCACGCGCGAATACAACATCGCGCTGGGCGCGCGGCGCGCGACGACTGTCCGTGATTTCCTGGCCCGCAATGGCGTGAACGGTCAGCGCATACGGACGATCTCGTTCGGCAAGGAGCGTCCTGTTGCGGTTTGCAACGACATTTCCTGCTGGTCGCAGAACCGACGTGCGCAAACCGTCCTGAACAACCGGGCGGGGACCTGAGCTCGGAGCCACGTCGAGCTTGATCCGGGGGCGATCTGTCGCTCCGTTGCCGCGGTTCGCCCTCTGGAGTGGATTACGGCTCGTGCGTTTGGGCGGATCCGGCCGAAACCGGTAATGCTCGTTTGCGCGTTGACAGGTCAGTGCCATGGGCGGATGCGTGGCAGTCGTCAGGCGGCAAGATCCGGGGCTATGATGGGCCCACGTGCGGACCGCCTTCGGGCAAGGGCGTCACCCAGGGCAGGAATCGGTTGTCGATGAGTGGGACAGCTTCGAGGGTCACTTTGAAGGGTGCGGCAGCCGCGGCGCTCGTACTCGCCGTGTCCATGTCTGGTGCGGCGGCACAGACGCAGCCCCAGCCGGGATGGCCAGCGCAGGGACAGGCAGCGCCCAAGCAGCAGCCCAGCGGCGCTCCTAAGGTCCAGGCTGCTCCTCCCGCCGCTCCAGCGCGGGCCGCGGGCGGCAGCGACAGCCAGCTCAAGCAGCGCGTGGAGCAACTCGAGGCGCAGCTTGTCGATCTCCAAGTCGTGATCGGTACACTCGAGTCGCTGGCGAAGTCGGGCGGTGCGGGTGCCGCGGCAGCAGCGCCACGGGGTGCAGCTCCGGCTCCGGTTGGCGGCTATTCGAGTTCGGACGGTGGCCGTATCGATGGGCTCGAGACCCAGATGCAGGCCCTGACGGCGCAGCTCGAGCAGCTCGCGGCCCAGGTGCGCGCTCTGAGCGGAGGACGCGGCGGCCAGCTCGGCGGCGCGGCGAATTTCGCAGCGCGCGATGCCGCGCCCGGTGGCCGGATGACACTCAACGACAGCGGGGGTGCTCTCCGGCCCGGCTCGGTTCCGAGCGGTGGATTTGGCAGTACGGTCGTGACACCCGGCGGTGACGACCAGATTGGCCGGATGATCAACGACGCAGGACCAAGCCAGGGCGCGGATCGCCCGGGTGCCGGCGCGGCGGTCGCGATGGAAGCACCCGGCAACTCGAAACAGTCCTACGAGACGGCTTACGGCTATCTGCTGCAGCAGAATTACGAGGCGGCCGAGAGCGCCTTCGATGATTTTCTCAAGCGGTATCCCGATGATCCGCTTGCCGGCAACGCGCAATACTGGCTCGGCGAGACCCTGTACGTGCGCGGCCAGTTCAAGCAGGCAGCCAGCGCGTTCCTCAAGGGGTACCAGACGTACGCGCGCAGCACCAAGGCGCCCGACAGCCTGCTGAAGCTCGCCATGTCGCTCGATCGGCTCGGGCAGCGTGATGCTGCGTGCTCGTCCTACAACGAACTCGGCACGCGCTTTCCCAATGCCCCCTCGCATGTGAGGACGCGCGCCGACAGTGAGCGCAAGCGCGTCGGCTGTTGACGTGCCGGACGCGGTCGCGCCTATCGGCCCCGACGAGCGTGACCGCCTTTTCGCATCGCTGACATTGCCGCTGGCGCTCGCCGTATCGGGTGGGCCCGACAGCATGGCGTCGATGCATCTGATCGCGGAGTGGTTGGGGAACCGGCCGGGCTCGGTGCCGCTGCCGGATGGCGTTGCGCCCGTCGTGGTGGTGACTGTCGATCACGGGCTGCGGCCCGAGGCGGCGGCGGAAGCACGCTTCGTTGCAGAGGAGGCAGCGCGTTTGGGGCTGCCCCATCGCACGCTCGTTTGGAAAGGGGCGAAGCCGCAGTCGGCAGTTCAGGAGCTAGCCCGCGAGGCGCGATACGAACTCATCGCGGACGCCATTGCAGGCGAAGGTCTGGCCCGGCCGCGGATCGTGGTCCTGGCGCACCATCAGGATGACCAGGCCGAGACGTTCCTCATGCGGCTGGCGCGCGGCAGCGGGGTCGAAGGCCTGGCGGCGATGGGCGCGCGCGAAAGCCGCATTCACCTGCGGTTCGAGCACCCCGTGGTCGAGACCGAGGTCGAGTTTTGCCGCCCGCTTCTTACTCTTCCCAAGGCGCGCCTGGCGGCCACCTTGGCTGGGCGCGGCTGCGCGATCGAGGACCCCAGCAATCTGGACGGGCGCTTCGAGCGGGTGCGCTGGCGGCTGGCGGCGATGCAGCTCGCCGACCTCGGTCTGATCAACGCGCGGGTCGCCACGAGTGCGCGTCGCCTGCGTCGCGCACGCGATGCGCTCGCGCTCGCCGCGCAGCGCACCGCTCGGGGCGCAGTGGTCTTGCATGAGATGGGATACGCGGAGGTTGATCCGGCCGCGCTCATCGCCGCAGGAGAGGACATCGCCGTCCGCGTGCTTCAGAGCGTGGTTAATGCGCTCGGCGGGCAGGAGGAGCCAGTGCGCTTGTCGGTGCTGGAGGCCTTTGTCGAGAGACTGACGACGACCGGCGGCGCGCCGCCCGCCGGTACTCTGGGCGGCTGCATCCTGGAGCCGGGGCCTGGGGGCTCCCTCCAGATCTTTCGCGAGCTGGGGCGGGAGGGTCTGTCCCGCGTGGTGCTGCAACCCGGTCAGGGCGTCTTCTGGGATCGCCGCTTCTACATCAGCGTGTCCGCAGCCGCAGCGGCGCCGGTCGAGGTGGGGCCGCTGGCTCAGGTTCGTTTTGCCGCAGTCAAACGGCCGTCCACGGTGCCCGCCCGGGCTATGGCCACGCTGCCCGCGATCCGGGGTGGATCGCGGCTCCTCTACGTGCCACATCTCGCCTTCGCCGAGCCCGGTTCTGCGCCTTATTCGGCCGAGGATTTGGCTGTCCGACTGGCCGACCGTCACCGGCGTTTCATCTTCGGCTGAACCGCGACGACAGCGGCGATGCCACTTCGGCTTATGCAACCGAAGCCACACGTGTTCCAGCCCCGTTAAGAACACCCTGCGGGGCCGCCTCAACTTGGCAAACTTTCTATAGACACCTATGTTAAACGTCACGTCAGGGCCCGCTGCCCAACCGATCATCGATTGGTGACCTAATTACATCCCAACGGCTTGCGGCGCCGGAGAAGGGACCGACATGAATTCGCACTTCCGGAACTTTGCGATCTGGGTGATCATTGGTCTCCTGCTGGTCGCGCTGTTCAATCTGTTCCAGAACCCAGCCCAAAGCCGGCGAGGGAACGATGTTCCCTATTCGGAGTTCCTGAACGCCGTTGAGAACAAGACGATTTCCGAAGTCGTCATTCAGGGCAACCGCATCTCCGGCAAGTATAGCGACAATGGATCGGCGTTCACCACCTATGCGCCGGAAGATCCGAGCCTAGTCGAGCGGCTGCGCAAGCAGAACATCAAGATCGCTGCCCGCCCGAACGACGAGGATGTGCCGTCGTTCCTGAACGTGCTGGTGTCGTGGTTCCCGATGCTGCTGCTCATCGCGGTGTGGGTGTTCTTCATGCGCCAGATGCAGTCGGGCTCCGGCCGGGCGATGGGTTTCGGCAAGTCCAAGGCGAAGCTGCTCACCGAGCGGCACGGGCGCGTCACCTTCGAGGATGTCGCCGGCGTCGACGAGGCCAAGAGCGACCTGCAGGAGATCGTCGAGTTCCTGCGGGATCCGCAGAAATTCCAGAGACTTGGTGGGCGCATTCCGCGCGGCTGCCTTCTGGTCGGGCCGCCGGGCACCGGCAAGACGCTGCTCGCCCGGGCCATTGCCGGCGAGGCGAACGTTCCGTTCTTCACGATTTCGGGCTCGGACTTCGTCGAGATGTTCGTCGGTGTCGGTGCATCGCGCGTGCGCGATATGTTCGACCAGGCGAAGAAGAACGCGCCGTGCATCATCTTCATTGACGAGATCGACGCGGTCGGGCGCCATCGTGGCGCGGGGCTCGGCGGCGGCAACGACGAGCGCGAGCAGACGCTGAACCAGTTGCTCGTCGAGATGGACGGCTTCGAGGCGAACGAGGGCATTATTCTGATCGCCGCCACCAACCGCCCCGACGTGCTCGATCCGGCACTGCTGCGTCCGGGCCGCTTCGACCGGCAGATCATCGTCCCCAATCCGGATGTCGCCGGACGCGAGAAGATCCTGCGCGTCCACATGCGCAAGGTGCCGCTCGCTCCCGACGTCGATGCCAAGACGGTGGCGCGCGGCACGCCCGGCTTCTCGGGCGCCGATCTCGCCAACCTGGTCAACGAGGCCGCTCTGCTGGCGGCACGGCGCAACAAGCGCCTCGTCACCCAGACCGAGTTCGAGGATGCCAAGGACAAGGTCATGATGGGCGCCGAGCGCCGATCGATGGCCATGACCGAGGAAGAGAAGCTGGCGACCGCCTATCACGAGGCGGGCCATGCTCTCGTCAGCCTGCTCGTGCCGGGCAACGATCCGCTGCACAAGGTGACGATCATCCCGCGTGGTCGCGCGCTGGGCGTCACGATGAGCCTGCCTGAGCGCGACAAGCTCAGCTACTCGAAGCAGTGGTGCGAGGGCAAGATCGCGATGTGCTTCGGTGGCCGGGTCGCCGAGCAGATCGTCTACGGCAAGGAGCATCTCAATACCGGTGCCTCGAGCGACATCATGCAGGCCACCGACCTCGCACGCCGCATGGTCAGCGAGTGGGGAATGAGCGAGAAGCTCGGGCCGCTGCGCTACAACGACAACCAGCAGGAAGTCTTCCTCGGCCACGCCATCACGCAGCGCCAGAACATGTCGGAGGACACCGCCCGCCTGATCGACCTGGAGGTGCGGCGGATCGTGACCGAGGGCGAGGCCAAGTCCTGGGAGGTGCTGCAAGTGCACCGCAAGGAGCTCGAGGCGATCACCCAGGCGTTGATGGAGTACGAGACGATCAGTGGCGAGGAATGCCAGACCGTCATGCGCGGGGAGAAGATCCACCGCCGCGAGGACGACGAGGACACCAAGGGCCCGATTGGTTCGGCGGTGCCGACGGCAGGCAAGGTCCGTCCGCCGCGAGAGGAGCCCGACACCGGCGGCATGGCTCCTCAGCCGCAGTCCTAATGCGGGTATCGAACGTGATGTTGTAAGGAGGGCCGGCGCACATGCGCCGGCCCTCTGTCTTTGGGTCGATCACCCGAGCAGGCGCCTCAATGCGCTCACTGGAGAATGCCGCCGCCATGGCTCACGGTCCCTACCTGCGTCCGTTGGGTTTCCTGCCGTCGGCGGCCGGCCGGGAGCTATCGGCGCTCAAGGGCGTCCTGCCGTTGGCGGGCGGGGTCCTCGATTTCTCCGCGATCGAGGTCAGCGAGCGGTCCGGTACGTCTGCGACGCGCCGGATCGCAGGTTTGAGCGACCTTGCCGATTCCGAGTGGGGGCGGCACGTCGAGACGGCGAGCGCGGCGCTCGATGCGCTGGTGGCGCCGAGGCCGCCGCTCGGCCGGCTGACGCTCGACCGGCCGCGGATCATGGGCATCGTCAACGTGACGCCGGACAGCTTCTCGGACGGCGGACTGCATGCGACGCCGCGGGCGGCGATCGACCACGCGCTGCGACTGGCCGACGAGGGAGCCGACATCCTGGATATCGGCGCGGAGTCGACCCGCCCCGGCTCCGATCCGGTGGCGATCGAGGAGGAGCTGTCGCGCGTCCTTCCGGTGATCGAAGCGCTCGCCGGGCGCACGCCGGCGCTGCTGTCGGTCGACACGCGCAAGGCCGAGGTGATGCGGCGCGCAGCGGCCGCCGGGGTCGACATCTTGAACGACATTTCGGCTCTAACCCATGACGCCGATGCGCTTGAGGTGGCGGCGGAGAGCGGCCTGCCGGTTGTGCTGATGCACGCGCTGGGCGATCCCAAGACCATGCAGGATGCGCCCCGCTATGACGATGTCCTGTGCGATGTGTTCGACTACCTGAAGGCCCGTATCGCCGCGTGCGAGGGCGCCGGCTTGTCGCGCCGGCGGCTCATCGTCGACCCGGGCATCGGGTTCGGCAAGACGCTCGAGCACAACCTGGCGCTGATGTCGGGTCTTGCCCTGTTCCACAGCCTGGGCACGCCGATCCTGCTCGGGGCCTCGCGCAAGAGCTTCATCGGACGTCTCACGGGGGAAGCAATCGCGGCCTCGCGGGTCGCGGGCTCGGTGGGGGCGGCGCTGGCCGCGGCCGGACAGGGCGCACAAATCCTGCGAGTTCACGACGTCCGGGCCACGCGGCAGGCGCTTGACGTGTGGCTCGCCAGCCTGACTGGGCAGCCATCCGGGGGATGAGGTGCGGGCGACGCGGCTCTCAGCTCGCCGCCGCGCGGCGGTCGGCGATGCGTTGCTCGGCGCCGGCGACAATCGCTAGGCGCAGCTCGCCGATGCCGCCGAGGTCGGGTGCAAGCCCCAGATGCTGGGCATCGGCCAGGCGATGCAGGTCGTCGGCGGAGGCGATCTCCAAGAGGCGGGCCATCAACGCCTCCCGCCCCGATTTCTTCAAGACGGCGACGACGCTGAAGGCATAGGGATCGAACGGCGGCCGGTGGGGCGGGGGGGCCTGCGGAGCGGTCGATGCCGGATCGTCGGCCGCCTCATCATCGCCGGGGTCCAGGCTGACGTCGAAAAACTCCGCCTCCTGCGGCGGCGCGGCGTACTCGGACTCGGATGATGCGGCGCGGCGGGGGATCGGGAGCTTGACCCGCAAGTGCGCGATTTCAGACGAGCAGGTCTCGGTGAGCCTGGCGGCAACCGGCGGCGGCACGCCGGGCTCGGCCGCGAACAGGTCGCGGAAATACTTCTCCTTGGAGGCGCCGGACAGGGCTTTGGTGGCTCTCGGCATGAACGTGTCCGGTGTGGGCGGCCTTACGCCGCGATGAGAGTCGATATTTCCTCATACAACTTACGCGCATCGGCGGCACCATCGCCGTACTTGGCCTCGATGCTGCGCCGCTGTGGAACCCAGTCGAAGGCATTGGCAATGCCGTCGCGCTGGGCGAGGCGCGTGGTGCACAACGGGTGGGCCTCCCCGATCTCCTCGATCACGAGGCGCTCGGGGCCATTGTTGCGCATGAAGTTGGGAAGGCAAACATAGCGGCGCTCGGCGATCGGCACGCTTTCGAGATCGTCGATGGTGCGCTTCTCCTCGATCAGGAGAGCGACGCGGTCCACGGCGAACTGGGAGACATAGTCCGGCCGGAAGGGCACCAGCACCTTGTTGGCGGCCTTGAGTGCGGCCAGTGCGGCAAATGACAGGCCGGGGGCGCAGTCGAGGATCACCAAGTCGAAGTCGGGCGCGAATTTGCGAAGCAGGCGCTCGAGCTTGCCGCGCACGCGCTGGCCGACCACCTCGGGGTTCTTGCCCTGGCTCGCCTCCTTGAGAAAGAGCTCGCCCTGTACGTCCTCGAGCAGAAGGGAACCGGGGAGAAGCGACAGGTGCGGCGCCTTGCCGTTGGTGCCCGCGACGTCGCCGACCTGGTGCAGAAGGTAGTCGCGCGGGGCGGCCATGGTGCCGTCGAACAGGTCGAAGAAGTAGTCGGATATGGTGCGGCCGTCCTTGCGCGCTTCGCTCCAGCCGCGACCGCCGAGCAGGATCAGGGACGCGTTGCACTGCGAATCGAGGTCGAGCACCAGCACGCGACGCCGCCCCCAGACGGCGGCCGCGTGGGCCAGCATGACAGCGACGGTGGACTTGCCCACGCCTCCCTTGCGATTGGCGACCGCCAGAAACGATGCCATCTTTGCCCCTTACTGAAGAGTTGCCAGCCGTTAACGATTCCCGCACTGAGGTGGGTAGCATTAGGCTGGCCTCATGACCCCCGTATGCGCCGATTCCGTGGCGCAATCCAAGGCATCGACCACTCTCGAACAGGGCTGCACGGGGGCCGCCATTGCTGTGGACGGGACCGGCCCAGTCATTGCATTAGGTCTTTCCGGTGTAATCTATGATTACGAGTTGTGATGGCTTGGCCTCGTTTGGCCGGTTGCGGGGTCGGCCATGAATGGCTATCGACCAAGGATCCGCCCGATCAGGGGCCGCACGCTCGACAACGTCTGACGAGGGGCACATGTCACGCCGCTATTTCGGCACCGACGGCATTCGCGGGCTTGCGAACCGTCCGCCCATGACTTCGGAGCTCGCGCTCAAGGTGGGGATGGCCGCCGGGCGCATCTTCTCCAACGGGGGCAGCCATCGCCACCGGGTGGTGATCGGCAAGGATACTCGCTTGTCGGGCTATATGATCGAGTCCGCTCTGCTGTCGGGCTTCACTGCCGTCGGCTGCGACGTGTTCCTGCTCGGCCCGATGCCGACCCCAGCGGTTGCGATGCTGACCCGCTCGTTGCGGGCCGATCTGGGCGTGATGATCTCGGCATCGCATAACCGCTACGACGACAACGGCATCAAGCTGTTCGACCCGGACGGCTACAAGCTCTCCGACGAGACAGAGCGGCAGATCGAGACGCTGATCGATACCGACAGCGCCGAGCTACTGGCGCCAGCCGACGGCATCGGCCGGGCGACGCGCGTCGACAGCGCGCAGGAACGCTACATCGAGTTCGCCAAGCGCACGCTGCCGCGCAATCTGCGGCTCGACGGCTTGAGGATCGTCATCGATTGTGCACACGGTGCCGGCTACAAGGTTGCGCCCGAGGCGCTGTGGGAGCTGGGCGCCGAGGTCATCAAGATCGGCGTCGATCCCAATGGGCGTAACATCAACCACAAATGCGGTTCGACCGCGCCGGAAGCCTTGATCGAGAAGGTCAAGGAAGTGCGGGCGGATATCGGCATCGCACTCGACGGCGACGCGGACCGCGTGGTGATCATCGACGAGAAGGGGCATATCGTCGACGGCGACCAGCTCATGGCGGTCATCGCGGAAAGCTGGCTCCGGCGCGGCAAGCTCGCGGCCGGCGGCATCGTTGCCACCGTCATGTCGAACCTGGGCCTCGAGCGCTATCTCAAGGAGATCGGCCTGTCGCTGGCGCGCACGCCGGTCGGCGACCGCTACGTCGTCGAGCACATGCGCAAGCACGGCTACAACGTTGGCGGCGAGCAGTCGGGGCATATCGTGCTCTCCGATTTCATTACGACGGGCGACGGTCTCGTCTCGGCGCTGCAGGTGCTCGGCGTCGTGGTCTCGACAGGCAAGCCGGTGAGCGAGGTGTGCACGCGCTTTCAACCGCTGCCGCAGATCCTGCAAAACGTACGCTATGCCAATGGCAGTCCGTTGGAGGACAGCCGCGTGCGCAGCGCGATCGACGCCGGAAAGGCGCGGCTCGGCGCGGCGGGGCGCCTCGTCATCCGGCCGTCGGGCACCGAGCCGGTGATCCGGGTCATGGCGGAGGGCGACGACGAGATGCTGGTGTCGCGCGTGGTGGGCGACATCGTCGAGGCGGTCAAGCAGGCGGCCGCCTGAGCCTCCTGCACACCTCATCCGCGGCAATGCCCGGGTGCAATTGCGGACATTCTCCGCTTGCCTTCGCGGGCCGGTACCGCTGCGCGCGCGGTGACGGCTGATTAAGGCTCCCTTAAATTTTGTGACTCATAGTCCCGATTTGAAACAGTCGCGAGGCTCGCGTCACTTCCGGAGCCGCTTGTCATTCGGAGAGGGACACTCATGAGCTTCATTCGGGGCGCGCTCGTGCTTGGCGCGGCGCTCGTCGCTGCCAGCGTGACGGCCGGAGCCGCGGATCTCGGCAGGCCGCCGGCCGGTCTCAAGGACTACGGCTATGCGCCGGTGTCGGGGCCGAGCTGGTATGTGCGCATCGATGGCGGGTACGCTTTCCACAGCAGCCCGGCAATGGTCGAGAACACCCTGATCGACCTGTCCCGGGAGTCGATAGACGACACCTGGACGCTCGGCGGCGGCGTTGGTCGCTACTTCACGCCCAATCTGCGCGGCGACGTGACGTACGACTATCGCTTCAATGCCGATGTCGATGGCTTCCGCAACGATCCCAACACGATCGGGCCCAGGGCGTTCGGCATCGAGAGCGGTGTGCTGCTCGCCAATCTCTACTATGATTTCGACCTGGGCCGTGCGTTCAAACCGTACATCGGTATCGGTCTCGGCGCCGTGCACCACAGCACGAAGTCCGGCACATGGACGGGATGCGGCTGCACCGGCACCATCTCGGGTGACGACAGTTGGGACGTCGCCGGCGCAGCGATGGCCGGTTTCACGGTGAACCTGCGCCGCAGCGCTGCTCCGGTCAGCATCAAGGACGAGCCAGTGGCCGTCGAGACCGGGCGCGGCATCTATCTCGATGTGGGCTACCGCTTCCTCTACCTCGGTGACGCACAGACCGGCGTGCTGAGGCGAGACAACGGTGCGGAGGAAGCAACCAAGGTTGTGGTCGAGGACATCATGGCGCACGAGTTTCGGGTGGGGCTGAGGTTCGACATCCGCTAGGCCCCGCCGGGCCGAGTGCGTGGCTTTCGAGCGAATCGGTTTCGGCCGGGCGGCTGGTCGGCCGGCGACAAGGAGGGGACCGCCGGCGTCGTGTTCGACGTCAGTGAGATCACCAAGATCGACCTCAATTGTCGCTACGTCTACATCGGCGGCGTGACGGCCAACCTCGGCGTCAACGGCAACGCCAGCCGCGTCGATATCGGCGACATCCACGAGCATCAGCTCGGCGCGGGCATCCGCTGGGACATCAACTGAACCGGCGGGTCAGTCAGTCCCTATCCGGCGGGCGCAGCCTCCTGCGGGTCCATCCAGCGCGATATTCTCTGGAATATAGCGCTGGATTGTGCATTGCTACCGGCCGAAGGCCCGCACGGGCGCACCCGGTTAAGGAGGATCGACATGGCGTTCCGCCCCCACAAATGGCTGCTGAGCGTGATGGGCGTCGCCGCCGCCTTGCTGGTGGCATGGGGGCCGCCGCAGACGCCGGCCCGAGCACAGAGTGGCGATGCCGTCGTGTTCGCGGCTGCGAGCCTGAAGAACGCGCTCGATGCCATCAACGCTCAGTGGCAGCAGGAGACCGGCAAGAAGGTTACCATCTCCTATGCCGCGAGCTCGGCACTGGCCAAACAGATCGAGCAGGGCGCGCCTGCGCAGATGTTCATTTCGGCTGATCTCGACTGGATGGACTACGTTGCGCAGAAGAACCTCATCAAGCCGGAGACGCGGTCCAACCTGCTACGCAATCGCATCGTGCTGATCGCGCCCAAGGACAAGGCGCAGCCGGTGGAGATCAAAGCCGGATTTGATCTGCCCAAGATCGTGGGCGATGGCCGCTTGTCGATGGCCAACGTCGAGTCGGTTCCGGCCGGGAAGTACGGCAAGGCGGCACTCGAAAAGCTCGGCGTGTGGGCCGGGGTGTCGGACAAGATCGCGCAGGCCGAGAACGTGCGCGCCGCACTGCTGATGGTGTCGCGCGGCGAGGCGCCGGCCGGCATCGTCTATCAGACGGATGCCGCGGCCGATCCGAACGTGAAGATCATCGGCACGTTCCCCGAGGACACGCATCCGCCGATCATCTATCCGATCGCGCTGACCGCCGGCGCCAACCACGCCGATGCGGCGGCGTTTCTGGCCTACGTCAAGTCGGGCAAGGCCAGGCCGTTGTTCGAAGCCCAGGGCTTCTCCGTCGTCAGCCAGGGCCAGTCCTGACGTACGGGTCGCAGGGCCGAGGGTGTCCACACATGGATTGGATGGCCCTGAGCCCGGAAGAATGGACCGCCGTGCGGCTCAGTCTCAAGGTGGCGGTCGTCGCCACCTTGGTCGCCCTGCCGTTCGGCATTGCTGTTGCGATGGTTCTGGCGCGCGGGCGCTTCTGGGGCCGCTCGCTGCTCGACGGGCTCGTGCTGCTGCCGTTGATCCTCCCCCCGGTCGTCACCGGCTACCTGCTCCTGATCCTGTTCGGACGACGCGGACCGATCGGCGGCTTTCTGGCCGAGCATTTCGGCATCGTCTTCTCGTTCCGTTGGACCGGTGCGGCGCTGGCTTGCGGCGTGATGGGCTTTCCGCTGCTGGTGCGTGCCATCCGCCTGTCGATCGAAGCGGTCGATGCCCGGCTTGAGGAGGCCGCCGGCACCTTGGGCGCCAATCGCGCCTGGGTGTTCCTCACCGTCACGCTGCCGCTGATTGTGCCAGGCATCATCGCCGGCATGATCCTGTGCTTCGCGAAGGCGATGGGCGAATTCGGCGCGACCATCACCTTCGTGTCGAACATCCCCGGCGAGACGCAGACGCTGCCGTCGGCCATCTACACCTTCACGCAAGTGCCGGGCGGCGATGCAGGGGCGCTGCGCCTGACGCTGGTGTCCGTTGCGATCTCGATGCTGGCGCTGCTCGCGTCGGAGTTGATGGCGCGCTATGCCAACCGGCGGCTCGACGTCGAATGACGCTGGCCATCGACATCACGCATCGGCAAGGGAGCTTTCTGCTCGATGCGCGCTTCGAGGTGGAGCGCGGGCTGATCGCGCTGTTCGGGCGCTCGGGATCCGGCAAGACCTCGCTGGTCAACATTATCGCCGGGTTGATCCGGCCGGAGCGCGGCCGCGTGGCGGTCGACGACATGGTGCTCGTCGATACGTCTCGCGGTGTGTTCATTCCACGTCATCGGCGCCGGATCGGGTATGTTTTCCAGGAGGGGCGCCTGTTTCCCCACCTGACGGTGCGCCAGAACCTTCTGTACGGGCGCTGGTTCGCGCCGCAGGCCGATCGTTCGGACGATCTCGATCATGTGGTGGAGCTGCTTGGGATCGAAGCCCTGCTCGAGCGCCGGCCGGGGCGGCTGTCGGGCGGCGAAAAGCAGCGGGTCGCCATCGGGCGGGCACTGCTCGCGAACCCGCGCCTGCTGCTAATGGACGAGCCGCTCGCGTCGCTGGATGAGCAGCGCAAGGCCGAGATCCTGCCCTACATCGAGCGGTTGCGCGATGAGAGCCGCATTCCGATCATCTACGTCAGCCATGCGATCGGCGAGGTCGCTCGCCTGGCGTCGACGGTGGTGCTTCTCGCCGAGGGTCGCGTCGCCGCGCTCGGACCGACGTCGGACATCCTGCACCGGCTCGATCTGGTGCCGCTGACGGGGCGGGCGGAGGCAGGGGCCATCGTCGAGGTCACGGTAGACCATCACGACGAGCGCTACGGTTTGACCGCCTTGCGCTCGCGGGCCGGCTCATGGATGCTGCCGCGGTTGGATGCTCCTGTCGGCGCGCGGCTGCGACTGCGTGTGCTAGCCCGCGACGTGATCCTGGCCAAGGACGCGCCTTCCGAGGTCAGTGCGCTGAATGTTCTGGCCGGCGTGGTCGTCGACATTGTGCCGGGAGAGGGGGCAGCCGTCGATGTCCGCCTCGACTGCAACGGTGACGCGCTCATCGCGCGGCTGACCCGCTACTCGGCGGAGCGATTGGGGCTCGAACTCGGCGTGCGGGTCCATGCGCTGGTCAAAAGCGTGGCGCTTGAGCGGAACGGCGCGAGCGGATCGGTCGGGATGCTCGCCGCGCATGACGCGGGCGATATGTGAGCCTGCAGGCGCGGCTCATCCGGCTCGACTGCGCGGCAGGGCTGTTTTCAGCGCCTTGAGGTCAGCCGCCGACGCTGTCGCCGCGGCACCCTCGATGGCCCGATAGCGTCCGACAACGTCGCGGCCGAGCCTGGTCAGGCGAGCGCCGCCACCACCGGTGCCGCCCACGCTCTTCTCGATGAGCGGCGCGCGGAAGATCTGGTTGATCTCGTCGGCGAGCAGCCAGGCGCGGCGGTAGGACATTCCCATTTCCTTGCCGGCCGCCGAAATGGACCCGTGCTTCGAGATCAACTCCATCAACGCGATCTTGCCGGGGCCAAGATATCCGAAGGCACCGAAGTCCACCCTGATGGTGAGGACGGCCTGAGGAGGATCATCCGCGGTGGATCGAGCCAGCGCCGCCGCCCGCATGCCATGTCGCCGTGGTGCCTGTCGCATCTCCCGCCCGCCAAGTTCGCCGCGAAGCGACGCGGCTATTGCTCGGCATCATGCCACAAAACGATCGGGCGGCGAGGCGTGCGGGACCGGCCTTTCCGCGACGTTGATCAATCTTAGGGCGGCCGTTCACCCTCGGCGCGGTCGCGACGCCGCATTGACAGCAGGCTCGACCCGCCGTATCCCCGCCGCGGGCCACCTTTCCCCACCGAGAGGCAGCTATCTGGAAGGGTAGACCCATGACCGCGACTGCGAGACCGGCCCGGCGGCCGGAAAATCCGCATTTTTCTTCCGGCCCCTGCGCCAAGCGCCCCGGCTGGTCCCCCGACATCCTCAAAGATGCCTTTCTCGGCCGGTCGCACCGCGCCAAGGACGGTAAGGCGCGACTCAAGGCGGCTATCGACAAGACCAAGGCCTTGCTTGGCGTTCCGGCGGATTACCGCTGCGCCATCGTGCCGGCGTCCGACACGGGCGCCTTCGAAATGGCGATGTGGACCATGCTGGGCGCCCGCGGCGTCGAGGCGCTGGCTTGGGAGAGCTTCGGCAAGGGCTGGGTCACCGACCTCGTCAAACAGCTCAAGCTCAAGGACGCGCGGGTCATCGAGGCAGACTATGGCCACCTGCCCGATCTCGGCAGAGTCGATTTCACCCGCGACGTGATCTTCACCGCCAACGGGACGACCTCGGGCGTGCGGGTTCCGAACTACGACTGGATCCCGGCAGACCGCCAGGGCCTGACGTTTGCCGATGCGACGTCTGCCGCGTTCGCCCAGCCGATCGACTGGCCCAAGGTCGATGTGCTCACCTTCTCATGGCAAAAGGTGCTCGGCGGCGAGGCGGCGCACGGCATGCTGGTGCTGTCGCCGCGCGCAGTCGCCCGCCTCGAGAGCTACACGCCGGCGTGGCCGCTGCCGAAGGTCTTCCGCCTGACCAAGGGTGGCAAGTTCATGGCCGAAGTGTTCGAGGGGGAAACCATCAACACGCCTTCGATGCTGTGCGTAGAGGACTATCTCGACGCGCTGGTGTGGGCCGAACGGATCGGCGGCAGTAAGGCGCTGATGGCGCGCGCGGACGCCAACGCGCGGGTGCTGCTCGACTGGGTGAAGCGGACGCCGTGGATCGCCAACCTGGCGGTCGATCCCGCAACGTGCTCGAACACGTCGGTGTGCCTCAGGATCGTCGATCCGGCGATCGCGGTCTTGCCCGCGGAGGCGCAAGCGGCCTTCGCCAAAGGGATCGCGGCGATCCTCGACAAGGAGGGCGTTGCCCGGGACATCGGCTCTTATCGCGATGCGCCGCCGGGTCTGCGGATCTGGACGGGCTCGACGGTGGAGGCCAGCGATGTCGAGGCGCTGACGCCATGGCTCGACTGGGCCTTCGCCGACGCCAAGGCCAAGTTACCCAAGGCCGCCTGATTGCGGCGTTGGCCTGCGTTTCCCATAGCTTCCATCGTACGCGCGGCACCTCGCGACCCGTTTCCTGAGAGACCCACACTATGGCTCCTACCGTTCTGATATCGGATGAGTTGTCACCCGCTGCCGTTGCCATCTTCAAGGAGCGCGGCGTAGACGTCGACGTGAAGCCCGGCTTGTCGAAAGACGAGCTGGAACGGATCATTCCCGACTACGACGGGCTGGCCGTGCGCTCGGCGACCAAAGTGACTGAAAAGGTATTGGCTGCCGCCGGCCGCCTTAAAGTCGTCGGCCGCGCGGGCATCGGCGTCGACAACATCGACACCAAGGCGGCGACGGCGCGCGGCGTGATCGTGATGAACACGCCCTTCGGCAACTCGATCACCACCGCGGAGCATGCCGTCTCGCTGATGCTGGCTCTGGCGCGGCAGATCCCGCAGGCCGACCGGTCGACGCAGGCCGGCAAGTGGGAGAAGTCGAAGTTCCTCGGCGTGGAGCTGTTCGGCAAGACGCTCGGGGTCATCGGCTGTGGCAACATCGGCAGCCTGGTCGCGGAGCGCGGCAGCGGGTTGAAGATGAACGTCATTGCCTTCGACCCCTTCCTGTCGCCGGAGCGCGCTGTGGAGATCGGGGTCGAGAAGGTCGAGCTCGACGCCTTGTTCCGCCGCGCCGATTTCATCACGCTGCATACGCCGCTGACCGACAAGACGCGCAACATCATCGATGCCCGGTCGATCGCCACGATGAAGCCGGGCGTGCGGATCATCAATTGCGCGCGCGGCGGACTCGTCGACGAAGCCGCGCTGGCTGCCGCGCTGAAATCGGGGCACGTCGCGGGCGCAGCGCTCGACGTGTTCGAGACGGAGCCGGCCAAGGAGAACACGCTGTTCGGCTTGCCCAATGTGATCTGCACGCCGCATCTCGGGGCCTCGACATCGGAGGCGCAGGAGAATGTCGCGCTGCAGGTGGCGGAGCAGATGTCCGACTACCTGCTCAAGGGGGCGATTTCGAATGCGATCAATTTCCCGAGCATCACGGCGGAGGAAGCGCCTCGGCTGCGGCCGTTCGTGAAGCTTGCGGAGCAGCTCGGGCTGTTCGCGGGTCAGCTCACCGAGGTGCCGATCCGCGGCATCAGGCTCGAGTACGTCGGGCATGTGGCGGAGCTGAAGACCAAGGCGCTGACCCAGGCGGCGCTGGCCGGCGTGCTGAAGCCGCTGCTCTCGGATTCGGTCAACATGGTCTCGGCGCCGGTGCTGGCGCGGGAGCGCGGCATCATCGTCGAGGAGACGACGCGTGACCCCGACGGGGCCTACGAAAGCTACATGCGGCTGACCGTTAAGACCGAGCACTACGACCGCTCCGTCGCCGGAACGGTTTTCTCGGACGGTCGCCCGCGCATCATCCAGGTGCGCGACATCAGCATGGAGCTCGAGGTCGCTCCGCACATGCTGTTCGTGCGCAACCAGGACAAGCCGGGGTTCATTGGACAGTTCGGTACGCTGATGGGGGCCGCCGGCGTCAACATCGCCACGTTCAACCTCGGGCGCGAAAAGCCCGGCGGCGACGCCATCTGCATTGTCACGCTGGACGAGCCGATCTCGGACGAAGTCCTGAACAAGGTCAAGGCACTACCTCAGGTAGTGCGGGCCAATCGCCTGCAGTTCTGAGGGCGGAGCCTCCTCCCGGCTGCCACAGCCCGGCCACGAAGCCGCTTAAGGTGAGCCGCGCGTGGATGGGTGTCCCCGGCGTCCGCCGCCGAGGGCCCGGACGGGAGGAGAGTATGCGTTTCCGTACAAGCTTGCTGGTGCTCGCGCTCGGGCCGGGTGTCGCGCATGCGGCCGAGGTGCCCGCTCTCTCGCGGGTCGATTCCGTTCTGGTGTTTCCGTCGGGTGCCGAGGTGCGCCGGGTTGCTACGCTCAAGCTCGAGGGCGGCGAGCACACCGTCATCCTGTCGGACCTGCCGCAGCAGGCCATCCCCGCCTCGATCCGGGTCGAGGGCAAGGGCACGGGCCGGCTCGAGATCGGATCGGTCGACAGTCGGCGGGTGGTCGTTTCGCTCGGTGATCCCGCAACGGTGAGGAGCGAGCGCCGGCGGATCGAGGACGAGATCGAGCGGTTCAAGGACCAGCGCTCGGGCTTCCAGGCTCAGATCGCAACCGCCGATGCCCAGAAAGCTTTCGTCAATCAATTGACGCAACTCCCGGGGCGTCCTGCGCCCGTGCCCGCGCCGGGGCAAGGGTCCCCGCGCGAGGACTGGTCGCAGATCCTCGGGCTGATCGGGACCAGCATGGCGGAGCTGCAGCGGGTCCAGCTCGAGGCCGAGATCAAGATTCGCGACATCGAGCGCAAGATTGCCGAGTTGGAGAAACGCCTCGCTGGCCAGGCGCCGCCCACTCAGGAGCGCACGGAGGTCAAGGTGTTCGTCTCGGCCCAGGCGCAACTCGATGCCGAGTTGGTCGTGCGCTACCAGGTGGCGAACGCGTCCTGGGTGCCGCTCTACGATGCGCGCCTGTCGACGGGCGCGAAGAACGTGGCGCCGAAGCTGGCGCTGACGCGGCGTGCCCAGATCTCGCAGCGCACGGGCGAAGCCTGGGATGACGTGGCGCTGGCCCTGTCGACGGCGCGCCCCGCGGGCGGCACGACGGCGCCCGAACTCAGGCCTCTGCTCGTCGATTTCGAGGCCGAGGGGCCGCAGCCGCCCCCGCGTCCGGTCGGCGGCATCGCGCCGGCAGCGCGCGTGCGGTCGTTCAGCGGGGCTCAACAGGAAGCCTCGGCGTCGGACAAGGCGGCTGCCGCGGAGCCGCAGATGCGGCAGGCGGATGAAGCCCAGACGGTGGCTGACGTGACGGCATTCCAGGCCGTCTTCAGCGTGCCCGGTAAGGTGACCATCCCCAACACCGGCGATCCCAAGCGGGTGCGGATCGGCGAGGATGAGGCGGAACCCATGCTCACGGTGCGCATGGTGCCGAGCCGTGAGGAAAAAGGTTTCCTCTATGCCAAGGTCGTTCTGCCCAGGGGCGCGCCTTATCCGGCCGGTCAGGTCGCTCTGTTCCGGGACCAGACATTCGTCGGCAATGGCCGCATGCCGATGCGCGCGCCCGGCGAGGAGCACGAGCTGGGCTTCGGGCCCGACGACTCAGTGCGGGTCAAGCGGACCGTTCTCGAGGAAAAGCGCGGCGAGACCGGGCTGATCTCATCGTCACGGACGGAGAACCGCAATTTCCGGATTTCGATCAAGAACCTGCACGAGCGCCCGATTTCCTTCGTCGCGATCGATCAATTGCCGGTGTCGCTCAACCAGGACATCAAGGTGGAGTTAACGGGCAAAACGGTGCCGACCAAGCGCGACGCCGAGGACAAGCGGGGGCTGCTGGCCTGGGAGGACAAGATCGCCCCAGACGAGGAGCGGGTGATCGAGTTCGGCTATCGCATCACCTGGCCCGGCACCAAGAACATCACGGTGCGGCAGTAAGCCCCGAGCGCCCGCGCCGGCGGCCGTGACCTCAAAGCAAATGCACGCTAAAGTGCGGCAGGCCCCGGCACCCAAGCCGGGGCCTTGGCATGAGATGGGGTTGCGATGGCCAACGTCGTCGTGGTCGGCGCCCAGTGGGGCGACGAAGGAAAAGGCAAGATCGTCGATTGGCTCTCCGAGCGGGCCGACATCGTGGTGCGCTTTCAGGGCGGCCACAATGCCGGACACACGCTGGTGATCGGAAACGAGACGTTCAAGCTCTCGCTGCTGCCCTCGGGCGTCGTCCGCCGCGGCAAGCTGTCGATCGTCGGCAATGGCGTCGTCATCGACCCCTGGGCCCTGGTGGACGAGATCGGGCGGCTCAAGAAGCAGGGCATCGAGATCTCGCGCGACAACCTGAGGGTGGCCGAGAACGCCACGTTGATCCTGCCGCTGCATCGCGAACTCGACGTCTTCCGCGAGGAGGCGGCCGGGGGCGCCAAGATCGGGACCACCGGGCGGGGTATTGGGCCCGCTTACGAGGACAAGGTCGGGCGGCGGGCGATCCGGGTTCAGGACCTCAAGAACCTCGGTACGCTCGAGCCTAAGGTCGACAGGCTGCTGGTGCATCACAACGCGCTGAGGCGCGGGCTCGGGCAGGAAGAGATCGGCAAGGAGGCGGTGATGCGCGAGCTCACCGAGATCGCCCCGTCGATCCTGCCTTACATGGACGTGACGTGGGATCTGCTCGATCGCGAACGCCGCGCCGGCAAGCGCATTCTGTTCGAAGGCGCGCAGGGGGCACTCCTCGATATCGACCATGGCACCTATCCGTTCGTCACGTCGTCGAACACGGTTGCGGCCCAGGCGGCGACCGGCTCCGGCCTCGGGCCGAGATCGATCGGATACGTGCTCGGGCTCGCCAAGGCCTACACCACGCGCGTGGGCTCGGGGCCGTTTCCGACCGAGCTCAACGACGAGGTCGGCCGCCGGCTGGGCGAACGGGGGCGCGAATTCGGCACCGTAACGGGGCGGGCGCGGCGCTGCGGCTGGTTCGATGCCTGCCTGGTGCGGCAGGTGACCAAAGTGTCCGGGATCGATGGGATCGCGCTCACCAAGCTCGACGTGCTCGACGGGTTGCCAGAATTGAAGGTCTGCGTCGGCTACATGCTCGATGGCGAACGTATCGAGCGCCTGCCGGCCGGGCAGAACGCGCAGTCGCGGGTGCAGCCGATCTACGAGACGTTCGATGGTTGGGCGCAATCGACGCGGGGGGCCCGCTCGTGGGCCGACTTGCCGGCGCAGGCGGTGAAGTACGTGCGCACGATCGAGGAGCTGATCGAGTGCCCGGTGACACTGCTCTCGACCAGCCCCGAGCGCGACGACACCATCCTGATGCGTGATCCGTTCGCCGACTAGGATCAGGCGTGGCTTAGGCCGCGACGCGACCGCGATAGCGCGCGAGCGTATCCGGGATCAGCTCGGCGGCCACAAGGCGCGCCGGATTGACGGGGCCAGGCAGCTCGATCTGTCCGGGCGGCACGACGCGGAAGCCGAAGCGTCCGTAGTAGGGTTCATCGCCGACGAGGAGCACGAGCGCGACACCCCCCTCGCGGGCGCGTGCCAGCCCGGTCGCCACGAGCTGTTTGCCGAAGCCTTGGCCGGCGTAGGCCGGCTCGACCGCAAGCGGGCCCAGCAACAACGCGCCGGGCTCGCCGCCGATGCTGATCTCGGTGAAGCGCAGCCCGGCGATAAGGTTCTTGCCGTCCTTGGAGACTAGGCAATAGGGCGAGAGCGGCGGGGCGCCTTCGCGCACGCGATAGGCCGTGCGCGCGTAGCATCCCGGGCCGAAGACGCGATCATGCAGGGCAGTGACGGCGGCGAGATCGGCGGGCGTCATTGCCCGCACCAGATGGGTGGAGGACATGGCGGACTGGGGCTCTGCGAGAGAAAGGGGACGAGACACGACGGGCGGCAGGGCCGTCAGCGAGCGGCCTGCAGCGGTGCGCACGGAGCGCTCTCTCGTCGTCGCAGTTGCAAAGTCCAAGTCCTTTCGACGGGCGGTGGCGCAGGCCTAGCATACGACCGCGGTGGGGTCCAGACGCGCCAATGAACCTGGTTACGCCCTACCAACGCTCGGAGCGGGGATTTCCGTCGAGAAGCTCCCCGAGGCGCCGCCGGACTGCCGGGACGGTGCCCTCCGGGAGGTCCTGGTGCGAGAAGAAGCCGCGCTCCACGATTTCCCCATCCAGCGGCGGGACGGCCGGCTGGCGCCACCGGCGCACGATGAAAAGCGCCACATGATCGGACGGGAAGGCTTTGAAATTCGCAAACAGGCCGAACAGCTCGGGAGGCTCGTCGAACACGAGGCCCGTTTCCTCGGCGAGCTCGCGGGTCAGAGCGGTGAGGATGGTCTCGTTCCTTTCCACGCCGCCGCCCGGGAAATGCCATCCCGGACGGTAGGAGTGGCGCACCAGCAGGATGCGGCCCTGGGTATCGAGTACCAACCCCTGCGCGCCCATGGTCAGACTGCGCGTCATCCGCCAATAGCGCTGGTATAAGGGCGTCAGTCGAGGGGACCTGAACACGGGTCGGCTTCCGGCTGCAACGGCTCTTGTCCGCTTGCGGGTTGTGCGCATGCGCGCCCGTGTTGGCAAGCCGTGTTGTGGGTTGGGCACTGGGAAAGCGGGGCAGCGGTGGAGCCGGGGCGACGGACAACCACGATTGCGCATCTGTCGGACGTTCATCTCGCGCCGCTGGTCGGTTTCGGATGGCGCTACGCGAACGTGAAACGCCTGCTCGGCTACGCCAACTGGCTACGCAAGCGCCAATATGATCATCTGCGGCCGGTGGTCGACCGGCTGGTCGCGGACCTTCATCGGCAGGCCGTGGACCATATCGCGGTCACCGGCGATCTCGTGAATATCGGGTTGCCGGCGGAATACAGGGCGGCGCTCGCCTGGCTCGAAGCCCTTGGCCCGCCCAGCCGGGTGTCGGTCGTTCCCGGCAATCACGACATCTACACACGATTGGACGATGACCCGGGCACCGAGCGCTGGCGGTCCTACATGGTCTCGGATGCCGCCGGGGCAGGGATTGGGGGCCCGGATGGGTTTCCCTATCTGCGTCGCGTGAACGACGTTGTCCTCATCGGGGTCAACTCGGCCGTTCCCACGGCGCCAGCCGACGCTTCGGGCTTCGTCGGGGCAACTCAGCGGGCGGCGCTGGGGCGCCTGCTGGCGCGGCTCAAGGACGAGGCTGTCTGCCGCGTCGTGCTCATTCACCATCCGCCGCTGGTGGGGCAGGCCAGGCCCGGGCGCTGGCTGCGGGACGCGGCCCAGCTCGAGGAGGTGCTGGCCCGCGAGGGGGCGGAGCTCGTCATTCACGGCCACAACCATCAGAACACGATCGCCTGGCGGGACTGGCAGGGGCATCCCTTGCCGGTGGTCGGGATTGGCTCGGCATCGATCGGCCGGCTAGGGCATGAACCGCTCGGGCGTTACAACCTCTACTCGATCGAGAGGGCAGGCCCGGACTGGCGCATCGGTCTCGTCGGCCGCGGGCCGGCGGCGCCGGATGGGCCGGTGGTCGACGTTCAGCGGACGGTTTTGCGCGTGCCTGCTCGCTGATCGAATGATGAGATCGGCTTATAAATGGGTTAAGCAACATTCATGCCTCGAATGCGTGCGGTTGTGGCATACACCTGCCACCCGCTTGTGAGGATACGCCCCATGACCCCTCCGATTTCGACGCAGGCCCGGATCCCGGTGTGGGCTGTCGTGCTTGCGTGCGCCACCATCGCCGGCATCGGCATGGGGCTCAGGCAGGTGATGGGCCTCTACCTGAAGCCGGTGACGCAAGAGCTCGGCATCGGGCGTGAGGCGTTCGCGCTGGCGATTGCGATTGCCAACATCGTGTGGGGTGTCGCGGCACCGTTCACCGGGGCTATATCCGACAAGTACGGGGCGGCGCGGGTCGTCGTCTTCGGAGCGTTCTGCACGGCGATCGGCCTCGTCGTCATGTATTTCGCCACCAGCGACATTCATCTGTTCATCTCGGGCATCTTCATGGGGTTCGGCGTGGCGGGCGCCGGCGTCAACGCTACGGTCGGCGCGGTGGGTCGCGCGGTGCCGCCCGAGCAGCGCACCTCGGCCATCGCGACTCTCGGCATGGGCAGCGGCATCGGCGTATTCCTCGCGCTGCCCTATACGCACGTCGTCATCGAGTCGATCGGCTGGCAGGCCAGCCTGCTCGTGCTCGCCGCAACCGCGCTGCTGATGCTGCCGCTGGCGCTCCCCTTGACGGGATCAGCCGCGCAACCGACGACCACGACGCGGCCACAGTCGCTTGGTGCGGCCCTGCGCGAGGCGCTGCGCCATCCGAGCTTCTGGCTGCTCAACGCCGGATTCTTCGTGTGCGGCTTCCACGTCGTCTTCTACGGCGTGCACTTGCCCGCCTATGTCGCCGACAAGGGTTTCGATCCGAGCGTCGCAGTCACCGCGCTGACGGTCGTCGGGATCGGCAATCTCATCGGCACCTACCTTGCCGGAAAGTCGGCGAAGTACTTTCCCAAGCGCGCTGGGCTGGCCTTCATCTATTTCGGGCGCTCACTGGTGTTTCTCGCCTTCCTCTACCTGCCGATCACGCCACTGACCATCATCGTGCTGAGCGCGACGCTCGGCTTGCTGTGGCTGTCGACGGTGCCGCTCACCACCAGCCTGGTCGCGACCTTCTTCGGGCCGACGTGGATGACCATGCTCTACGGCATCGTGTTCTTCTCCCATCAGGTCGGGTCGTTCCTCGGCGTGTGGCTGGCCGGCCGCCTGTTCGACATGACCAAGTCGTACGATGCAATGTGGTGGATCTCGGTGGCGCTCGGGCTGTTCGCCGCGCTCATCCATCTGCCGATCCGCGAGCGTCCCGTTGCGAGACTGATGGCCGAACCGGCGGCGGCGCGCTGAGCCGAGGCTCGCGCCGGGCGGCCTATCCGTGCTAGAAATGCGATCATGTCGTGGCTTTCTTCATCGCTGTCCCCGAGGATCGCTGCCGGTGTTGCGGTGGCGGCGCTGATGTTGGGGGCCGGCTATCTCTATGCCGTGCGTGGCTCGGCGCTGCTGCTCGATCTCGCCGCCATGGGTCGCGGCATCCTCTGCTTCTGACCTGTGTTCGCCGTGGCGCGCGCGCCACGGCGTCGCCGTTCCCGGCAGCGGGGGCGGTTGGGTACGGCCCCGCGCCTTGACAAGGTCGTGAGCACTCTGATTGCTTGATCCTCGTGCTGGTTCCGGTCCGTGCGGTGACGCGCGGCCGGTGAAAAGGGAACGCGGTACGCCGGAGCTGTGTCCGGCAAAGCCGCGGCTGCCCCCGCAACTGTAAGCGGCAAGCTCTCTTCATTTATGCCACTGAAGCCCGGCTCGGGCGTATCGGGAAGGCTGAAGGGGGCGTCTGAGCTGCGAGCCAGGAGACCTGCCGGCACAGGTCGCCCATCCTCCGTGCGGGGCGCGCGGTGGAACGGATACCCGTAGCGGCGGCTGATGTGTAGCTCGTGGGGAGTCACGTCAGGCATGGCCGAGCGGGAAGCAAACACTCCGAACTGATCATGTGATGACCGCGTGTGGTGAGCCGGCGCGGAAGTCTCGCTTCAGTTCATTGGTCGTTGAAAATCGCGCCCGGCCGTCACCTTTCGCGCTCTCCGTCCGCAACGCCGAACGGAGTCGCTATGAACCATTCTGTCAGTCGTCCATCCTTTCCTCCAAGGCGCCGCCTCGTCGACGCCACGCTGTTTCTCGCGTCCCTATCGATGCTCGCCGTCGAGGCACGGGCGCAAACGGCGCAGGAGCTGCCGGGTATCGTTGTCCAGGGTGCGACCCTTGAAGCGCCACCGCGGCGGGCGCAATCGGCCCGACCCAGTGGTGGCGCCTCGGGTCCAAGCGCGCCGAGCGAGGCTGCCACCGTTTCAGGCGGCGCCGACGAGGGGCTTGCCGCAACGGGCGGCCTCCCTCTCGATCGCATCGGGTCGTCGGTGAGCGTGGTCACGGCAAGCGACATCCGGGCGCAAGAAGCGCGCACGGCGGCCGAGGTCCTGCGCAGTCTGCCGGGGCTCTCCGTCAGCCGCACCGGCACGTTCGCCGGGCTAACCCAGGTTCGCATTCGTGGTGCGGAGGCCAGCCATACGCTGGTGCTCATCGACGGTGTGGAGGCCAACGACCCGACGACCGGGGACTTCGATTTCTCGGACCTGTCCACCGAGGATGTCGAGCGGATCGAAATCATCCGCGGACCGCAGAGCGGGCTCTACGGTTCCAATGCGGTCGGCGGCGTGATCAACGTCATCACCAAAGGCGGTCGCGGGCCGCTGACGATCTCGGGGAAGGTGGAAGGCGGCAGCTTCGACACGCGAGACGTTTCGGCCCGGATCTCCGGCGGGAACGACAAAATCTACGGGTCGGTCAGCTATCACCGCCGGGAGGCGACGGGGTTCAATATTTCCCAGCGGGGGATTGAAGACGACGATGCCAGACTGTCGACGTTTTCGCTCAAGACCGGAGTTGCCCTGTTCGAGGGCGCAACGGCCGACATCGTGCTGCGCAAGGTGCACAAGGATGGCGGACGCGACGGCTTCGGCGGGGTCCCCGGGCAGCTCGCGACCGCGATCGACGACGCATCGACGTTCACCTCCGACATCTTTTTGGGGGGCGTCAATGTTCGATGGGACATGTTCGGTGGCGCCCTGACGCACGTCGTGCGCGCCAGCCGCAACACGACGCGCACGACGGACCTGGACATGGCCTTTCCGGCCTTTCCGTTCCGCTCCGAGAACCTCTCCGAGGTCACGAAATATGGCTATGTCGGAACGGTGCGCTTCGGGACGCCGCTCGGCATGCCGGTCCAGCACGCGCTCAGTGGCTTGATCGAGCAGGAGAACGAGAGCTTCACGCCTGGCGGCGATCTCGGCGACAACATTAGGCGGGACCGCAGCCGTGTCGCGGCGGCCGCCGAATGGCGCGGCGATTTTGCCGACCGTCTGTTCGTGACGGCCGGTGTGAGGCGTGACGACAACGATCGCTTCGACGATTTCACGACCTGGCGGACAACGGCGTCGCTGTCGCTGCGGGAATGGGGGGTGAGGCCGCATGCCAGTGCCGGAACCGGTGTGAAATTGCCGACGCAATTCGAGCAGTTCGGCTCGTTTCCGGCCTTCTTCATCCCCAATCCCAACCTGAAGGCGGAGGAGAGCACGGGCTGGGATGCCGGCATCGAATTCAGCTTCGCCAAGGGTTGGATGCTCGTCGATGTGACGTATTTCAACGCCGAGCTGACCAACAAAATCACGACGGTCGGGTTCCCCCAGAAACCGATCAACCTGCCTGGCGTCAGCCATCGCGAGGGGATCGAGGTGGCGGGCCGGGTGAACTTGAGCCGCAACCTCGTGTTGGGTGCGAGCTACACTCATTTGGATGCAACCGATCCGACGGGCCTTCGCGAGGTACGGCGGCCGCCGCACGCCGGGCGCGTCGATCTCACGTATGGCTTCGCGGACGGCAAGGGCAAGCTCAACCTGGCCGCGATTTACAACGGCGTCATGGACGATCTGGTTTTCCGCGTCGATCCGTTCGGCTCGGCCAGCATTCAGGAGCGGCTGGCGCTCGACGACTACTGGCTGGTGGCTGCTGCGGCGAGCTACCGGGTGCAGCCGGGGGTGGACGTCTTCGCTCGTGTCGAGAACGTGTTCGACGAGAAATACCAGGAGATCTACGGCTTCAACACGCCGGGTCTATCGGCCTACGCGGGCGTGCGATTCACGTTCGAGGACAAGTCCTCACTTGGCGCGATGGCGCTGAAGTGAGATGAGTGGGGCCATGCGCCGGGCGTTCGCCATGCTTGTCCTGTTGCTCGCGTGGGGGCTGATTTGCCCCCCCGCGAGTGCAAGCGAATCTCGACCCCGTCGCATCGTGTCGCTCAATCTGTGTCTGGATCCTCTGGTGCTTGCGCTGGTTCCGCGGGAGCGGATCGCCGCGTTGAGCTTCGTCGCGGCCGATCCGCTCCTGTCGCCGATCGCGAACGATCTCGCCGGCATCCGGGTGGTGAAGGGTGGCGCGGAGGAGGTGCTGGCACTCGACGCGGATCTAGTGCTGGCCGGCGCTTACTCGACGCCGGCGACCGTGAGCCTGTTGCAACGGCTCGGGCGCCGCGTCGAGGTTGTGCCGATCGAGAGCGATCTCACCGCCGTGCGCGCCGCGGTACGCCAGGTCGCGGCGGCGGTCGGGGAGCCCCAGCGCGGCGAAGAGATGATCGCCGCATTCGACCGCCAGCTCGCGGCGGCGGCACCGCCGGCCTCGGTCGGGCGCCGGCCGACAGCCGCCGTCTATCAGCTCAACGGCGTGATCTCGGGGCCGGGCACCCTCATCGACGAGGCCTTGCGCGCCGCCGGCTTCGCCAATCACGCGGAAAGCCTGCCTCTGGGGCCCGCCGGCCGGGTCGGTCTCGAGGCGCTCGTGGCCAAGCCGCCGGATCTGGTCGTGCTCGGACAGGAAGCTTCCTCCTATCGCACGGTCGGCGCCGATAACCTGCGCCACCCGGCGCTGGCGGCTTTGGTGCGGCAGCGGCCGCACCTGCTGCTGCCGATGCAGCTCTGGCTCTGCGGCACACCTCACGTGGCCGAGGCGGTGACCCTGCTCGCGGCCGCCCGCGCCCAGCTCAGGACGAGGTCGCTGCCGTGAAGGAGGATGTGGTGGCGGCGGTGGGGCGCGGATCCGTCGGCGTCGTGGCACGGGCTCCGCTGACGGTGCTCACGCTGGCCGCGGCTCTGGCGTTTGTCGTGTCGCTGATGGTTGGCCCGGCAGGCTGGGGACTGCCGGGGAGCGGGGAGGCGCGCAACCTGATCTTCTGGGAGATCCGCCTGCCGCGGGCGCTGCTCGGCGCTCTTGTCGGCGCGGCGCTGGGCCTGTCGGGGGCGGCACTGCAAGGCTATCTGCGCAACCCGCTGGCCGAGCCCGGCCTGCTCGGCGTCACGGCGGGCGGGGCGCTCGGCGCGGTCGTCGCCATTCATACCGGTGCGGCTGGAGCTTTCGCGCTGGCGCTGCCGCTCGGCGGCCTTGCCGGCGCGACGTTGGCGACGCTCGCGGTCTTCCTGCTGGCCGGCGAGCGCAGCGGGCCGATCACGCTGATTCTGGCGGGTGTGGCCGTTTCGAGCATCGCCGGTGCGCTGACCACACTCGCGCTCAATCTGTCGCCCAATCCCTTCGCTTCGGTGGAGATGGTGTTCTGGATGCTGGGATCGCTCAACGATCGCAGCTTGGTGCACGTCTGGCTGGCGCTGCCACTGATCGCCATCGGCGGCGGTCTGTTGCTGACGCTCGGCCGCAGCCTCGATGCCTTGAGCCTCGGTGAGGACGCGGCCGCCAATCTCGGCGTCGATCTCGCACGCCTGCGAGTCCAGTTGGTCGCCGGCGTCGCGCTGACGATCGGCGCGGCGACCTCGGTGACCGGAGCGATCGGCTTCGTCGGCCTAGTGGTGCCGCATCTGCTGAGGCCGATGCTCGGCTATCGTCCAAGCCGGCTGCTCGGTGCCAGCGCACTGGCCGGAGCAACCCTGGTTCTCGTTGCCGATATCGGATTGCGGATGGTGGCGCGGGTGGTCGAGCTGAGGCTCGGCGTCGTCACCGCCATCGTCGGCGCGCCGTTTTTCCTGTGGCTTGTCGTCAAGACGCGCCGGGAGCTCGGGCCATGATGCTGGTCGCGCAGGCCATATCGGTCACGCTAGGGGGCAGTGCCGTTCTCGACGATGCCAACGTCGCGGCGAAGGCCGGCGAGATCGTCGCCGTTCTCGGTCCGAACGGCGCCGGCAAGTCGACGCTGCTGCGCGCGCTCGCCGGTCTTATTGCGCCGACGGTCGGCCGGGTAACGCTAGAAGGACGGGTACTCGCCGAGTGGGAGCGGGACGAGCGGGCGCGGCAGATCGCCTACCTGCCGCAGGAGCGTTTGGTGCATTGGCCGCTGTCGGTTCGCGCGGTGGTGGCGCTCGGCCGCCTGCCGCATAGGGGCCGCGCTCGGGCGGAGGGTCCGCGCGATGTGCAGGCGGTGGCCCGGGCGATCGCGACCATGGACCTGGAGGGGCTGGCGGAGCGGCCTGTCACCGAAATCTCGGGCGGTGAACTCGCGCGCACGCTGATGGCGCGCGCGCTGGCGCAGGAGGCCGGCGTGCTGCTGGCGGACGAGCCGACCGCCGGGCTCGATCCCGCCCATCAGCTCCAATTGTTCGAGCGGCTGCGGTCGCTTGCGGCAGAGGGACGCGCGGTCGTGGTGGCGCTTCATGATCTCTCGGTGGCGGCCCGCTATTGCCACCGCGTCGTTTTGTTGCGGGCGGGTCGAGTGATCGCCGATGGCGCGCCGTCGGCCGTGCTCACCGAGGCGCGGCTGGCCGAGGTTTATGGCATCCGTGCGCGGCTTGCGACAATCGAGGGCAGCCCGATTGTCGTGCCTTTGGCGCTGTCCTCGTGATACATGCCCTGGCACCCGGCATCGTGCGCCGCGGCGAGGGGATCGAGGAGGCCGAGGCAGCGTGGGGCCGTTCAGAAGGCGTTTGCGGGTCAATCTCGCGCTGCAAGGTGGCGGCGCGCATGGCGCGTTCACGTGGGGTGTGCTCGACCGGCTGCTGCAGGAGCCCAATCTCGAATTTGCCTGGTTGAGCGCGACCAGTGCCGGCGCCGTCAACGCCGCGGCGGTCGCATCGGGTCTGGCCTCCGGCGACCGCGAGGCGGCGCAGCAGACGCTGCGCAACGTATGGGAGGGCGTGGAGCAGGCTGGCGTTCCCGACTTGTTGCGGCTCAATCCGTTCTGGTTCGGCCTGACGCGCGCGGCGACGCTGACAAACGTCTCGCCGATGCTGTCTCCCTATGATTTCAACCCGCTGGGCTTCGACCCGCTGCGCCGGGTGCTCGAGAGCCACCTTGCGTTCGACCGCATCCGCGCGAAGTCGCCGGTCGAGTTGCTGATCGCGGCCACAGACGTGGAGACCGGACGGGCGCGACTGTTCCGCCGGCGCGAGCTGACTGTGGAAGCGGTGCTGGCCTCGGCCTGCCTGCCGACACTTCATCATGCGGTCGAGATCGACGGGCGTGCCTATTGGGACGGTGGGTTCTCGGCCAATCCGGACCTGGTGACGCTGGCCGCGGAAAGCCCGGTCGAGGACACGATCATCGTTCAGCTCAACGCGACCGAGACGCACGGACATCCGCGCACGGCGCGCGACATTGCCGGCCGGGTGAACGACATCACGTTCAATCAACCGATGCTGCGCGACATCGAGTTGATCTGCGCTGCACAGGACACCCCGCTCGGCTGGCTGAAGAAGCGCAACCGGCTCGCCCGCATCAAGCGCCATCGCTTTCACTTGATCGAGGCCGGGCGCTACACCGAGAGCCTCGGCGCGGAGAGCAAGCTCAAGCCGGACAAGGCGCTGCTCGCCTATCTGCACACCGCCGGGGTCACGGAGACCAGCAAGTGGTTGGAGCGCTGCCGGGCTGACCTCGGCCGCCGCTCTACGATCGATTTGAAGCGGCGCTATCTGACGCCGCGGCGCGAGCGGGCACCCGATCCCAATGCCGAACCCGGCCGCGAGGGGTTGGTCGCCGCCAGCGCAACGAAGGCGTGAGCGTCACGGAATGAGGATCTGGCGCACGCTCTCGCCGTCGGCGAGGCGGTCGAACCCTTCGTTGATGTCCTTCAAGCCGATCCGCTCGCTCATCAGGCGATCGACCGGCAGCATGCCCTGCTGGTAGAGCGCGATGAAGCGCGGGATGTCGCGCTGCGGCACGCAACTTCCGATATAGCTTCCCTTCAAGGTACGCTCCTCGGCGACGAGGTGGGTTGCGGGCAGCGCGAAGGTGTGGCTCGGATGGGGCAGGCTGCCAGTCACAGTGGTGCCGCCGCGGCGGGTCACCCGGTAGGCCAGCTCCAGTGCCTTTACGGAGCTCGCCATCTCGAAGGCGAAATCGACACCGCCGCCGCTGATGTCCTTGACGTGATCGACCGCCTTGGGATCGGTGGCGTTGACGGTGTGGGTCGCGCCGAGCTGGTGCGCCAGCCGCAGCTTGTCGTCGATGAGATCGACGGCGATGATCTGCCGGCAGCCGGAGGCGCGGGCGGCGAGCAGCGACATCAGGCCGACGCCGCCGAGCCCGACAACCGCGACGGAGGTGCCGGGGGCTGCGCGTGCGGTGTTGATGACGGCGCCGGCCCCGGTGACGACCGCGCAGCCGAACAGGGCGGCTTCCTCGAAGGGCAAGCTCTTCTCGATCTTGACGATCGAGTTGGCCGAAACGACTGCATACTCGGCGAACGCCGATACGCCGACATGGTGATAGACCGGCTTGCCGTGCCGGTGCAGGCGGATGTCGCCCGAGAATAGCGTGCCGGCTCCGTTCGACTTCGCGCCCGGCTCGCACAGGGCGGGGCGGCCTTCCGCGCAGGGCAGGCAGCGACCGCAGCTCGGCACGAAGACGAGAATGACATGGTCACCGACCTTGGCATCGCGAACGCCGGGGCCGGTCTCGGCGATCTCGCCGGCCGCCTCGTGGCCGAGCGCCATCGGCAGTTGCCGCGGCCGGTCGCCGTTGATGGTCGACAGATCCGAGTGACAGAGGCCGGCGGCGCGGATGCGAACCAGCACCTCGCCCTCTCCCGGCGGATCGAGATCGAGCTCCTCGATCGCCAGCGGCCGCGAGGTCGCATAGGGCCGTGGTTTCTGCATCTCGTACATCACCGCCGCGCGGGTCTTCATTGATGCCCCTCCCTCGCCGGTCTAAAGGCCCTCGATGCCGCGCTGCACCAGGAGCTGGAGCAGCAAGGCGCCGGCCTGCTGGCGGTGCTTGTGGTGAATGCGGCTCGCCGCGTCGGGGTCGCGCTTTCGAATGGCGGCGACAACCGCCTCGTGGTCGCGGTTGGAGGCCACGGGCTTCGGGCGCAAGTGCAAGGTCTGCATACGCACGCGGTGAGCCTGGTCGCGGACCAGACCGACGGCCTGCGCCAGGCGCGCGTTGCCGGACAGGTCAACGAGCAGGCCGTGGAACTCCTCGTCGCTGTGGGCCCATGCCGCAAGGTCATCGCGGTTGAGCGCGTCGTCCATGGCAGTGACCGCCTGCTCGAGCCGCGCGATGTCGGTCGCGGAGAGGCCGCGCTCGGCGAGGCGGCGGACGGCCAGCGCCTCGAGCTCCGTCAACAGCTCGTAGATCTCGCGCATGTCGTCGATGGACACGGGAAGAACCCGCGCGCCGTGGCGGGGGCGGACCTCGACGAGGCGTTCCTCGCTCAGGCGGATCAGCGCCTCGCGAACGGGCGTGCGGCTCATCTGGAGAGCGTCGGCCAGCTCCTGTTCGAGATATTGCGTGTCCGGCGTCATCTCGTTGTCGAGAATGCGGCGGCGCAGTTCGAGGTAGGCGCGATGGGTCTGCGACACGCGCTCGCCCGCGCCGTTGCCGGGCGGGGCGGCAGGGCGGTCCTTGTCGCGTCTGATCGCAGGTTGTCGGGTCACCGGAGTCATCGCTCATAGCGGCCTTCCCATATTGGCCGAGCGGGAGCGCACCGTAAACGACGACTTGCCGAGCGGCCTCGATCTGGCGATACGTCTGCGGGTGGTCGGGGCCGCTGTATACAGTACAATGCCGGCTGACGCCCGGCAGGAACCGACGGGAGGAGATAAGGCAACATGCGCGCATGGATGACCGAGGAACTGGCGCTTCCCCGCGATGCAGCACGAGCCGTGCTGGCGGGGCGGGTGTGGCGGCCGGATGTCGCCGGTCCGTCGGTCGTGGCGGTTCGCACCGACGGCGTTTACGACATTACGTCGCTGGCGCCGACGATGCGCGATCTGTGCGAGACGGCCAGTGCGCCCGAGATCGTGCGCGCGGGCAAGGGCGAGCGGATCGGCTCGCTCGCCGAAATCCTCGCCAATACGCCGGAGTCTCTGCGAGACGCCGGGAAGCCCTGGCTGCTCGCCCCAATCGACCTGCAAGCGGTCAAGGCCGCCGGCGTGACGTTTGCCCGCTCGATGCTGGAGCGGGTCATCGAGGAGCAAGCCAAGGGTGCGCCAGAAAAGGCGGAGGCGATCCGTGCGCAAGTGCAGAAACAACTCGGCGGCGATCTCAAGAAGCTCAAGCCCGGCTCGAAGCAGGCGCTCGAGCTGAAGAAGACGCTGATCGCGCAGGGGGCGTGGTCGCAGTACCTCGAGGTCGGTATCGGCGAGGATGCCGAGATCTTCACCAAAGCGCAACCGATGTCGGCAATCGGCCACGGCATGGATGCGGGGCTGCATCCGCGCTCGACCTGGAACAATCCGGAGCCCGAGGTCGTGCTGGTGGTCACGTCGCGCGGCCGGATCGTCGGGGCGATGCTCGGCAACGACGTCAACCTGCGCGATTTCGAGGGGCGCTCGGCCCTGCTCTTGTCGAAGGCGAAGGACAACAATGCGTCGGCGACGCTGGGGCCGTTCGTGCGGTTCTTCGATGCCGAGTTCACGCTCGATACGGTGCGGCGGATGGACGTGAACCTGACGGTCGACGGGCCGGACGGGTTCCGCCTCAACGGTAAGTCGTCGATGTCTGAGATCGCGCGCGATCCGGCCGATCTGGTGGCCGAGATGCTGGGCAAGGCCCACCAGTATGCCGACGGCGCGGTGCTCTACCTCGGCACCATGTTCGCGCCGGTCGAGGACCGCGGTGCGGCGGGCATGGGCTTCACCCACAAGCCGGGCGATCTCGTCACCATCCACGCGGCCGAGCTCGGCAGCCTGACCAACCGGATGACGACCTCAGACGCGGCGCCGCCCTGGACGTTCGGCGCCGGCGACCTGATGCGCAATCTGGCCAAGCGCGGCCTGCTGTAGAACGCGCGCCACTCACACGGGAGACACCGCAATGGCGACGACCACTCCGAATACCAAGGCCCACGACGGACTTGCCACCCTGGCCTCGCGCTACGTCGATGTCGCCGGCCTGCCATGGAAGCCGACGCGCTTTCCGGGGGTCGAGATCAAGGTCCTGATGGAGGATAAGGAAACGGGCCTGCTTACCGCGCTTACCCGCATGGCGCCCGGCGCGGTCCTGCCCGATCACCAGCACGTCGAGATCGAGCAGAGCTACGTGCTCGAGGGCTCGCTGGTCGACGGGGAAGGGGCGGCGACGGCCGGCAACTATGTGTGGCGGCCGGCGCGCAGCCGCCACACGGCACACTCGCCCAACGGTTGCCTGGTGCTCTCGTTCTTCCTCAAGCCCAACACGTTTTTCGATCAGTAGATCGACGGTTGGTAAGCGGCTCAGCCCGCGGCCTTGCGCTCGACCTCGGGGTCCATCATCTCGCTGGCGAAGCGATCGCCGAAGCCGGCGTCCACCAGGCGGCGATAGGCGGCGAGCATCGCGCTCTGGATCTCCCTGCCGTCGGGGTCGGCCGCCAGCAGCTCGCCGGCGTAGGCCATGTCCTTGTGGCAGTTGGCGATGCTGAACGCGTTGCCGCGGTAGTTGCCCTCGAGCGACCCGGCGACCATGGTGTCGAGCACGCGGGAGCCGGCGGCGCCCTGGCGCATCATGCGATAGAGCTTGGTCTCGTCGACGCCGTTGCGGCGGGCGGCGCGGAACGACTGGGTGACGAGCTGGCGCAGGCCGACGGTGAGGAAGTTCGACAGCAGCTTGGCGGTGTTGCCGGCGCCGACGTCGCCGAAGTGGGTGACGTCGGCGCTGTAGCGTTCCAGGATCGGGCGGGCCCGTTCGAAGTCGGCGGGCGCGCCGCCGGCGAGGGTTCCGAGCTTGCCTTCCGCGGCTTGGGCGGGGCCGCCGACGACCGGCGCATCGACGAAGCCGATACCGGCCTTGGCGAGCGCAGCGGCCAGGCGCCGGCTGGTCTCGGGCTTCGACGTCGTCACGTCGATGACCGCCGCACCGCGCGCCAGCCGCGGCGTGATGGCTGAGATGATCTCGGCAACCGTGTCGGCGCTGTTGACGCAGATCATGACGATGTCGGACCGGCCGGCCAGCTCGGGCTGGCTCGCCGCCTCGGTCGCGCCATGGGCCAGAAGATCCTCGATCGGCGCGCGGTTGCGGTGCGCGACGACGGTGAGCGGGTAGCCGGCCGCGAGCAGGTTGCGGCAGATGCCGCGGCCCATCATGCCGGCTCCGATGAAGCCGATCTTTTCTGTCATGGCGTGTCCTCCGTCCGGCTCGCCCAAGGTGCTTGCTCGACCTGCACCCTTTCCGAAAAAGGGGCTGGAAAGCAAGATCGCCGATTGCGGCTGCACGCGCCCGCAGCGAGTCGGCTATGATTTGGCCCATGCTTCGCATCACGGACGAGATTTCGATCGACGAGGCCGAGCTCGAGGAACGATTCATTCGGTCCTCGGGTCCGGGCGGGCAGAACGTGAACAAGGTGTCCACGGCCGTCGAGCTCAGGTTCGATGTGGCCCGTTCAGCCGCTTTGCCGCCGCCGGTCAAAGTGCGGCTCGGGCGGCTGGCCGGGCGCCGGTTGACGGATGAGGGCGTTCTCGTCCTGCGCGCCGACCGGTTCCGCACCCAGGAGCGCAACCGGGAGGATGCGCGCGACCGCCTGATCGCGCTGATCCGCGAGGCGACGGTGGTGCCGAAGCGACGCGTCAAGACGCGGCCGTCGCGCGGATCTCAGGAGCGGCGGCTCCAATCGAAGCAGCGGCATGGGCAGACCAAGCGGCGGCGCCAGGAGCGCCCGAGCTTCGACTGAGGCCGCCGGACGCCTGAGCCTGGACAATTTCCACCCTTTGCAGCATCTCGTCGCCGTCCCGCCGGCCGCCTATAGTGCGGCCGCGTCGTCGATTGCCGTGGCGGCTGCGGCGTATACAGTGCGGACGGCAGGCGCCCTCCAACCGTAGCGAGGCGAAGTGCAATGCGGACTTTGGCTGAGAAGATGACGGCATTCCGCGCACTCCATGCGCGGACGGGTGCCTTTGTCATTCCAAATCCTTGGGATATCGGCTCGGCGCGGCTGCTCGCCAGCCTCGGTTTCGAGGCGCTGGCCACGACGAGCGCCGGATTTGCTTGGACCCGCGGTAAACCCGACGGCGGGATCACCCGCGACGAGGCGCTGGGGCATGCCCGCGAGATTGCGCAGGCGTGCGATCTGCCGGTCAACGCCGATCTCGAGAACTGCTTCGCGCACGAGCCGGCCGGTGTCGCCGAAACGATCCGGTTGGCCGGCGGCACGGGGATCTGCGGGGCCTCGATCGAGGATTCGAGCGGTGATGCGGCCAAGCCCATCTACGACTTCGAGCTGGCAGTCGAGCGCGTAAAGGCCGGCATCGCGGCCGCGCGCGCGCTTTCCGTCCCGTTGATCATCACAGCGCGTGCGGAGAACTTTCTGCACGGCCGCAAGGATCTCGCTGACACCATCGCGCGCCTCAAGGCGTACGAGGCGGTCGGCGCCGACGTGCTCTATGCGCCCGGCCTCGTCACGCTCGACGAGATCCGCGCTGTCACATCGGCCGTGACCAAGCCCGTCAACGTCTTGATGGGCGGCGGAAGTCCTGATTTGACGTTGTCCGATCTGGCAGCCGCCGGGGCCAAGCGCATCAGCATCGGCGGTGCCATGGCACGCGCCGCGCTCGGCGCCCTGCTGCGGGCGGGCCGCGAGATCAAGGAGCACGGCACCTTCACCTACACGAAGGAGGCGGCTCCTTCGGCTCAAATCAACGCAACACTCAAGGGATGGACGACATCATGACGGGACGCCTCGCGGGCAAGACTGCCTTCTGCACGGCTTCAGGCGCGGGCATCGGACGCGCCACGGCCATCGCGTTCGCAAAGGAGGGCGCCAAGGTCATCGCGACCGACATCGACCTCGGCAAGCTCAAGGGCTTACGTGAGGATGGTATCGCGGAAACCCATCTGCTCGACGTACGCTCGAACAAGGCCGTTGCGGCGATCGCCGAGAAGGTCGGGCCCGTCGATGTGCTGTTCAACGCGGCCGGCTATGTGCACCACAACACTGTGCTCGATGCGACGGACGAGGATTGGGATTTCGCGTTCGATGTCAATGTGCGCTCGATGCATCGCACCATCAAGGCGTTCCTGCCGGGGATGCTGCAGAAGGGTGCCGGCTCGATCGTCAACATCGCGTCGGGCGCCGGGTCGATCCGGGGCGTGCCGTTTCGCTACGTCTACGGCGTGACCAAGGCGGCGGTGATCGGGCTCACCAAGTCGGTGGCGGTCGACTACATCAAGAAGGGCGTGCGGTGCAACGCCATCTGCCCGGGCACGGTACAGTCGCCCTCGCTCGACGACCGGATCGCGACGCTGGCCAAGCAGCAGAAGAAATCTACCGAAGAGGTGCGTCAGGCCTTCATCGATCGCCAGCCGATGGGGCGTCTCGGCACGGCGGAGGAAATCGCGGCGATTGCCGTTTATCTCGCGTCCGACGAGAGCCGCTTTACCACCGGAACCACTGCGCTGGTCGATGGCGGGTTTGCCCTGTGACGCGACCGAAGACTTTGGCGATCGGCGCCTGGCGGCTCGTCCCCGCCGGGCCGGCGGATCGGCTGGCCATCGAGGCGTTGCAGAAGGCGGCCTATGCCCAGAACCGACGCCTACTCGGCGTCGAGCCGCTGCCGCTGATGGCCGATTACGGCGCTATTCTCGCCGACTACGAAGCCTGGCTGGTGCGCGACCGAGATGCGCTGGCGGGTGTCCTCATCGTCGATCCGCGCCCGGATGACCTGCTGATCTGGAGCGTTGCGACGGCGCCGTCCCATCAGGGTAGTGGGCTCGGCCGCGCGCTGCTCGCGGCGGCCGAGGTGCGCGCGCGCCAGCTCGGGCGCTCGGTGCTGCGGCTCTACACCGGAGCCACGCTCGAGCACCTCATCGCCTGGTACGGCCGGCACGGCTATCGGATCGAGCGGATCGAGGCGCTGAGCGACCGCCGCATCGCCCACATGATGAAGCGGATTGCCGCCGAGGCCTGAACCGAGGGGTTTTGCATACGATGCCGCGCTTTGCCGCCAATCTGTCCTTCATGTTCAACGAGCTGCCGTTTCTCGACCGGTTCGAGGCAGCGGCGAAGGCCGGCTTTCGTGCCGTCGAGTTCCTGTTTCCTTACGAGCATCCGGCGGGCGAGATCGCGGTCCGGCTCAAGGCCAACGGGCTGACGCAGGCCCTGTTCAATCTGCCGCCCGGAGACTGGGCGAAGGGCGAGCGGGGGCTCGCCGCGATTCCGGGCCGGGAGGCCGATTTCGAGGCCGCCATGACACAGGCCCTCGGCTATGCACAGGCGCTGGATTGCCGGTGCGTCCACGCTATGCCGGGGCTCGTCCATCACGGGGCGCAACGGGCGACCTATATCAAGAATCTGAAGAAGGCGGCGAGGATGGCGGCCGGTGCCGGCGTCGACGTTCTCATCGAGCCGATCAACACGCGCGATATTCCGGGCTTCTTCCTCAACCGCACCAGCGAGGCCCGCGCCGTGATCCACGAGGTTGGCGCGCCGAACCTCGGGCTGCAGTTCGACCTCTATCACCGCCAGATCCAGGAGGGCGACACGGCGACCGCGATCATCGAGTTCGGCGGACTCGCGCGCCACTACCAGATCGCCAGCCCGCCCGACCGCGGCGAGCCGGACGATGGGGAGATGAACTACACCTATTTGTTCAAGCGGATCGACGAGAGCGGTTTTCAGGGCTGGGTAGGGTGCGAGTACCGGCCCCGCAAGAGCACGCTCGAGGGTCTCGCGTGGGTCGCCCGCTGCGGCGTCACGCTCGGCTGAGCCGAAAATTCTGTTGGAGGAAATGTCATGAACGTCCTGATTATCGGCGGCGCCGGAATGGTCGGCCGCAAGCTCGCGGAGCGACTGGCCAAGGACGGCGCGCTCGGCGGCACGCCGATCCGCGCGATGACCTTGTTCGACGTGGTGGCCGGCGAGGCGCCGGCCGCGGCCAAGTTCCCGGTCAAGATCGCCAGCGGCGACCTCTCGGTCCCGGGCGAGGCGGCCAAGATCGTGGCGGACCGACCGAACGTGATCTTTCACCTGGCTGCCATCGTCTCCGGGGAGGCGGAGCAGGACTTCGACAAGGGCTATCGCATCAACCTCGACGGCACACGCTATCTGCTCGAGGCGATCCGCCAGGCCGGTAACCGGCCGCGGGTGGTGTTCACCAGCTCGATCGCCGTGTTCGGGGCGCCCTTTCCCGAAGCCATCGGCGACGAATTCTTCACCACGCCGCTGACCTCCTACGGAACGCAAAAGGCGATCGGGGAGCTGCTGCTGGCGGACTACACGCGCAAAGGCTTTCTCGATGGCATCGGCATCCGCCTGCCGACCATCTGCGTGCGGCCGGGCAAGCCCAACAAGGCGGCCTCGGGCTTTTTCTCCAACATCATCCGCGAGCCGCTGGCCGGCCACGAGGCGGTGCTGCCGGTGGCCGAGACGGTGCTCCACTGGCACGCGTCGCCGCGGTCGGCGGTCGGCTTCCTGCTGCACGCGGCCACCATCGAGGGGAGCCGGGTCGGCCCGCGCCGCAATCTGACCATGCCGGGGCTGGCGGTGACGGTGGGCCAGCAGATCGAAGCGCTACGCAAGGTAGCAGGCGAGAAGGTCGTCGCGCGCATACGCCGCGAGCCCGACCCGGCCATCGTTAAGATTGTGGAGGGTTGGCCACGCAACTTCGACGCCAGCCGGGCGCGCTCGCTGGGGTTCAAGGCGGAGAGCACTTTCGAAGAAATTATCCGTATCCATATCGAGGACGAGCTGGGCGGGGCGATCTCCTGACGCAGGCTTAACCACCTGATGATAGAGGCTGATCCCGACCGGTGGGCCGTGTTATGAAACGGCTTGTGTTCCATCCGGTTATCTCTCTGATCTCATGTGGTTTCTGTACCGGGTGGAGCGCGCGCCGACGGGGTGCGACATGGATGACACGGAACCAAACCGCTGTGCGGCGCGTCATCCGGGTGTCCCTAATCGCGCCACAGTGTTAGGTGCTTCTGGGGTCGGATCACGCGAGGTACAGGAGCCGATTCAGGTCCAAGGCGGGGATAGGCCGAAGCTGACTTGATATACGGAGATGCGGTGGCCTCGTGCTGTGTGCGCACGGGCCGCATGGCGCGATCCTAGCTCGTTGTCGTAAAGCGACGGGCAGCATCGTTGTCTGGCCTCTTCCCGATCGAGATCGGCAGAACCTATCTCCCTCCCCAAATCTTCCGGCTTCAGAGTATTTCAGACACGGTTCACCGTATCGAGGCCTCATCATGCCGAATCTCACTATGACCGCACAGCCTGCATTGGCGCGCGAGTCCAGGTCTGCTACCACTAACGGCGAAGCGCGTGCGGCCTCGCTCGTATCGCGCGCGTTCAGGCCCCCTTGGGTCGAAGCGGTTCACGTGAACGGCGCCGCCAATGGGGTGGGTGCGGAGTCCGAAATGTTCAGGGACACTGCCCGAACTGTCCTTCCGATCGAATTCCAAGGTCGCGAAGTGAAGCTCGAGGCGCACGCCTACGAGGACGATTCCGCGTCCTATCAGGCGATGGCACTGGTGCATCGTATCGAGAACGGTGTCGACGAGCTTCCGCTGGTGCGCGTGCACAGCGGCTGCGTGACCGGCGACATCTTCCACTCGCTGCGCTGCGACTGCTATCCGCAGCTGCAAAAGGCGCTCGATCGGATCATCAACAGCCACAAGGGCGTGATCATCTACCTGCCGCACCACGAGGGCCGCGGCATCGGGCTGGTGGCCAAGATCAAAGCATATGCGGAGCAGGATCGCGGCCTCGACACGGTCGATGCCAACCTGTCGATCGGCGCGCCGGTCGATGCGCGCGACTACTTGTTGGCGGCCAAGATCCTGAAGGATCTCGGCTACACCGAGATCCGCCTGATGACGAACAACCCGCTCAAGGTGGCAGCGCTCGAGGAGCACGGCATTCGCGTGGTCGAGCAGGTGCAGCACGCGACGTCGCCGTCGCCGCACAACGAACGCTACCTGGCGACCAAGCGGGAGCGCATGGCGCACAAGCTCTAGGCGCCACTCCGGACTTTCCTCAAACCCTCTCGTCGGGCGTCAGCTCGCGGCATCTTCTGCCGCGAGTTCCGTCTCGTCCGTTTTGGGCTCGGTGAAGCCTCCCTCGGCCACCAGGCGCGAGAAGAGCCCGCCGTTCTCGACGAGCGCGCGGAACCTGCCTCGCTCCACGATCCGTCCCCGATCGAACACCAGGATCTGGTCGGCGTCGGCGACGGTGGAGAGGCGGTGGGCAATGATGAAGGTGGTGCGGCCGCGGCGAACCGCATCGAGGGCGCGCTTGATCTTGCCTTCGGTCTCGGTATCGAGCGCGCTCGTCGCCTCATCGAGAATGAGAATCGGCGCGCTCTTGAGAATGGCGCGGGCGATGGCGACCCGCTGGCGCTCGCCGCCCGACAGCGAGGCGCCGCGCTCGCCGGCGACGAAGGCATAGGCATCCGGCTTGCGGCTGATGAACTCGTCGGCCTCGGCGACGCGGGCGGCGTTGATCACGTCGGCCTCGGGGGCGTCGGGCCGTCCGATCCGGATGTTCTCGCCGATCGAGCGATTGAACAGGCCGGCTTCCTGGAAAACCACTGCGATGGCGTGGCGCAGCGAATCGAGCGTGACGTCGCGAATGTCGTGGTTATCCACCACGATGGTGCCGGCATCGGGATCGCGCAGCCGCTGGAGCAGCGCCAGCGTCGTCGATTTGCCCGACCCGGTAGGGCCGACGAGGGCCACCGTCTGGCCGGGCTTGGCCTCGAACGAGAGATCGAAAACGCCCTGGTCGCTCTTTCCGTAGCGGAACGTCACGCCGTCGTAGCGGACGTGTCCCACGGTGTCGCGCAAGGGCTTGGCGTCGGGCCGCTCGATGATGGCGACGCTGGCGTCGAGCAACTCGAAATAGGAGCGTAGCGTGGGCGCCTGCATGAAGCTGCGGGCGACGAAACCGGAGAGCTGGTCGAGCTTGCCGATCAGGAGCTGCGAGAAGCCGACGAAGCTGACGATCTCGCCGACCGTGATCTCGCCGCGGCTCGCCAGCATGGCGCCGGTCGCAAACACCGCTACCATGGTCACCGTCGAGGCAGAGCGGGTGAGCACGGTGAGCAGGCCCCACCAGGTGAGCACGGGATACTGGGCGGCGAGAAGCTGGCTCATCAGGTCGCGCAGGGCGGACGCCTCGGCGGAGAGGCGGGCGTAGCTCTGCACGACAGAGACGTTGCCGAGCACGTCGCCGACGCGTCCCGCGACGTCGATGTGGTGGCGCTCGACCGCGGCCTGGCCGTCGGACGTGCGGTGAACCACGAGCACGTTGAGCGCTGTGTAGACGATGGCCAGGATCGCGAGCAGGGCGGCCAGCCGCCAGTTCATGTAGATGGCGGTCGGCACCAGAAACAGGATGCCGACGGCGGCCGCGAGCTGCTCCCGCATGAACGTGAGCCAGGTGAAGAACAGCATGTCGGCGCCGGCCAGGATGGTGCGCACCATGGCGCCCGAGCCGCGCTCGGCGTGGTAGCTGATCGGTAGAGTGATGGCGCGCTCAAAGGCGCTGCTCATGGCGGCCAGGCGCTGGCGATGGGCCAGACGGTCAGCGGCGACCGCGACGGTGACGCCCGCGATGATGCCGAACAGGCCGAGGGCCGCCCACAGCCCGATCAGCGGAAACGCGCCCTCGCCCTTGGTCAGGACGTCGATCACCTTCCCGAACAGAATTGGCTCGGCGAGGGCGACGAGCGCGACCGTGGTATTGGCCGCCACCAGCCAGATGGTCAGCCATTTCTCGGTGGCGAGCAGACCGAGCGCGCGCCGGTAGACCTGGATCAGCGACATTCGAGCGCAGCCTCATGCGGTTCGGTGCCCGGCGGGCCGGTCCGCGCGTCGCTTTAGCCGACTTGCGGGGCGGCGTGAAGGAGGTCTTTGCGCGAGCTCCCTGGGTGGCGGGAGTTTCCTGACGCGCTTCAGCGTCGCAACGGCTGGTGCAGCGCGCCGGCGAACGGACGAAACGCCATGCGGACGCGATGGCGCCCGGCCGGCACCTCGACGGCGCGGAAGATGACGTTGGCCCGCACCAGGGGGGCGGGCCTGCCGTCGATCTCAGCGACCCACCACGGCTGCCAGACGTCGTTGAGCACGACATGGCCGCCATCCGGGCTGTCCGTCTCGAGCACGATCTCGGTGGTGCGATAGGAGACGATGCGGGCCGTGCCGGGACGGCGGGAGGCGGATGCAACCGGCGCCTCGAGGAGGACCTCGATTGCAAGGTCAATGGCCGGCCAGCCGCCATCGGCGATCATGCGGGCGAAGTCGGCGGTGCGGGCCCGGTGGGCGAACAGCACGCGGGGCAGAGCACGCGGGTTCTCGTAGACATAGCCGTCCGGCGTGCGGGCGAGCAGGGTCACATCGCCGGGCTGGAGTTTCGAATCAATTTTCTCGATCGGCACGCCGGTGGCGATGAAGCGCAAGCCCAGCAGATCGGCCAGCGGACTGCGATAGGACGGCATCAGCGCGCTGAACTTGCGCTGGTCAGGGAGTCCCACGGTGTCCTCGGCGCCGGTCGCATCGGCGTAGAGCTTGAGGCGGACTGGGTTGTAGCCCAACGTGTTCTCGAGGCGGTGGGTCAGGCTGGCATTCGGCCAGTGGAAGCCGAGGCCGGCGAGCTCGATGCGGTCGCGGCGAGTGTCCGATGCCGTCTCGGCCACCCTGCGCTTCAACAGCGCGATCGTCTCGTTGCGAGTGCCCGGCTCAAGCATGTCGAGCTCGGCCGGCGCCATCGCGGAGGCGCCGTTCGGCCCGTTGTTCCAGGCGATGTCGGCGGCCAGGACTGCGACGACCACCAGGCCGGGGGCGACCGGGTGGAGCAGGCGCGCGCGGCTGGCGACGAGCAGGGCCGCTGCGCCGAGCAGGATCCAGCCGGCGGCGATCAGCAGAGGGGTGGTCGCCAGGCTCATGCGGTCGAGCCGGAGCGCCAGCACAAGTGCAAACAGGAATGCAGCGGCGATGACGGCCGCTTCGCACAGCCGTTGCACCGGGCTCGCCTCGGGTAACGTGCCGGAGAACAGCCGGTGTGTCGTGTAGCCAGCGAGGAGAGCCGCGAGCGCACCCAGGACGAACACCGCATCAGCCGGCCGGCGGTAGAGACTGACGCCGGGGAGGATCTCGTAGAAGGCGCGGAACACCGGAGTGTACCAGCCGAGCGCGTAGAGCAGCACGAGGATCGCGGCGACCGCGAAGACGCGGATCTCGCGGTCCCACAGCACGCCGCGGGAGGTGCCGACAACGAGCATCAGGGCCGGGATGGCGCCGAGATAGAGCTGGCCGACATTCTGGGCGATGAACAGGCCGGTGTCCGACCAGGCGAAGCTCGGCGGGCCCCAGTAGTCCTCCATGCGCCCGGCGGCCCCGAACAGATGCGGCATCAGCGTCGTGACCAGCAGCGCGGGGTGGAGCGAGCCGCGTCCAGCGCCGACGTAGTCGATCTCCGGCCGGTTCGACTGCTCGGCCAGCAGGACGGTGAGGACGACGGGGACGATGGAGACCAGCGCACCGCACGCGGCGCCGGCCGCGAGCGGTGCCAGGCTTCGGCGGATGGCTGGCGCAATCGCACCGCTCGTCGTCCAGTGCCAGATCACGTAGCCAGCCAGGACGTAGAGTTCCAGCAATCCCACCTGGTCGCGGCCGAGCACGATGGCCCCAGCAATGAGGCCGGCAATGGCGCCGTACGCCAACGACGATCGCTCCAGTGCGCGCCGCAGCGCCAGCAGCGTCATCGGCAGATAGGCGAGGCTCATCACCTGGCCGTAGTGCTGGATGCGCCACGCCATCGCGCCGCCCAGCATCAGCGCCAGGGCGGCGACCAGAGCACCAGCCCAGTGCCATTGGAGATCGCGGGCCAGCAACAGCGTCGCGAGGCCGGCCGCCAGCATCGTCAGCAGGACGGCGACGTCAATCGCCTGCAGGCCCGGCGCACCGTTGAGGAGGGCCAGCAAGAACATCGGCGGGGAGAAGATCATCGACTGCGGGTCGGCGATCTGGACCTGGCCGGAAAACACAAACGGCGCCCAGAACGGGGACTCGCCGCGGGCGATGCTGGCCGCGAGGAACTGGACCTGCGGCAGGAAATGGGCCTTGGCGTCCCAAGGGATGGTGACCCGGCCCGACAGCCACGGCCAGGCAAAAAGCAGCCAGGCGGCCGTCAAGGCGAGGCCGACTGGGAGCATCGGCCAGGCTCCGGGCGCCACGTCGAGCGGCGGGGGTTGCCATTTCGTTCGCGTCTTGCCGAAGGCCTCCGCGAGGGTGCCGGGTCGGGGGATTTTGCTCATCCGGAAGCTCTGGCGGACACTCTGGGACGTAATGGGATCGGGGGCGGGTCACAGGCCGGTTGTGTGCGCCGGTGTATACCATCTTGCTCTCGGCACAGGGCGGGCTTAATGCGTCGTCACCCTCACGCCGCACAGAGCTTCGCAGGGGGTGGCAGAAACGATGAGCGACAACCGCGGGGGACACGTGCCGGCATCCGGAGGAGCGCAGCGAACGGCGGCGGCCGATCCCTGCGCGCCTATTCGCGACGCGCCGGCCGATCGACCGTTCGTCGTGGCCCAGCTCGGCCAGTCGCTCGACGGGCGCATCGCAACAGCGAGCGGGGAGAGCCGCTGGATCAACCGCGAGGCCGCGCTCGATCATCTGCACCGCCTCAGAGCATCTGTGGATGCGGTGGTGGTCGGCATTGGCACCGTGCTCGCCGACGATCCCCTGCTGACGGTGCGCCGGGTCGACGGGAACCATCCCGTGCGCGTGGTCATTGATCCGGGCGGCAAGCTGGATGGCTCCTTCCGCTGCCTGGCGGAGGATGGCGTGCGGCGGCTGGTGATCCGGTCGGGCCCGGCGAGCGTGCCTCCTGGGGTCGATGTCCTAGAGCTGCCGAGTGAAGGCGGCGTGATATCGCCACGTGCGATCGTCGAGGCGTTGTTCGCACGCGGGCTCAGGCGCATGTTGATCGAGGGCGGCGCGCGGACGATCTCGCAGTTCATCGACGCCGGTGTTGTTGATCGCCTGCACGTCCTCGTCGCACCGATGATTATCGGATCCGGCAAGATGGGGCTCGAGCTGGCGCCGATCGCGCGGCTGGCGGATGCGCGGCGACCGCCGACCCGCGTGCATGTGCTCGCCGACGGCGATGTGCTGTTCGACTGCGATCTGAGGGCCGCATCCAAGGAGGTCTGAGCGATGCCACAAGCGCCTGCTCCCACCGAACCCGTCGAGGCCTACAGCCCCGCCGCGCGCACCTTCCACTGGCTGACAGTGGTGCTGGTGGCGATCCAGGTGCCGGTCGGCATCTACATGGCCTATCGCGGCAATGTGCTTGAGGTCTGGGACGGGCTCACCAATGCGCTCTACTCCATGCACAAGCTGGGTGGGATCGTCATTTTCCTGATCGTGGTGTTGCGCCTCGTCAACCGATTGAGCGGCGGGGTGCCGGCCGACGAGCCGACGCTCGAGCCGTGGCAGAAGGTGGCGAGCCATCTCAATCACTGGGGCCTCTACCTGCTGCTGCTTGCCACGCCCATCGTCGGGTACGTCGGCGTGTCGCTTTATCCGGCGCTTGATATCTTCGGGCTGTTCTCGCTGCCGGGCGTGGTAGCGCCCAACGAGGATGCAGCCGCGACCGCCTTCAACGTGCATAAGCTGCTGGCCTTCGCCCTGGTGGCGCTGATCGGGATGCACATCGCGGCGGCGCTTTATCACTACCTAATCCGCAAGGATGGCGTGCTCGGACGCATGCTGCCGGGCGCGGCGCGCCGTCGCTGACGGTTAGTCGGGCGGCAGGGCGAGCAGATCCTCGTGGCCGACGATGGTGGTCTGGGCGCGATCGGAGAGGCGGTGGCTCAACCATTCGGCGATGGCTGCTGCTGGCACCTGCCCGGTCTCGGCCGCGGCCGCGGCCCAGCCGCGATCAACCTCACGGCGGAGCGTGGCAAACGTCCCGTCGAGGACCCATGGGCTCTTGCCGCGGACGATGCGGTAGCCGTGCGCGGTGAAAGCCGCAGCGAGCGCGTCGGTGGCGGCCGGACCCGCGGCCGGACCGAACCCTTTGTCGCCCTGCTGATGTGCGTTGAAGGCGTTGCGCATCGCGGTGTCGACGGCTTGCTCGGGGAGCCAGGCGGCGATGCCGTCGTAGGTCAGCACGGTGTAGAAGGCCTGGCCCTCAGCGGCGACGGCGGCGGCGAGCTTGGCGATCACGGGCGCCGAGACGAGATCGAACAGAGCGGCGGCCGTCACCAGATCGGCGCCCTGAATCACTGGCGCGAACGCGCCGCCGGACAAATCGGCCTGGCGGTAGGCGATGTCGAGCGGGGCACCCGGATCGTAGCCGTCGAGCCGCGCTCTCGCGGCAGCGAGCAGGGCCGGGTCGTAGTCGACCAAGGTCCAGTGCTGGGGACTTTCGAAGGCCGGGCTGAGGCCACGCAGGTTGGAGCCCGCGCCGCAGCCCAGATCGACGATGCGCAGGTGCTCGCGGCCCTGACAAAAGCGCACGAGGGCCTGGCGGACGTAGGCGTTCACGGAGCGGTGGTCGGCGGGCTCGCGCAGCGCCAGCCAGTCGGCGGAAAAGCCGCTCATGGTGCGACCTCCTTGGGGGCCACCTCAGCGATGACAGCGGCGATGCGTCGGGCGGTGTCGTCCCAGCGAGGGAGGGCCTGGCCGGTCTGCCACGACGCGTTGGCGAGCTGGTGCCGCAAGGCGCTGTCGTCGAGCGCGGTGCCAAGCGCCGCGGACAGCCCGGCGGCCGAGCCCGGCGGCACCTTCAGCGCGGCAGCATCGGGAACGGTCTCGGCCGCGGCGCCGCCGGTGGTGCACACGATCGGCAGGCCGCGCGCCATCGCCTCGGCCAGCACCATGCCGTAGCCCTCGAACAGAGACGGCATCACGAACAGGTCGGCGGCGCCGTAGAGCTCGTCGAGGGCGGTGTCGCTGACAGCGCCGGCAAGGCGGATGCGGTCGCCGAGGCCGGCCTTGCGGATGGCAGCTCGCACGACGTCCGTCGCGGCCGGGTTGCGATCGGTGGCGCCGGCAATGGTAAGCCGCCAGTCGCTGTCCGTGAGCGGTTTCAGCGCCTCGATCAAGATCTCGTAGCCCTTGCGCGGCGACACGGCGCCGACCGCAAGCATGCGGAGCGGACGACCGGTGCCGCGGGCGCGCGACTTGCGATCGGTGCCGGGCTCGGCGACGACGACGGTGTCGGCCGCAACGCCGAACTCGGCGGCCAGCAGCCGCGCGGTGAGCGGGCTGGTGGCGATGGTGCGCCGGGCATAGGCGAGCGCGGCCGTTTCCGAGGCGACGAGCGCCTTGGCGCGCTCCGGTGTGACGCCGGTCTCATAGGCCAGGGGGTGGTGGACGAGGGCGATGATCGGCGAGCGGACCGCCGCGATCAGGCTCGCCGGCATGGCGCCGTACGCGAGCCCGTCGATCAGCAGCACAGCGTCGGGCGGCACGCTGGCGAAGGCGGCGGCGGTCCCCGCCAGGTCATCCTTGCTGGGTGCCGGATAGCCAGCGGGCAGGGCCAGGTGGCGCACCCCGAGCCCGAGACCGGGCAGGCGCGCCAGGACGTGCCGCGCATAGGCGTAGCCGCCGGTCGGCGTGTCGATGTCGCCCGGAATCGCGAAGACGACGTCAGCCACCGACAGGCCCCTCGAACCACGCGCGGGCGAGGTCGGTCTCGTGCAACGTCACGCGGATCTTGGCCAGGCCCTTGCCGTCCTCGCCGAGGGCGCCGCTTTTGGCCGCTTTCGCCATTGCATCGAAGATGTGGCGGCAGAGGAACTCGGTAGTGGTGAGCTTGCCCTTGAACTCGGGCAGGGCGTCGAGGTTCTTGTAAGCGAGCGGCTTCAACGTCTTGTTGAGCACGTCGAGTGCGGCGCCGATGTCGACGACGACGTTCTGCTTGGTGAGCGTCTCGCGGAAGAAGGCGACATCGACTACGAAGGTGGCGCCGTGCATGCCTTGCGCGGGCCCGAAGAACGGGTCGGGCAGGCTGTGGGCGATCATGATGCGGTCGCGGACTTCAACGGCAAACATCGGTCTTTCTCACGGATTGGGGTAGCGGATGACCGGGGCGAGCCCCGGCGCGCCGGCGGCGAGCAGCTTCGGCAGCCGCGCCGGCGCATCGTCGAAGGCGATCTCATCGGTGATGAGGAGATCGAGGGCGGCGTCTTGCAGCAGGCTCAAGGCAGCTTCGAGGCGGCGGCGATACGACCAGCGCGGCCGGCGTCCCGGCGAGACGTGCCCGACCTGCGACGACACCAGCTTCAGTCGGCGGCTGTGGAAGGCGCCGCCGAGCGGCGCGGGAACCGCCGTGTCGCCGTACCAGCTCATCTCGACGATGGTCGCCTCGAGGCCGGCGGCGGCAATGGCGGTGGCGAAGCCCGGTGCCGACGCGCTGGTGTGGAATACGACGTCGGCGTCGCCCGGGGCATCCGCGGGCTTGGCAAAGCGGGCGCCGAAGCGCTCCGCCAATTTGGCGCGCTCGGGGGCGATGTCGACGAGGGTGACCTCGGCTCCCGGCAGGCGGGCCGCCAGATACGTCACCAGCAGGCCGAGGATGCCGCCGCCGACCACGACGATGCGGTCGGCCGGGCCGGCGCCCGAATCCCATAGGCCGTTCAGCGCCGTCTCCATGTTGGCGGCGAGCGTCGCCCGCCGTGCCGGTACGCCATCGGGCACCGGCACCACCATGCTTAATGGGGCGAGGAAGCGCTCCTGGTGCGGGTGCAACACGAACACCGTGCGACCGTTCAGCGCTGCGGCGCCGGCCTCCACGACACCGGCCGCGCAATAGCCGTATTTTACTGGAAAAGGAAAGTCGCCCGATTGCAGAGGCGCGCGCATGCGCTCCCATTCGCTGCGAGCCACCCCCCCGGACATGACAAGACGTTCCGTGCCGCGGCTAACTCCGCTAAACAGCGTGCGGATCAGCACCTCGTCTTGCGACGGGGCGGCCAGGGGCTCGCTTTGCAGGGCAATGCTGTCCTTGCCGACGTACCACAGCGCGCGGGTCGTGCGCTCGGCGGGGGCTGATTTCGAGGTTGCCATGGCGGTCCGTCCTGCGGGGCGCTGCGGTCTCCTCCCGTGTTTCGAAGGACCTGATCTATGACCGAGCGTCAAGGCCTGCTGCCGATTACGGGCGTCGATGGCCGTGCCGTGCTTACTACGCCGACCGGTGTCCAGTCCATGGCCGAGCTAGGGCGGCGGCGACTGATCGTTACCGTGCTGAACGTCGTGACCTACGCCGCGATGATGGCCGTGGCAGCGATCGTGCTCGGCGCGGGCGGCTGGACGGTGGTCGATGTCATCCTGCTAACCGCCTTCGCGATCGGCCTGCCATGGACGGTGCTCGGCTTCTGGAACGCGGTGATCGGCCTGTGGCTGCTGCACTGGGCGCGCGACCCGATGCAACAGGTGGCGCCGTTCGCGGCGGCCGGCGACCAGGCGACCCCGATCACCATTCGCACCGCCGTATTGATGACGCTGCGCAACGAGGACCCGGCCCGTGCCTTCCTTCGGCTCAGGACGGTCAAGGCCAGCCTCGACGCCACCGGCCATGGCGAGGCCTTCACCTACTTCATCCTGAGCGACACTAACCTGCCCGACGTCGCCGCCGCCGAGGACGCGGCGGCTGCGCTGTGGCAGCGCGAGGTGGGTGCAGCCCGCGTCACCTACCGCCGGCGCACCGACAACAAAGGGTTCAAGGCCGGCAACGTCCGCGACTTCTGCGAGCGCTGGGGCGGCGACTACGAGCTGATGCTGCCGCTCGACGCGGACAGCCTGATGTCGGGCGAGGCGATCGTGCGGCTGGTCAGGATGATGCAGGCGCACCCGAAGCTCGGCATCCTGCAGAGCCTGGTCGTCGGCATGCCGTCGTCGAGCGCATTCGCTCGCATCTTCCAGTTCGGCATGCGCCACGGCATGCGCTCCTACACCATGGGGCAGTCCTGGTGGGTCGGCGACTGCGGCCCGTTCTGGGGCCACAACGCGCTGGTGCGCATCAAGCCGTTCACGGAGGAGTGCCACCTGCCGATCCTACCCGGCAAGCCGCCGCTCGGCGGCCACGTGCTCTCCCACGACCAGGTGGAGGCGACCCTCATGCGCCGCGCCGGCTTCGAGGTGCGGGTGCTGCCCGAGGAGCGCGGCTCGTGGGAGGAGAACCCGCCCACCATGCTCGAGTTCATCCGCCGCGACGTGCGCTGGTGCCAGGGCAATATGCAGTACGTGAAGCTGATCGATCTGCCGGGCCTGCTCCCCATGAGCCGGTTCCAGCTCGTGTGGGCGATCCTGATGTTCCTCGGCATTCCGGCCTGGACGCTGATGATCGCGCTGCTGCCAGTGGCGGCCTGGCAGGCGGGCGATGCCGCACAGTTTCCCAAGGGCCTCGCGATCGGCCTCTATATCGCGTTCTTCACGATGTACCTGATGCCCAAGATCGCCGGGCTGATCGACGCGATGCTGACGCGGGGCGGCGTTGCCCGCTACGGCGGCCCGCTCCGGTTCATGGCGGGTGCGGCGATCGAGCTCGTGTTCTCGTTCCTGCAAGGCGCCGTTTCGACCATTCGCACGACGATCTTCATGATCGGCCTGCTGTTCGGCAAATCGGTGGTGTGGGGCGGGCAGGCGCGCGATGCGCATGGGATCTCACTGGCAACAGCGGTGTCCGCGCTGTGGCCGCAGATGCTGTTCGGCGCGATCGTGTGCGGCGCGCTGCTCGTCGTCTCGCCGACGCTGCTCGCGTGGAGCCTGCCGCTGACGGCCGGCTATCTGCTGGCAGTGCCGTTCTGCATGGTCACCGCGGACCCGGCGCTCGGCCGTGCGTTCACGGCGACGGGCCTGTGCGGCATCCCGGAGGATTTCGACGCGCCCAAGGAAATCCGAGCGGTGCAGGCGGCGGCATGAGTGGGCGCGAGACCACGCTCGCCCGGCTGAAGGCGGACCCGGCGTTTGCCGATCTCGCTCGCTCGCTCACCGTCTACTACGACGATGCAGCGCGCGATGCTGCGATGGACACGCTCTACGGCCGCTTCCTGAAATCGGGCGAGCTGGCGTTCGACATCGGCTCCCACGTGGGCGATCGCGTCGGCAGCTTCCGCCGGCTGGGTGCCCGCGCGGTCGCGCTCGAGCCGCAGCCACTGTGCGCGCGCGTGCTCCGTGAGATCTACAACACGGACGCCGACGTGATCGTGCTCGAGCAGGCGTGCGGGCGCGAGGCCGGCACGCTGCGGCTCCATATCAACTCGCGCAATCCGACCGTCTCGACGGCATCCGATGCCTTCGTCGCGGCGGCGGACGGTGCGGGCGGCTGGGAAGGGCAGGTGTGGGACCGTGTCGTCGAGGTGCCGACCACGACGCTCGATGCGCTGGTTGCGCGCTTCGGGGAGCCGGCGTTCATCAAGATCGACGTGGAAGGGTTCGAGGCCGACGTGCTGGCCGGGCTGTCGCGGCCGGTGCCGGCGCTGTCCTTCGAGTTCACCACGATCCAGCGCGACGTGGCGCTGGCCTGCCTCGATCGGCTAGCTTCCCTCGCCGACTACCGGTTCGACGTGGCGCTGGGCGAAAGCCAGCGGTTGAGCTTCGAGCGCTTCGTCACGCGGGACCGGATGGCCGAGCACATTGCCGCCCTGCCTCATGAGGCCAATTCCGGTGACGTCTATGCCGTTCTCGCCCGCTAGATTCTTAGCGCTCGGCCTGCTGTGCCTGGCGGGTGCCGCTGTGGGGGCGCTGCCGGTGCGGGCGGCTTCGCTCGACGGTCTTGCGGTCGGGGTCACCAACCGGTCCGAGCCGGTGCTGTGCGCGGAGAAGGACAACGTCTCGATCGCGCTTGCCGCGCCCAACGTGCGCAGCTTCCGCGTCGAGGCCGCCCATCCGGTCTACGTGTCGATGCTCCAGCGCGACAACTACGAGGCCGACTGGACGGCCTGCGACTTCTCCGGCGATGCGGCCGCGGCGGCGGCGCCAGTCCCGCCGCGCAGGCAGACGCTCTATGAAGACATCGAGCTGTGGGTGATCGGCTACACCTTTCCGGCGTTCTGGCGTCCAGCAACCGCCAGCGTGCGCATCGGCGACCGGGTGACGACGGGGCTGCATCTGATCCAGGTGTGGACGATCCGGCCCAACGGCGGCGAGGAAGTGCTGGTGCTCTATCCGCAGGACGGCTACTGGCGGGCGCGGCCGCTGGCGCCGGCGGGCCTGGCCTCAACCGCCTACGGCAGCTCGTTCCTCATTGGTCCGGTCGAGGACGAGGGGCGGCCAATCGTGCGCTTTAAAGAGGTCGCGTTCGACCCCAAGTCGCGGACGTTCACGCTGACGTTCGAGCGCGGCGGACAGGCGACGATGAAGATGGTCGAGACGAGCGCCAACCGCAACGCGCTGGACGTGACGTTCGACAAGCCGATCAGCGGGCGGCCGTTCGCGATGCTGCGCTCGATGTATGTCACCGCGTTCAACAACGACGTGGCGCGGATCGCGGTGCGCGAGAAGGGTGCCAAGGGCTGGCGCGAGGATGCCATCATGACGTTCGACAAGGCGACCGCCACCGACGTCTGGCTGGGGCGCTTGAGCCCCTCGCACCACAACACCAGCTCGCCCGACATGGTGTTCAACAGCTTCTCGGACACCGACACGCCGAAGCGGCCGAAGAGCGAGGCGCCGGCGTTCGCGCAGCCGAAGAAGAAATAGCCGGAGTGCCGGCTACCACGCCAACTCGGGCATGACCGCCACCGGGCGCGGTGCCGGCGGCGCCAGCAGGCGAGCGACACGCTCGGGCAGCAGCGTGCCCGCCGGCATCAGATCCTCACGGTGGATGCCGTGGGCGATGAGCAGGGCGTCGATGCCGAACGCGATGGCGCCGGCAATGTCGGTGCGCGGTGCGTCGCCGATGGCGAGGATGCGGCCGCGCAGCACTGGCTTAGAGCGCAGCCGCTCGGCGGTGCGCAAGGCCATCTCGTAGGCCGGGGCGTAGGGCTTGCCGGCCCAGTACACGTCCCCGCCCATCTCCTCGTAGATCGCGGCGATCGCCCCGGCGCAGGGCAGCAGAACGCCGTCGACGTCGACTACCAGATCGGGATTGGCGCACACCATCGGCAGGCGGCGCGCGAGCGCCTCAGCGAGCAACGGGCGATAGGTCTCGCCGGTCTCGTTGCGGTCGTCGTCGAGGCCGGTGCACACGATGGCTTGTGCCTCGGCAAGCGGGACGCGCCGGATGGGAAGCCCCTCGAACACGCCGAGGTCGCGATCGGGTCCGATATGGTGGACGGCAGAAAACCGCTGTGCTTCGAGATGAGCGCGGGTGATGTCGCCGGAGGTGACGAGCGCATCCCAAGCATCGCGGCGGACGCGGCGGTCGTCGAGCAGCCGCGCGACGTCGGGCTCGGGCATCGGCGCGTTGGAGAGCAGCACGACGGTGCCGCCGCGGGCGCGGAAGCTCGCCAGCGCCGCGCCGGCTGCCGGGTAGGCGGCGCGGCCATTGTGGACGACGCCCCACACATCACAGAAGACGACGTCGTAGCTTTGCAGCAGGTTGCCGGCCCCCGTCACGATGGGGGGAAGACCGTTGGAGTGCGTGCTCATCGTTGCTCCGGGGTGCCGGCCCATGGCGCGCGCTCGCTGTGGCGGAAGACGCCGTACTTGAAGCCGAAGTACGACACGAACATCGCCACCAGCGAGGCCAGTACGAGGGCGACGACCGGCGGCGTCGCCGGATGGGCCAGCAGGACCGCGGCGAAGACGGTGTAGTTCACGGCCTGCGCGGTCCACGACACGGCGGCGAAGCGGCCGAACTCGGCGAGGCGCGGCGGCGTGCGCATGTCGAAGGTGACGCGGCGATTGACCAACCAGGAGACGACCATGGCCACCGCGATGGCGGGCAGGCGGGCGAGCAGCGGCGGCAGGCCGGCATAGGTGAGCAGCGACAGGACCGCGGCATCGGTGGTGAGCGCGCAGAGGCCGCCCAGCACGAAGCCCCCGTAGTGGCGGGCCGGGGATAGGTGCGCGCTCGGAGATGGGGCCGCCGGCTCAGCCATGGCCGGCCCCGATCGATGGCCAGACGACGGGGCCGCCGGTGGCGCTGCGCGAGACGTGCCACAGTCGCTCCGGCAGATGCGGCAGCGTCCGGAGCGCGGCCAGCTCCTGCTCGCGGCGCTCGACCAGCGGATCGAGGCCGCGCAGCTCGGCATCGACGCGGCCGGGATGGCACATCACCAGTTGCCGCGGTCCGGCCGCGCGGAAGAACCTTTCGAACTCAGCCGCGATGTCGCCGCCGACGGGAAAGGCCGACACACCGGCGAAGCCGTGATTGGTCGGAAAGCCGGCGCGCCGCACCGTATTGCCGAAGCCCGCCGCCAGGGCGGCGAGCGTCGCGGCTTTCGCGGGCGCCGCGCCGCGGGCGAGGATGCCGGCGGGACGGTCGGCAGGGTCACGGACGAGCGGGCGCGCGCCCGCGGGGTAGCGTTGCTGCAGGGCGTCGAGCAGGGCGTGGCGCACGCCGCGCAGGGCGTGGACATGCTGGTGCCCGTCGACGAAATCGGGAGGGTATCCCGTGCCTTGGGTGAAGCGGTCGAGCTGGCGGCCGATCTCGGCGGCGATCTCCGCGCGGTCGAGGCGTCCGGTCAGGGCCGAGGCCAGCACGGTTTTGAGCGCGGGAAAGCGGCCGTCCGGGCAGAGCCGGGGCATGGGTGCGAGTGGCTGGCCGAGCGTCAGATTGACGTGAAGCCCGATGGCGAGCCGGTCACGCAGGCTGGCAAGGCGGGCGGCGTGGGTCGGCCAATGCGGCGTCGTCACCAGGGCGCTGGTGGCCGACAGGCGGCGCAGCGCGGCCAGCTCTTCGATGCCGGCACTCACCCCGTCCGTCATGGCATAATCGTCGGCGCACAGGATGATCTGCGATGCATCGCTCACGGCGCCGTCCCGGGATCGGTCGGCGGCAGGTGCGCGGGCGCCACGGGCTCGGGCCGCTGAGGCCCCACCACCTCCGCCACGATATAGAGGGGGCGGCCTTTGACCTCCTCGTAGACGCGGCCGAGATATTCGCCGAGCACGCCGAGCGAGATGAGCTGCACGCCGGCCAGGAACATCACCGAGATGATGAGCGAGGGGAAGCCCGGCACGTCGGCGCCGACGATCAGCGTCTGCACGAGGACGAACAGGGAGTAGGCGAACGCGGTCAGCGAGATCGCGAGCCCGAGCAGCGACCAGACGCGCAGCGGCAGCGTTGAAAACGAGGTCAGGCCGTCGAGCGCGAAATGGACGAGCCGGCGCAGGCTCCATTTGGACTGGCCGTGGACGCGCTCGGCCACGTCATACTCGATGCCGGTCGAACGGAATCCGATCCACGAGAACAGACCCTTGTTGAAGCGGGAGCTTTCGCGGATGGCGTTCATCGCGTCGATGGCGCGGCGGTCGAGCAGTCGGAAGTCGCCGGCGCCGGGCGGGATGTCGGTGCGCGCCAGGGCGTTGAACAGCCGGTAGAAGCTGTGCGTGAGGAGGCGCCGGACCGGACCGTCGCCTTCGCGGTTGACGCGCTGCCCGTAGACGATCTGATAGCCTTCGCGCCACTTGTCGAGGAATTGCGGCAGCATCTCGGGGGGATGCTGGAGGTCGGCGTCCATCATGATCGCGGCGTCGCCGCGGGCATGGGCGAGGCCGGCCGCGATGGCGATCTCCTTGCCGAAGTTGCGGCTCAGCGAGACGGCGGTGATGCGAGGGTCGGCCTTATGCTGCTCACGGATCCTGGCGAGCGTGGCATCGGTCGATCCGTCGTCGACGAACAGCAGCTCCCAGCGGCAATCCAGGCCTTCGAGCGTGGGCTTGAGGCGGCCGAGCAGGGTGGCGATGCCCTCGGCCTCGTTCAGCACGGGAATGATGATCGATACCAGCGGCCGCGACATCACGCCTGCTCTTGTGCTCGAGACCGCGCCTACGCGTCACGGGGCTCTCCCGTGCGCGATCGGGGCCTGCCCGTGATCCATGCGTGGGGAGACGTTGGTAGCGGGAGGCGGACTCGAACCGCCGACCTAAGGATTATGAGACCTTCGCTCTAACCACCTGAGCTATCCCGCCACGGGAAGCGCGATATAAGGAGCGGGTCCCGACACTGTCAAGCAACGCCCCACTTTCGTTGAACCGTCTCGAAACGGAACGCAAACCGGGCTGGGATGGACACCGGCCGGCGCCCGTTTTGGCGAGCGCCGCGCCTTCAGCTTTCCTATCGACGTACCGTGCCCTTCAGGCCTGCTTGGCAAAGCGCATCATCGTGAACAGGCCGAGTGGGCGGAGCGCGCGCTGCTCGATGATCTTCAGCTCCTCACAGCCCATCACCCGGCCGGTATCGAAGACCGGGCGCCAGCCGAGCTTGTCGGCGAAGGGCGCCATGCGCCGCTCGACCCAGCCGCGGACGCCTTCCTCCTGGCTGAAATGGTTCACCAGCATGACCTCGCCGCCCGGCTTGCACACGCGGCAGAGCTCGCGCATGACCTTCTCGGGGTCGGGGACCACCGTCAGCACGTACATGGCGACGACGGTGTCGAACGAATTGGCCGCGAACGTCAGGTGGCCGGCATCCATCTCGTGGAGGCCGGTGACGTTGTCGAGGCCTTCGGCGGCCACCTTCTCGCGGGCCTTGTCCAGCATCTCGGGCGACAGGTCGATCCCGACGATCTCGAGGTGCCGGCCGAACATCGGCAGAGACAGTCCGGTGCCGACGCCGACCTCGAGCACACGGCCCTGACGGGTGTTGATGATCTCGACCGCGTGACGCCGCCCCTCAGCGGCAATGCGCCCGAACGTCTGATCGTAGATCGGTGCCCACCGGCGATACGCCGACTTGACGGACGTTTCGTCCATCGGGACCCGGGGCGCGATCGCGGCAGCCCGAGCACCTGCAAAGCCACGTCTGCCTTGCTCCTGAGACCGTACGCGTTCGCCTATCACCTCGGCCACTCCCTCATTGATTTCTTGCCCGCGCTCATTGATTGCATCGTTCTTACTCGAACTCAAACGAGACCCGCCGCCGGAGCGACCGCATGTCCGGCGCGCACCGCCGCCGCTGGCGTCTTACCGGAGATCCAACCGCCCCCGAGCACCCGTGCCTCGGTCGAACCGTCTGCATAAAGCACACATGCCTGCCCAGCTGCAACGCCGTGCTCGCCGCGAGTCAGTGTGACGCGGACAGCGCCGGTGCGCTCGTCGCGGCCGATCACGGCGGGCTGGGGAAGCTGGGACGATCGCACGCGGGCGAAAACCTCAAGCTCGCTTGCGGCGGCCTCCTCGATCGAGCCGTCGCCTAGCCAATTGACGTCGCGGATCATCACCGATTCAGTCTGCAGGCAAGACCTCGGGCCGACGATCACCCGGCGCAGGCCGGGGTTCAACTCGACCACATACAGCGGCTCGCTGCTGGCGATTTTAAGGCCGCGGCGCTGCCCGACCGTGAAATTGAAGGTGCCGGCGTGGCGTCCGAGCACACGTCCGTCGACATGCACCACGTCACCGGGCTCGGCGGCGTCGGGGTGGAGGCGCTGCACAATCTGGGTATAGCGGCCCTTGGGAACGAAGCAGATGTCCTGACTGTCGGGCTTTTCGGCAACCGGGAGGGCCAGGCGCGCGGCCAGAGCCCGCACATCCGCTTTGTGCAGGCCGCCGAGCGGGAACCACACCGAAGCGAGCTGCGCCTTGGTCGTCGCGAACAGGAAATAGCTCTGGTCGCGACTCGCATCGGCGGCGCGGTGGAGGGCCGGTCCCGCAGGGCCGTCGCGACGCTGGATGTAATGGCCGGTCGCCAGGATATCGGCGCCGAGCTCGCGGGTGGTGGCGAGGAGGTCGCCGAACTTGATCTGCTGGTTGCAGGTGATGCACGGGACCGGGGTCTCGCCGGCGGCATAGCTGTCGGCGAACGAGCGGATGACGGAATCGGCAAACCGCTGCTCGTAGTCGAGCACGTAGTGGGGGATGCCCAGCGCATGGGCGACCCGGCGGGCGTCGTGCACGTCCTGCCCGGCGCAGCAGCTCCCTTCGCGGCCGGTGGCCTCGCCATGGTCATAAAGCTGCAATGTGATGCCGACAACATCGTGGCCCGCCTCCTTGAGGAGGGCGGCCACCATGGAGGAATCCACCCCTCCCGACATGGCTACGACCACGCGGCGGCGGCGCCCGGTCTCATTCGGCGGGGGCGGCATGGAAAACGAACGGGGCGGCGTCATCGCCTCAGTGGCCCTCAAAATGCCTGTTGCAGCCGCGGCACTCCAGCTCCCGGCAATGCGCCACGCTGCGCCTTCAATCCGCAGGCGGTGCACCAAAGCGATCCTTCAAGGATACAATAAGGCCGCCCTCGTTGCACGGGCAAGCCCGGTTTGCGGGACGTGCATATACCAAATCGTCGGGGCTGCAAGCGCAATGTGGCAGCGCAGCAAATCCGGGTTTTCACCTAGCGTCTTAACCGACGCCGGAATAAAGGTTAACCTTGGCCTTGCCGTGAAATGAGGCGCGGCCTGATGGTATATTTACCTCGCGGCTTAGACCGATATTAATAGGAATAGCTTAGCTTTATCCGCCTGTGGTCAGTGAACGTGTTAAGAGTACCATGACCGATCAAACTTTCAGACCGCGTGCGCGGTATGTCATCGGCCCCGACGGGAGTCCGTTGACCGTTGCGGACCTGCCTCCTCGCGACACCAAGCGCTGGGTGATCCGGCGCAAGGCCGAGGTTGTTGCCGCCGTCCGCGGCGGCCTCCTCAGTCTCGAAGAGGCGTGCGAGCGCTACACGCTCACCGTCGACGAATTCCTGAGCTGGCAGCGTTCGATCGACAAGCACGGGCTTCCCGGCCTGCGCGCGACGCGGCTGCAGGACTACCGCGAATAGCGGCAGGCGGCGTACGACCGAGCCTTCGACTTTTTGGCCGCGACGCAAAATCTGCGTCAGCGGCCTCGTCGTCGTGGACGCACGCCTACTTGGCCGTTTGCGGTTTGGCCGTTGCCGGTTTCTTGGCCGGCGTTTGACCGGACGCGGCCGGGGCGCGGGCCGGGGTTGCCAGCTCGGCCATGCGGCAGCCGCTGCCGCCCTCGACCCACTGGAAGACGTCGGCGCGCATCCGGTCCGCGGCTTCGGCCGGCATGGCCAGATTCTCAACGTCAATTGACGTCTGCTCGCCGACCGGCGTCAGGGCAATGCGAAAGGCACGGCGGCCCCAAGGCTTGGGCTGAGTGGCATCGCGCTCGTGGACGATGATCTCAGCCGTTCCCGTTCCGTGCACGGGCTCCACATCGGCGTGGAAGATGTGGGTCGTCCGCAATGGTCCCTGCGGGCCGAACCAGCAGGCGTTGGCGCCCTGGGCGATGCGCACGTAGACCTCGGTCGAGGACGCCGACACGCGGGTGGGCTGACCGGGGCTGCCGAGAGAGGGCAGGGACGCCGTATTGCAGCCGCCAAGGCTCGTGGCCGCGGCAATCACCGCCATCCGTATCCGGGCCAGTGTCCGGCGCCGCATCGACGTCCCCATTTGTGCGGAGCAGCGCGCCGCCAACCGGCAGACGGGCGCGCGGCCAATCAACCCTTCCACAGCTCGACGCGGGCGGCAAGCGGACGACGGGGATCCGAGGAGGGGCAGCCAAAACGAAAGGGGCGGCCGAGGCCGCCCCTTGGGGCTTGGATGGTGATATCCGGCGAGGGCTCGCGCCGCCGCCTGGGCTCTAGCGCATCACGGCGCTGGCAGTGCGAATGACGGGCCGGCGGATGCGGTCCACGTCGCGAATGTCCGGCTGGCCGGTCTGGAGGTCGGCTGCAGCATCGTCCCGGTCGCGAACGGCGCTTTCGAGCTTGACCCGGAGATCTCCGATCGACGCGCGCAGGTTATCGCGGCGCTGAGCGGCGGCTTTGGCGAGCGTGGAATAGGCGAAGTGAGCGCAGTCCTTTATGCCGGTCCGCTCTTCTTCCATCTGGACCTGGCGGTCCAAATCGCTGGCCATATGCTCGAATTCCCGAATCATGTGCTCGAGATCGGCCACCTTACGGCTCTTCTCCTCAGCCTCGAATTTCTTGAGGCGCAGAGCCGACTCCCGTGACTTCATGTTCGATACCCCTGACATTTTCGAACCCTGCCATCCGGCGCGAATGATACAACAGTCAACGCCAGACGTCGCGTGCCGATGTGCGCTCATTTGGCGACAACCGTCTGAACCGTTTTGGAACGAGACCGACGGTGTAGCCCCCACTTCGCCAGAAGCATGCCAAACCCGCCTTAAGTTGCGGTAAAGTCACGCTTCTCGAAGGCTGGCTCTAACCGTGTTCAGCGCATGAAAAATTTGTCGCTTCGCCCCTAGGGCAGGGCGGCGAATTCTGTTACCTCTTTGATTCGGGGATGGGGTCCGGTCCGTACTCCGACCGGAGAGTCAACGGGCAACGAGGGGTATACAACACAATTTCGTGAAGACACGCCAGTGGCCTGGCCGGCGCTGCGCGTACGTCCTTGTGCGCGGCAGCCGGGTCGGTCCCGAGGGGCAAATAACCCTAAAGAGTAGATCCCTGCGTCGGACGAGTTTGTTACTGCGATCGGGCCAAATTGTGGCGTCGATAGTTACGAAAGGGTTTTGTTAACTTGTGATGCGTTAAGTTCCTAACGATGATTTAGCGCGAGCTTCTAGTTGCGTGCTCTTCAACACGGGGCAGCAGGCCTGCGATACGCAGGTCGAGGGAGAGAACTGGAATGCGGGTCCTTCTGATCGAAGACGACAGCGCCACGGCGCAGAGCATCGAGCTGATGCTCCAGTCGGAAGGCTTCAATGTCTACACCACGGACCTTGGCGAGGAAGGTGTAGACCTCGGCAAGCTGTATGATTACGATATTATTCTTCTGGACCTCAATTTGCCGGACATGAGCGGCTACGAGGTGCTGAAGACGTTGCGCGTCAGCAAGGTATCCACGCCGATCCTCATCCTGTCCGGTCTCGCAGGCATCGAGGATAAAGTGCGGGGGCTCGGCTTCGGCGCCGACGATTATATGACCAAGCCCTTCCATAAGGATGAGCTCGTGGCGCGTATTCATGCCATCGTGCGTCGGTCCAAGGGACATGCCCAGTCCGTCATCGAGACCGGCGATCTGAAGGTCAATCTCGACACCAAAACGGTCGAGGTGAACAGCCAGCGTGTGCATCTGACCGGCAAAGAGTACCAGATGCTCGAGCTGCTCTCCCTGCGCAAGGGAACCACGCTCACCAAAGAGATGTTTCTCAATCATCTCTACGGCGGCATGGACGAGCCGGAGCTCAAGATCATCGACGTGTTCATCTGCAAGCTGCGTAAGAAGCTGCAGGCGGCCACGGGCGGGCAGCACTACATCGAGACGGTGTGGGGCCGCGGCTACGTGCTGCGCGATCCCGGCGACGAGCACGTGGCGGCGTAGGCCTTTATTCAAGTTCATTCTTTCGAAATGCATCCAGGGATCCGGACCACCCGGGTCCCTGCATTGCTTTGTTGCGATGCGCTCGTGTGCGGCCGGCCGCCGCGCGGCAGGGCGGTCCGACGCCCATCCGGCGCGGGATTTCGCGCATTTTGAACGCGGTTACGGGATGCGAGGCATCGCACCGTCGTAGACAGGGTTCGGAACAATTCCGTCGATGATCTCGTTGGCCTCGTGACGCGGACCAATCCGCACCGATCACGCCCAACACGGAGCATCGCGATGACACGCACCCTCTTGCGAGCCACAACGGCTTTCGCCTTCATCCTTGCTGCTTCGGCAGCCTACGCCCAATCCGCGCCCGGCGGCCAAGGCGGCCAAGAGCAGCAGATGTCGCCCGGCAGCGGCGGCAAGGGGCAGTCGAAGGAGCAAAGCACGTCGCCGGGCAAGAGCGGCGGATCATCGGCGCAGAGCCAATCCGAGCCCAGCTCCAAGGGCAACCAGGGAAGCGCGCAGCAGCAGAGCGAGCCCAAGGGCGGAGCGACCAAGGGCACGGCGCGCCAAGGCAAGGACGCTACCGACAAGGCGGCCGAGAGTAAGCGCGACCAGAAAGGCAAGGCGGCCCAGGGCTCCAAGGACCAGGCACCCTCCAAGGATCAAGCGCAGTCCAAGGATCAGGCAAAGGAAAAATCGCCGCGCGCCGAGAGCAAGGACAAGGCCGACACCAAAACGACGACCAAGACCGGTGCGCCGAAATCGGACGACGCCGCGACCGACAACAAGCGCACGCCCGATCAGAAGGCAGCGGGTGGCGGCTCGGGCGGGGCCGAGCGGGTCCAGCTTTCCGAGCAGCAGCGGACGTCGGTGCGCGAGACCATCATGCGCGAGCGGCCGCAGAAGGTCACGAACGTGAACTTCTCGCTGTCGATCGGCACGCGGGTGCCGCGGTCGACGCGCCTGCACGTGCTGCCGGCCACTGTGATCTCGGTGGTGCCCGAGTATCGCAGCTATCGCTACATCCTCGTCGAGGACGAGATCTTGATCGTCGATCCCGACAGCTATGCCATCATCGCCATCGTCGATGAGCGTGGCGGACCGGGCCGCCGGGCAGCCATGACGACGGCGCGCCTGACGCTCGCGCCGCCGCAGCGGGCCATCCTCCTCGAGCACATCGACGTGCGCGGCGAGGCGACGCTCGGCATCGGCGGTATCTCGATCGGTACGAAGCTGCCCGAGAAGGTGCGGGTACAGGCCTTCCCGCAGCTGATCGTCGATCGCGTTCCCGAGGTCCGCGCCTATCGCTACGCGGTTATCGAGCACGACATCGCGATCGTCGATCCGAGCGACTCGACGGTGGTGTTGATCGTCGAGGCCCCAAACTGACCTCATAGCCCGACTGAAATCGAGGCGGCTCCGCGCAAGCGGGGCCGCCTTTTTGTCCGTCGTGGGAGCACCGTCACGAGCGTGCCCTTCGCGATCCGAACATGAGCAGCGCCGACACCACCAGCGCGCCGGCTGCTGCAAGGACGTGGGCGGCCGCGACGCCCATCGGCTCGAGCGCAAGGCCCAGCACCAGGAAGAACACGACGAACGACTGCAGCGACATCAGCAGCGCCCGCACGATGCGGGTCAGAGGCGCCAGGCCCCATTGGTTGTGCGTGAACGCGGCGATCACCGTGGTGATGACGGGGAAGGTCGAGACGATGCCGCTCCAACGCGGGCCGAGGTAGTCGACGGAGACCGAGATGACGGCCACGAGCACGGCGGTGGCGAGCATACGGGCCGGGATGTCCCACCACGGGAGCGGCTGCGGTCCTTCGTCCGTGGTCGGCGCGGGGATCGCGAGGTAGGCCGCGAACAGGGCCGCGGTGCCGGCCGCGGCCGCGGCGATGAGGCTCGGATCGAACTGGCGGATGACCACGCCGACGACCGCATAGGCGGCCGAGGCTGCCACAACGCTCACCGGCCAGCTCGCATGCCGCGCGGTGAGGCAGTAGGTGAGCGTGTAGGCGGCGATGGCGACGACGCCCAGCTCGACGCCGATGCAGGCCTCGGCCGCCCAGCCCTCTCCCTGCTCGAGCGCGAGGAAGAACAGCACCGGCCCGGTCATCCAGGGCAGCCCCATCAGGAGCCCGCCGATGGCGGGCCCCCAGTAGCGCGCGGCAAGGCTCACCGCGGCCACCAGCAGCGCCGTGACGACAACCTTCAGAGCCAGGAACACCGGGACAGGATCTCCGCGATTTCGGCGTGCGTGGTGGCGGCTAGACCGCGGCCGTCATGCCACCGTCGACATAGAGGACCTGGCCGGTGACGAAGCTCGCGGCATCGGAGGCGAGGAAGACGGCGGCGCCGGCGAGCTCGGGCAGCTCGCCCCAGCGGCCCATCGGCGTGCGGCCGTCGACCCAGGCGGAGAACTTGGCATCGTTGATCAGCGCGGTGTTGAGCTCGGTCTTGAAGTAGCCGGGGCCAATGCCGTTGACCCTAATGCCATGCTTGCCCCACTCGGTGGCGAGGCCGCGGGTGAGCTGGCGCACGCCGCCCTTCGAGGCGGTGTAGGGCACCACGGTCGGCCGCCCGAGCTCGCTCATCACCGAGCAGATGTTGATGATCGAGCCCTGCTTGCGCGTGATCATGTGCCGGCCGACCGCCTTGCAGACATAGAACACGCTGTCGAGATTGGTGCGGATGACCTCGGTCCAGGTCTCCTCGGGAAACTCCTCGAGGGGGGCTCGGCGCTGGATGCCGGCGTTGTTGACGAGCACGGCGATCGGGCCGTGCGTGCGCTCGATGACGTCGACCGCGGCAGGAACCGCCTTGGCGTCGGTGACGTCGAAGGGTGCCTCGCGCACCGTGCCGCCGGTGTCCTTGCTGATCGCTGCCGCGGCGTTCTTCACCTTCGCCGCATCGCGGCCGTTGAGGACCACGGTGGCACCGGCGGCGGCCAGCCCGCGGGCGATGGCGAAGCCGATGCCCTGGCTCGAGCCGGTGACGAGCGCCAGCCGCCCCTTGAGGCTGAATTGGTCGAGGCTCATAGAAACTCCCTGGAAGCGACGTGGTGGGTTGTGTTTGTCGTTGGCGAAGAGGGCGCTATCATCGGCTCCCGCGCGGTGAGAGGCAATCGCCCACAGCACAAGAGTTCGGAGAAGCGCCATGCGCGCCGTCGTCATTCATGCGCCGATGGATCTGAGGATCGAGCCGACCGCGGTGTCCGAGCCCGGCCCCGGCGAGGTGCGCGTGCGCATCGAGGCTGGCGGCATCTGCGGGTCTGACCTGCACTATTATCACGACGGCGGGTTCGGCACCGTGCGGATCAAGGAGCCGATGGTGCTCGGGCACGAGGTGTCCGGCGTCGTCGAGCGGCTGGGCGAGGGGGTCGCGGGGCTGGCGGCCGGGGATCGCGTCGCGGTCAATCCCAGCCGGCCGTGCGGGCGCTGCCGCTACTGCCAGGAGGGCCGCCAGGCCTATTGCCTCGACATGCGCTTCTTCGGCAGCGCGATGCGGTTTCCGCATGTGCAGGGCGGGTTCCGGCAGGCGCTCGTCGCGGATGCCAGCCAGTGCCATCCCGTTCCGGCGGCGCTGTCGATGGGGGAGGCGGCGATGGCCGAGCCGCTGTCGGTGTGCCTGCATGCGGCGCGCCGGGCGGGAACCTTGTCCGGCAAGCGGGTGCTGGTGACTGGCTCGGGGCCGATCGGGGTGCTGTGTGCCATGGTGGCGCGATGGGCGGGGGCGGTGGAGATCGTGGCGACCGACGTCGCCGACGCGCCGCTGAAGGCGGCGAAACAGGCCGGCGCCGACCGGGTGGTCAACGTCGCCCGCGAGCCGGACGCGTTGGCGGCCTACGAGCGCGACAAGGGGACGTTCGACGTGCTGTTCGAGGCGTCCGGCAACGAGAAGGCGCTGACCGGAGCGTTTGCCGCGCTCAGGCCCGGCGCGATCATCGTCCAGGTCGGGATCGGGGGAACCTTCGCCCTGCCGATCAGCGTCATCGTCGCCAAGGAGCTGGAGCTCCGGGGGACCTTCCGCTTCCACGAGGAGTTCGCGCTCGCCGTCGAGCTGATGGCCAAGGGGCACGTTGACGTCAAACCGCTGATCAGCGCGACGCTGCCTTTCGACAAGGCGGTGGAGGCGTTCGAGCTGGCCGGCGACCGCTCGCGTGCGATGAAGGTGCAACTCGCGTTCAATTGACGGGTCAGCCCCGCCCCGGAAGAGGGGGTGCTGCGCCCTCGCGGCCCTTGTATTTGCCGGCGTTTGAGGCGATGTCAGGTGGCGAGACGAACCGTGTTTTCGAGAATATGACCGCAGCTCACATATCGACGGCCCGGCGGCTGACGCTCCACCTCAACGGCGAGGCGCACGAAACCATTGCGCGCACGCTGGCGGAGCTGGTGGCCGAGGTGGGCCTCGCCGACGCCAAGGTCGCCACCGCCTGCAACGGCACATTCGTGCCCGAGCGGGCGCGGGCCGAGCTGCGGCTCGCGCCGGGCGACCAGGTGGAGATCGTCTCCCCGCGCCAGGGGGGTTGAGCAAGGCCGATGAACGCCATCGACAAAGCGCCGGGCTCGGCCCCGTTCACCGCCTACGGCCAGACGCTGCCGTCGCGGCTCTTGCTCGGCACGGCGCAGTATCCCTCGCCGCACATCCTGAGCGAGGCGGTCAAGGCGTCGGGAGCGGGCGTTGTCACGGTGTCCCTGCGGCGCGAGTCGGCGCGGCTGAAATCGGGGCAGCGGTTCTGGGAGATCATCGCGGCGCTGGGTGTGCGGGTGCTGCCCAACACCGCCGGCTGCCGCACGCCGAAGGAGGCGGTCGCCACCGCGCAAATGGCGCGCGAGCTCTACGGCACCGACTGGATCAAGCTCGAGGTGATCGCCAACGACGATACGTTGCAGCCGGATCTGTTCGGGCTCGTCGAGGCGGCCGCGGCACTCGCCAAGGACGGCTTCAAGGTCTTTCCCTACACCACCGAGGACCTCGGCGCCGCGGAGCGGCTGCTGGCGGCGGGCTGCGAGGTGCTGATGCCGTGGGGCGCGCCGATCGGGACCGGCCGCGGCCTCGCCAACCCATACGCGCTGAAGACCATGCGCAACTACTTTCCCAGCGTGCCATTGATCATCGATGCCGGCGTCGGGGCGCCCTCGCACGCGGCGCAGGCGATGGAGCTCGGCTTCGACGCAGTGCTGCTCAACACGGCGGTCGCCAAGGCCGGCGATCCGGTGCGCATGGCGCGTGCGTTCGCGCAGGCGGTCGAGGCGGGCCGGTCGGCGTGGGAGGCGGGGCTGATGGAGATGCGCGATATGGCGCGGCCGTCGACGCCGGTGGCGGGCACGCCGTTCTTCGATCTCGGGGGCAAGTCGTGACCGCGGCCGCCGACGGTCTCGACATCTTCTATCCGATCGTGCCCGACATCGGCTGGTTGAAGCGGCTGGTGCCGGTCGGCATCCGCACGGTGCAGCTTCGCTTGAAGGACGCGGCGGCGGACGAGGTGCGGCGGCAGATCGGCGAGAGCCTGGAGGTGTGCATCCGCCACGACTGCCAGCTCATCGTCAACGACTACTGGCGCGAGGCGGTGTCGCTCGGCGCCGACTACGTGCACCTCGGACAGGAGGACCTGGCCGAGGCCGACGTCGGCGTGCTCCACGCGCGTGGCGTGCGGCTCGGCATCTCGACGCACAGTCACGACGAGCTCGCCATCGCGCTCGCCGTCAAACCCGACTACGTGGCGCTGGGCCCGATCTACGAGACCAAGCTCAAGGTGATGAAGTGGGGGCCGCAGGGGCTCGACCGGATCGGCGACTGGAAGGCGCGGATCGGGTCGTTGCCACTGGTGGCGATCGGCGGCATCACGCCGGAGCGGGCGGGCGGCGTCATCGCGGCGGGTGCGCAGACGGTGGCGGTGATCACCGATTTTCTCACCCATCCCGAGCCCGAGAAGCGCATCGAGACGTGGCTTGCCTGGGCCGCGACGTATCGTCCGTGATATAGTGCTTTAGGCTGAGCTGCGGTTCGGGATGCGAGCAACGCTCGCGCCGGTGGGCGTTTGTCCAATGCAACTCGCGGGTTACGGGCCTGTCTTAAAAGTGTCATGAGCCGCTTGATTGTGACAGGCGCTTGCTCTTGATTGGCCGGACCTTCGCGGGAAATGGCAGCGTTGGGCCGCTTGCCTGAGGGCCGCGTTTTCACGTCGGCGCAATCGATCTTGAAAAGCGGTAGATGGCGTATCGGTTCAAAGTTGGCGAGCCTATCACGGCAGGCGTACGCCGCGTCGCGAACGAGCAGATCGATCGTGCCGAGCAGAGGTTGAGCGAGGCGTCGGGGACGGCGGCGGCCTCGGTGCACGAGACGCGCAAGAGCCTCAAACGCATCCGCGCGCTGCTGCGCCTCGTCAAACCCGGTCTCGGCCACAAGGTGTTCCGGCGTGAGAATGCGCGCTACCGCGACATCGCTCATCTGCTCGCCAGCGAGCGCGATCAGCAGGTGCTGGCCGACATGGTGACTGCGCTCGAAGCGCGCGGCGGGCCGGCATCGTCGGGGCTCGCGGCAATTCGTGTGGCGTTGGCGGCGCAGGCGGTTGCCGCACCGGAGCAAGGCGCGGCCACGCTCGAACGGGCGCTCGCGCTGTTGCGGACGGCGCGCGGGGCCGCGCATCGGTTGAAGATCGACGGCAGCGGGTTCGAGCCGGTCGTGCAGGGACTCGCGCTCAGCTACCGCAACTGCCGCAGCACCTACCGTGCCGCCTACGCCGAACCCTCCGACGAGGCGTTCCACGAATGGCGCAAATGCGTCCAGCACCACTGGCGGCACATGCTACTGCTGTCGCCGGCCTGGCCCGACTACATCGGCGCACGCGCGCGGGCGGCGCGCGAGCTGTCGCAAATTCTCGGGCGCGATCACGACCTGGCGATGCTCATCGCGTTCCTCGCCAGCGAGCACGCCCCGCGCCTGAGCGCCCGCGATGCGGCCCGCGTCCGCGCCCTGTGCCGCGAGTGCCAGGCGGAGACACGGGCGGCGGCTCGCCCGCATGCCGAGCGGCTGCTGGCCGAAGGTCCGGACGGCCTGGTGCGCCGGATCAGCGTCTACTGGGATGCGGCGCAGACGCTCGATGTCGCCGAGGAGGAGCCGCCGGCGAAAGCGTCCCGTCCCAAGGCCAAACCCAAGGCGAAGACCGCAGCCAAGACCGCGGACGCCGAGAACCCGGGTACCGCGTAGCGGCGACAGCCGGTCGCGGGCGGGCGTGCTATCATCCGTCTAGATTGATCCTGAGCGCCGCGCCGGCTGGGCGGGCGCGTTTCCCTGGCCGGTCAGCACAATCGAAGCGATGAACGAGACCACTCCCGCGCGGCACAGCGCGAGCGCACCGCGGCCGACCGACCATCCCGCCGCCCCGCATGGCCGCGTCGGCGTGCTGCTGCTCAACCTCGGCACGCCGGACGGCACCGACTACTGGTCGATGCGGCGCTACCTGAAGCAGTTCCTGTCGGACCGTCGCGTCATCGAGGTGCCGCGGCTGGTGTGGTGGCCGATCCTCAATCTGATCATCCTGACCAAGCGGCCAGGGCCCAAGGGGCGCGACTACGCAAAGATCTGGAACCGCGAGCGCGACGAGGGGCCGCTCAAGACGATCACGCGAGCGCAGGCCGACAAGCTCGCCCAGGCGCTGGCGGGCGAGCCCCGCATCCTCGTCGATTGGGCGATGCGTTACGCCAATCCGAGCACCGAGAGCCGGCTCGCTCGACTCAAGGCGCAGGGCTGCGACCGCATCCTGCTGGTGCCGCTCTATCCGCAGTACGCGGCGGCAACGACGGCGACGGCGTGCGACGAAGCGTTCCGGGCCCTGATGACCATGCGCTGGCAGCCGGCCGTTCGCGTCGCGCCGGCCTGGCACGACGATCCGGTCTACATCGACGCGCTCGCTACCTCGATCCGCCACCAGCTCGGCCGTCTCGACTTCGCGCCGGAGGCGATGATCGCGACTTTTCACGGCATGCCGCAGGCGTATCTCGAGAAGGGCGATCCCTACCACTGCCAGTGCCAGAAGACGTCGCGGCTCTTGCGCGAGCGACTCGGCTGGCCAGCGGACACTTGGCTCACCACGTTCCAGTCGCGGTTCGGAAACGATCCCTGGCTGCAGCCCTACACCGACGAGACGGTCAAGCGGCTGGCGGCCTCCGGCGTCAAGCGGTTGGCGGTGGTGGCGCCGGGGTTCGCGGCCGACTGCCTCGAGACACTGGAGGAGCTCGACCAGGAGAACCGCCACTACTTCGAGGCGGGTGGCGGCGAGCGCTTCGCCTATATCCCCGCACTCAACGACAGCGCGGAAGGCCTGCGGGTGATCGAGGCGGTGGTGCGCCGCGAGCTGATGGGGTGGGTGTAGCGGTCGCGTCCGCGCACAGCCGGTGCACGGTGCAATTCCGGGCGTAACTGCCTCTGCAACAAAAGTCTGCGAGGGTGGCGCTTCGCCCGGAGAGCGGCCGGCGGCGCACCTTTGTGCCAGATTCAGACTTCCTTAACGAAGCTTTAACCAAGCATTCGTCGCTTTGATCGCATAAACAAGGCTGAGAAGACTGTCTGCCTTCATACGATCCTGCTGACGGGAGGGTGCCCATGAATTTCAATGCGCCGGGCTTCGAGATTTTCGGCCTCGTATTGATCGCTTTTGCCGTGATTGCACTGTGGTCGACGGTGAAGATCGTGCCGCAGGGCTCGCACTACACTGTCGAGAACTTCGGCCGCTACACGCGGACACTCAATCCCGGCCTTCACATCCTCATCCCGGTGATGGAGCGCGTCGGCCACCACATGAACATGAAGGAGCAGGTGATCGACATCCCGAGCCAGGACGTCATCACGCGCGACAACGCGATGGTCAAGGTCGACGGCGTCGCCTTCTTCCAGGTGCTGAACGCCGCCAAGGCCGCCTACGAGGTCGACCAGCTCGAGCACGCCATCGTCAATCTCACGATGACCAACATCCGCACGGTGATGGGCTCGATGGACCTCGACGAGCTCTTGTCGAACCGCGACCAGATCAACGCCAAGCTGCTGACGGTGGTCGATGCCGCCACCGAGTCGTGGGGCGTCAAAGTCACCCGCATCGAGATCAAGGACATCGCGCCGCCGCGCGACCTCGTCGACAGCATGGCGCGGCAGATGAAGGCCGAGCGCGAGAAGCGCGCGCAGATCCTCGAGTCCGAGGGCATGCGGCAGGCCGCAATCCTCAAGGCCGAGGGCGAGAAGCAGGCGGTGGTGCTCGAGGCCGAAGGCCGGCGCGAGGCGGCGTTCAAGGACGCGGAGGCCCGCGAGCGGTACGCCAAAGCGGAAGCCGAGGCGACGCGGATGGTGAGCGATGCGATCGCGGCCGGCAACGTTCAGGCGATCAACTACTTCGTTGCCAACAACTACGTGAAGGCGCTCGAGTCGCTGGCAAAGGCGCCGAACCAGAAGATCATCATGATGCCGCTGGAGGCCTCGTCGGTGATCGGCTCGCTGGCCGGCCTCGCGCAGATCACGGGCGAGGCGTTCGGCGGCGGGCAGACGAGCGGTCCCAAACCCAATCCGCCGCGGTCCGGCCAGCGCACCAGCGTGCCGCAGGTCTGACGATCCGTTGTCATCGCAGCGGGTGGCTGTCACCCGCTGCGGCGGCGGACATGCTAGACTGACCTCAAGAGCGATCGAGTGTGAGGGGCGCGATGCAATCGGTGAGCGAATTCCTCTGGAATCTCGGGCCGTGGAACTGGATCGTCGTGGCGGTTGTCCTGTTCGCCCTCGAGACGGTCATCCCGGGCGTACATTTCATCTGGTTCGGGGTCGCCGCGGTCATCGTCGGCCTGCTGGCGCTGATGATCGGGTTTGGCTGGCCGTGGCAGCTCGTGGTGTTCGCCGTGCTAGCGCTTGCTAGCGTGTTCGTGGCGCGCCGCTACGCCCGACCGGATGTAGCGGCCAGCGACGAGCCGGACCTCAACGTGCGGGGCGCGCAGTACGTCGGCCGCTCGGTGCTGGTCGAGCAGGCGATCGCCGGCGGGCGCGGCAAGGTCCGCATCGGCGATACGCTGTGGGCAGCGCAAGGCCCCGACATGCCGGCCGGCGCGCGCGCCCGCGTCACGGGAGCCAACGGTACGGTGCTGGTCATCGAGCGTGAGGCGACCTGACCGCGATCCGCGTGACGGGGATCCCGGCCCCTTCACCTGGGGCCTGGCGCTGATCAGCCTTGCCTTGCCGTGGATCGGCCTCGGGCTGGTGGTGTTCGGCGGCCTCGGCCTGGCGCGCGGCGAGGCGTACGCCTGGCTTTTCATCGGCGCCGGGGGCGCCGCCTTCATCCTCGACGTGCTGATCGATTTCGTGTGGGCGCGGTTCTCGGCGGTCCATAGCGACGAGCCGGGCCTCAACGTGCGGGCGGCGCACTATGTCGACCAGATCGCGATCGTCGAGGTCGGCATTGTTGGTGGGCGCGGGAAGGTGCGGATCGGCGACACGCTGTGGCTGGCCGAGGGGCCCGACCTCGCGCCCGGTGCGCAGGTTCGCGTCACCGGTGCGCGGGGCACCGTGCTCAGCGTGGAGCGGGTTGACCCGCCAGGGCATTAAGCAAACCCCGGCCGTCGCGGCGGCGCACGGATGACACTGTGCGGAGGGTCGGCTAGCCTCACATTGCGGCGATGGGACGCGACGGGCAGGTGGCTCTAGGGACATGCGTGACAACGACAGGCTCGCGGCGGCTCTCGTCTCGGCCGTCGCACTCCTTGCGGCGGCCGGGGCCTCGGCACAGGGCGCCGAGCGGCCGTTGACGGCGGCGGAGGAGCGCACGGTGAAGCCGGGAGCCGAGTTCCGCGAATGCGCGGTGTGCCCGGTGATGGTGGTGGTGCCCGCCGGAGCGTTCGAGATCGGCTCGCCCGAGACGGAGGCCGGCCGCGACAGCGACGAAGGCCCGCGCCAGCGGATCACGATCCCCAAGCCGTTGGCGGTCGCCAAGTTCGAGGCGACCTTCGCCGAATGGGATGCGTGCGCCGCCGGGCGGGGATGCGGCACGTGGCGGCCGCGCGATCAGGCGTGGGGCCGCGGCGACCAGCCGGTGATCACGGTGTCGTGGGAGGACGCCAAGGTCTATGCCGCGTGGATCTCGGGCATCACCGGCAAGAGCTACCGGCTGCCCTCGGAAGCGGAATGGGAATACGCGGCGCGGGCCGGCACGACCACCACATACGCGTTCGGCTCTGTGCTGACCTCCGGGCAGGCCAACTTCGATGCGAGCACGGCCGCCAAGAGTGGCGGCAAGGGCGGCGAGTTCCGCCAGCGCACCGTGCCGGTCGGCAGCTTCGCGCCGAACGCGTTCGGTCTCCACGACATGCACGGTAATGCCTGGGAATGGGTGGAGGATTGCTGGCACCGGCGCTACGCCGACATGCCGGAGGCGACGAAAGCGACCGGCGCACCCTGGGTGGAGGAGGGGTGCGAGTTCCGCGTGTACCGCGGCGGCGCCTGGAGCGACGCGATGGACGTGCTGCGCTCGGCCAACCGGGGACGCTACGAGCCGTTCATCCGCAACGTCGGCAGCGGGTTCCGGGTGGCGCGCTCGCTCGAGCGGTGACGCGGGCCGCGGCTGCCCGCTGACATGGAGAGGGCACCCGAGCAAGGGGAGATGCGCCCGGGTGCCCCCTCGCGACCTCCGCCACCGGCGGGGCCGATCCTCTCAAAGGGCCATTACTGCTTCTGCTGCGTCGCCCCGCCCGACGGTGCGCCCTGTGTCCGGTGCATCGCCCAGCGGTGGCCACGATGCGGTCCGCGATCGCCGCGCGCCTCGCGCAGCACCAGCCCGGCGACCACCTTCTGCTCGTCGCTCAGGGTGGTATAGAGCGGCTTGAACGCGTCGGAGAACGCCTTGGCCTGCGCAGCGCGCTTGGCGAGCGCTTCGCTTGCCCGATCGATACGGTCGGGCAGCGCGGTGCCGCCGGCGCGCGCTTCGCGGGCCTGACGGCGCTCGGCCATCGCCTTCTGGCGCTCGGCGGCGCGGGCGCGGATCTGCTCCTCGACGGGAGCCCACAGCTTCATCTGGGCGTCGGTCAGCGCGAGCGCCGTCTTGATCATGGCGATACGGCCATCGAGCAGCTTGGCGCGAACATCGGCGGAGATCGCCGGGCGCTGCTGCTGTTGGGCGGGTTGCGCGGGCTGGGTTTGCGCCAGCGCCAGCGTGGAGGGAAGCGCCGCGGCCAATACGGTTGCGACGACCATGGCAGAGATAGGCTTCATCATGTGGGAGTTCCTCGATTGCATTGAACCGGGCGTGACCACCGGACGTGCGGGAAGAACGGGCGGGGCGGCGGCGACCCGTCGCGCGGTTTCAGGGCGCACACGAGGTCGTGAAGTCGGCCTGGTGCGACGCGTTGGCTCAATCGGCGGGTTGGCGACAGGATGCCGCTGCGGGTTTTCCGTCATCCTCGAACGCGCGACCCGCGAGCGCGGTCGGGGATGAGGAGAGGAGGGCAAGGCACGAGGCGCGTCTATGCGGCAACTGGGAAAGGCCCCGGATAAGCGGCTCCCGCCGCTTTCCGAGGACGCAATGGAGGGGGAGGTGCGAGGCAGCCACCGACGGCTCGTGTCATCACGCCCGTCGGTCGGTACGTGGGGCACCCGGCCGGGTGGATACGCGCAAGCCCCTGTTCCTTGTTTTTCTCCCTCCCCCTCGAAGGGGGAGGGCCGGGGTAGGGGTGAAGGCGCCCGCTCTCCGCTCCGTCATGACCGCGTAGGCGGTCATCCACGCAAGTCCCCGATACGTATGGTGTCGTGGACGGCCGCCTCCGCGGCCGTGACGGTGGGGATGGGCAATCCTTGTCCGCAGCCCCCCGTCTACGGGGGTGTCGAGCTGCCGCGCGCGAGGAAAGCGCGACGGCGCTCAGGCCACGCCGACGCGCAGCAGGTCGTGGACGTGGAGGATGCCGACCGGCTTGCCCTTGTCGACCACGAACAGCGCGGTGATCCGCGAGGCGTTGATCAGCTCGAGGGCGGCCGAGGCCATCGCATCGGGGCGCACGGTCTTCGGCCGGCGCGTCATGATGTCGGCGGCGCGGGCGGTGAGCAGACTGTCGCCCATGTGGCGGCGCAAGTCGCCGTCGGTGATGATGCCGACGAGCTTGCCCTTGGCATCGACGATGCCGAGGCAACCGAACGCCTTTTGCGTCATCGTCACGAGGGCGGAGGCCATCGGCTCGTTCTCGCCAGCCAACGGCAGGCGGTCGGCCTTGTGCATCACGTCGGCGACGAACTTGAGCTGGGCGCCCAGCGAGCCGCCGGGGTGGAAAACGCGGAAGTCGTGCGCGGTGAAGCCCTTGGCCTCGAGCAGCGCGATCGCCAGGCAATCGCCGAGGGCGAGCTGCAGGGTGGTGGAGGTGGTCGGCGCGAGGCCGTGCGGGCAAGCTTCCTTGGCGCGGGGCAGGCGAAGGACGACATCGGCCGCCTTGGCGAGTGCGGAGTCCTCGCGCGAGGTGAGCGCGATCAGGGGCACGGCGAAGCGGCGCGAATAGGTGATGATCGTGCTGAGCTCGACCGTCTCGCCCGACCACGAGATCGCGAGGATGCAATCCGCTGCGGTGATCATGCCGAGGTCGCCGTGGGAGGCCTCGCTCGGGTGCACGAAAAAGGCGGGGGTGCCGGTCGAGGCGAAGGTCGCGGCGATCTTCTGGCCGACGTGGCCGCTCTTGCCGATGCCGGTGACAATGACGCGGCCGCGGGCCGCGGCGAGCCGTTCGACCGCCTGGGTGAACGGCTGGGCGAGCGCGCTCTGCAATTCGGTGGCCAGGGCCGACAGCCCGTCGATCTCGACGCCGAGGGTGCGGGCCGCCGACTGGGCTGCGGCCGAGACGCGCGACCGGCCGCCCTCGATGGCCTTCAAGGCATGGGATCTCGTGGCGGTTGCCCGCATCCTGCGCTCCCCCCTGGTCGTTGTCCGGCCCAACTGACGCCCACCTAACGCACAGCCCGTCGTTTGTCTCTAGCAGAGACGCTGAGTCCCGCAAACCACTTGCGATGCGGAATTCCCGAAAGAAAACGACCCGTTAACCGGCGCTTCCTAGGCTCCGCCGGCTGGTGCACGCGTTCAAATCGATTCGGGTTGAGGCGCGTGGCAATCGGTGATTGGCAGCGGTGGGGTGTTGCGGGCGGCGTGGCAGCGGCGTGGCTGCTCGGGCTTGCCGTGTCCGCGGTGCCAGTCGCGGCCCAGACCAGCGATCCGGCGCTGACCCGTATTTCGCCGCCGCCGCAGGCCCGGGCGCAGCCGCAGCGCACGCGCGGGCTGCCGCCGGCGCCCCCCGACGAGACCGAGGATGCCGCGGCCCAGGCCGATCAGGTTGCCGGGCCGGTGGCCGAGCCCGAGCCGGCGGAGGACGAGGCGACGGGGCTCGCCGCCAACGACGAGGGCGAGGCGAGTGGCGCCCGGCCGTCGGTGATCGTCGCGGCACCGGACCCGGTGGCCGGCGGCGTCGTACCGCTCCAGATGGGCACCGAGGCGCGCCTCGATCCGGCCTCGGCCGGGTTCACGATTCCGTCGGTCGGCTACGATCCGTTCCTGTTCGGATCGGACATCGGGCCGCTGCTGACGCGGCGGGCGCCGCTGTTCTCGTTCGAGCCCTACGAGCCAATGGGTGTGCGGGTCGGCAGCTTCGTGCTGCTGAGCGACATCGAGGCCGGGGTCAAGTGGACCTCGAACGTGCTGCAATCGCAGGACAGGCACGCGGATACCGCGCTCGAGCTGCGGCCGTCGGCGCGGCTGGTGTCGAACTGGAGCCGGCATGCGCTCGAGGTGCGCGGCGCGGCGGTGCTCACCTACTTCGACGAGTTCTCCTCGGAGAACGACCATGCCTACGAGATCGAGGCACGGGGCAGGTTCGACTTCACAGGGCGCACCAACGTCGAGATGTTGCTGTCGCGCGACGTGGCCCAGGAGAGCCGCTCGTCGATCGACGCGCCGCAGGGGGCCGCAGGCCGTGCCAACGTCATCACCGAGCTGGCGGCGATCGCGCTCAACCATCGCTTCAACCGGCTGTCGCTGCAGCTTCGCGGCGCGATCTCCGACGTCGACTACGGCGATACCACCGATCCCGTGCTGGGCACGATCTCGAACGCCGACCGCGACACGACGATCACCGAGGAAGCGGTGCGTGCGACCTGGGAGTTCAAGCCGACGCTGTTCGCGTTCATCGAGACGGCGATCAACCAGCGCGAGCACAACCAAGTCGCCTCGAGCGACGGGATCAGCCGCGACTCGCAAGGCGAGCGCTACCGCGTCGGCCTGTCGTTCGGCACGACCGGGCAGTGGCTCCGCGGCGAGGCCAGCATCGGATGGGCGCATCAACGGCCCAACGACCGTCGCCTCGACGACATCGACGGCGTGATCGTCGACGCCAATCTCGAATGGCGGGTGAACGCGCTGACGGGGCTCCGCCTGACCGCCCGCTCCGACATCGCCGAGACGACCCTGACGGGCTCGTCCGGCGCGCTCACCCGGCTGGCCGGTGTCGAGCTGCGCCACGTGTTTCGCGAGCGGTTGATCGGCACGGCAGGGATCACGGTGGCGCACCGGGACTACGCCGGAGTGGACTTCACCGAGCGCGAGATCCGTTCCGCGATCGGCCTCGAATATCACGTGAGCCGCGAGACGGCGCTCTATACCCGCTACGAGCACGTTGCTTTCGACACCACCGACGACGCGCGCAACTACAACGCGGACCAGATCCGCGTCGGCGTGCGGGTGCGGCGGTAGGGGCGCTGCCTACAGCAGCTTCTCGATCTCGGCCCGGAAGTCGGCGGCGAGCTCTGGCCGGGCGAGCGCGTAGGCGACGTTGGCGGCGAGGAAGCCGATCTTGGAGCCGCAATCGTAGATCCGGCCGTCGAAGCGGACGGCGAAGAACGGCTGCTTCAGCTCGCTCTGCAGCTTGATCATGGAATCGGTGAGCTGGATCTCGCCGCCGGCGCCGCGCTCCTGGCGGGCGAGCAGGTCGAAAATCTCCGGCTGCAGGATATAGCGTCCGGAGATGTGGAGGTTCGACGGCGCGGTGCCGGCCTTTGGCTTCTCGACCATGCCGGTGATCGCCGACACCTTGGCCTTGGCGTCCTCGACGCCGACGATGCCGTACATGTGGGTCTGATCCTCGGGCACCGGCGACACCGCGATGTGGTTGCCGCCCCGGTCGGCATGGGCCTCGATCATCTCGGCGAGGCAGGCCTTGTCGCCGTGATGGAGCATGTCGGGCAAGAGCAGCGCGAAGGGCTCGTTGCCAACGATCTCGCGGGCGCACCACACGGCATGCCCGAGCCCGAGGGGCGCCTGTTGACGGGTGAAGCTGGTCTGGCCGGCGCCCGGCAGCTCGCTCAGAAGCTGGTCGAGCTCGCGCCGCTTGCCGCGCTCCCTCAGCGTGTGCTCGAGCTCGTAGGCGGTGTCGAAGTGGTCCTCGATGACCGCCTTGTTGCGGCCGGTCACGAAGATGAAGTGCTCGATGCCGGCGGCGCGCGCCTCGTCCACGACGTGCTGGATCACCGGCCGGTCGACGACGGTCAGCATCTCCTTGGGGATGGCCTTGGTGGCGGGCAGGAAGCGGGTGCCGAGCCCCGCGACCGGAAAGACGGCCTTACGGATGCGCTGCGGGCTGCTCGGCATGGTTTGTGCTCCAGGGCTGTCATTCGCCTGTGATCGAACCGGTATCAAGTCCCTTCCTGAACCAAAGGGCGGGACTTCGGCGGCCGATCAGCGGGCGAACGTATCAAAGTGATCCATCGTCCCAAGTGAACCTGCGGCTTCTTGGTTCATGGGACAACAACGTTCGAGGAACCAAAGAGGCCATGAGTGTTCTCGTCACGGGTGGTGCGGGCTACATCGGCAGCCATATGGTGCTGGAGCTGCTCGACGCTGGCGAAGACGTCGTTGTGCTCGACAATCTCTCTACGGGCTTTCGCTGGGCGGTGCCGCCGGCAGCCAAGCTGGTCGTCGGCGATGCCGGCGACGAAGCGCTGGTCCGGGGTCTCATCGCCAAGCATGACGTCGATGCCATCATCCATTTCGCCGGCTCGATCGTGGTGCCGGATTCGGTCGCCGATCCGCTCGGCTACTACCACAACAATACCGTCACGTCGCGAGCGCTGATGGCGGCGGCGGTGGCCGGCGGCGTTACGCACTTCATTTTCTCGTCGACGGCGGCGGTCTACGGCGCGCCCCGGCAAGGCCCGGTCCGCGAGGACGCGGCACCTCAACCGATGTCGCCTTACGGCTCGTCGAAGCTGATGACCGAGATCATGCTCGCGGACACCGCGCGGGCGCACGATTTCCGCTACATCGCGTTGCGCTATTTCAACGTCGCGGGCGCCGATCCGCGGGGCCGCGCCGGCCAGTCGACGCCGCGGGCGACGCATCTGATCAAGGCGGCGTGCGAGACGGCGCTCGGCCGGCGGCCGTGCATGGAGGTGTTCGGCACCGACTATCCGACGCCGGACGGCACCTGCGTGCGCGACTACATCCATGTCACCGACCTGGTGCGCGCGCACATGGCCGCGCTGCGCCACTTGCGCGCGGGTGCCCCCTCCGATGTCTTCAACTGCGGCTATTCCCGCGGCTATTCCGTGCTCGAGGTGATCGATGCGGTGCGCCGTGCCGCCGGCGTGCCGTTCGACGTACGGGTCGGCCCGCGGCGGCCGGGCGATCCGCCGTCGATCGTGGCGGCATCCGAAAAGATCCGTGCGGCGCTCTCCTGGACGCCCGAGCACGACGACCTCGACCGCATCGTGGGCGATGCGCTGGCCTGGGAGCGACAACTGGCGCGGCTCAGTGTTGCGGCTTGAGCGTCATCAGGTGCTGAGCGTGCGGGTGGCGGCCCGGACGATCTCGAGCGGGAAGCGCTTCTCCACCGACTGGCCGGTCGCCAGATCGCGCATGCGCACGCCCAGCACGTAGGCACCGGGCGGCGCCCCCGGGGTCGTGAGATTGAGTGTGACGAACAGATCGCTGCGCGGCTCGTCGGCGACCATGTTGAGCCGGCTGGCGTTGCGCTCGCTCCACACCACGCGGCCGTCGCTGCGCGCGAGCTCGACATCGACCACGACCGCGAACCGGAAGGCGCCGTAGTCCTTTGTCCAGCCGAAGTTCACCGGCTCGCCGTAGATATAGATCGGGCTGCCGACGAGGTGGGTCGTGCGTTGCCGCTTCTGAAACTTGCCGAAGCGCTGGGCTTGCTCGCTGGTCAGGATGAAGTTGCGAATGCCGCTGAAGTTTTCCGGCCGGGCCGGCCGCGGTGCGTCGTTGGCGGGGCCGCCACTCGCCACCTGCGGGCGTGAGGCGCCCTGAGCCCAGGCGGCGGCGCCTCCGATGACTATCGCGAGCAGTCCCGCAACGCCCGCGGCCCAGATCGATCCCTTCACGGCACAGCCCCCATCGCAATTTTTGTCGACGTGATCGGTTGGCCCGCGTCGAGTCTTGGTGGCAGCCACATTGAGATGAAGCGTCTGCCGGCGCTGTTCCGTCCGGCACAGCGCGGGAACGCGAGCCCTGCCCGCTGCGCCCGGTGCGGCCGCAAATCGGCCCAGAATCGCCTAGACTCCTGCGCCGTGGCATATTGCCTATGAAACACGAAGACGTTGGGGGAGGGGCGGCGAGGCATGGCGGTGGTGACGGTACGCCGGTCGCGGAGGCTTCGGCGGCCGGGCCTGGTGGCTTGGCGGCGGCTTGTCGGGCTGATCCCCGTTCTGTCGCTCTCCGTCTCGCTCTGGCTCGCTGCTGTCGCCGATGGCGCGCGGGCCGATGCCGCGTTCACGGCCTGGCTCGCGCAGTTGTGGCCGGAGGCGCGCGCGCTCGGCGTCTCCCGCGCGACGTTCGATGCGGCCTTCAAGGGCGTGGAGCCCGATCTGTCGCTTCCCGACTTGGTGCTGCCGGGCCGGCCAACGGGGCCAGTGCGCGGGCAGGCCGAGTTCACCAAGCCGCCGCAAGACTACCTCAACCGCGGGCAGCTCGCCCGGCTCGCCGAGGAGGGCAAGGCGCTCGCCACGCGCCACGCCGCGGCACTCGCCCGCATCGAGGCGGAGATCGGCGTCGAGCGCCAGGTGGTGCTGGCGATCTGGGGGCGCGAGACGGCATTCGGCAACCATCGCCTTCCCCATTCCCTGATCCGGGCGCTCGCCACGCAGGCCTATCTCGGCCGGCGCAAGGACAAGTTCCGCGAGGAGCTGCTCGCCGCGCTGTCGCTGATCGAGCGCCGGCTGATCGAGCCGGCGGCGATGCGCGCCTCGTGGGCCGGCGCCATCGGCCTGCCGCAGCTCATGCCGTCCGAGTTCGACAAGTACGCCTACGATCTCGACGGCGACGGGCGCCGGGACATCTGGAACTCGGTCCCCGATGCGCTCGCCACGATCGCCAAGCAGCTCAAGGACAAGGGCTGGGTCAAGGGGCAGAACTGGGGCTACGAGGTGCGCCTTCCGGCCGCCGTCGACTGCTCCTTCGAGGGGCCGGCCAACGAGCGGCCGCTGGCCGAATGGCTGCGCCTCGGCGTGACGCGGACGAACGGGCAGGCGTTTCCCCGCGCGGTCGCCGATCAGCCGGCGTACCTGATGTCGCCCGGCGGCGCGTACGGGCCGGCGTTTCTGGTATTCGAGAACTTCAAGGTGATCCGCCGTTACAACATGTCCGACCTCTACGCGGTATTCGTCGGCCATCTCGGGGACCGCATCGCAGGAGGCGGCGATTTTCAAACGCCGTGGCAGAACATCACCCAGATCACCGAGGGCGACGTGGAGAGCATCCAGCAGCAGCTCCAAAAGCTCGGGCTCCCAATGGACAAGATCGACGGCAAGGTCGGCTCCAACACCCGGCATCAGATCGGCGTCTATCAGCGGGCGCGCAAGATCACGGTCGACTGCTGGCCGACGGCGGGATTGCTGCGCCATTTGAAGACAGCGGCGTCGCGCTAGCGTAGGAAGCGTTTGAGAGACTCACGGGTGCGCGTGCCCGAGCGGTTCAAAGAAAATCGCGAGCACGCCGAGAGGACAGATCGGGGGACGCTGGCGTGGGGGAGGGGTGGCGATACGCGATTGGCGCGGCAGTGGCCGCCTGCCTACTGCTGCCGGGAGAGACGATGTCTGGCGAAGCCCAAAGCCCGCCCCACTTCACCACCGCGTTCCTCGCCAAGCTCGGTGCCGAGGCGGAGACGCGCGGCGTCTCGCGGGCAACGTTCGAGCGGGCGACGGCGGGCCTCGCCGCCGACCCCGAGATCCTCGCGCTCGCCAACGCCCAACCCGAGCACGTCCGTCCGGTCGGCCAGTATGTCGGCCAGCTCGTGTCGGAGGAGCGCATCGCCGAAGGCCGGGCGCGGCTCGCGGAGCTCGCCGGCCTGCTCGATCGGATCGAGCGGGCGTTCGGCGTCGAGCGCCACATCCTGGTGGCGATCTGGGGCATCGAGTCGGGCTATGGCGCCGCGCAGGGTGTGCGCGACGTGATCCGCTCGCTGGCGACGCTGGCGGCCGGGGACCGGCGGCGGCCGGCGTTCTGGCGATCGGAGCTGCTGGCCGCGCTCGCCATCATCGAGCGCGGCGGGCCGGCCGGCGACCGCATGTCGGGATCGTGGGCGGGTGCCATGGGGCACACCCAGTTCATGCCTTCGACCCATCTGGCGCATGCCGTCGATTTCGACGGTGACGGCCGCATCGATCTGTGGGGATCGGCGGCGGACGCGCTGGCCTCGACGGCGAACTATCTGAAGGCGTCGGGCTGGCGCACGGCAGTGCCTTGGGGGCTCGAGGTCACGCTGCCCGCCGGGTTTGCCTATGGCCTGGCAGCGCCAGGCCGCGGCCGGTCGGTCGCCGCATGGCGTGCGCTCGGCGTCGCGCGGCCAGAGGATCGGCCGTGGCCCGGTACGGAGGCCGACTTCGACCTGTTCCTGCCGGCGGGCTGGCGCGGGCCGGCGTTTCTGGTCTCAGGCAATTTCGCAGCGCTGCTGCGCTACAATCCGGCGAGCGCCTATGCGCTGGCGGTCGGCCACCTGGCCGATCGGCTTGCCGGTGGTCCGCCGGTCGCGGGGCAGTGGCCCGAGGCGGAACGGGCGCTTGCCGCGGAGGAGCGCGAGGAGCTTCAGAGGCGCCTCGTCGCGCGCGGGCTCGACACCGGCGGCGTCGACGGCATCCTGGGTGTGCAGTCGCGTGCCGCGATCCGCGCCTATCAACGCGGCGCCGGTCTTCCCGAGGACGGCCATCCGAGCGAGGAGCTGCTGCAGCGGCTGCGCCGGGAGGGTGGCGGATGAGGCGGCTTAACCGGCTCAAATCACAGGTTTCTTTTTGCTTGTTTCGGGCTGGGGCGGGTCGCACACTGCGGCCGGATCGCGCAAGGGCGGTTCGCCGGAAGGCGCCGATGATGCGGTGGTTGGGCATGCTGCTTCTAACCGTTCTGGCGGTGGCCGCCGGAGGCGGGAGCGTGCGCGCGCAGGAGGATCTGACCGGCGCCGGCTTCATCACGCCGTTTCCCGAGAACGATCTCTATCGCCTGCACGTGATCGGCGATTCGCTGGCCGAGGGCCTGACACCGGGGCTGACGGAAGCGCTTGCCGACGACACCCGCTTGCAGGTGCGCCGGTCGCGTCCGCTGAGTCTGGTCGCGCGCAGCGAAGCCGACGAGGAGATGAAGGCGTTCGAGGACAGCCTGGTGCGCGAGGCGCCGCACATCGCGGTGGTGATGCTCGGCGTCAACGACCGGGTGCCGTTCCGCGCGGTGGGGTCGCGGCGCATCATGGTGGGGTCCGACGACTGGAAGCGCGAATACGGCCGCCGCGTCGATCGCGTGATGAAGGCGCTCAAGCGGCGCAACGTCGCCGTGTACTGGGTGGGGCTGCCGATCCTGCGCCGCAGCGAGGCCAACGAAGACGCGCAGATGATGAACGAGATCTATCGCGAGCGCGCCTACCTCAACGGCCAGAAATACATCGACGTGTTCGAGGGCTTCGCCGACGAGGGTGGCAACTACAATTCGTATGGTCCGGATCTCGCGGGCAAGAACCGCCTGCTGAGGGAGGCCGACGGCATTCATTTCACCTGGATCGGCAACCGCAAGCTCGCCCATTTCATCGAGCGCGAGGTGCGCCGCGACGTCGGCCAGGCGCGCAGCGCGCGCAACATTCCGCTGGCGGGCGGCGAGGCCGACCAGCGCCGGGTGGCGGCGATGCGCGCGCCGGCGCAAGCGGCCGGGCAGGCGGGTGGCGATGGCGCGGCGGCGGCCGGCGCCAAGGGCGGGAAGGAGGCCGGGAAGGCCGGTCCCGCCCAGCCGAAGGAGCCGCTGGCGGGTACGGGAAGCGGCGACCAGAAGGCCGACAACGGGCGCGTGACCCTGAAGGCGCTGGGGCGTTCGGGCAAGGAGGAGGCGGTGACCGTCGAGCTGCTCCGGCCGGCGCTATCGGCGTCAGTCATCGCGCTGATGACGCGGCGGGAGTCCGCCGACAAGCCCTCGCAGATGGGCGAGACCCTCACCGATACGCTGCCCGGCGGAACGCTGGTGCTGAGCTCGATCCAGCCGGCCAACGATATCGCGGGACCGGGCGGCCGGCGGCGGTTGAGCCCGACGCAGGCGCCCTACTACCGGGTGCTCATCAAGGGCGATCGGCTGGCGCCGCGGCCCGGCCGTGTCGACGACTTCCGCTGGCCGCGCCCGGACGAGGGCGCGGTCGGCATGACCGCTCCTCGGGTCGGCCCGCCGCAAGGCCAGGGGCAGGGCCAGATTCCGCCGCAGGGCCAGGGGCTGCCCATCCGTCCGGACCTCCGCCCGCAGCAGAGCGCGAAGCAATAGCCGGCGTTAGGGACACGTCGTGCGGCGGCCACGCTCAATGCGACGCGAGGAACGCGGCGCCAAAGCCCATCGCTCCGAGGGCCAGCGCCAGCGGGATGACCGCCACCTGGGCGTAGGCCTCGCCTTCGGAGAGCGATCCGGTGGCGATCTCCACGCGGGTCGTGTCCGCGGACGACGACGTGCTGGCACGGGCGCGGGTCATGCGCCGGATGACGAGCAGCAGGCCGAGGACAATGGTCGCGAGGACGGTGGCGACCGTCAGCACGAGATCGGCTTCCATCCCGGTGGCGAAGACGAGCCAGGCGGTGGCAAACATCCACAGGTAGGCGGCCAGCATGGTCCAATAGGCGGCGGCGGGCAGCTCGGCCCCAGGGACGGCGCCATAGTCTGAACGGGGCGCGTCCACCGGCGGGTCGGTTGGCTCCGCCCGAGGGGCGGTTTGCGCCGGCATGGCGTGATCGATCGCGCGTACAGAGCTCACTGACATGGCACACCTCGCTCAATGCCGTGCCACCCGTCTCGACCTGTCTTTGGATTTGGGAACGGCGTCCGGGCGCGTCGATCCCGGGAAACTGGCGCCAAGTGCCGCAGGGCGTCACGGCCCGCGCGATGGGGCGCGACGGGTCATTGTCGCGCATTCCTCAGAAGGTAGGCGCGCGCGATGGTGGCCGGGTCCTCGAGCGCTGCGAGCAGGAACGCTGCGACGTCGCGGCGGGCGATCCAATCGCCGATGCCCACGGTGCGAGTCGGGCTGTCCGTCAGCCAGCGGCCCGTGGCCGCGGCGTCGGTGAGGTTGACCGGGCGCGCGAGGGTCCAATCGAGGCCGGAAACGCGGATCACGGCTTCCATGGCATTCTTGTCGGCGAGCTCGCCCCACAGGAGCGTGCGCATCATCAGTCGTGCGGCTGGGCTCAGGTGGCGCCACGACTCCCCGGCGCCGTAGGTCGAGACTGCGATTAGGCGCCGAACCCCATGCGCCTGCATGCCGGCCACGATACGCGCCATACCCGATCCGGCAATGCGACCGCGCCGCGTGTAGGTTGCGGCAAGCTTGGCGCCGAGGCACGAGGCTACGGCGTCCGCGCCGCAGATGGTCCGGGCAACGGCCGCGCCATCGAGGACATTGCCGCCGATCAGCCGAACGGCGCCGGGGAGGGCCGCACGATCGGGCAGGCGAACCAGGGCGCGGACGTCATGCCCGGCGAGAAGCGCCTGCTCGACGAGGCGACGTCCGGTGCCGCCGGTAGCGCCGAAAACGGCAAGCTTCATGGCGACCCCGCACGGGCTTGCGCCATGGTGCGCGCCAGATAGAGGCCGAGCGCGACGACGATCACGGCCGAGGGTAGGGCGAACAGCGCGGACTGGGCCGCGAGCGGCCCGTAGGTGGCGAGGAACATGGCTGCGATGGCGACGGTTGCCGCGAGGCCGGCCCGCCGCAGATACCGGCCGGCCGCCGGGCCGGCATGTCGGGCTGCGAGCGCGATCGCAGCGAGGCCGTAGAAGACGGCGAGACTGGTCAAAACCGTTGGCCAACCTCCGGCTTCCTCGAAGCTGGTGCCACCGGGAAAGAGATCGCGCCCGCCGTTCAACCGCGCGAACTGCAGCACAGTGAAAAAATGCACCGTGTGGGCTGCCAGGAACGCCAGCCAGGACACCACCGCGCGCTGACTTCGGGTGGCCATGAGCAGCGCGACGACGAACGCGGCGGCGGAGACGCGTCCGGTATAGACCGCAAGCTGGTGGGCGTCCTCGATCGTCATGATTTGGTTCATATGATATATTGTTGATCATATCAACTAATATCCCGGAGAACGCCGACCTTTGATAGAAGCGATCATTGAGGTAGCCTTTCGCGCATGGCAAAATCACCGGCAAAATCATCCGCCTCGAAAGGCCTCACGGAGATCGCGATGGCGCTCTTCGAGCTGGTGGAAACGGTGCGCGGGGAGCACGAGGACGCGGCCGCATCGGTCGGGCTCACCGCGGCACAGGCGACCATCCTGACCCTGCTGTCGCAGCCTGCCTCGATGCGGCGGTTGGCCGAGCAGATGGGATGCGATGCGTCGAACATCACCGGCATCGTCGACCGGCTGGAAGCGAAGGGCCTGGTTGCGCGTGCCGCGGATCCGGCCGACCGCCGGATCAAACGGATCGTGCAGACGGCAGCCGGCGCTACGGCGGTCAAGCGCTTTCAGAGCGAGCTGATACGGACCTCGTCGCTTGCGGATCTGACGCCGGCGGCGAAAGAGGCGCTGCTTGCGACGCTCGCCGCGGTGCGGCGCCGCCGTGCCCCGTGACGCAAACGGCTTCGGTGGGGTCTACCGCGGCAGGTCGGTGCGGCCCATCAGCGTCTTGTCGATCGCGGCGGCGGCCTGGCGCCCCTCGCGGATCGCCCACACCACGAGACTCTGGCCGCGCCGGATGTCGCCGGCGGCGAACAGCTTCTTGTGGCCGCGCACACGGTAGTCGCGTTCATCCGCATCGAGACCCTTGAAGCGGCCGCGCGCCACCACGGGCAGCTCCAGCTCCTGCACGATGTCGCTCTCGACCGGTCCGGAAAAGCCCATCGCGAGCAGGACGAGATCAGCGGGCAGCTCGCCCTCGCTGCCCGGCACCGGCTTCAGGCGCCCATCGACCCGGGTGTAGAGCAGCTTCTCGACCTTGCCCTTCTTGCCGGCGAAGCCGGTGGTCGAGATCGAGAACTCGGTCGTGGCGCCCTCGGCCTGGCTCGAGGAGATGCGCAGCTTCAGCGGCCAGTGCGGCCAGGACAGCGCCTTGTCCTCCATCTCGGGCGGGCGCGGCATGATCTCGAGCTGGGTCACCGACTTGGCGCCCTGACGGAAGCTGGTGCCGATACAGTCGGAGCCGGTGTCGCCGCCGCCGATGACGATGACGTGCTTGCCGTCGGCCAGGATGTCCTTCTCCTTGCGCGGCGGCTCGCCCGACACGCGCCGGTTCTGCTGGGGCAGGAACTGCATCGCGTAGTGAATGCCGTCGAGGTCGCGCCCCGGCGCGGTGGCGAAGAAATCGAACGGCTGCTCGGAGCCGCCGGTCAGCAGCACGGCGTCGTGGCGCTCCTCCAGCTCGCGCGCCGACACGTCGACGCCGACGTGGACGTTGCAGTGGAAGGTGACGCCTTCCGCCTCCATCTGCTTGACGCGGCGCTCGACGATGGCCTTCTCCATCTTGAAGTCGGGAATGCCGTAGCGGAGCAGGCCGCCGGGGAAGGCGCTCTTCTCGTAGACGTGGACGATATGGCCGGCGCGGGCGAGCTGCTGGGCGGCGGCGAGCCCGGCGGGACCCGAGCCGACGATCGCCACGCTCTTGTCGGTGCGCGTCTCGGGCGGCTGCGGCACGATCCAGCCTTCCTCGAAGGCGCGGTCGGCGATGGCGTTCTCGATGGTCTTTATGGTGACCGGCTTGTCGTCGATGTTGAGCGTGCAGGAGGCCTCGCACGGCGCCGGGCAGACGCGGCCGGTGACCTCGGGGAAGTTGTTGGTCGAGTGCAGGTTGTGGGCGGCGCGGCGCCAGTCGCCGCGATAGACGAGGTCGTTCCAGTCCGGGATCTGGTTGTTCACCGGACAGCCGTTGTGACAGTAGGGGATGCCGCAGTCCATGCAGCGGGCGGCCTGGCCGCGCACCTCGGGCTCGGCCAGCGGCACGACGAACTCGCGCCAATGCGTCACCCGCTCCTCCACCGGCCGGTACTTGCGGTCGGTGCGGTCGATCTCCAGGAACCCCGTGATCTTGCCCATCGTATGCGTCTCGTTCCCGATCCGTAGGTCGTCGTTCGTTACGCCTTGCCGGCCCTGATCCCGATCTCGATCACCTCGAGCCCGGTCGCGTCGGCGGCCTGATGCTGCGTCATCTGCTTCAGCGCCTCCCGGTACTCGACCGGCATCACCTTCCGGAACTTCGGCAGCCAGGCGGCCCAGTCCGCGAGAATGAGCTTGGCCTTGGCGGAGTTGGTGTAGCGGGCATGACGCTCGATGAGCTGGTGGAGACGCTCGGCGTCGTGCTTGTCCATGCCGGAGAGGATGTCGACGAGGCCATGGCTCTCGAGGTCGCCGCCCTGGTTGGCGAGCCGCCGCATCACCTCCTCCTCGGCCTCGACGGGAGCCAGATCGATCATCGCGAGATTGCAGCGCCGCTCGAAGTCGCCCTTCTCGTCGAGCACGTAGGCGATGCCGCCGGACATGCCCGCGGCGAAGTTGCGCCCGGTCGGGCCCAGCACGACGACGACGCCGCCGGTCATGTACTCGCAGCCGTGGTCGCCGGTGCCCTCGACCACCGCGATGGCGCCCGAGTTGCGCACAGCGAAGCGCTCGCCGGCGATGCCGCGGAAGTAGCACTCGCCGTTGATCGCGCCGTAGAGCACGGTGTTGCCGACGATGATGCTGCTCTCCGGCGTGATGCCCGACTTGGGGTTCGGCCGCACGATGATCTTGCCGCCTGACAGGCCCTTGCCGACGTAGTCGTTGCCCTCGCCGACGAGGTCGAGGGTGACGCCGCGGGCGGCCCAGGCGCCGAAGCTCTGGCCGGCGGTGCCGGTCAGGGTCAGCCAGATGGTGTCGTCGGCGAGACCGTCGTGGCCGTAGCGCTTGGCGACCTCGCCCGACAGCATGGCGCCGGCCGCGCGGTCGCGATTGGCGATGGCGAGCTCGTGCTTGACCGGCTTCCTCGACTCGAGCGCGGGCTTGGCCAGCTCGATCAGCTTGGTGTCGAGCACCTTGTCGAGGCCGTGGTCCTGGCGCTCGCAGTTGTGGATGGCGACGGTGTCGGGCACCTCGGGCTTGTGGAACAGCCGCGAGAAGTCGAGCCCGCGGGCCTTCCAGTGGCGGAAGGCGCGATCCTTGTCGAGGATCTCGGACTGACCGATCATCTCGTCGAAGGTGCGGAAGCCGAGCGCGGCCATGATCTCGCGGACCTCCTCGGCGACGAAGAAGAAGAAGTTGATGACGTGCTCGGGCTTGCCCTTGAACTTGGCGCGCAGCACCGGGTCCTGGGTCGCCACGCCCACCGGGCAGGTGTTGAGGTGGCACTTGCGCATCATGATGCAGCCGGCCGCGATCAGCGGGGCGGTGGCGAAGCCGAACTCGTCGGCACCGAGCAACGCGCCGATCACCACGTCGCGGCCGGTGCGGATGCCGCCGTCGACCTGCACGGCGATGCGGCCGCGCAGGCGGTTGGCGACCAGCGTCTGATGGGTTTCGGCAAGCCCGATCTCCCAGGGCGAGCCGGCGTGCTTGATCGAGGTCAGCGGCGAGGCGCCGGTGCCGCCCTCGAAGCCGGCGATCGTGACATGGTCGGCGCGTGCCTTGGCGACGCCGGCAGCGACGGTGCCGACGCCGACCTCGGACACCAGCTTCACGGAGACGTCGGCGGCGGGGTTGACGTTCTTCAGGTCGAAGATGAGCTGGGCCAGGTCCTCGATCGAATAGATATCATGATGGGGCGGAGGCGAGATGAGGCCGACGCCGGGCGTCGAGTGGCGCACGCGGGCGATCACCTGATCAACCTTGTGGCCGGGGAGCTGGCCGCCCTCGCCGGGCTTGGCGCCCTGCGCCATCTTGATCTGCATGACGTCGGAGTTGGCGAGATACTCGGTGGTAACGCCGAAGCGGCCGGAGGCCACCTGCTTGATCGCCGAGCGCATGCTGTCGCCGTTGGGCAGCGGCTTGTAACGGTCGGACTCCTCGCCGCCCTCGCCGGTGTTCGACTTGCCGCCGATCCGGTTCATGGCGATGGCGAGCGTGGTGTGGGCTTCGCGGCTGATCGAGCCGAAGCTCATGGCGCCGGTCGAGAAGCGGCGCACGATGCTCTTGGCGGGCTCCACCTCATCGAGGGGCACCGGCTTGCGGCCGAGTTCGGTCGCCTCGCGGATGCGGAACATGCCGCGCATGGTCATGAGCTGCTCGGTCTGCGCGTTGATCTGGCGCGCGTAATCGCGGAACTTCTGCGGCACCTTGCCGTCCATCGCCTGGCCGGTGGGGGTGCCGCGCACGGCGTGCTGGAGATCGGCCACGACGCCCGGCCGCCACATGTGGGCCTCGCCGCGGATGCGGTAGGCGTACTCGCCGCCGACATCGAGCGCGCCGTCGAGCACGGGCACGTCGCCGAAGGCCTGGCGGTGGCGCTCGACCGTCTCGCGCGCGATCTGGCGCAGGCCGACGCCCTCGATCTGGCTGTGGGTGCCGGTGAAGTAGCGGCGCACGAAGCTGCCCTTCAAGCCGACGGCGTCGAAGATCTGGGCGCCGCAATAGGACTGGTAGGTCGAAATGCCCATCTTGGACATCACCTTCATGATGCCCTTGGCGGCGGCCTTGATGTAGCGCTTGACCGCCTCCTTGGCGGTGAGCGTGGCGTCGATGTCGGGCAGCATGTGCTCGAGGGTGTCGAAGGCGAGGTAGGGGTTGATCGCCTCGGCGCCGTAGCCGGCCAACGTACAGAACTGATGAACCTCGTGCGCCTCGCCGGTCTCGACGACGAGGCCGACGGAGGTTCTGAGGCCCTGCTTGATCAGGTGGTGATGGACGGCCGACGTCGCCAGCAGCGACGGGATCGGGATGCGGTCCGGCCCGGTGGCGCGATCCGACAGGATGATGATGTTGTAGTCCTCGGAGCGCACCGCCTCCTCGGCTTCCGCGCACACCACGTCGAGGGCCGGCGCCAAGCCGGCGACGCCCTGATCCTGCGGGTAGGTGATGTCGATGGTGATCGAGGTGAAATGGTTGTCGGGCACGTCGCCGATCTGGCGGACGCGCTCGAGCTCGTCGTTGGTGAGGATCGGCTGGCTGACCTCCAGCCGCTTCATCCGGGACGTGCCCTCGAGGTCGAGCAGGTTGGGGCGGGGTCCGATAAAGGAGACGAGGCTCATCACCAGCTCCTCGCGGATCGAGTCGATCGGCGGGTTGGTGACCTGGGCGAAGTTCTGCTTGAAGTAGGTGTGGAGCAGCTTCGACTTCGACGACAGCGCCGAGATCGGGGTGTCGTTGCCCATCGAGCCGACCGCCTCCTGGCCGGTCTGAGCCATCGGCGCCATCAGGAACTTCAGGCTCTCCTGGGTGTAGCCGAAGGCCTGCTGGAGATCGAGCAGGGCGACGTTGGAGCGCTTCTTCCGCGGCTTCTTCGGCAGCGGCAAGTCGCCGACCTGGATCTGGGTGCGCTTCAGCCACTGCTCGTAGGGAAAGCGCGCGGCGAGCTCGGCCTTGAGCTCGTCGTCGGAGATGATGCGGCCCTGCTCGAGGTCGATCAGCAGCATCTTGCCGGGCTGCAGGCGCCACTTCTGGACGATATTTTCCTCGGCGATCGGCAGGACGCCGGCTTCCGAGGACATGATCACCCGGTCGTCCTTGGTGACGAGGTAGCGGGCGGGGCGCAGGCCGTTGCGGTCGAGGGTGGCGCCGATCTGGCGGCCGTCGGTGAAGGCCATGGCGGCGGGGCCGTCCCACGGCTCCATCAGGCAGGCGTGATACTCGTAGAAGGCGCGGCGCTTGCCATCCATTAACGGGTTGCCGGCCCACGCCTCGGGGATCAGCATCATCGCGGCATGGGACAGGCTGTAGCCGCCCATGGTCAGGAACTCGAGCGCGTTGTCGAAGCAGGCGGTGTCGGACTGACCCTCGTAGGAGATCGGCCACAGCTTGGAGATGTCGTCGCCGAACAGCGGGGAGGCGACGGAGGCCTGGCGCGCCGCCATCCAGTTGACGTTGCCGCGCAGCGTGTTGATCTCGCCGTTGTGGGCGACCATGCGATAGGGGTGCGCCAGCTTCCACGACGGGAAGGTGTTGGTCGAGAAGCGCTGGTGGACGAGCGCCAGGGCGGAGGCAAGCCGCTTGTCGGTCAGGTCCTTGTAGTAGGCGCGCACCTGGTAGGACAGGAACATGCCCTTGTAGACGAGGGTGCGGCACGACAGGCTCACGGTGTAGTGGCCGATGTCGCGCGCCTTGTAGGCAGCATAGACCGCGTTCGAGACGACCTTGCGCACGAGATAGAGGCGGCGCTCGAAGGTGTCCTCGTCCTTGATCGACTTCGGCCGGCCGATGAACACCTGGCGGTGCACCGGCTCGGTCGAGCGGACCATGTCGGAGAGGCTGGCGTTGTCGACGGGGACGTCGCGCCAGCCGATCAGCTCGAGGCCCTCCTGGCGCACGATGCGCTCCCACACCGTCTCGCAGTGGCGGCGCAGGCGCTCGTCCTGCGGCATGAACAGGTGGCCGACGGCGTAGTGGCCGGGCGCCGGCAGCTTGAAGCCCGCCTTGTGGCACTCGGCCTCGAGGAAGGCATGCGGGATCTGGATCAGAATGCCGGCGCCGTCGCCGGACAGCGGGTCGGCGCCGACCGCGCCGCGGTGCTCTAGATTCTCCAGGATCGCCAGAGCGTCGACGATGATGCGGTGGCTGGGGCGCGACTTGAGATCGACGATGAAGCCGACGCCGCAGGCATCGTACTCGCGGCGGGGGTCGAACAGACCCTGCGGCTCGTCGTCATCGGACATGCCATAGGGGAGAGGGCTCTCGGTCATCTGCGGCCTCTGGTCCGGCTGGCCCTCGCGCGAGGGCATTTGGCTTGCGGATACTGGGTTTTGCAGGGCGCGTCCACGTGGCTCGGGAGGCGCATCGTCCGGGTGCGGAGCCCGGCGCGGCGAGGGACGCGCCTAGGCGCGGTCCGCCGCGGGTTTTCGGGCTTTGCCGGCGTTGGCGCGGGCGCACGTTCGACGGCCGAGGGCGCAAGGCCCAACGGCGTCCGGGCTCACCTTCTCGGCAGCCCCATGTGACCGAAACCGTGGCACGGCCGTGTCCATCCCGACCCGAGTGGCCATCGACAATCCTGCAAAATTCCCGCTCGGAGCGTCGTGTTGCGGCAGGCTCTACAACACGCTCAGACGCACGCGCACCGACAAAGGACAGGATTGCTGACCTTTTGGCATAGTAAGTGGATTTTTGCGGGGACACAAGCCGCAATATTGTGCAGTGCGCCTCGTTTGAATGCACTGCTGACAGGCAATGCTGCGCAACTTTATTGCTGGGGGGCGCACATGCGGAAGCGGGCGCCCTGGGGGAAAGGGCGCCCGCTCACGTCACGTTTCAGTCGCTACCGCTGGCTTGCCGCGTTACGCGGCGGCAGCGATCTGCTTTGACCCGGAGCCGATGGCCACCGTGCGCGGCTTCATGCGCTCCGGCAGATTGCGCACGAGGTCGATGTGCAAGAGGCCGTTCTGGAGATCGGCGCCCTTGACCTCGACGTGGTCGGCGAGCTGGAAGCGGCGGTCGAAGCTGCGCGCGGCGATGCCGCGATGCAGGAACGTGCGCTCCTTGTCCTCGGTCTTCTTTTCGCCGCGGACAGACAACGTCTGCTCTTTGACCTCGATCGTCACCTCGTCCTGGCCGAAGCCGGCGACCGCCATGGTGATGCGGTACTCGTTGTCGGCAAGACGCTCGATGTTATAGGGCGGGAAGCCGACGTCACCGTCGAGGCCGGCCGCGCCGTCCAAGAGCTGGGCCAGCCGGTCGAAGCCGATGGTAGAGCGGTAGAGGGGGGCAAAATCAAACTGTCGCATCACGAGTCCTCCTATGGAAGCGACCTGTGGAAACACCTGCCCATTGGGCCAGGCGGCCTTACAACCTTACATGCGCCCACCCTCGCTGAGGCCTGGGCGCACCCCGGTATTTAGGGGGCGTTTGCGGGTCTTCAAGGGGCTTGGTGCGGTATGGCGCCGGCATCGTCGCGCGATGCACAACTCATTGAACACAGGTGCGAAAACGGGTGCGGCCTTCATGTCCCGTTCAGATTTGCTGCGGCACTCTCGGAGCGCACGACTGTCATCCGCTCGGAGGAACCCCCATGTCGTTGCGTCTGCTTGCGGCCGGCGTCGTCGCTGCGGCCCAGCTCGCCACGGCCACCGTTTCGCTCGGTGCCGACCTCGCCTATCCGCCGTATGGGTCGGTGCGGCCCGATGACGGTGACGATCGCTACGGCGCGCCGCCTCCGCCGCGATACGCGGGGCCGCGCTACGAGCCGTCCGACGAGGACGAGCGTCCGGCACCCTATCTGGCGCCGATGCGTCCTGGCTTCGATTCTTACCGGCGCTATTCGCGCGACGACGGCTGCGTGCCGCGCCGCGAGATCCGCCGCAGCCTGCTCGACGAGGGATGGACGGATTTCCAGGGCCTCGAGTTCGCGGGCGGCATCGCGCTGGTGCAGGCGCGCCGGCCGAACGGCGATCTTTATGAGTTGCGGCTCGACCGCTGCTCGGGCCAGATCGTGCATGCGCGGCCGCTGGAGCGCGCTCGCTTTGCCGGTCCCGACCGCGGCTACGGCCCGCCGCCCGACATGTACGCGTGGCGCCGCCGCGAGGGATGGCGCTACTGATCGGGCGCGCCGCGATTGACGCGGCTCGGATTGCGAGGCCCGGTCCCGTCATGGGGCCGGGCTTTTTTGTGATAGGCGCTGCTCTTTGTGGATCGCATGAGGGAGGCCGGAGTGAGGATCGCCGTTCGCATCATCAAGAAGAACCGGGTCATTGCCGAGCTGGTGCACGACGACGCCACCGGGCCGCTCGGCGCCGCGGTCGGCGTTTTCCTGGATCGCTTTCGGCAAGACCAGCCCGACGAATCCCTGCTCGACGACGAGGTGAAGATGGTGTTCGACAAGGTGGGGTGAATCGCGCGGCCCGCGGGCTGGTTGCCGAGGATGACGGTTCGGCGGTTTTGATCCCTCTCCTCTGCGTCACCGGACGCGGCGGCAAGATCACGGGCCGCCGCCTGTACCATGGCTGGCCTCTCGGCATCACCGAGCCCGGACGGCCCTCCCGTCAGATCGGATAGCGCAGGATGGCGGCGAGGTGGGCGTGGCCTGGAATGTCCGCCTTGCGCACCGCCAGCACCCGCGCGCCGGAGAGCAGCGCGCGGCCGGCGATCTCATCGACGATGCCGTAGGTCTTGGCGCCCGCGGTCTCGGCGAAGGTCACCGCGCCATTTTCCTCGTCAACGGTGCCCGGGACGACCTCGTCGATGTCGATCATCAACTGCTCGATGGCGCCGAACGTCGCCGCGCGCGCCGCATCCGAGATGTCGGTGGTTGCGCGACCCTGCCCCTTGCGGCTCTCGAACAAGCGCCGAGTTTCGTCGAGCTCGCGCACGTAGCGCTGGTCGAGAAGCGGCCGGGCGGCGGCTGCGAGATCGGCGGGGCTGATCTGGTCGGGGCTGATGGATATCCTCTCCTCGAGGAGCCCGGGGTAGGTGTTGATGGCGCGGAAGATCGACGCCAGCGGCTCGGTCGCGGCCAGGATCAGCGGCGTGTCACGGCCGGCGAGCACGGGGCGCAGCGCCGCATCGACCTTGCGGGCATACTGGCCGAGCCGCACTTTCTGGCCTTCCGCTCCCTGAATGCGGCCGCTCGGAGAGCGGGGGTTGATCGAGGCCTGTTTCACCGCTGCGGCCGCGCTCTTGGGAAGGCCGCGGATCTTGACCTCCTGCGCGGGAAGATCGGCAAAGACCTCGACGAGGCGGACGTGGCCCTCCGATAGGGCCAGCACGAACGCCGCGTGCGGGAAGGCAATCGCGCGAAGCAGGGGCTTCAAATGGAACCGGTCCGAAACCTCGGCCATGGCGGTGAGCTGGTTGGGCAGGCGAAACGTTCGCATGGCATCGGGGGTGACGAGCACGGCGAGGCTCGTTGCCTGATACTTCCAGAATGTGTTGTCCGCGGCGAGGTCCGCCAGCCGGTCGGCGATGCTCGCCAGGCGCCGCTTGTCGAAACCAACGGCCTCGAGCTGGCCGAGGGCCGTCCGCGTCAGGTTCCTCAACGCGATGCGACTGCTCGCGGTCTCCTGGGTCAGTGGCGTGGTGGGCAGATAGATCGAAACGCACGCGTCTGCGCGGGTGGCTGCGAGGGCGCGGAACTCGGGCAGAGTCGGGATATCGACGTAGAGCATCATCGGGCTCCTTAACCGTAGGACGACGCGGGCATGGGGCAGCCTACCGCAGCGCAAGGGGGACGCACCGTGCGGTTCGAAAAGAGAATGAATTGCGGCTTGGCGTCTGGGCCACCCTGGGTCGTCGCCGCAACCTGATCGGCTTCTATGCGTGGCCGCAGCGGGGGCTGGCGCGTCCGGGGTCGTTCCCAGAATGGGGCTTGGGCACACGGCCTGCCTCGCCCTTGCCGGGAAAGGTCCCGGCTCGGCCGCTCGCTCACTTGCGCCCGTCCGGGAACGCAGGGGGGAGAGGCGCGTGCCCATTTCCACAAAGTGTCATCCTCGGGCTTGTCCCGAGGATCTATCCCTCGACGGGTCGGACCTTTCAGTCGGACGCTGCGGTACAGACAGTGCCACATGCCTCGACCGACGATCTCATGGAACGCTGGGTCCTCGGGACAAGCCCGAGGATGACAAAGGGAGTGGCGTTGCTCGCGCTTGTTCGGGAACGCAAGAGGGCGAGGGCGGTGCTCAGTCGCCCGTTCCCGGCATCCTCGGACGCGCGAGCGTAGCGACGCGCGGGAGGGGGATCCAGCACAAGCTGCCGAAGGCTCGATACTGGGTGCATTTGAGCCGCCTGCGGCGAGCTTCACGCTGGGTCCCCGGCATCCTCGCGCGCGTGCGCTCGTCGCCGAGGATGACGGACGCGGAAACACACGCACGGGCGCGGAGGGCGACGGAGGCGGAAGCAGATCACGCACCCTCCGAGTCCCCAGCCGCGGCGGCGCGCCGATATGGCCGAACTCAACGGCGAAATATGACGTAAGCAAACCTTGTTAGCCGCCTGGGGGAAATCGGGGTAAAGGAGGAGGCGCACAACCTTTGCAACAAGGTTGCGCGGGGGAAATTCACAGCGGCGTTCCTATTGCAATGTCTGACAGCGATTGGCGTTCAAACGTTGCGATTGGAGGATGGGTAGTCGCTGGCATACTGGCCGCCGTTCTAATGGGCGATTGGGCGGCAGTCGGGCATGACCCAGGAGAGGTAGACCCCAAGCAAGAGCGCCGCGAGGCTGAGAGCCTGTATACAGGCCCCGGTTACAAGAGCTTTTCGACTGCGCGCGAAATAGCGCAACCGAACGCCAAGGCTTACGAGCCCAATTGTGACCAGCCCGCAAATCACGACGATGCCGATCTGTGCGAGCAGCGACGCATGGCAGGCTCGGCCACCGCGCAAATTCTGCTGACTGTAGTTGGTCTGATACTGCTGTGGACCACCTTCCTGGCCACGAGAACCGCTGCCATTGCAGCATGGCAAGGCACCAAGACTGCGAAGGCTACCCTCAAGGCCGTTGAAGAAGGTAACAAGCGAGAGCTTAGGGCCTACGTTGGGGTGGCCAAGATCGCGTTTGACATCAAGAGCGTCGAAGAGGGCTACACGCCTTTCGATCCGCGAACGCCAGGACTGCTCTACCGAGACTTTATTGATGTCACGGTG